>Ga0209629_10003248_pt1 | contig 11539 bp, 10 predicted proteins | sample TergutCu122P5_FD_187286 | JGI IMG/M metagenome (GOLD analysis project Ga0209629, IMG submission 187286) | Cubitermes ugandensis P5 segment gut microbial communities from Kakamega Forest, Kenya - Cu122 P5 (SPAdes) (version 2) | ecosystem: Host-associated > Arthropoda: Insects > Digestive system...
AGGATGGACGGCGCGATGGCGACGGTTGGCATGGAACGCTCCCGGGAAAAGTGAGCCCTCAGCTTTCGGGCAACCTCCTGAGCATATCACCCGGCACGCTTTCGAGCAAACCTTCGAGTTCCAGATAAATGAGAATTTCACCGAAGCGGGCGGCGGACAGCCCGGAGCGGTCGAGAATCTCCTCACGGCTTTGCGGATAGGACTCAATGAGCGCCAGCACCGCCGCCTGTTCATCGCTGAGAATAATCTCTCCCCTGTCGATGGCGGCCGGTTTTTTGGCACCGATACCGTCCAGTACCGCCAGCATATCGTCCGCCGACAAGGCGATGGTCGCCCCTTGCCGTAACAGGTTGTGGCAACCGGCGCTTTTCGCCGAATCGATCTGGCCGGGCACGGCGAAGACCTCGCGGCCAATATCGAGCGCCATCTGGGCGGTGATCAAGGCGCCGGAGCGTTTGGCCGCCTCGACGACGACCACGCCCTCGCCGAGGGCGGCGATGATGCGGTTACGCGCCGGAAAACGAAAAGTCTCGGGCGGCGTCCCCAGCGGGTACTCGCTGACGAGAAGGCCCTGTTGCCGCATGGCGGCGAACAGATTGGCGTTGGCCGGCGGATAGTGGATATCGAGGCCGGAGGCAAGAACGCCGATGCTTTGACCGCGAGCGGCCAAAGCGCCGGCATGGGCCTGGCCGTCGATGCCGAGAGCCATGCCGGAGACCACCACCAGATGCCGCGCCAGCTCTTGCGCCAGCGAAAACGCCACCCGGCGGCCATAGCTGCTCGCCGCCCTGGCACCGACGATGGCGATGGCGCGTTTTTGCAAAAGGGCAATATCGCCGATGGCGTACAGAAGCGGCGGCGGGTCGGTGAGATGGAGGAGTTTCTCGGGATATTCCGCTTGGGTGTGGCAGATGCAGACGCCGCCCAACTTGGCCAGGCGTTCTTCTTCGGCGCGTACGGCGGGCAAGAGGGAAGAAGCGGCGGCAACCGCCCGCCGTTGCTTTTCACTCAAACCCATGACCTCGCGCAAAGCCTTCTCCGGGGCGGCGCAGGCCGTGGTGGCGTCACCGAAATACGAGATCAGCCGCCAGTAGGCGATGGCGCCGATGCCGGGGCTGAAGCTCAGGCACATGGTCGCCTGAGCCGGAGTCATGGATGGCGCGGACATCAGTCAGCCATGAACACCCGCAGTTCGCCAACGCGCGACGGATGCTTGAGTTTCAAGATGGCCTGCGCTTCGATCTGGCGGATGCGTTCCCGCGTCACGGTGAAGCAGCGCCCGACTTCTTCCAAAGTGTGGTCGTATTTCATGTCGATACCGTAACGCATGCGAAGCACTTTGGCTTCCTTCGGTGTCAGCGACGACAGCACCCGCTTCAGGCAATCGCGCAGGCTGGTGACTATGGTCGCGTCCTGCGGGTCGGGATAGTAGGTATCCTCGATGAAATCGCCGAGCGAGGTTTCGCCGTCGTTGCCGACCGGGGTGCTGAGCGAGATGGCGTCTTTCGCGATTTTCAGCGCCGCTTTGACCTTTTCCACCTCCATGCCCAGCGCCGTGGCCATTTCCTCCGGCGTCGGCGCACGCTGTTCCTCGATCAGGAAATTCTTCGATACACGCAGCAGGCGGTTGATGGTTTCGATGAGATGCACCGGCAGGCGGATGGTGCGCCCCTGGTCGGCGATGCTGCGCGTGATCGACTGGCGAATCCACCAGGTGGCGTAGGTGCTGAATTTGCAGCCGCGATGGTAATCGAATTTTTCCACCGCCCGCATTAACCCGATGTTGCCCTCCTGAATCAGGTCGGAGAATTGCAAGCCACGGTTGAGAAACCGCTTCGATACCGAAATCACCAGCCGCAGGTTGGCGCGCACCAATTCGTCTTTGGCCTGCCTGGTCATTTCCCGGCCGGCTTCCACCTCGTCGAGCAGGCGGCTCAAACCCTTCATGTCGATGCCGGACTCGGCCAGCATCAGGTGGTTGACCCACTCTTCGATCTGCCACGGCGTCCTGGCGCCACCCTCGCTTTTCGCTTCATACATCACCTGCAGCGTCATTTGCCGGAAGCGGCGGGAGAGCTCCTCCATGCCGGTAGCGACGGCGTTGATATATTCGCTCGAGAGCAGGAGGTGATTAAAAATGGCGGCGATTTTCTCGCCGATAGCCGCCACTTCCCGGCACAGAGCCGGATCGTCGCTGCCTGGCGCGGCCGTGCCGAAGCACGACAAAAGCGCCCGCCGCTGTTCGTCGAGGGCCAAAGTTTCCGCCACCTTGGCGAGAAACTCCCGGCTGCCCTCGGCAATGGCTTCGCTGTCGTCGGCCTGAACGCTGGGTACGGCTTGGCAGATATGCTCCCTGTTCTTTTCCACCTCCCGGGCCAGTTCCTTCAGGGCGGGGATGGCGACCATGGTTTGCAGCACCGCGTCCTGCGTTCGTTGGCGGCCATCTTCCATTATTTTTGCGAACTTCAACTCCTCTTCCTGGCTCAAGAGCGCCATGTGCCCCATTTCCTTGAGGTAGAAGTTCATCGGGTCCGCCGACTGACCGTCGTCTTCCGCCTCGCGGCTGGAACGGCGGTGGTCTCCTTTGCGGCGTTCGGCGAACAGGGCGCCACGCCGGTCGTGGCCATTACGGTCACGGCGCTCTTCGTCGCAGGAAGTACCGGTTTCCGGCGCTATCGCTTCTTCATCCCGCTGGTTGATGCCGGTCAGGTCGTACACCGAGGTATTTTCGTCCAGTTCAAAGGAGTCGATGTCGCCCAAACGGGCGAACTTGTCATCTTCTTCGTCCTGGTCATTATAGTCCATGCCCATACCCATTTCCTCAGGAAAATCTTGTTTCGCCGTGAGCGGCTTCGCGTCCCGGAACGGTAAAAAATCTGGGGAAAAGCCGCAATTAGTAATTAACGAACTTTTGCAACTAAGTTGGAACAAAGTCAAGATTTTTCCCCAGAGGTTTTCAGCCGTCGCCGGAGAGTTCCCGGTCAACGTCTTGTTTTTGTTGGAGGAGTTCCCGGATCAGCGGCTGGTTTTTGTCTTCGCGCGCTTTTTTGATTTCCCCGAGAAGCCGGCGCGAGGTTTCACGCAGGCGGTGGCGCCTGAGCCAGAGCAGAATATCATCCAGTTCGCCCTGGGGGTCGCCCAAAAAGCGCCCGCCGCCCTGGGCGAGAATTTCGACGGCCATCGCCCGTTCGGCGCCCACCGGCAATACGGCTAACAGGTCTTCACCGCTGGCCTCGGGCCTGTCGCGCAAAAGGGTTTCCAGAGATTGGCAGAGGATTTCCCCGCCGGCGCCGAGGCAATCGCGGATACCGGCATCGATCAGGGTGGCGAAACTCCAGGGATGCAGCAGCATAAAGCTGGCCAGGCGCCGCTGCTCGGGCGACAGCGCCTCAGGCGAAGGTTCCGGAGGAAAATCCGGCACCTCTTCCCGCATTTCCCGGCGCGCCGGCGTCTCCGGCGGGCAGCTTTCTTCGATGGCCTGGGCGTCGATGCCCAAACGCCCGGCGAAATGACCAATGATCAGACGCCGATGCAGCGGGCTGGTCGCCGCTGCCAAGAGCGTCTTCAGTTCGCCGATAATCAGCCGTTTGCCGTCGAGATCGAGACCATAACGGGCGATCAACCGTTCCAGGAAAAATTCCGGCAAGGGCGACGCCTGGCTCAGCAGCTCGCGCACGGCGGCCAGGCCCTTTTCCCGCACAAAGCTGTCCGGGTCGTGTCCGGCAGGCAGAAGCGCCACCCGGCCCGTCATCTCCTCGGCAAGAAAAAGCGGCGCCGCCCGTGTCGCCGCCTTCAGCCCGGCCTCGTCACCATCAAAGAGCAGAATGATTTCCTCGGCCAGAGGTTTCAAGAGGCGCAACTGCTCTTTGGTCAAGGCCGTGCCCAAAGGCGCCGCCACTTCCTCGCAGCCGTGGCCGACCAGGGAGACCAGATCGAAATTTCCCTCGACCAGCACCGCCCGCCGGGCCTTGCCAATCGCCTGCCGCTGCTGGAAAAAGCCGAGCAGCAGATGGCTCTTGCTGAAGATGGCGCTCTCCGGAGAATTCAGGTACTTCGGTTGCACGTCGCCCTGGATGGCCCGGCCGCCGAAACCGCGGACCTGGCCCTTGCCGTCGAAAATCGGGAAGATGATGCGGTCGCGGAAGCGGTCGTAGGCGCCGCCGTTCTCTTTTTTGATGATGAGGCCGAGGGCCGCCGCCAGTTTCTGCTCTTCCGTAGACAGGTGTTGGCCGAGGAAATTCCAGCCCGGCGGCGCGTAGCCGATGGCGAAGCGTTCGCGCATCGCCACGTCGATACCGCGTTTATCGAGATAATTGCGGGCGGCGACGGCGGCGGGACTGGCCAGATGCTTGCGGAACATATCGGCCACCTTGCCATTTAGGCGGAACATCGCCTCCTGCGCCTCCCGCTCGCGCCGCGCTCGCTCCGACAGCTTTTTTTCCGGCAGGGCGATGTGGCATCGGCCGGCCAAATCCTTCAAGGCCGCCGGGAAATCGACGTGATTATATTCTTGGACAAAGTCAATGGCGTCGCCCGACTTGCCGCAGCCGAAGCAGTAATAGCTGGCGGTGCCGGGATAGACATAGAACGAGGGCGTTTTTTCGCCATGGAAAGGACACAGGCCCATGAAATTGGCGCCGCTTTTACGCAAAACGACATGCTCGCCAATTAAGCGGACAATGTCGGTCTCGGCTTTGACGCGAGCCACTATGTCGTCGTTATCGTTGGAAAGAGCCATGGCATCTCATGGGGAAAAGGAATGACGATAATACCCCAGCCGCGCCGCTTATGGGGAAAAATAATGGCGGCGGCAAACGCTGGCCTTTCTTATACAATAAGTAAAACCTTGACAGGCGGGCGGCATTTTGTTACCATGTTGGGCTTCGTTGGCGGTATTTTCCCGAAAAATGCAGGAGGGACGGCAATGACCAGTACGATGAAAACATTCGCCTTCATGGCGGCCATGGTCGCCCTGTTCATGGTGATCGGCCAGGCCATCGGCGGGCGGCAAGGCATGATGGCTGCCCTGATGATGGCTTTGGCAATGAATTTCTTTGCCTATTGGTTCAGCGACAGCGTGGCTCTGCGCATGAACGGAGCGCGGGAAATCACCTCTCAGGACGCGCCGGATTTATACCAACTGATTTCCTCGCTCGCGGGCCGGGCCGGTTTGCCGATGCCGAAAGTCTGCGTCGTCGAAAGCGACACGCCAAACGCCTTTGCCACCGGGCGGAATCCGGCACACGCGGCGGTGGCCGTGACCACCGGCCTGATCCGCCTGATGAGCCGCGACGAACTCGAAGGCGTCATCGCCCATGAGCTGGGGCATATCAAAAACCGCGATATTCTTATCAGTTCTATCTCGGCGACCATGGCCGGGGCAATCAGCTATATGGCGACGATGGCCCAGTGGTCAATGCTGTTCGGTGGCCGATCGGGCGACGGTGAAGGCGGCAATCCGATAGCGGGCATCGTGTCGATAATTGTCGCGCCTCTGGCCGCGTCGCTGATCCAGATGGCCATCTCGCGCAGCCGCGAGTACCAGGCCGACGCCACTGGAGCCGCCATTTGCGGCAGCCCGCGCGGGCTGGCCCAGGCTTTGGGAGAACTGGAAAGCTATAATCGTCAGTTGCCAATGTCGGTCAATCCGGCCAGCGCCCAGATGTATATCGTCAATCCGCTCGCCGGCGGCACATTGGCCAACCTTTTTTCCACCCATCCGCCGATTCAGGAACGCATCCAGCGTCTGTTGGCGATGGCGGGGGCTAAATAGAGTCGGTGGAGCTTTTTTTATTGCCTGAAACTGTTCATCCTTGGTATACCCAAGGAAATTCTCCCTGGCCCGTTTGCCTTAGGCAGCGCGTCATAACCTGTGTGTTGCCGGGACGGAAAGCCTGGCTGTGGTTTTCTTATTATGCGCAAACACTATCATTTTCTGTTTACCAGTGACGACGGCGCCGCTTGGCGCTTATCGTGTGACCGTAGGCGGCTCGTGCAAATCGGAGTCGCCGCCACCGTCTTTTTCGTCCTTTTTACCGGGTTGGGCCTGCGCTCGACGGCGCTCAGCGTCCGATCCCTCAGCCTGAGCGCCAAAGTCGCGGCGCTGGAGCAGCAACTGGCGGAAAAAGACAGCGAACTGCTGGCGCAGCAACGGCAGGGCCAGGTGGAACAGGAAAGATTGGGGGCGAAAGTCGCGGCGCTGACCTCGGAAAAAGATACGATAATGGCGACAGCGGTACGGGAGCTTTCTTCGCGCAGCGCGGTGATCGACGCGATGCTCGCGAAAATCGGCGTCAATCCTGAAACAGCCAGTGGGGGCGATACTCTGAAAAAACCCCAGGCGAACAGCGGCGGCCCGTTCATCGCCCCGCAATCGCCGGCAGCCAATCTGCTGAACCGGGTCGATCACTCCCTGGCAACGCTCAGCAGGCTACCCCTCGGTATGCCGACCGAAGGCTCGCTGACTTCGACGTTCGGCGGCCGTATCGACCCGCTGAACCGGCGGCGCGCCTTCCACGCCGGTATGGATTTGCGCGGCGAGCACCATGGCAAGGTTTTCGCCACCGCCGACGGTGTGGTCAAAGAGGCGGGTTGGAACGGTAGCTATGGGCGCTATGTGGAAATCGACCACAAAAATGGGTACAGCACCGCCTACGCCCATCTCGCCAAGCTCGCGGTTGAAACGGGCAGTCCGGTGCAACGCGGGCAAGTGATTGGGTATATCGGCAGTTCCGGGCGTTCGACCGGGCCGCATCTCCATTATGAGTTGCGCTATCATGACATACCCATTAACCCTGACAAATACGCGAGGATCGAGGAAATCCTCGGCGTCGAAAAACAGAACATCAGGAATAGATAATGTTCACGAAAAAAGACACAGACATGGACGATATGCGCAAGGCTGAAAGCGAGGCCGTCGCCTCGGTTATCGACAAAAGCATGGTGGTCACCGGCGAGATCTCCTTTCAGGGCAAAACCAAGATTGATGGCACCATCACCGGCAATATCAACGGTGAACATCTCATCGTCAGTTCCAGCGGCACCATCACCGGCGATGTCAAGGTGGCGTCGTTCAGTTGCTTCGGCACGCTGCGCGGCAACGTCGAGGCGGGTATCGTCATTGCCAGAAAGGAGTGTTCCATCCACGGTAAAATTCTCGCCGGCAGCCTGACGGTGGAACCTGGAGCGGTGCTGGATGGGGAAATCAAAGCCGCTCTGAGCAAAGCACGGCCGACGCCGCACAAGTCCGATGCGGCCGGCGTGTCGTTCACACCTGTCGAGACGGCGCCGGCTGGGAAAAAGCAATAACATCACGCTAGGCGTTATGTCTCAGAACGTGCATGTCTCAAACCTTCTCCATTGCCCGGAATGCGGCAACGATCGGGAATTCGTCGAAGTTTCCGGAGAAGTGATCACTACCACTTTCTATCAGCAGAATCCCGACGGCAGCTTTACGCCTATCGATCAGGAAAGCGAGCAGGCCAGCGGCCCCCGTTTGTACTGCGGCAACTGCGAGAAAGACCTTACCACCCTCTACGAACGTTTCGCCGAGATGGTTTTTTGAATATCGTCACGCCGGCTTGAGCCTCTTTTGCCGCGTCGTCGTTATTTCAGCGGAGACACAATCATCGTTGCCAGCATCCGGGCAATAATCTTTTCTCCGCTTTCATCGCGAACGGTTGACTCGGCGATGACCAGGGTTTTGCCGGCTTTGATGACTTCACCGGTGGCGATGATTTTTTTCGTGTTGGCCGGACGTATAAAATTTATCTTGAATTCGACGGCCAAAACTTCCACCTCGTCGGGCATGGCGGTCAAGGCCGCGTAACCGCAAGCCACGTCCGCCAAAGATGTGACAACCCCGCCGTGCAGAAGTCCCTGCTGTTGCGTCAGTGCCTCTTGGTATCTGCAACTGACGACTACCTTGCCCTGAGAGACATCGTGCAATTCCGCGCCGATGAGCGCCAAGAAACTCTGTTTGTGAAAGCTTGCGGCTATTTTGTCGCGAAGTTTTTCCTGTGAAGCCATTAAAGCCTCTCCGTCGATTGCATGGAGATTCTATGAAACGCGGGCAATAAAAAAGCGTGCATTCTTTGAAGAATACACGCTTTGGTAAGGCAAGCGTTGGTCGGTAATCAGATCAGACGCAACCGGTTGGTTTTGGCAGGCCAGCCATTTTGCAGGCTCCTTTGCCCGGGCCGCTCGGAAACAGCTCGTAGATGCGTTTGAGCGGGAAACCAGTGGTCTTGGAAAGGATACGCACCATCGGCGCGATACCATTCTTTTTGTAGTACTCCTGAAGGGCGTCGATGACCTTGTTGTGCTCATCGGTCAGTTCGGCAATACCTTCAGAAGCCTTTACATACTCAACCCAGGTCTGGTTCCATTCTTCCATGCCCTTGAGCAGGAACCCGTCCTCGTCCACCGTAAAACTAGAACCATTGTATTCCAGCGTTGGCATTCCCTACCTCCTTGAAATAATTATATTTATGGCTTACGCCCTCAGCGGAGTACGCGCTCCCCAAATTCAACTGGTGTATTACAATAGCCAAGATGCTTTGTCAATAGGATGGAGACCCATTTTCTCAGCGCGACAAAATGAGCGGAAGATACGGTATAATAATTACTTGTATATCACGGAAAGACCTGGCGCCGCCACGCCCTTCCCCCTTTCCCCTTGCGGTGAAGCCGCGAAGAGGGTAAACCGTCGCCCGTTTCCAACCGGGCGATCTACGCCCATGAACCCCGAAATCATTTCATTTTTCCCGCCGCCATGTTGCCAGCTCTCCGCCGTCACGCCCAGTCGCCGATCATTCAAGGAATCGTCATTGTCATCGCCATCGTTTTTATTTTCTGGGGCGTTGGCACCAATCTGATGAAGAGGGGCGGTCAGTCGGCGCTCACCGTTGGTGATGAAGCCATCGGTTTCGAGGAATACCAGCGCGCCTACGAGCGGCTGCACGAAGACGCGGCCGCCCGCTTCGGCGGCAATCTCACAAAAGAAATGGCCGACAGCCTGCATCTGAAAGAGCAGGTAATTGGCCGGCTCGTCCAGTCGGCGCTTTTGCGGCAGGGGGCAAACGGAATCGGCCTCGAGGTCAGTGGCAAGGAGATTCAGGACGCCATCGCCGTCATGCCGCAGTTTCAGGACGGCGGGCACTTCAGCCTGGAAAAATACAAAGCCCTCCTCGCCGCCAATCGTCTGACCCCGAACAAATTTGAAAACAATTTGCGCCACGACCTGCTGCGGGAAAAAGCGGCGCGGGAAATCGGCGATTTCGCGAGCCACGTCAGCGACCGGGAAGTGGAAGACCTCTTCCAGTACAGCAACCAGCGGGTGGCCCTTTCCCTGCTCCGTTTCCGCCCCGCCGCCTACCGCGATCAGATCAAGGTGGACGACAAAGCGCTCGCCGCCTGGTATGAGGGGGAAAAGGACAGCTTCAAAACGCCGCCGGAAGTGAAAATCCGCTACCTCGCCTACCGTTACGCCGATCTGGCGCCGACAATCGCCGTCAGTGACGAGCGGATACGCCAGTATTACGACGAACATGCCGACGAATTTGCCCACCCGGAGATGCGGCGCCCGCGCATCCTCTTCCTCAAAGCCGATGACGCCAGTATGCCGGCGAAGATGAAGGAAGCGGAAGCGCTGCGGGCGCGGGCGGTGGCGGGCGAAGATTTCGCGGACCTGGCGCGGCGCTATTCCGAGCATGAGAGCAAAGCAAATGGCGGCGATATCGGGCTTTTGCCCAAGCTCAACGCCGCCGATGCCGGCAACCCGATGGAAGAGCTGCTTTTTTCCCTGAAACCCGGTGGCATCGGCCCGGCGGTCAGCGTGCGGGACGGGGTACTTCTCATGCAGCTCGTCGAAATCAAGGAGGCACGCCGGGAAGGGCTTGAAGAGGTCAAAGAGAAAATCGCCGGCCAGCTCCGGCAAAAAGAGGCGGAAAGCCTGGCCTTCAAGCGCGCCAACGACGCCTACGAGGGAATCATCGGCGCCGGCAGCATCCAAGCCTATCTGGAAAAGCATGCGGATGAGCACCTGCAAACCACCGGCTTTTTCCGCGAGGATCAGCCGCCCGCCGACCTGAGCAAGGATCCGGCGTTTTTGCGCAAAATTTTTGCCCTTAATACCGGAGAACTCAGTTCGTTGCTGAAGGCCCCGGATGGTTGCTTCATCGTCTTTGCCGATGAGAAAAAGGCGTCGGTGGTGCCGGATCTGGCCACGGTGCGCCCGCAGGCGGAAAAAAGATATATCGAAGACAAGGCCAAGGAAATGGCGGCGCAGAAGGCGAAAGAGGCGCTCGCCGCTTTGCGCGGCGGCAAAAGCATAGCCGAGGTTGCCAAGGCGGCGGATCTCGGCGTCGAATCCTTGCCGCCGGTCAGCCGGCGGGAGTGGCCGCAGGCATTACCACCGGAAATGATGAAGACAGTTTTTGCTTTAAGCGATAAATCGCTTTATCCGGCCGCGCCCGTTGCCGTCGGCGACGAACAGTTGGTGTATATGTTCAAGGAACGGCAAAGCGCCGATGCCGCCGGCCGCGAGGCCGAACTGGCCCAGTTGCGCCAATCGCTTATGCAATTCAAACGTGGACAGCTCCTCGAAGCCTTCCTCGAGCAGGAGCGGCTGGGGACGAAAATCCACCAAAATCCCAATCTGTAAAAGGGGCGGGACGGCGGATCGTTCGCCGCCCCCGCTTACCCTTTTCCCCACATCCTGCCGATTTTTCCGTTCACCTTGGGGGGCGTCGATGCTATAGTAATACTCTTCTTCGGCCCACGGCGCGCCGGAATCCCATGCCTGAACAGTCTTTTTGTCATGAATACACCTCCGGCCAGCCTTCCTCTTGAACAATATCGGCGCCTCTCCGCTTTTGAGCAAATCCTCCTGCGTTTCCTCGCGGTTTTTTACGAACCGGCCAATCCAACCCTGATTGTCGCCTGCCTGTTCAGGCTCGATCTGCGCAACAATCGCGGCAATCGGCCGACCACGGCCAATATCCAGCATTACATCCAGAAATTCATCCAGAGCGGCCTGGTCACGGAAGAGCGCCGCTGTTGCCCGGAACTCATCGAGCCGCTTACGAAAATGACGGTGGCCGACGGCAGTTTCGCCCGCTACGCCAAAACCATCCGCGCCGAAGCGCCGCTCGCCGGCGGCGTCGGTAAATGGTCAACCCGCTGCTGGCGCGCCGCCCGCGACCTGCGCATCGGCATCTACCTGGCCGATTTCGATACGATCGAGGAATGCCAAACATTCTTCACCAACCAGTGTCAGGAATTCAACCTCGACCCGCCGGTGACAAGCCAGGTGGTGGCCGGGCCATTTGATAGCAAGTGGCTGGAATCACACGCCCTTTCCTATCGCTTCTATCTGCTTGGCGAAACGCTTGCCGAGGCCCAGCGCCATCTGCGCGGCGTCGAGCCGGTGGCCGCCTATCTGGCCGGCTTTGTCGCCTCGTCGGAATCGATGGCCGATGAACTGGTGCCGTTCCGGCGTCTTCTCTTCCAGCAACTCATTCTGCAAGGCGATCTGGCC
>Ga0209629_10003249_pt1 | contig 11539 bp, 8 predicted proteins | sample TergutCu122P5_FD_187286 | JGI IMG/M metagenome (GOLD analysis project Ga0209629, IMG submission 187286) | Cubitermes ugandensis P5 segment gut microbial communities from Kakamega Forest, Kenya - Cu122 P5 (SPAdes) (version 2) | ecosystem: Host-associated > Arthropoda: Insects > Digestive system >...
ACGGAAGGTGGTTTGCCTATTTGTTCCGTGATAACGGCGCAGTAGGACGCATTCCGTATCTTGTTCCGATTGAGTGGAAAGACGGATGGCCCGTGATTGGCGTAAACGGTAAAGTTCCGGAAACGCTCGATTTACCTGTAAGCAAAGGCTTAATTCCGGGAATTGTGGCATCCGACGAGTTCAAACGAAAAAAAGGCGAACGGGATTTACCCTTGGTTTGGCAATGGAATCACAATCCCGACAATCGCTTTTGGTCGGTTACCCAACGAAAAGGTTATCTGCGCCTTACCACCGGACGGATTGATTCGGATGTGCTGGCGGCTCGGAATATGCTGACTCAACGCACCATCGGACCTGTATGTTCAGGTTCAATCGCTATGGAAACAGCAGGAATGAAAAACGGCGACTTTGCCGGATTGTGCTTGCTTCAAAGCAATTATGGTTTGGTTGGCGTGAAAATGGTTAACGGCGCTAAATCTATTTATATGGTAAACGCAAGTAGCGGACAGCCGGTTGAACAGGCAAGTATTCCGCTCTCCGCTAAAAAAGTGTATTTCAAAGCGGAATGCGATTTCCGCGAACTTACGGATACCGCCCGTTTCTATTACAGTCTCGACGGCAAAAAGTGGAACATCATAGGCGAGCCTTTGAAAATGAAATATTTGCTGACGCATTTTATGGGCTACCGGTTTGGACTGTTCAACTATGCCACAAAGGAAACAGGCGGTTATGCCGATTTCGATTATTTTAAAATTAATGATAAAATAGCGCAATAATGAATATCTTAACCTGAATTTAACGTAAAAATAACATTCCATTAACCTGTTTTCTTACTGTTACATTTTATCTTTGCGTCCTGATATCAGAAAACAGACCGAATCTTTTAATACACAATGAAAGATGAGACAAAGAGCTGAAATCGATGCTTCCAGCAAAGAAAACCTGCCGAATGATTGGGTTGACGGATATGCTGTTATGCAAATGCTGAATATTTCGCCCCGCACGCTGCAAACCTTACGCTCAAACGGCACTATGCCATTCTCACGAATCGGAAACAAACTCTTTTATCGAAAAAGCGACATTCTCAAAATCCTTGCCCATAACTATACTATGCTGAAAATTTCGGGAAAATAAGAATTCCTCAATGCCGGACTACTCGTAAAGCAGGCGCATGGCAATTATGCCATGAAGAAAGACTCATAAGTTACAATTTTTATTAATATTTCAAAAAATATTTATTGTTTTCAACATTTTTATTTATACCTTTGTACGATTTGTGTCATTTTAATGAATAGAATGGTGGATATAGGTATTATCTTAAAAAATTGATTTGTTAAATAGTTAATAAAAAAGCGTTAGCTTTATTCTTGCATCTGAAGACTTCGCAAACTTTCAAATGACATTCAGGAGAATGTTATCACAAGAGTAAGTGCCGATGCTCACGCCGGGTGGCGTGGGCTTACTTATTTGTGATAACGGTAGCGAAGACCTCAGATGCGAATATAGTTAAAGTCCCACGCTTTTTTTATTGCATAAAATGGATTGCAATGAAAGACGGTGAATTCCATATTGGTAAAATAATCAAAAGAATAGTTTCTCAGAAACATATTTCTTCTATGAATTTAACCGAAGCAATCCATCGTTACCAAAAAAATGCCGACAAAATCTATAAATTGGAAGATATGGATGTGGAAGATGTGATACAAATTTCTTATGTGCTAAAATTCAATATTCTTGAGTGGCTTTCCAATCAATACCTGCCACATCTTCCAACCCAGAGAACGGATTTAGAAGGAGAAATATATACCTTAATTTTAGATATGCAAACCAAAAGATTCACTGTCACCGGCAATACAGGAAACTGCGATTTCTTGAAGGACGTAAATTTTGGTGTCCATTTCCGAAAATTAGCTAAAAAGAACGAATGGAGTTCACATTATTTAGAAACGAAATTAAACTGCTCTCAAAGCACAATAAGCGATTTATTCAATAGTAAAAGGTTGAAAGTAAAAAAGCTGTTTCGGATTTCAGACTTATTACGGTATAATTTGGTTGAAGAAGTATATCTTTCTAAAATGTGTATTGTTCCTTATCTTCATTTTGAAGAATGTATAATAACCTTGACCACCCAACAAGTAACCATTACAAACCCTAATGACAGCGCCTTTTCTATGAGCTTTCGCCGCAAAAAAGATGAATAACTGTAAATGGTGCCGTAAAAAGTCTAATATAAAATCGTATAAAAACCGATACAAACATTATGAATAACTAAACGATAACTGAAAATTAATAGTAATACATTGTCATCAATGAGGATATTTCTATCTTTTGATAATTATCGGAATAATTACGATTTTTTACCGGATAATTTATGCGAGATAATGACATCGGAAAGAGTCTGTTTTTTTACCTTTGCATTGTTTTAGTAAGCATTATTGTCAAATTTAAATAACAAAGAAATGAAAAAATTAAAAAAATTATCACTGAAAAAAGAAGAGATCATCAACTTGAATGATTTTGAAATGAATGCAGCAAAAGGTGGAACAACTCCTAGTTCATGGCCTTGTGTAGAATCAGTTATAGTAACTGTAGGAGCAGTTGTAGGCGTTGCTTATGCTGGGTACGAAGTGGGGAAAGAAAACTCTTATTGGCAATGTCCTTATTCTCAACAAGCAGATTGTATGTCAGACGTGTCCAAAGTATGGGTATGGGATGGCGATATTCGAGAATGCGAAATTCCTAGTGTTGTGGTTTATGGTGTTTAGGTGGATGAAAATTAACATGAAAAAAGGTTGCTGTTATTAATATAATTCTGTAACCTTTTTTTACCTTTGTAGTACAAAAATTTGTATTATGATTTTTCCAAAAGAAAGGAGATTAATTTTTCGAGTTATAGAAGTTATATTTTTTACCATTCTCCTGATTCTTGGTATTGTGGTATATTATATCTTCCATTCACCAACAACAGTAAATATAAATGAATTCCAAAAAGAAGGAAATTATTCAAAAGAAACATTGTTGCTGTTTTCAGAACTAGCATTTCCATATGACAGAGTTCGTAAATGGGATGAAAATATAAAAGTTGAAATTGTCAATCTGGATAAATTGGATAATTTTTCTATTAATGAAATTGACTCAATAATCAGGATACTATCACCATTGATTTATCCGATAAAAATATATAAAGTATCGGAAAATGGAAACCTAAAAGTATATCGGAAGATCGATGAAATAGTTGTTCATGGAGATACGATTAAAAATACTCAAGGATTTTGTTATATACCTCCGCTTTTTAAAAGGTTATCTTGGAATATCAGATATGCTGAAGTTTATGATATATGGTATAATGATTGTATTTTTCATGAGATTTTGCATGCAATTGGACTGCAACATACAGCCAAACAATATCCTTTTCATTTGAATATGTCAGATTATCATATTTATTACTCTTTGGAAGATGAAGAAAAATATAATACTCCGTTGTATATATGCGAAGAAGAGAAATTAATCATAAAGATGCTTTATTCTCCATACATTAAATCTGGTTTAACGAAAGAAGAATTTTTGAAAAAAATGAAGTTGACCGATAATGATAAATAATCCCATATTTATAAAAGAATTGGAGAATAAGTTGAACAATTATCAGTGTGATAATCATAACTGTGGTATTGTAATTGGTGATGCGGGAATGATTTTGGCTCTGTCAGAATTATATATATACTCTCGAACCAAATATTATTTAGACAAGATGTACGAAATCTTAAATGTAGTAATAGAAGGTGATGAATATGACCTTTCTTTGGGGTATGGTGTTTCCGGATTAGCATGGTGTATATCATTAATAAACGAAGAACTGATAGAAAACAAAAATGAATGGTTAATAAGCGTACACCAAATGCTGGCTACAGAATACAGTTTATTGTTGGAACAAGAAAATCTTGATTATTATAGAGGCGCTACAGGTTTATTATTCTATTTTTTGAATAGTCCAACACAAAATGATAAAATGACCAAGATAATAGATTCCTATTTAAAAACTGTGCAAACTAAACTATTGAAAAATGATTTGTTTGAAGCAGATTACAAAGATTCCATATATGTGAGTAGGGTATTGAATTTAGGGACTCCTCACGGATTAACCGGAATAATTCTTACACTGCTAATTATTAAAGAGAAAGGATTTGATGTCGATGAGAATCTTTTAATTTGTATGTTTAAAATAATAATTTCGTATGAATTTAAAAATGCAAAAAAAACGGACTGTCATTTTCCCTGCAAAGTTTATGAAGATGGAAGACGCACAAGAAGTGGATTAGCATGGTGCTATGGTGATTTGATGATCGCTTATGCAATGTTAAAATATGGGATAATATACAAAAATGATTATTTTACTCAGTATTCAAAAAATATTTTGATAGATTCATTATCAAAGAAAATAGTACATTCTGAAAAATTGATTTTATGTCATGGTTATCCTTCATTGTCGCTTATTTATGATGCAATATATAAAAAAACAGGCGACTATATATATTATGATACTTCAAAACAATATGAGCAAAAATTTAAGCAAGTTCTTTCAAAAGACTATATTGAGTATAAAAAAAATAATATTCCTCACTATTTTTTTGATAAATCATCTTTATTAATTGGGTATCCGGGAGCTATATTGTTATCACTATTTTGGGAAGGATACGATGATTGTGGTTGGTCAAATTGTTTGTTACTTTAATTAATATAAAAAATATGGAGACAGTAGTTATTTGTTCGTATAGTGTAAAAAAAATATATCCTCAGAGTATTATCCAAAATTTTTCATTTTGCGATATTGAAATTCCTATAGGGATATTACCTGTTGATAATCAAAATTATGATTTTAAAACAGAGAATGATGTATTAATTGAAGTAAAATCATTTTCATGCAATTATAGAGATAGAGCGCTTTTGATGGGTTTCAATAATAAATGTAGAATCTTTAGTACTCAAGGAAGAATTATGTATTCACCGTTTGGTTCTGATTTTATTGCGATTGTTAAAAAAACGGCGCCAAACGTAAAAAGTTTAAAAGTGGGGGATCGGGTAGTTCCCAATTGCCATTATTATGATTTATCAAGTATCGCCATAGGAGTTCCAACAAATTATGCTTCTCAGCGCATGCACGTCTTTCATGAGGAAAAACTGATTAAAGTACCGGATTTGATGCCCGATGAAGTAGCCGCTTCATTTTCAATCAATTCACAAACGGCATACAGTATCGTGAGAAAAGCTTCTATCAAAAAAGGAGAAAATGTATTAGTGACAGCGCCAACCTCAAATACTTCTTTAGCCGTTATTAAAACTCTAAAAAATAAAAAATGTAAGATTTTTGCAACCTCAATCAATCCTAAAAATGAGGCATTTTTAAAAGATTTAGGTATTGATCAATTTATTCCTGCAGAAACTTTGCTCAAAGACGGAATGAATAAGATTCTTTTCGATGTTGTTATTGACCCTTTTTATGATTTGTATTTAAATGGAGTGATAAATCATATAAATTTCAATGGGAGATATGTTTTTTGTGGACATTCTGCACAATATATGACTTTAGATAAATCAAAACTTCTGTTTGAAGAAGATTACAAAGGACTTTTTTATAAATGTATAATGAAAAATATTTCTATAATTGGAAATTGTATTGGACTTCGTTCGGATTTAGAAGACGCCATCAAAGACTATTCGGACAAAAAATACGATGTCCGTATTGATTCTGTCTATTCTGGAGTTGATGTAATCCCTTTTCTTGAAAGGAGCTACAAAGATTCATCCCGTGTTGGAAAAGTGGTCTATAAATATTGTGATTAGTGTATATAATAACTTCTGATTATGAAGAATGTTTTATTGTTTATGGGTTTATTTTTAAATTTATCCGCATATTCTCAAGTTGTGGAAAAAGAAGGTTTGTTGTGGAAAATTACGGGAAAAGACCTCAAACAGCCATCTTATCTGTTTGGTACTTATCATGGAACATATGCTATTGGAGCCGATTTTTTAGATAGTATTCCCGGATTTTATAATGCTTTCAATTCTATTTCACAGTATATTGGAGAATCTGATTTTTCTCCGGAGACATTAAAAGCGACGAATGAATACTTTACAAAATATTATGGAGAGCAGCAAATGCCGACTGATACAATTTATGAAAATTTATTGGATAAAAACGATTACCTGTATTTGGATTCTATTGTTCATGTATTGGGAAAGACTTCTTTAAATAAAATTCCGATACGACCAAACTATTTATGGTTTTTGATTTTGCAGGAGAAAAGAAATGATTTTATACAGCAGGTTTTTAACATTCCTAAAAGAGAAACTATGGATCTTTATCTTCAAAAAACAGCTAAAAGTAAAGGAGATACAGTTAAAGGTTTAGATTCTCCCGATATAGTATTTAAATCGCTTGAACTATTATATGGCAACGCTCCTTTGCCTCAATCACTGCAAGAAAGCGCTGATACATTGATAAATAATACAAAAAAAAATGACAAAACATCAAAACCGGAGTATTTTAGCCTTGAATTAGTTAGGAATATCAAAGATTTTGAAAGTGCTTATAAACGTCAAGATTTGTTGGAGCTTCAAAATTATAAAAAAGAACAGATAGAGATGCTAAAAAAAATACAAAATATTAAAATTGATATGGATTTTCTACTGGAAGAACGCAGTTTGTCATGGGCAGAAAAAATTCCTGAGCTTATTTCAAGTCAACCGACTATGATTGGAGTTGGAGTAATGCATTTATGTGGAAAAGATGGACTAATAAATCTGCTTCGCCAAAAAGGTTATCAATTAGAACGTGTAAAATAAAGCAATGTATCAGTCTTTTAATCACTTTTTATTTCGAACGCCTTTGTTTTCATTCGATAAATTGAAAAAAGTATCTCGTGAAAAGGGTGAATTTACAGAGATACTCAAAAATAAATATTTTCAGGAAGCCGTTTTTATAGCTTCTCCGGAATTGCACAAAGAACTCTTGAAATATTTGGAAGGGAAGTTAACTGATAAAAAAGAAAGTGAACGTCTTTTTGATTCATTAGAAAGATATTTTAGCCGTATGTCCACCCGTTGCACCCCATTCGGTTTGTTTGCAGGTTGTTCGGTTGGTACAATTTCCAATAATGAGGCGACTACTGTCATTTTGGAAGATTCGATTCAACGACATACACGATTGGATATGTACTATTTATGCACTTTGTCGCAAGAATTATCAAAGATTGCCGAAATCAAAAATAACCTTACATATTATCCAAATACAACTATTTATCCCGTAGGAAATAAGTTAAGGTATATTGAATACGAATACTCAAAAAAAAGGCGGAGACATAAGATATCAGCGGTGCAACAATCTTCATTATTGAAAAAAATACTGAAAATAGCAGAGAACGGTGTGAAAATTGCTGAACTATCAAATTATCTTATAACGCAAGATATTCCACAAGAGGATGCGCTTGATTTTATCAATGAATTAATTGATTCTCAACTATTAGTTAGCGAACTCAGCCCTTCGGTTACAGGTGATGATTTTCTTGATAAAATTATTACAATTCTTGAAGCTCTACCAGTCAAATCCAATATACTTAAACAATTAAATGAAATTAAAACTTTGTTGAATCAAATTGATGCAAATGAAGATTCTACCATTTCTTTGTATGAAGATGTAAAAGAAAAAATAAAAGAAATCAATATTCCCTTTGACGAAAATTTTATTTTCCAATCCGATATGACAAAAGGTACGGTAAAAGCATCTATCGGACAGGAAATTATGGAAGATATAAAATCTGCAATGACTTTTCTAAATCGAATTACTGTAGAAAATAGAAATGGAGATTTAGTGAATTTTACACGCGCTTTCATGGAACGTTACGAAGACAAAGAGGTTCCTTTAATGGAAGCGCTTGATCCGGAAATGGGAATCGGATATCCGGTGAATAGAGTATCAAAAGTGGAATCTCCGTTGATAGATAATTTTGTTATCCCTTCTCAAACAGTGGATTATTCCACTATCCAAATCAATCATTTTCAAACACTGTTATTCAACAAAACAATTGAAGCGTTGTCAAAAAATAAAAGTGAAATTGAGTTTACTGATGAAGACGTTAAAGATATGAAAGAGCGATGGGATGATTTACCTCCTACGATTGCTTGTATGTTTAATATTTTGCAACATAATCAAGACAAAAGCAAGATTTTTTTAAGCTCTTTCATTGGCGCTTGCGGAGCAAATTTGCTTGCGCGTTTTTCCTATACCGACAAAGAGATAGAGCATTTAGTGAAAGATATTACTTTGAAAGAACAAGAGATTAATAAGAATGTTCTGTTTGCTGAAATTGCCCATTTACCTGATTCGAGGGTTGGTAATATCCTATCGCGACCGCACATCCGTGATTATGAGATTCTCTTTCTTGCCAATTCCGATTTACCACAAGATAAAATAATCAGAATGTCAGATTTGACCATATCTATAAGAAATGGAACGCCTTATCTACACTCTAAAAGATTAAATAAAGAAATAATTCCTCGTTTAACCAATGCCCATAATTACAATAACAACCCAATGCCTGTTTACAAATTTCTTTGTGATATGCAAATAAAAAATGGCAGGCAAGGATTGTTTTTCAACTGGGGAAGTCTTGGAAATTTATTTCCTTATCGTCCTCGTGTAAAATACAAGAACGTAATTTTGTCTTCTGCTTATTGGACAATAAAAATCAGCGATATGAAATACCTTTTCAAGATAAAAGATGATTTACTTATAGAAGAAACAAACAAATGGAGAAATGAAAAAAAAATTCCAAAATATGTTTTCCTTGAAGATTCTGACAATAAGTTATTTGTAGATTTTGAAAAACCACTAAGTATTCATTCCTTTTTTTCGATCACTAAAAATCGGACCACAATTCAACTATCCGAATTTCTTTTTGATATGGAGAATGTAATGATTCACGATAAAAATGGAAATTCTTATTTAAATGAATGTATTGTTGCTTTTCATAATAAAGAAACAAAATGAAAGAAGTGCAACGAAAATATCCTCCCGGTAGTGAATGGTTGTATATGAAAATATATGCAGGAAACAAAACGATAGAAAAAATTCTTGCAGAAGAAATGCCGTTTATTATCAACAAAATAAAGCGAAGTGCATTAATAGACAAATGGTTTTTTATTCGTTATACCGACCCTGAATTTCATCTAAGAATACGATTTTTATCAAATAATAAACAAAATGCAGGACAAATAATAGAAATAGCAAATAAAAGGTTATGCAAATTGATTAAGAGTGATCATGTGAGGAAAGTTCAATTGGATACTTACAACAGAGAATTGGAAAGATATGGGAATGAAATAATAGAAGAAGCTGAATCTTTTTTTTATGCCGATAGTGAATGTGTTCTATCTATTCTCAAACAGTTGAATAACAATGAAAACTACCGGTGGATGATTGCCTTGAAATTGATAGACGCCTTATTCTCCGATTTTGGCTTAACTATCGAAGAAAAACAAAAACTGATGGAAGAGACTGGTAAATCCTACAAAACCGAATTTGGATTTAATGAATTTAATTCTAAACAGTTCAATACGAAATTCAGAGAAAATAAAAAAACAGTGGAATCGGTTTTAAACAATTGTATAAACGAACAGGCATTTGTTTCATTGTTGCAACCGATAACAAAACGAAGCAAACAAATGGCGCCCATTGCCAGACAAATCAAAAGTAAGTCAACCAAAGATCACAGTGTGAATAAATTATTGAAAAGTTATTTGCACATGATGATCAACCGGCTTTTCCGTTCAAACAACCGCCTGCACGAACTGATTTTGTATGATTTCATGGCGCGGTATTATACAAGCGAGATTGCTAAGGAAAAGTATAACAAAAAAGAAAGCCAATGAAAATGAAGTCTTTCCCACATTACATACAACTTGACTCAATGGACTGTGGTCCTACTTGCCTCCGCATGGTAGCCAAATATTATGGTCGCAGTTACAATCAGCAGAACATGCGGGAAAAATGCTTCATCACTCGCGAGGGCGTGAGTATGCTCGGCATCAGCGATGCGGCCGAAAGCATCGGGATGCACACGCAAGGAGTAAGGATTACGCTTGAGCAGTTGATGGAAGATGTTCCCTTGCCCTGCATTCTGCATTGGAATCAGAATCATTTTGTGGTGCTTTACAAGGTATCACCCCTAAATCCCCTAAAGGGGACTTTACTTAACTCCCCCTTCAGGGGGCTGGGGGGTAGATTGCTTCGCTACGCTCGCAATGACGCTTCTCAACTCTTAACTCTTAACTCTAAGTTCCATATCGCCGACCCTGCCGGACAAAAATACGTAATGAACGAGGAGGAGTTTTGCCGCTGTTGGTACAATTCCAAAGAAAAAGGAAAAGACACCGGAATGGCATTGCTGTTGCAGCCTTCGCCTGACTTTTACGATTATGAAGACGACAAGGAAAAGCAGGAAAAGAATCTGGGTCATTATTTCCGTTATCTATTACCGTATAAATCACAATATGCCCAAATCATCGTTGGAATGATTATTGGCATGGTATTGTCGCTCATTGCTCCTTTTCTAACGCAAGCGGTGGTCGATCAGGGAATCGGTAACAACAACCTGTCGTTTATCACTTTAATTTTGATTGCGCAATTGGTTCTGTCGATAACGCAAATGGGTATGGGTTTTATCCAGAGTTGGATTTCGCTGCATACCAATACCCGCATCAGTATTTCCCTGATTTCCGACTTCCTAACCAAGCTGATGAAACTGCCTATTCGTTTTTTTGACACTAAACACATCGGCGATATTTTGCAACGCATCGGCGACCATGGCAGGATTCAGGGATTTATGAGCGGCACAACGCTTGCCACCATGTTTTCCTTTGTCAACTTTTTTGTTTTCGCCGGCATCATGGCTTATTACAATTTGACAATCTTAACAGTCTTCATGGTTGGAAACACTTTGTATGTTGTCTGGATTCTTTCGTTCATGCGCTTTCGGCGTAAATTGGACTACAAGCGTTTTGCCCAGGCATCCGCCAATCAGAGCAATATGGTGCAACTTATCACCGGAATGCAGGAAATCAAGCTCAACAACTGCGAAAAGCAGCAACGCTGGAAATGGGAGCGCATCCAAGTGAAACTGTTCAAAATAAGCATTCAGGGAACAGCGCTGGGACAATACCAGCAAATCGGTTCTGTCTTTTTCAGCCAAACGACAGGTTTACTTATTTCTTTCCTGTCGGCAAAAGCGGTAGTCGAAGGAAACATCACGCTGGGTATGATGATGTCCATCAGTTATATTATCGGACAGTTGTCGGGTCCCATCGGGCAGGTCATCGGTTTTGCCCAATCCTTGCAGGACGCTAAAATCAGTTTGGAGCGATTGAATGAAGTGCATAACAAAGAAGACGAAGAACAGACGATTGAAAATAAAATCAATCAATTGCCCGAAAACAAAACAATCCGGATGGAAGACGTCTGCTTCAGCTACGACGGCGCCGAGCGCGA
>Ga0209629_10003250_pt1 | contig 11538 bp, 9 predicted proteins | sample TergutCu122P5_FD_187286 | JGI IMG/M metagenome (GOLD analysis project Ga0209629, IMG submission 187286) | Cubitermes ugandensis P5 segment gut microbial communities from Kakamega Forest, Kenya - Cu122 P5 (SPAdes) (version 2) | ecosystem: Host-associated > Arthropoda: Insects > Digestive system >...
AAAAATTTCATATATCCCCACATGAGGGGATAAATGTATAAAATTCACTCGATAATTTTGTCGTGTTTTTATAATCCATAGTTTTTTTTAGCTTGGACAATAAACAAAGAGAATGAACAAAAATGAGTTATATATGAGAATCTCAATCTCATAGGGATTGTATGTTGGTAGAAAAACTATTTGGTGAATAATCGAATGATTATCTCGCCTAACCTGACGGCTATGGGGTCAAGCCCGCCATGACAGGCTTTTAAGACAACTTCTTGTAAACCGAAGGTGCAGCTTGGGGTGGAAAGTAGGGTCACATCTTCTAACTCCATTGGATTTTTACGTGCAATAATTATTTATGATACTTTCAATTCCACCGCTTTCCATTGCCCGTCTTCTTTCTCCGAAACCGGTTTTAGTCCGTATTTTTTACCTGTTTCAACAATGATAGCGGCATCTTCTTTGAAAAATCCGCTCAGGAAAAGCGAAGATCCGGGATGCATACATTTAGCATAAATTGGCAGGTCATTCAATAATATGTTTCGATTAATATTTGCAAAAATATAATCATAAGTGTCTTCGCAGAGCAGACTTGCATCGCCTAAATCTACCTTTATATCGGAGGCTTTATTAAGCCGGATATTTTCCTGCGCATTTTGAGTCGCCCATTCATCATTGTCAATCGCTCTTATTGGATTTGCGCCTTTCATAGCAGCAAGAATGGCTAACACGGCTGTTCCGCAACCCATATCAAGCACGGATTTTCCTTTCAATTCTGTTTCTAATAGGTAAGAAACCATCATAGCTGTCGTAGCATGATGCCCGGTGCCAAAAGCCATTTTCGGATCAATCACGATGTCGTATTTCAATTTCGGAATATCTTTGTGAAAAGAACTATGTATAATTACCTGGTTATCAATAATAATCGGTTGAAAAAAATGCTTTTCCCATTCTTCGTTCCAATTTTTGTCTTTTATGTAAAACGTTTGATATTGAACAGACAAATCGGGTAGGGGAAGATCTTTTAAAAGAGAAGACAAGCGCTCTTCGGAATAAAGTTTTTCCGGTACATAAGCCGTTAGACCTTGTTCGGAATCGACAAAACTTTCAAAGCCTATACCGGCAAGCAATGCTGAAAGTACATCCCGATGGATTTCCGTATTGGGATTTATCGTTAATTGAATTTCGTAATAATCCATAGATAAATTAAGAATTAGGAATTAAGAATTAAGAATTATTGATTTCTCGTTGTCAAAGATAAATAAAATAACTATATTTGCCGCAAAAAATGAATTAAATCAATTAAATTTAATAAAAAATGGCAACTGACAAAAAAGTAATCCACGTTGAGGAAGGTGAATCTACCCCAACACAACAAAGAACGCAGAATGTATTTGTTCCGACGCCCGAAAGTAAAGGCAAAGCGACTCAATTACGCTTAATTGCCGGTATACTATGGTTTTTGGGAATTTGTGCCGAAGTCGGCGCAATATTAGTATTGCTTAAAAGTTCCAAACCCATTGAAACAAGTACTTGGGTATGGATGATAGCATTAATTGTAGTTGATTTGGTTTTGGTAATCATCGGTTCTCAAATCTGGAAAAGGGCAAACCGTTTTGATCCGGCATCCGAGAAAGATCAATTCAGATTTTTCATTCAAAATCAATTGGGCGTAATTATTTCGGTGATTGCTTTCCTGCCTTTGGTAATTTTGATTTTTGTCAACAAAGATTTGAGCGGAAAACAAAAAGGGATACTCGGCGGAATTGCTGCTATTGCCCTGATAATTGCCGGCGTTACAAGCGCCGACTTCAATCCTCCTTCGGTTGAACAATATACCCAGCAAACCAATCGAGTCACAGATTTGACCGGCGCAAACCATGTATACTGGACAAAATCGGGTACAAAATACCATTTATACGATGATTGTCCGCATATTAATTCCAAGAAGACGGATCAAATATTCGAAGGTACGGTTGCTCAAGCCCGTGAACTGAAAAATATCACCGAATTGTGCAAAACTTGCGAAAGCCGTGCGGAAAAAGGAAAAGCGCTGAATGGGACGCCTGTTCCCGCACCGCAGCCGGCTACAAATCCGCAATCGGGAGGGAATTAGTCTGGCGCTTTTTCTATCAATAGTTCATGTTGACCGTTGTTTTGCGACAGATTATTCTTAATTTCCAAGTTTTTCGACCCATCCATCTGAGCGTCGAGCGTTATTCCGTCCCGGTCGTTTCCTTCTGTAAGGTTGCCGGTTATACGGATATTTTCGCTTTCGGTGCAGCGGATTCCCGAAAGGGCGTTTCGCGCCGCTTCATTATCAACAACGAGCGCTTCTTTGCAAAAAGATAAATTCACGCCGTTCCCGTGTGGAGAAGCGTCGAAGCGACTGTTCCTGATTTCACAATCCGATGAATGCATGATGAGCAGATTGTGATGAAAGCCGGCTCCGGGTACAACGCTGGAACCATTGTCGCTGAAATCGCAATTGATGACTTTGACGTTAGTTGCTCCTTTTATTGCAACACCGTTTTTGGTACAATTCTGAACAGTCAGGTTTTCAAACCGGATGTTTTTCATCTGATTAGCATGATCTGCAGAAAATAAAATCCCCTCGCGGCTGGGGGCGCTCATATAGTAGCGCGTTCGCCGGTCGCTGTTCGGATCGTCGTTTGTTACAGTCTTGACAGCTCCTTCGATCAACATATCGCGAATTGTAATATCGTGCATATCTTTTGAAGCGTTAATAATGGTTGCCGTATTTTGCTCGGGACTCAGAAATAGTATTGTTTCTTTGCCTTGTCCCGACAAGGTAATACCGCTTTTCATTTTCAACGGCGCTTTTAGTGTATGTACACCTTTTGCAAGGACAATCCATTTACCGCTTTCCTGATTTTTATCTATGGCATCTTGTATAGATTCGCCCGGTTGAATGGTAATTGATCCGGTGGGAGGGGTAGCGGATGGAATTGTTAATGCTCCGGTTTTGTCCGGATATTTGGCTTTTAAATCCGGTTGAAGCGTTTGCTTTTGCGTTTCGGGCGTATAATTCAAGGGCGCTCTAAGCGCTGTTAACAGGCCTACTGTGGATTCCGGCCGGGTATGTTTTTCTATTACCTCTTTTGTATAAGGCATTTCAATACCTACTTCAGTTTTATAGTGATTGAAGATTGACTCGTAGATATCTCTGAACTTATTTTTCTGCTGTTCGGATAATACGCCGAAAACAGGAATATTTCCTCCGAGCAGGAATTTTGAAGTATATTCAAATCCAAGAGCCAAACGGTTACCGGCAACGCTATATAAATCCAGCCTTTGCGTCCGGGCTATTTGCGCTGCCTTGGCAAATTCCCCGATTCCCAATTGGACATGATCCCAGTCGCGCGTTGTTTCCTGACATTGTCCATTTGGATAGATGTATTTAGTAATGCCCGAATTACCTGGTCCACGATAGAATCGCTCGACGCCACGGTTGAATATTTCGTGATTATCGGTAAATACGCCTATGCAAAACATCGTATAGATGATTGACGCATCCCAGTTGCCATTCGCTTCGGTAAAAAAATCCTTGATGGTAGGGTAGAAAACGGTTAAAACCAAACGTTTGAATTGTTCCTGATCTTTTTCAGCCCATCCCGAATCGGTGTATTTTAGAATTTCTGCTGCATTTAGAAAAAAAGGTCCGCTTAATCCCACGTTGAGTTTGGCATTGTTTCCATCGAAATCCCAAAGACGGTACGACCATGCATTCAGTATTTCAATCGCTTTGCCGGCATACGCTTTATTCCCCGTGATGTACCACATCAGCGCATGGTTGTAGGCTGCAGTAGCGCTCAGACCGTATTCCCTCCCTCCGAGACTGTTGGCTCCGTAAGGACCTACGGAAACATTTGTGAACGGTTCGGGTTTGAAGTCGAGTGAAGTTTCTTTTTTCAGGTTTTCGAATGCCGTTTTCCAAGGTTCTTTTCCCGCCAAGACCTGTTGTTTCATATACTCCATATCTTCGCGGCTTTGCAACATACCCGGATGCCGGAAAGGTTTTGCGGCTATTGTTTCGTTTCCTCCGGATTGCGGACGGTAAAGCGAATTTTTACCATAGTCATAATTCGGTTTATTTCCCATCCGGATTTTCAAGATTCCTCCATTCATAATATCCTGATGCGTGATGTAAGTGTACGGATAGTTTTTTCCATTCATTTCAACCGATTGAATATAGATATTTTCCGGAGAATTATCAATTGCTTCAACCGTAAATTGTTTACCGTTTTCCAAGTGAATGGCCGCTTTATCAAAAACCGGACTGCCGATCACGTATTCTCCGGATGCAGTGAACACAGGATAAAAACCTAAAGAAGATAATATATACCAGGCCGACATTTGTCCGCAGTCTTCGTTTCCGATTATTCCGTCGGGTTTGTCAGTATAAAAATCTTTCATAATGCGTCGAATCAAACGTGCAGTTTTCCATTGTTGTCCTGCGTAGGTATATAAATATGCAATATGATGGCTGGGTTCGTTGCCATGAGCATATTGACCGATTTCTCCGGTAAGATCGACCAGAACGTCGGGATCGGATGGGTCTGAGTTCAATGCAAAGAAGTTATCCAGACGGTCTATGAAAATTTCTTCTCCGCCTAAAAGATCGATTAATCCATAAACATCCTGCGGCGCCAGCCAAAGGTATTGCCATGCGTTTCCTTCGGCATAATCCGTTGCAAACGGGCGTTTGGATTTCAGCGGATCAAAAACGGGATTCCATTCGCCATTCGCCATTTTTCCACGTATGAATCCGGTAGATGAATCGTAGTATAGTTTGTAGCTTCCCGCCCTCTTTTTAAAATAATTGTAATCTTCTGTTTTACCCATTTTCTTTGCCATCAGCGCAATACTTGCATCGCCGATTGCATATTCCAACGCCATAGCGACAGGGCGGTTTCTCATTGAATCGGATGCAATCGGTTTTAATTCCCGCACGTAGTTTAGCCCCCTTATATCGCTCATTGCCGAGTTTTTCATGGCTTGAAATGCCTTTTCGGCATCAAATCCTTTACATCCTTTCAGATAGGCTTCGGAAATGACCTGAAAACTGTTGATTCCCACCATAGTTCCCGTATCGTATCCCCGTAAATGCCATATCGGTAACATCCCAGTCTGATCATAGATAGCAAGCATCGAATTGACAAAATCGCCGACCCGGTCGGGATTGATGATTGTGAAAAGCGGATGTGCGGCGCGATAGGTATCCCACAAAGAGAAAATTGTATAATTATTGAAAGGAGCTTTTTTATAAACTTTCCAATCGGAACCTCTGTAATCGCCATTGTGATCGTTAAATAATGACGGATGAATCATAGAATGATACATAGACGTGTAAAAAGTACGCTTTTCGGATTCGTTTTTGGTTTCAATCAGTATTTTGGACAATTCTTTTTCCCATTTTTCAGTCGCCTTGTTTTTTATTTCATCAAAGTTCCATCCGGGTATTTCGGCTTGTATATTTGCTAAAGCGTTTTCGGCGCTGACAGGAGAGATGCCGACTTTCAACAAAACCTCTTGAGGCGCCTGCGCAAAAGTGATCAATCCTTTGATGGCTTCCCCTTGTCCTTTTTTGCCGGTAATTTGTTTGCCGTCTTCATACACATTAAACATTTTTATAGGAATTGAAGCTTTGACGGCAAAAAAGACTTGTTGTTTTTTAGCCCAACCGGAGGAAGAACGGTAGCCTTTAATCGTATATTGGTCTGTTAATTCTATATATGTGTCGGTAGATTTATCATTTATTCCTTCTTTTAAGTCAATAATAATTCGGGCGTTTTCTCCCTGAGGAAATTTATATTTATGGAAACCGACACGTTCGGAGGCTGTAAGTTCGACTCCTACTCCGAAATCGTCTAATTTTACGGCATAATATCCGGGTCTTACTTTTTCATTTTTATGGGAGTATTGGGATGAATAACCACTATAACGTTGCGTTTCAATTCCTTTATCCAATTTTATATCGCCCATATACGGCATAATCAGGATATCGCCCAGATCGCCGATTCCGGTACCGCTCAAGTGTAACTGTGGAAATCCGATGATAACGCTGTCACGGTAATTATAGCCGGAACACCAATCCCAGCCTTTGAAGAAATTGGAGGGGCCGACCTGTACGGCTCCAAACGGAACGTTCGCTCCGACAAATACGTGTCCGTGACCACCCGAACCGATATAGGGATCGACATAATCGGTTAAAATTGCAACTGATTTGTTTTCCTGGGCATTTGCACAAGGCAAAATTAACAGCAGGAGGAGGAATGATAAATGTGTTTTCATATATGGTATAATTTGTTTTTCAACTCGCATTCATTGTCAATAGGAAATATTTTTTTATGCAAATGTAAATGAAATTCTTCAAATTCCCCATTAATAAGTTAAGAATTTAAAATATAAAATATAAAGCCATCTATCATTGAACATTTTCTTATCTTTGTAGAAAATTTATAAACCATGAAAAAAATATTTTTTTTTATCGCAGGTATATTGTTGTTTGGGCAAATAGTTGCTCAACAACAGACGAAACACAGACAGTATAATTCCTATAAGGGACTTGTTATGGCCGGTTATCAAGGATGGTTTGCTGCTGAAGGAGACGAATCGCATCGAGGATGGTATCACTACGGACTTCGTGGAGACAATGCCTCTGTTGATTTTTGGCCTGACATGACCGATTATATAAAGAAATACGAAACGCCGCTCAAAATGCCGGATGGGTCGAATGCTTATCTTTACAGCGCTTATGACGAGGAAACAGTTGATATGCATTTCCGGTGGATGAAGGAATACGGTATAGATGGCGTTTTTATGCAACGGTTTGTAACAGAAATAAAAAGACCTGAAGGAAAACGGCATTTCAACAAAGTATTGGAAAGCGCATTAAAGGCAGCCCGCAAATACGACCGCGCCATTGGCGTGATGTACGACCTAAGCGGCTGCCGGCCGGAAGATATGAAAGTATTGGAAGATGATTGGAAAGAACTGCAAGCATTATTCGCAATAACAGACAAAGGGAAAAATCCCACTTATATTTGGCACAATAAACACCCGCTTTTGACTATTTGGGGAGTAGGTTTCAGTGATAACCGCAAGTATTCCGTTGCCGATGTACAACAAATGATTAGCCGTCTTAAACAGAACGGCAAGGTCTCCATCATGTTAGGTGTGCCTTATTATTGGCGAACACTTTCCAAAGATACAGAAAACAATCCTTTGCTTCTCACACTGATTAAAAACAGCGTTGATATTGTTATGCCTTGGGCAGTAGGTCGTTACAATAATGAAACATACAGTTCGGCTGCTGCAGGACTGCCCGAAGATATAAAATGGTGCCGGGAAAACAAAGTAGACTATGTCCCTCTCGTATTTCCCGGATTCAGTTGGGGTAATTTGAAAAAAAATACCAATTTATATAATCAGATACCACGGTTGAAAGGAAATTTCCTGTGGCAACAGGTAACCGGAGCGAAAGCAGCCGGAGCGACCTCGCTCTATGTTGCTATGTTTGATGAAATAGATGAAGGAACAGCTATTTACAAATGCGCTGAAGAAGGAAAGTTGCCTCTTTTCGGAGAAAAACGCTTTGTCGGAATCGAACCGGGGTTAGGATCAGATTACTATCTGTGGTTAGTTGGTCAGGCAGGAAAATGGTTTCATGGAGAAAAAGGGTATAGCGCTGAAAAACCGGTTAGGAATAAATAATTGCAATTAACGAAAGTAAAAAATAATTACTATCTTTGCGACCAATCAATAAATAAGTAACATTTAATAAATAAAGCAGATGAAAAAAGGTTTGATTATCTTAGGAATAATCGTTGTAATAGCAATTATTCTTTATTCCTCAATCAAAGGAACTTACAATTCAATGGTTACGAAAGACGAAGCGGTTACCGCCGCTTGGGCGCAAGTGGAAAATGCTTATCAACGCAGGGCTGACCTTATACCGAATTTGGTAAATACGGTCAAAGGTTATGCCACGCACGAAAAAGAAACTTTGGAAGGCGTTATAGAAGCCCGCGCCAAAGCAACGGCTGTAAACATCAATCCTTCTGACCCGAAAGCCATGCAACAGTTTCAACAATCTCAAGATCAGTTGAGTTCGGCATTAAGCCGTTTGATGGTGGTTGTGGAACAATATCCCGATCTGAAAGCCAACCAGAATTTTTTGGATTTGCAGGCGCAATTGGAAGGGACTGAAAATCGCATCACCGTCGAACGCCAGAAGTTTAATCAAGCGGCGCAGGATTTTAACACCTACATTCGCAGTTTCCCTCGTAACATTTACGCAAGTATTTTCAATTTCCAAACGAAAGCTTATTTTCAGGCTCAGGCTGGGGCTGAAAAAGCGCCGGAAGTGAAATTTTGAAGAATTAATACAACAATGAATGCAAGAGATTTTTTCTCGGATGAAGAAAAAACGCGAATAGTCGAATCCATTCGGATAGCCGAATCGGAAACTTCGGGTGAAATTCGCGTGCATTTATCGACCAATTCATGTCGTTCAGGTATTTTGGAAAGCGCTGCGCATTGGTTTCAAAAATTAAAAATGCACAAAACCGAGTTGCGCAACGGCGTTTTATTTTTCATCTCTATCAAAGACCGGCAGTTCGCCATCATTGGCGATGCCGGTATAAACAGTTGCGTGCCTGAAGATTTTTGGGAAGATATAAAAAACAGAATATTTATCCAATTCAAAGAAGGTCGTTTTACTGATGGTTTGTGTGATGGAATCCTTATGACAGGCGAACATTTGAAAATGTATTTCCCAAGACAGAAGGATGATATAAATGAACTTTCCGACGATTTATCATTTAGTTGAGAATGCAATGAAAAAATTTTTATTTATAATAATACTGACAGCGCTGTTTACCGGTCAGGCGCACACGCAAAGCATACCAGACCCACCTAATCCGCCGCGTTTGGTAAACGATTTTGCCAATGTATTGACTCAAGAACAAATAGACAGCTTAGAATTGAAATTAGAAGATTTTGCGCGAAGCACTACTACACAAATAGTTATTGTTACTGTACCTTCATTGGATGGCTATGATATATCCGATTATTCGTTTAAATTAGGAGAAAAGTGGGGTGTCGGACAAAAAGGGAAAAACAACGGTGTAATTATTATTTTCAAACCGAAAACGGCAGAGGAATCGGGTAAGGTATTCATAGCCGTCGGTTACGGCTTGGAAGGAATCATTCCTGACGCGACAACCAACCGCATTGTAAACAACGAAATGATTCCACATTTCAAAGAAAATGATATTTACGGAGGGTTATCACAAGGATGTCAAATTATCATGTCACTTGCGAGTAAGGAGTTTACGGCTCAGGAATATGAAGAAAGAAATTCAGGGGATGACATCGGTGGAGTGTTTGCCGGTTTTTTTGTTTTTATTGTACTCCTTATTATTATAGGTATAGCAACCCGAAACCGGAATCAAAATCTTACAATGGGAAAAAATGGAAGCGGATTGCCTTTATGGATATTATTGTCAATGTTAAGCAACTCCGGTAATAATAAGAAAAATTGGGATGATTTTACGCGAGGAAGCGGCGGATTTGGAGGCTTCGGCGGTGGTGGAGGCGGCGGCTTCGGCGGATTTGGCGGCGGCAGTTTTGGCGGCGGAGGCGCTGGAGGAAGTTGGTAATACCATAGTTATCGTATTTAATACCATATTTAATAATTTGTTTTTCAATTATTTATAAAATATTTTCCCATAAAATTTTTTTTGTAAAAAAGTTTGATTATATTTGCAGCTTATATCAATAACGAATTCAAAATTACGAGTTACAAAAGTTAGCCTTATCGTAATTTTTAATTCGTAATTCGTAATTAAAAAAAGATGGGGAAAAGTCAAGATTTAACCTTTATGCAAACGCATGTTTCGGTGGACTGCGTAGTATTTGGTTTTGATAAAGACCAATTATATGTTTTGTTAGTCCGGCGAAATACAGCAAGCGATAATGGAAAAAGCCTGAAACTTCCCGGAAGTCTGATTTTTCAGCCCGAGGATGCAGACAAAGCAGCCGGCCGTGTGCTGAATGAATTAACCGGTATTCGTAAAATGAAATTGAAACAGTTCAAAGCCTTTACTTCTCCGGTGCGAACCTCCGACCGCGATGATGTTGATTGGTTGGAATATGAATATCACAACAAAATAGACCGGTTGATAACGATTGCATATCTTTCTTTGTGTAAAATTACTCGCAAACTCAATGTAGCTTCCAAATACAGTATGGTTGAATGGAGTCCGGTCAACAGGTTGCCGAAAATGCCTTTCGATCACAATCAAATTGTAGGGGAGTCCTTAAAAGAGATTAGGAATTGGGTTGAATATGAACCGGATACTTTATTTGAACTTTTACCTACCAAATTTACGGTAACCGAGTTCCGGCTTTTGTACGAAGCGATTTATGACAGAAATTATGACGCCCGTAATTTTCACAAAAAAATAGCGCAGATGGAGTTTATTCTTCCATTGGATGAATATCAACAAAATGTAAAGCATAGAGCGGCAAGATATTATAAATTTGATAAGGTGGCTTATAATAAAAGGAGAATAGGAATATAGCACATCGTCATTGCGAGAGCTGCGAGGAACGAAGCAGCCGAAGCAATCCAGAAAAACAACTGGATTGCTTCGCTCCGCTCGCAATGACGGCGTAATAGAATTAACTTAATAATAGGTAAAAATGTATTTATTAGGATTTGACGTAGGAAGTTCATCGGTAAAAGCCTGTTTGGTTGAAGCCGAATCGGGGAAAATAGTCGCATCGGATTTTTTCCCAAAAGTAGAAATGCAGATTATTGCAGAGAAGCCGGGTTGGGCGGAGCAAAACCCCGAAACGTGGTGGGCAAACCTTAAATTAGCCAACGAGTCGGTTTTGAAACAGTCCGGCGTAACGGCCGAAGAAATTAAAGCCATCGGAATCTCTTGGCAAATGCACGGTTTGGTTATGGTTGACAAAGACAGACAAGTTTTGCGACCTGCTATTATTTGGTGCGACAGCCGTGCGGTGCCATACGGCGAAAAAGCGTTTCAAACGATAGGAGAAAAAACATGTCTTTCGCATTTGTTAAATTCTCCGGGAAATTTCACTGCCGCTAAACTGGCTTGGGTTAAGGAAAACGAACCACAGGTTTACGAAAAAATCTACAAAATTATGTTACCCGGCGACTACATTGCTATGAAATTGACCAATACAATCAGCGTAACGGTTGAAGGTTTGTCCGAAGGTATCTTTTGGGATTTCAAAGAAAATAAATTGTCGGAAGAGGTGCTAAACTATTTTGGTTTTGACCACGGCTTTTTTCCTCCCATCGTGCCGACTTTCGGCATACAAGGACTTGTAACTTCCGCTGCTGCTAAAGAATTAGGTTTGAAGGAAGGTACACCGGTTTGTTACCGTGCGGGCGACCAACCCAACAACGCATTATCGTTGAATGTTTTTAATCCGGGTGAAGTGGCTTCTACGGCTGGTACTTCCGGAGTGGTTTACGGCGTATTGGAT
>Ga0209629_10003251_pt1 | contig 11536 bp, 13 predicted proteins | sample TergutCu122P5_FD_187286 | JGI IMG/M metagenome (GOLD analysis project Ga0209629, IMG submission 187286) | Cubitermes ugandensis P5 segment gut microbial communities from Kakamega Forest, Kenya - Cu122 P5 (SPAdes) (version 2) | ecosystem: Host-associated > Arthropoda: Insects > Digestive system...
TAAGGTTGATTTTCCTGCACCGTTTTTTCCGATAATCCCCAAGACTTCGCCTTGCTCGACTTCAAAATTGATGTCCCTCAACGCCCAAACATATTCGCTTTCGCCTTTTTTCGAGCGGTCGTTGGTTTCGCCGATCTTCAAATAAGGGTCTTCGCGACGCAGCACAGCAGTTTGCCACCAGCGGTTGAGGTCGTGGCTCAAGGTTCGGGTGCTTACTAAGCCTAAGCGGTATTGCTTTGAAATGTTCTCGAACTTAATTGCTGTTGCCAATGCCGGATATTAGTTTATAATTCATAACTCATAACTTATAACTCATAACCCCCGCTAAGCGTAGCGTCCACGTTATGCCGGATTAGAAACAAGTCTCCAGACTTGCACTCAATAAAACTTAGGGAATCATTTGGAATGACATTTTCGTTATTTTCAATTCTGGTATTCACTGTTTTTCAATTACTTTCCAATAACCTCCTTTCGGCGAGCCAATGCGATTAATTAAACCCTTTTCTTTGAGTTTGGAAATATTGGATTCTATTTTTCTTTTTGAGATACCAACAAGGACTGCTAATTCAAGTGCGGCAATATGCGGATTTTCTGCAATATTAGTTAAAATTTGTTGTTGATTCTCAGTAAGTTTTTCACCGACCTTTTCACCGACCTTTCCCATAGTCGCAGGATAAACCGTAACCTGAAAGCCATCAGAAATATTCTCAAATTTAGGCAGAGGTAAGTTTTCTTCTTTGAAATACCCAATAATTCGCCCAATACCCGAACCGTATTTTTCTATCAACCCTAAATCTTTGAAAAATTCAGCAATTTTTTTATTTCTGGGCGTTGATTTATAGTTATTTGTCAACAAATCCTCTACAGAAATATTGTCGGGCAAACGTCCCGGATTGTAAAACTCAATTTTATCATTGAAGATCTTCACAATAGAATCGGAAGAAGAGCGATAATCTCTGTGAATAATCATATTGAGGACTATCTCTCGGATTGCTTCAAGTGGATATTGCCACTTTTGAGTATTTTGTGGATTACCTGTTATAATTACTTCAAGATTGATGTGCTTTTTTACAAAATCAATTACTTCTCCAATTTGTGTAAGAATATCCGATTTTGTTCTTGCTGTATCTTTGATAGTGATATGGTCTTGAAACCTGCCTAATTCGATCGTTGTAAGAACAGAGTCCTTACTTTTGAACATCAAATAAGCTGCATTTGTTGGTCTGTTATCGCGAAGCAAGTCATATTTTAAAAGAAAAGGAATAACAGTTTCATTGACTGTGATGCCATGCATGCTCAAGTACTCCATTGCTTTTGTTACTTTATTAAGAGAAATATCCTCCAACGTATGAATCGGGTCGGGATACATATCCCAACTCGAATTTATCGTTTTTAAATGTTCATTTGCAATTTCGCCAATGCTGAGTAAATGATTAGAATTTCCGATCCGTTTAAAATATTTTCCTCTTGTAGAAACAGGTTTTATCGGATATTCCGGTACGGAAAACGCTACAACTTCCTAATATACGGATTCCAAAAAACCACTACCCATCTGTTGATGCACTTTCATACACGAACCAATTATCCGATAGCTTTCTTCTTTATAAATAATCTCCGCCATATAGTTCGCTTAATTCGTGATAATTCGTATAATCACTCATAGTGCCTGTCCCATTCTTTTTGGTGAACTTTGAACATTGATATTACGCGAATGACATTTATTCCGCGCATCGTGAAACAAACTCTCAAATGACGACCATTGGACATTCCGTAGGCATTGTAACGTTCCTCGCCGTAATCTTTACGAACATCAAGAAAAATTGACACCTTGGGGTCGTCAAAAACCACAACTGCTTCTACGAAGTCAATGCCATGTTCGACAATGTTGCTATTACGCTTTTCTTCATCCCATTCAAAAAAGATCTGCTCGGTCATATTTCTACCAAGCTCTTTTTCAATCCTTTTTTCTTAATGCTGATATATTCTTTAAAGGAAGCAAAACCACGAGTAATGGGTTTCGTGTCAGGATTTAGGACTTCGTCGGCAAAAGGAGCAGCATCGTACATTAACTGTAATTTCTCATCATTTTTTTTTACATATTCACGCGCTTCTTGCGCTGTCATTCTTATAGTTGCCATTTTATCTAATTATAAAATCGTATTAAAGATTCTAATACAAAATTAATACTATTCTTTTGATTATGCAAATCACACTAATTCCGGGCAGTACTATTTTGATATGTTTTCAAATTTAATTGCTACTGCCAATATAAGATCGAAATTTATAACTCATAATTCATAATTCATAATTCTACACCGTATCCATAAAACTGCGTTGCACTTTGTTGAATATCACAATTCCAATACTCAAAACCGCACACATGAAAACAAAACTGTAACCCAATTGTCCCCAATGGAAAACGCCTTTTCCTAAAACGGCATATTTGAACGTTTCGATAATTGAAGTTACCGGATTGAGCGCCGCTATCCACTGCTTTTTAGGCGACATAGCGCTCAGTGGATATATAATAGGAGTGGCATACATCCACAATTGCACAACGAAAGTAAACAAAATAGTTAAATCCTTGTATTTTGTTGTCATGGACGATATGATAATGCCAAATCCCAGCGCCAAACCTGCCAGCATCAATATCAGCACAGGCAATAATAATATATAGGCATTGGGCATCACCGGAACGCCGGAAAACAGATAGTAAAGATAAACTATTGTAAAGAGTCCCAATTGAATTATCATCGTGAACATCGCCGAGGTGACTATACTCATGGGCATAATTAGACGTGGAAAATAAACTTTCCCGAAAATGTTCTGGTTGTCGTTAAAAACAGTTGACGTTTTTGTCAAGCAAACGGAGAAATAGTTCCACAAGCATATACCGGAAAGGTAGAACAAAGGTTGCGGAAGTCCGTCCGTCGAAATTTTGGCAATTCCTCCGAAAACGACCATATACATGACCGTAGTGAGAATGGGATTGAGGAAAAACCATAAGGGACCCAGTATGGTCTGTTTGTATTGCGTAACAATATCCCGTTTAACGAACATCCGCCATAAATCTTTATAGCGAACAATCTCCCTGAAATCAATATCAAGAAGATTTGATTTGGGCTTAATAACAGTTGTCCAATTTTGTTCCATGAATTGTTATGAGTTTAAGATAAAGCGCAGCTTCATGACCTTGTTGTTAAGTCATCGGCAAAAATTGCTCTCACCTTTTTCTTAAACAGAAAATACGATTGAACAATAAATCAATGAATCCAATCCGGAGATTGTTTCTCGAATTCGGTTGCAAAAATAGTTATTTTGTTTGAACCGGCAAACGATTTGGGCTGAATTATGTATCGGTTTTGCGGTTTAATCTTTTTCCCGAACCTGTTTTCGCCGGTGCGGTTGTTTAAGTATTTATTGAATCAAAATATTTTATGACGGGAGCCAAAATCCCCGGTCTTTTCCTTTGCCAATACAATGAATCGCTTAATCCTCCTTGAATATTTAATTGTATGATATACGGAAATCTATCCGGATTAATAATCCATTCAAAAAAGTGAAGGCGTATTAAGGGTTTTATATAATAATCACCTTCATTTAACATACGATTCGGAAACCGGATATAAAAATCGTTTTCTCCTATTTTCGGAGTTATTCTTTCATTATCGGGCGCATCCGTATTGTATGTCCAAAATAATAATTCGTCGTTGCGGGAATAAAAAGCAAATCCGATACAAAGTGCGGAATGTATTTTCTCTACCGTAAAAGATAATTTAACATAAACAGGTTCATCGTTTTTTATATAATCTCCGGTAATATTTTGAAATGAATTATCGACTACCGAAATTTCTTTTAATGTACAAAACTCATTATAATATTCGCCTTTTGTATTAATCCAATACGAACCTATCGCCTTATCTTTTACCGAAAGATATTTTTCCAAGACAAGCAATGTTTCGCCTATATCGGAAATCATTCCGTTCTCCATCAATACACATTTCCTGCATAAAGCTCTGATCGAGTTTAACTGATGGCTCACAAACAGCACCGTTCTTCCTTCTTCCTTTGTTACATCCTGCATCTTTCCGATGGCTTTTTTTTGAAATTCGGCGTCTCCTACAGCAAGCACTTCATCGACAACCAAAATGTCCGGCTCCAAATGCGCGGCAATCGAGAAGCCCAACCGAACGGCCATTCCCGAAGAATATCGTTTCACGGGCGTATCCAAATAGCGTTCCACTCCCGCGAAATCGACAATCTCGTCTAATTTCCGGTCAATTTCCTTGCGGGTCATACCCATGATGGAGCCGTTCATATAGATGTTTTCCCGTCCCGTCAGTTCGCGATGGAATCCGGTGCCTACTTCCAACAGGGAAGCGATGCGTCCCCGAGCCGTAATAATTCCGGTTGTGGGATATGTTACACGGGAAAGAATTTTCAACAGCGTCGATTTGCCTGCTCCGTTTTTACCGATAATACCCAACATTTCGCCTTGCTCTACTTTGAAATTGATGTCCCGAAGCGCCCAAACATATTCGCTTTCTCCTTTTTTCGAGCGGTCGTTGGTTTCGCCGATCTTCAAATAAGGGTCTTCCCGGCGCAGCACGGCAGTTTGCCACCATCGATTCAAGTCGTGACTCAACGTGCGGGTACTGACCAATCCCAAACGGTATTGCTTGGATATATTTTCAAATCGTATTGCTGTTGCCAAATTTACTTCATTTATTATTAAAAATTCGAAATCGGTTCAAAATCGCTTGCGAAATTAGTAATTTAGTTTGTATCGGCAAATGAATTAATACAAAATTATAAATTCGGATTATATTTTTGTCATGGTTACCAATAAAAGAGGTACTGCAAAAAAATTAATGAATATTATTTCTTTTTTTCTTAAATAATAATTATATTTGCAAATATTTTTGTGAATAAAATCCAAGAATGGTTTTGAGTATTTATGTGAATATCTAATGTTTAACTAAAAATTAATGATTATGTTTGATCAACTTCTTGATTTAGTAAAAGAGCATGCAGGGTCTGCGGTAATTGATAATCCCGCAGTTCCCAACGAGCAAAACGATGCAGTTTGTGAAACAGCCGCCAATTCGATCATCGACAAATTAAAAGGCATGATCGGAAGCGGAGGCGCTGACGCCCTTTCAAGTTTGTTAGGCGGAGGTAATACGGCTAACCATCCCGAAGTAGGTAATATTACTTCAAGCGTGGCTCAAGACTTAATGAAAAAGTTCGGTTTCGACGGCGCTACGGCGGGAGGTATTGTTTCGCAACTGATTCCAACCGTGATGAGCCGATTGGCAAGTAAAACCAACGATCCGAATGACAACAGTTTCACCATGGGCGGCATTTTGCAATCGTTAGCAAGCGGCAGCAGCGGCGGTATTATGGGTATGATTAAAGGACTTTTCGGGTCGAAATAAAAGATTCCCCGCTATCAAATAACCCCCACGCAAAGCGATCGGGGGTTTTTTGTGTTTATGTACTATTTTTTCAACGCAGCCGAACGCAATTTAATCGTGGTGAAGACTTTTTTGGTATGCAGGGCAAAATCGCCTTGCATAATCCATCCGTAATAGCCGGGGTCTTCCCGGAAAACTTCTTCGACCAAACGTCCTTTATATTTCCCGAAATTGATTACTTCCTGTTTACTTTCGTTATAAATAATACGGCAGGCAAAATCGGCAAAGTTGCCGAAGGCGGAATACTCGGAAAGGAAAGCAATATCGTTCTTCAAATCGGGATAACGATCCAATTGCGCCTGCAAAACTTCGTAGGTGGCTTTGGTATCGGCTGCCGCTGTATGCGCATTTTCCAAATCTTTGTCGCAATAGAATTTATATGCCGCCGACAGATTACGCGGTTCTCTTTTATGAAAAATAGTCTGTACATCGACAAATTTCCGGAGCATCAAATCAATATCAACATCCGCGCGTAGAAATTCTTCGGCTAACAGAGGAATATCGAAACGGTTGGAATTGTATCCCGCCAAATCGCAGCCTTCTATTTGAGCGACTAACGATTTGGCAATCATCTTAAAAGTCGGCGAGTCTTTTACGTCTTCATCGGTTATTCCGTGAATTTCGGTTGCTTGAGGAGGAATAGGCATTTCGGGATTTATCAGCCGCGTTTTGCTTTCTTCTTCCCCGTTAGGTGAAACTTTCAAATAGGATATTTCGACAATCCGGTCGGAAACAATATTTGTTCCCGTCGTTTCCAAATCAAAAAAAACGAGCGGATTTCTTAAATTCAGTTTCACCTTAATATATATCAGTCGTTCAGCATCATCGGCATCAACAGCATCAGCAAATCTTCGTCCGTTTCGTTTTCGGCGGGCAACATCAACCCGGCGCGGGAAGGATCGGCTAATTTCAGAACAACTTCCGTCGAAGGAATGTTGCTTAATATTTCAATCAGATAAGTTCCTTTAAATCCGATGCTTATTTCTTCTCCGTCATAAAAGCAGGTAACCGTTTCTTCAGCCGAAGTGGAATAGTCGATGTCTTGAGCCGAAATAAATATACTGTTCGGCGAAAGTTGCAGTTTAATCAAGCTGCTGCCCGGATTCGCAAAAACAACTACCCGTTTCAGAGCGTTTAAGAGCAACAGTCTGTCGACTGTAATCATAAACGGATTATCTTGCGGAATCACTGCATTATAATTCGGATAACGCCCTTCAATTAAGCGTGAAATAATAACCATTTTTTCCATGGTAATATAAGCGTTGTTATCATCGAAACCGATTGTTACGCCTCCGGTTTCTCTCGGAAGAATTGTCCTTAACAGGTTAGCGGGTTTTTTCGGAAGAATAAACGCAGCTCTTTCGTTCCCTTTGGCTGCAAAATTTTTAAAGCGTACCAATTTATGACCGTCGGAAGCGACAAACGTTATTTCCGTTTCGGATATATCAAATAAAATGCCGTTCATAACCGGGCGCAATTCGTCTTCTGCCGTGGCAAACAAAGTGCGGCTTATTCCCGACAACAGGTTTTCGGCTGAGATTTTTATTTCGGTTGCTTCATCTTTCAGCGGTTTAGCCTGCGGATATTCGTCACCGTTAAGACCCGTAAAATTATATTTACCGTTTTCGTAGTAAATAAACATATTTAAATTCTCATCATTAATATCAAACTTGATGGGTTGCTCCGGCAACTCTTTCAACGAATCCAACAAATTCTTGGCGGGGATGGCAAAAACGCCTTCGCCTTCAACCCCGGTAACGTCAACCGAAGTATTTATCCGTGTTTCACTGTCGGCAGCAGTTATTTTTAATGAATTTCCCTGAAGTTCAAACAAAAAGCAATCCAAAACGGGAATCGTATTTTTAGATGCGAGAACACGGCTGACTACTTGCAGATGGCTTGATAAAGAAGCGCTTGATACAACAAATTTCATATAATTGAATTTTAAGATTTTATAAGATTGAGTATTTATTATTTGTATTGCAAAAGTAAAGAACTTTTTTTAAATAACCAAACCGTTGTATGTAATAAAAATATTTTAACGCATTTTCATATATAATTCACTTCGGGTCGGAGTTCAATATCAAATTTTTCTTTTACCGTTTTGCAAATTTCCTCTGCTAAGGAAGCGATGTCTTGTCCCGTTGCCTTGTTTTTATTGATGATAATCAAAGCCTGCTTCTCGTGCACCGCAGCACCGCCGAAAGTTTTTCCTTTCAATCCGCATTGCTCGATCAGCCAAGCCGCCGGAATTTTTATCTTTTCTTCATCGACCGAATAATGCGGAACATCGGGATAAAGTTTTTTTAATCGTTGAAAGTGATTCGCTGAAATATGCGGATTCATAAAAAAACTTCCGGCATTGCCCGTCTTTTTCGGATCGGGCAGTTTTGTCCTGCGAATGGCGATTACCGCTTCGCGAACGGTTTGCAGCGACACCTGCTTCCCCGTTAAATATTCCTTGATATTTCCGTAGTCCAAGCAAAATTCCGGCTGCTTGGATAATTTATAAACAACATGTACGATGTAATATTTCCCCCTGTTTTCCGGCTTCTTAAAAAAGCTGCTCCGGTAGGAATAATCGCATTGCGCACCGGTAAAAATTCGTTTTTCTCCGGTTTCAAGCGAATAGGCGTGAACTTCTTCTATCCGTTCGGAAACTTCCGCACCGTAAGCGCCGATATTTTGCACTGCCGAAGCGCCTGCTTCACCCGGAATCAGCGAAAGATTTTCAAGTCCTCCCCACCCTTTTTCCACGCAATAAGCGACCAACGAATCCCAATCGTTTCCGGCGCCGACTTTCAGCCAAACCGATCGGTGGTCTTCTTTAATCTTCTCAATTCCCCGAATAGCCGAATGTACGATTATTCCGTCATAATCTCCGAGAAACAGCAAATTGCTTCCCTGTCCGATATGCCGAAATTGTTGAGAAAAGAAAAACTCATCGTTAAGCAGTTTTTGCAAATCCGCTTCGGTTTCATACTCCACAAAATATTCAGCCTTTACGTCCAAGCCGAACGTATTGTGTTTCAATAAGGAGTAGTTCTGTTCGATTCGCATAAACCGAATATGTCGTAATTATTTATTTTTCAACAGGTCTCTGATTTCCGTCAATAAAGTTTGGTCAGCCGTAAGCGCGGGTGGAACGACAACCTTTTCTTCTTTGCGTTTCAGAGAATTAATTCCTTTGATGAATAGAAAAATAACAAATGCCAACAACAGAAAGTTAATTGCTACAGTAATGAAATTCCCGTAGGCAAAAATCGTAGTGTCCGCTATTTTCCTCGCTTCAATTAAAGGCATTCTTTCGGGAACCGTACCTTTTAATACTACATACAAAGCGCTGAAATCCGATTTGCCGATAATAGCAGACACGAGCGGCATGATTAAATCATTGACTAAAGAATCAACAATCTTTCCGAATGCGCCTCCGATGATTACGCCGACTGCCAAATCGATAACATTTCCCTTGAGCGCAAATTCCTTAAATTCTTTTATAAATCCCATAATTCTTTTTGTTTTATTTTATTGGTATATAGTTGATGATAACTCGCGAACAAAAGTAGAACAATTATTTCGGAACTGCAAGATTTTTGGAAACAAAACCGTCTTTTTTAATCGTAAGCAATGATAAAAATAACAGAGTTACTATAATCAATATTCCGTCAAATACAGGCATTCCTTAAACAGGTCAGTAAATATCTATTATACAAGTTCCTTTCGCTTGAACGACAATCGGGTCTTTCAGATTTATTGTTTTGCCTGTGATAATCTCTTTTCCCGAAACGGCATTTCCGATCACTTCGCCGTATTTTTCGGGCGATAAGGTTTGCTCTTTATCCGAGCCATTCAAAATGACCAATACTTTCCGGTTATCTTTGATTCTGGCATAAACGTAACATTGCGTTTGCCAATCGGGTACGTAATGAATCAATTTTCCTCCGGCAACGGCAGGATTGGTTTTGCGCCATTGAAGTAATTTTTGTAAATAATTAAAAGCATCGTTTTGTAAATCCGTTCTTCCGGCTGCCGTGAAAGCATTGAGCGGGTCTCCGGCCCAACCGCCCGGAAAATCCTTGCGCAAGCCGCCGTCGCCGTCTTTTTTCTCGCCGGTCATCAAGATTTCCGTTCCGTAATACAACTGCGGAATGCCGCGTGTCGTCAGCAGAAAAGCCAAAGCTTGTTTGTAACGCTTCAAATCGGTTTCATCCGCTTTCATGAAACGGCTGGTATCGTGATTATCCAAAAATACAAGCAGATTATTTATATCTGCATAAAGAAAATCCCGAGCAATGATTTCATAGATTTTATGCCAGGGATTATTTTCAGTCGAATGAGGGTCAAAAACTTGATTGTAGGCAGTCATCAAATTAAAATCCATCACCGTTTTCAAGTTGGTTTGCTTGTCGTTGACTTTGGAATTTTGTTGCCACCATGCAATAGGAGCGGCATTGGCATACCACGCTTCGCCGACCACATTCATACGGGGATATTCTTTTTCCATACGTTTTCCCCAGCGGGCTAAAAAATCGAAATCGACATAAGGATGCGTGTCGTGGCGAATACCGTCGATACGGGCGTATTCAACCCACCAGATACTGTTCTGAATCAGATAGTCTGCCAGCAACGGATTGCGCTGGTTCATGTCCGGCATCGAAGGTACAAACCAACCATCGGTCATTGCTTTGACGTCTGATTCCGAAGCGTGGATGTCCATTACCGTGAAAAGATTATGCGTAGTCTGTGCGAAACTGTCTTGATGGTTAATCCAGTCTTTGCAGGGTAAATCTTTCATCCACCAGTGCTGGTCGCCGCAATGGTTGAAAATCATATCCATCACCACTTTCATGCCGCGTTTATGGAGATTTTCAATCAATCGGCAATATTCTTCATTTGTTCCCAAGCGTCTGTCCACCTGATAAAAATCAGTGATTGCATAACCATGATAGGATTTATAATTCTTGGGATTATTCATTTTATTTTCCAAAACCGGATTGAGCCAGATGGCGGTAACGCCCAAATCTTGGAGATAATCCAAGTGTGCGTTAATACCTGCCAGATCGCCGCCATGACGGAAATCGGGATTCTTGCGGTCAATCGCTTCATTGTCCCACACATCGTTGGTAGTGTCGCCATTGGCAAAACGGTCGGGCATAATCAGATACAAAACGTCGGAAGAATCAAATCCCTGTGCGCCAATTGTTGTAGAACGGGCTTTCAATTCACAGGTTTTCGTCAGTTTATTTTTCCCGTCTGAAAAATTAAGTTTGATTAATCCGGGTTTGGTACCCTTGTCTATATCTACATAGATAAAAAGATAATTAGGATTATCTACGCGAACCACCTTTTTCAGATGAACGCCCGGATAGTTGAATTGCACCTCCGACTTAGATATATCTTTTCCATAAACCAAAATCTGAAGTTCGGGATTTTTCATTCCGACCCACCAGAAAGCCGGTTCCATACGCGTAATTTCTATTGCCGCTGCAGACAGAGAAAATGCAAATAATAATAACAGGGTTAAAAATTTATTGTTCATAATTTTACAAAATTATTCATTTAAAAAAATATTAGCAGGTACGAGTTCAATCGTCATTCCATTTTCTACAAATTTATCAGTTTGATTCAATGTGATTATTTGTCCATAAGCTAAATTGAATGTTGACATCGCTTCTTTTAAGCCATTATATTCACGCTTAAAATTTTCATCCGTAATTTTTAAGCAAACCTGTATGGCGCTTGAAACTTTATTCTTTTCAAGTACAACAAAATCACATTCACCTTCGTTTTGAAAATAAAAAATATCTTTATATTTACGACGTAAATGTAAAAACACAAGATTTTCCAAACGTCTGCCGGTGTTTTCACTTGTGGAAAGAGCATTTTGAGTATATAATCCCAAATCCATCGTATAGATTTTTTTAGGATTACGAGCTTGCACTTTCAGTGAATGGCTGAAAAGCGGAACAAAATCAAACAAATAAGCATCTTTCAGATACGAAAAATAATCTAAAAAAGTGCTTGGCGATTTGATGCCGAACATTCCAACCAACTTGCTT
>Ga0209629_10003252_pt1 | contig 11536 bp, 10 predicted proteins | sample TergutCu122P5_FD_187286 | JGI IMG/M metagenome (GOLD analysis project Ga0209629, IMG submission 187286) | Cubitermes ugandensis P5 segment gut microbial communities from Kakamega Forest, Kenya - Cu122 P5 (SPAdes) (version 2) | ecosystem: Host-associated > Arthropoda: Insects > Digestive system...
TTATTACTATGCTTAGTTAAATAAAACATGAGATATTTCTTTTTATATTTTTGTTGTTTCTTGTTTTTCCCTTTCAACCTGCGACCCCAAGAGAATGTGCCGGATAGTGTGGCAATGCCTATTTTTGGTATCAATTCGAAAGGGCAGTTGGTTACATGGGAAAAAAAATTTGCCGTTGTCGTCATCACTCCTGAGGACCAATTTAATGAAATGAAACTCAAATATAAAAATTCTAAACTCATACATCTTAAGGATTCGGATGAGTGTTTCGGTTCATTACCAAGGTTTCTTAGAATGTTTGTTGGTTGCAAAGAACCCACTCTTGAATCGAAGGCGGGTAATTTTATCGCCTTTTTTGATTTCCAACCGGATTCTACACAATGGGATTCTCTTGAGATAAAGCAAATAAAAAAACAATTTCGTGAGATTAATAAAGTTACGAATCCTTACATATTGGGGATTAGACGGGATTTGGCAATATCCTTTGATAAGCAATTGAATACTATTCCATTGGATGAAATTGAAAAATACATTGAGTATAAGCCATCTGATTATGCAAAGAAGGTTTTTAACGCAGATCAGGTGATAAGCTATCCGATTTTGCTCGGCGGAGAATATTTTCGAGAAAAATATAATTATTGCAATGTGTTGCTATTCTACAAAGAGAAAGCCGGTTACTTTTTGCTCTACTGTTTTTATACCGATAAAGGCTACAAAGAAAGGGATAAATACAACAAGGCGCTTGAAAAAATGTTGAGATTTAAAGACTGAAAATACAATATTAAGTTGATAATCCCACATTACTTTTGTTTACATTTCTGATAATTTAACGGATGAAAACAAATTTACAAGATGTAACATTCTTAGTCTTAAGGGGGTTCTTTTCCATTTAAGCCATCCTCGTGGCATCAACAGCCTATTGCATCATCCGGATCAATCATATATAAAATTAAGAACTATGGAAGCCTCGTCAAGAAAAGCGGCAATGTGAAAAATAAGATAAGCTTTTAACTTTTGTTGTTGACGCTTACCGATATTCTTCAAAACCTTTAGCCGCTTTAGGACCGGGAGTGTGTTTTCCAAAATCGTTTTTGGAAGATTACAGTGACTTATATCTTCCGGAATTGTGTCATGATGAAATACGTTTTCCATTAAAGCAAGTGCAATCCGGCCGCTAAGAGGGCGTCCCCTATGGAAAGCTATGTAAACCCAATGTGATATTACAGCAACCTATTGTTTAAACAAAACAGCCCTATTGTTTAAAGCAAACAGTCCCGCTGTATCCGAATAAAAGTTATTAACAAAAATCGCAAGTTATCAACATCCTTGCGTTGTTTCCGGACAAACAGGGCGGTACTTCGATAAAAAATCGTATTTTTGCAAACTAATTCGGAAAAAACGTTTTTATGGGAAAAATAATTGCCGTAGCCAATCAGAAAGGCGGAGTAGGAAAAACAACCACCGTAATTAATTTAGCGGCTTCATTGGCGGCTTTGGATAAAAAAATTCTGGTAGTGGATGCCGACCCTCAAGCTAATGCGTCCTCGGGTTTGAGTATCAATGTTAAAGATTTAAAAAAAACAATTTATGAATGTATTGTAAATAACGTTGACCCCGACGAAGCGATTCTTCCAACGGAAATTCCCAATTTGTCGATTCTTCCGTCGCACATCGATTTGGTCGGCGCGGAAATAGAAATTCTGAATTTTCCGCAAAGGGAAAAGGTATTGAAAGGCGTTTTAGGGAAAATAAAGCATAATTACGATTTCATTCTGATAGATTGTTCTCCGTCTTTGGGATTGATAACCGTCAATTCGCTGACTGCCGCCGACTCGGTGATAATTCCCGTACAATGCGAATATTTTGCTTTGGAAGGAATTTCCAAATTGCTGAATACCATTAAAATAATCAAATCGAAATTGAATCCAGAATTGGAAATCGAAGGATTTTTACTCACTATGTACGATTCCCGCTTACGTTTGGCAAATCAAGTATATGAAGAAGTGAAAAAACATTTCGGAGATATGGTGTTTACTACGGTCATTCAACGCAACATCAAATTAGGCGAGGCGCCGAGTTACGGTCAGCCGGTTATTCTGTATGATCCCGAATCAAAAGGTTCATATCACCATTTGCAGTTGGCAAAAGAATTGATTGAAAAAAACGACAAATAATATGGCAAAACAAACGAAATCGGTTTTGGGAAGAGGCATTGAAGCCTTAATAACGATGGATGATTTGAACACGAGCGGGTCTTCTTCCATCAACGAAGTGGAATTATCGAAAATCGAAGTAAATCCCGATCAGCCCCGTTCGGCATTCGATCAAGAAGCTTTAGAAGAATTAGCCGCTTCCATCAAAGCCTTGGGAATTGTGCAACCGATTACCGTAAGGGAAATACAATCGGATAAATATCAAATTATCTCGGGAGAAAGAAGATACAGAGCATCATTAATAGCCGGATTGAAGTCGGTTCCGGCTTATATCAAAAAAGCCGAAGACGAAAATATAATGGAAATGGCGCTTATCGAAAACATTCAGCGCGAAGATTTGAATGCGATTGAAATCGCTCTGGCATTTCAAACCTTAATCGACAAACACAATTTAACGCAGGAAAAATTAAGCGAACGAATCGGTAAAAAGCGGGCTACGATTGCCAACTTCTTACGCCTATTGAAATTACCGGCGGAAATTCAAATCGGCTTGAAAGACAAGAAAATTGATCCGGGACACGCCAAGTCGTTGCTGTCATTAGAAGACCCTTCTACTCAATTAATGGTATATGAACAGATTCTGGAATACGGTTATTCGGTACGTCGAACAGAAGAGATTGTTAAAGAACTCAATAATCCCGAATCTGCCGAATTGCCCGAAGCCGTTCCGACAAGACCCAAACAAAAAACATCCGGTGATTATGATGAACTGAAAAAACAATTAGCTTCTTTCTTTAAGACCAAAGTTGCCCTCTCATGCAATGAAAAAGGCGCCGGAAAAATCAGTATTTCTTTTGAAAACGAGAAAGAATTGCAAAGAATATTACAGGTTTTTGATTCTATAAAAAATAATTTGTAATTTCGGCGATTCAATAAGTATTCAAAAAGAAAATTGGAACGATATATCGCTTTTATAATAATTTTGTTTTATCTTTGTCCCGGCTGTCCGGCTCAAACGGGCAAACTTTCCGGTACTGACAGCGTATCGGTTTCGGAAAAGTTTTCAATTCGAGAAGATACTCTGCGGGTTGATTCGCTTGTAATTGACAGTTTGCAATCGGTTCCGAAAAAATTTAAGCCCGATTCGAAAAAAGCGGTGCTTTATTCGGCGTTATTACCCGGGTTGGGGCAAATTTATAATCGAAAGTATTGGAAATTACCGATAGTTTACGGAAGCTTTCTCGGATGCGTTTATGCGATTACTTGGAACGGGACTCAATACAACGGTTATAAAAATGCTTTCAAAGATTTTATTTCCGGGGTTCCGAGAGAAAATTCCGCATGGAAAGATTACTTGTACGGCTCATACTTAAATACTCCGGATTCGCAATGGTCGCCGAAAATGACAAGCGATTTTACGAAAACTTTGAAAAATGCGAAAGATTTTTATCGGCGTTACCGTGATTTGAGTTGGATTATAACAGTTGGTGTTTACGGTCTTTGTATGATAGATGCTTATGTAGATGCTCAATTATTCGATTTCGACATCAGTCCCGATTTGAGTATGCAAGTTATGCCTGTAATGTTTGATCGTACATCCAGCAATAAGCGTACGGTTGGATTGCAATTATGTTTTGCTTTTTAGGTAACAGTAAAAATAAATTTATGAGAACGGTTTTTTTATTTTTTGCCTTTTTTTCAAGCGTTTTTTCTTACGCACAAGTTTCGCTGTGGGATCAATTAAGAGAAAATATAAAGACTGAAGCAAAAACGGAAAACATAGAAGATTCCATTAAATCAACCCTTGAGCGAAATTTGACATTGATGTCGATGTCTCTTGAATCGGATTCCGATTTAATTGTTACGGGAGCGGCAATGGATTCAATTCCCGATAATTTTGCAGATTCGATAAATGCATCGACCGATGCCACCGATATAAACCAAGCCGGCTACCAAAATCTTGACTTAACGAGCGATTCGGTTATTATTCAAAGATTATCTCAACTGCCGAGTACTATTGAATTACCTTACAATGAAACAGTCAGAAGATGTATAGAGTTATATGTCGATCGGCGGCGTGATTTGGTAGAAAACGTGTTAGGCTTGGAATCATATTATTTCCCGATGATTGAAGAAACATTAAGTAAATACGGTTTACCTTCGGAATTAAAATACTTGACCGTTGTTGAATCGGCACTAAATCCTGTGGCGCTTTCCAGAGCAGGGGCTTCGGGTCTTTGGCAGTTTATTTTCTCAACCGGACGACTTTACGGCTTAGAAGTGAATAACCTGTTTGATGACCGGCGCGACCCTGTCAAGTCCACCGATGCCGCTTGCCGCTATCTGAAAAATTTGTATGATACCTTTGGCGATTGGAACTTGGCTATTGCAGCTTATAATTGCGGAGAAGGAAATGTAAATAAAGCAATCAGGCGAGCGGGAGGGGAAACCGATTATTGGTCGATTTATCCGTATTTGCCTCGAGAAACAAGAACGTATGTGCCTCTTTTTATCGCTGCAAATTATGTAATGAATTATTCTGCGGAACATCAATTATTTCCGGCAGGTAATTATCTGCCCGGTTCTACCGGCACGGTATCGGTTAATCAATTAATCCATTTCGACCAAATTGCCGACATCTTACATATTGACAAAGAAACCCTTCGAGCCTTGAATCCGCAATATAAAAGAGATATTATTCCGGGTAATTATCAAACGCAAAGCCTTACTTTGCCGCTTGAACAAGTTTCCGAATTTACGGATAAAGAAAATGAAATTGCCAATTACAGAGCAAACGAATTGTTTGCAAACGGGATAAGTATCAAGCAAACAATCACCGGTCGCGAAAGAATCGTTCACAAAGTAACGCGCGGAGAAACGATTGCATCCATTGCAAACCGGTACGGAGTAAGCTCAAGCAGCATACGCAAATGGAACGGCTTACGATCAAACAGAGTAACCGTCGGAAAAAGATTAGTACTGCATGTCTATGGCGAAAGGTATTATTCTTCCGCCGGGAAGAAACGAACGACTGCCGTTCGATCATCTGATAAATTGCACAAAACCGACTCCTCGACAAAAACCTCCAAGTCTCAATCTGCAACAGCACATTACAAAGTGAGAAAAGGCGAAAATCTTTATACGATAGCTCAACGATTTCCGGGTTACAGTCATGTGGATTTGATGAAATTAAATAACATGACTCATTCGGCTTTGAAAGCGGGGCAATACATCTTGGTGCCTAAAATATAACATTTCACAACGCTTCGGGTATGGATGATTCGGAAAAAACAAAATCGACGGAAGATGAAATGATACAAGAAGCCTTTGACCGCTTGATTACCTGCTATGCTCATTCAAATCATCGAAAGAAATTCGACATCATAAATAAGGCGTTCCATCTTGCCAACAAAGCCCACAAAGGAGTTAAGCGCGAAGCCGGAGAACCGTATATTATGCATCCGATTGCCGTTGCACAAATTGTGTGCGAAGAAATGGGCTTGGGATCGACTTCCATCAGCGCCGCTTTACTGCACGACGTAGTGGAAGACGCCGATTATACGGTAGAAGACATTGAAAAACTTTTCGGTGCGAAAATTGCGCAAATTGTTGACGGATTGACGAAAATTTCGGGAGGTATTTTTGCGGAAGCCGCTAACCTTCAAGCAGAAAATATGCGGAAGTTGCTAATCACCATGTCGGATGATATTCGTGTTATCCTCATAAAAATTGCAGATCGCCTGCATAATATGCGGACGCTGGATTCGCTTCGTCCTGCCAAGCAATACAAGATTGCCGGTGAAACCATGTTTTTATATGCTCCCATGGCGCACCGACTCGGATTATTTACCATCAAAAGCGAATTGGAAGATTTAAGTTTTAAATACGAGCATCCCGACGAGTACGCAAAAATCAGCCGAAGATTGGAAGCAACTGCGGCAAACCGAGAAAAAATCTATGCCCATTTTACCGCTCCTCTTTATCCGAAATTAGACGAGTTGGACATTGCTTACCGAATACAGGAACGAGTTAAATCCGTTTATTCCATTTGGACGAAGATGCAAGCAAAAAAGGTTGATTTCGATGCAGTATATGATATTTTTGCCGTGCGCATTGTATTTGAACCGAAATCGAATATTGACGTGAAAAAGCAATGTTGGGATATTTATTCGATAATTACCGATTTGTACAGAATTCATCCCGGCAGAATTCGCGATTGGGTGAGCCGCCCGAAAGCCAACGGATATCAAGCGCTTCACTTGACGGTGATGGGACCCGACGGTCGATGGGTAGAAGTACAAATCCGAAGCGAACAAATGGATGAAATTGCCGAAAAAGGGCTTGCCGCTCACTGGAAATACAAAGAACACAACGATAACGCCGTTGACGAACAAACGGAATTAGACCGGTGGTTGGAAAAAATACAGGACGTTTTGGAAGCTCCCAATCCGAGTGCGATGGATTTTCTGGATACGATAAAATTGAATTTATATGCTTCCGAAATATTCGTATTTACCCCTAAGGGAGAGATTAAAACCTTGCCTCAAGGAGCTACGGCGCTGGATTTTGCTTATGAAATTCACACCAATGTCGGCGATAAATGTATCGGTGCGAAAGTAAACCATCAATTGGTACCTTTGAGTTATAAATTGTCTTCCGGAGATCAAGTCGAAATTTTAACCTCCCGTTCGCAATCCCCGCAACAGGATTGGTTAGGCTATGTTACGACTGCAAGAGCGAAAACTAAAATCGAATTGTGGTTGAAAAAACAAAAAAGAGAAGACATCAAAAAAGGAGAAGAATTACTGGAAGAATGGTTAAAGAAAGTACAGATTGAATACAGCGCTGCCGTTTTGGATAAACTTCTTTCATTTTACGGTTATATCAAAAAAGACAAGTTTTTTTATGCTATTGCAGAGAAACAGTTGGAATTACCCGACAATCCTCAAAAAATTTTTAAAGGCAAATCACGCAATTTCATTATAAGATATGTGAAAAGCGCTTTTAATGCGGTTACTCCCAATGTCGGTAAAGGAAGCAGTGAAACGAAAAATAAAGAAACGCTTCCGGAAACACTCCAAATTGATCGGAAAAAAACTTATATCCTTGAAGAAGAAGATTATCAAAATAAATATATTGCCGCTCCATGCTGCAATCCGGTTCCTGGCGATGAAGTATTGGGATTTATTCGCGATGACGGACAATTGGAGATTCACAAACGTTCATGCAATCAAGCGATGACTATAAAAACGCGTTTCGGCAACCGCATTATTTCCTGCAACTGGGCAGGACATAAGGCAATTTCTTTCCCCGGTACGATTGAAATAAAAGGTATCGACCGTATGGGTATTTTAAAAGATATTGCCCGAGTCATTACCGATGATTTATCGGTCAATATGAGAAAATTGGTATTAGATGCTACGGGAGGACTGTTCAAAGGTACAATCGAAGTGATTATTCACGATTTGGATGATATTAATACGTTATCCGCCCGGTTAAGGAAAATCAAAGGCATCGAGAGCGTGAAGCGAGTAATTGAATAACCGTATAATTTCATTATATGAACTCCATAGACATAGCCGCTGTTCGTCTGATCAATCATCAACTGTCCGGAACGGATTATATTACGCCGCGTCAAATTGTTGCTCATTTCGGAATGATGCAAGCGCAGGATTTTAACTCCGCCAAATGGGCGATCGGTGCTCGCCTCATCGGATGCACGGAAAAAACAATACACGAAGCTGTTGACAAAGGGGAAATTCTCAGAACGCATGTTTTGCGTCCGACTTGGCATTTTGTTACTCCCGAAAACATCCGGTGGATGCTGCAATTATCGGCAAACGGAATCATGCAGTCCATGAAATCGAGAGACCGTGATTTAGGTATCACGGATGAATTCTACCCTAAATGTTATCGTATCATCGAAAAAGCGTTGGAAAGAGAAGATGATTTAACGCGGGAAGAATTAACAAAAGTTCTTCATGATGCCGGTATGAAAGTTGATACTCCGCAAATGAATCACGCAATGACCGGAGCGGAAGCCAACGGAATTATTTGCAGCGGCGCCTTACGCGGAAAGCAACAGACCTATGCTTTATTGGAAAAAAGAGTTCCCGCATCAAAACCGCTGACTAAAGAAGAATCGTTGGCAAAACTTGCCCGGATATATTTTACGGGACACGGACCTGCCGCGTTGCAGGACTTTGTTTGGTGGTCGGGATTATCGGCAGGCGAAGCTCGTCGGGGATTGCAGGCGGTGCAAGCGGAATTTGTTTCTGAAACAATCAACGGACAAATGTTTCGGGTGCAGGATAATAATGTTCATCACTCCGCCGGCAAAAGCAATCTGCATCTGTTACCTGCATTCGACGAATATATTGTAGGATATAAAGACAGAACTGCTGCTATTACTTCCGAAAATCACGTAAAAGCAATTTCGAGCAACGGCGTTTTTCGTCCGGTAATTGTCAAAGACGGGCGAGTTATCGGCTTATGGAAAAAAGCGACTACGGGAAAGAAAATAATTACAGTCGCATCTTTCGAGCCTATCGACAACGCAACGCAACAATTGATAGATAAGGCTGCCGAAAAATTCCATGCGTTTTATAATTTATAATTCATAATTTTTTCGTACCTTTGCAAATCTTTTTTAAAATTGGAAACAATTGGGTCGTTTTGATTTATATAAGGTTGATTTGAAAAGTATGCGGCAGGATATTGAGAAATATGAATACCTGCTGGATAATCAATTTTTTACCAATATCGACGGAGAAGATATTCAAAAGGGTAAAGTCCGGACAAACCTTACGGTTTCCAAAAAAGCCGGTGTTTTTAATCTTGCTTTTACATTTAACGGAACAGTCGTTGTTCCTTGCGACCGCTGCTTGGATGATATGGATTTACCTGTTGAAACAACTGCGCATTTAGTCGTAAAATTCGGAAAAGATTATTCGGAAGAAAGCGATGAAATTGTGATTATTCCCGAAGCGGAAGGAATAATCAATTTGGCTTGGTTTCTTTACGAATTTATTGCATTGGCGGTTCCCATCAAGCATGTCCATGCACCCGGAAAATGCAATAAGCAAATGACTTCCAAGCTGAAAAAACATTTGGCTAAATCGGACGACGATGAAGATCAGTCTTTTGATTCAGACGACTCGGATGATTCCGGCAGCATCACGGACGACGAGTCGGAAGAAGAAAAAACAGACCCTCGATGGGAAGCGCTCAGAGGATTGAAAGAAGAATAAATAATAATTAAATAACAGAATAAAAAATGGCACATCCTAAACGAAGAACAGGAAAAACGAGAAGAGACAAAAGAAGATCGCATGATAAGGCGAAACTTCCGCAGATAGCTCTTGACCCGACCACCGGCGAATATCATTTGTATCACAGGGCGCATTGGTATGAAGGAAAATTGTATTACAAAGGAAAGGTCATCATCGATAAAACGGCTAAGGCTTAAAAATAAAAACATCAGCAATAAGAAATACCCTAAATGGAGGATGTAAATCGTCTCTTTAGGGATTTTTTCTATTACATATGAAATATGGATAAAATTAATGCGGTAATTACCGGAGTAGGCAGTTATTTCCCTCAATATGTGATGACCAATGATGAAATTTCGACAATGGTCGATACGAATGACGAGTGGATTACAAAGCGGGTAGGCGTAAAAGAACGCCGCATATTAAAACCGGAAGAAGGAAAAGGGATTACGTATTTAGCGGAAAAGGCGGTTGCAGATTTGAAAAGCAAGAAAGATTTTGATCCATTGGAAATAGAAGCGATTATTTTTGCAACGACAACTCCCGATTATCTGATTCCGAACGCCGCCTCGTTATTTGCCTATAAAACGGGAATGACCAACGCATTCGGATTTGATTTGGGCGCCGCTTGCAGCGGATATATTTTCGGTCTGGATGTTGCTCAGGCGTATATTATATCCGGGAAATACAAAAAAGTCATGTTGATTGCCGGCGATGTGTTGTCTGCCGTTACGGATTATCAAGACAGAAATACCTGTCCCATCTTTGGGGATGGCTGCAGCGCTACTTTATTGGAAGCAACAACCGAAGACGTCGGGATTGTTGATTCCGATCTGCATTCCGACGGAAACAGTCTGGAAACATTACACATGTACGGCGGCGGCTCGGTGAATCCGGCAAGTCATGAATCAGTCGATCAACGACTGCATTACATTTGGCAGGACGGAAAAGTGGTCTTTAAGCGGGCAGTAACCGATATGAGCGCTTCTTGTCTTGAAGTGATGAAACGGCATAATTTGACGCTCGACGATATTGATTGGGTTGTTCCTCATCAGGCAAACATACGTATTATTCAAGCCGTAGCCGAACGTATGGGCGTTCCTCAAGAAAAAGTAATGGTTAATATCGAAAAATACGGCAACACAAGTTGCGGAACGATTCCGCTTTGTTTGCGGGATTGGGAATCGCAACTGCATAAGGGAGATAAACTTATTCTGACAGCTTTCGGCGGCGGCTTTACCTGGGGCGCAACTTATCTGAAATGGGGATATGATCCGTCATAAATCGGGATTCGTAAATATCGTCGGAAATCCGAACGTGGGAAAATCAACGCTGATGAACGTTTTGGTGGGAGAACGTATTTCCATTATTACTTCGAAATCTCAGACCACCCGCCACCGGATTATGGGTATTGTCAACACCGACGATATGCAAATCGTCTATTCCGATACGCCCGGCGTTCTGCGACCTAATTACAAACTGCAAGAGAGTATGCTGACTTTTTCCGAATCGGCTTTGGGCGATGCGGACGTTTTGATATATGTAACCGATGTAGTCGAGAAAATCGACAAAAACGATTTCTTTATAGAAAAAGTTCAAAAGATAACGGCGCCTCTATTATTGGTTATCAACAAGATTGATTTAACAAATCAAAAAGAGTTGGAAAAATTTGTATCAGAGTGGCAAAGCATTTTTCCCAAAGCGGAAATTATCCCTATATCGGCAACGAATAAATTCAATATAGATTATCTTCGCAAACGGATTGAGGAAAATATTCCCGAATCTCCTCCGTATTTTGAGAAAGATGCACTGACCGACCGTCCTGCCCGATTTTTCGTTACGGAAATTATCAGGGAAAAAATTCTTTCGTATTATCAAAAAGAAATTCCCTATTCGGTAGAAGTCGTTGTGGAAGAATTTAAAGAAACACAAGATTTAATCAGCATCCGCGCGCTCATTATCGTTGAACGGGAATCTCAGAAAGGCATTATTATCGGCAATCAAGGACAAGCGCTGAAAAAAGTCGGCGTCACGGCTCGCAAAGATATCGAACGGTTTTTCGATAAAAAAGTCTTCCTTGAAATGTATGTTAAAGTAGAAAAGGACTGGAGG
>Ga0209629_10003253_pt1 | contig 11533 bp, 4 predicted proteins | sample TergutCu122P5_FD_187286 | JGI IMG/M metagenome (GOLD analysis project Ga0209629, IMG submission 187286) | Cubitermes ugandensis P5 segment gut microbial communities from Kakamega Forest, Kenya - Cu122 P5 (SPAdes) (version 2) | ecosystem: Host-associated > Arthropoda: Insects > Digestive system >...
CAGAATATAATAGTTAAAAGAGTCTGCTTAGAATGTAACATTCCGCAGCGGACAGAGACCACAGTCCACTGCGGCAGACCGCGTTCTGTGTGGCCGGACCTTTAATGTATCAGTGATTTGAATGAAGGAGAAAATAACCATGTTGTACATATATTTAATCTTTTTTGGAAATTGGCTTAACATTTCAGCCCAAATGGGTCGTTGTCAATGTTGTTGCCGTCATCATCATCATCATCATCATTTCCCCAGTACATATACTTGATAGCACAAATTGACTGCAGTGCAGTGCAGTATGGTAGAAAACTGATGTTAATGTTGCAACTGATGTGTCTGTGTTTCATGTTCCTATATCTTTATACATATTTATTGTGACATGACTGTCATATTTTGATGTAAAGTTGTGAGCACTGTAGTGCTTCATGTTCCTGTACATGGTGTGTATACACAGCCAGTGCTGTATGTGTATTTAAACTCTGTGACTATACATGGGTAAAACCATGAAGCAGCAGTTAACACATTTTTTTTTTATGAAAGACTGCTTCATTTCAGTGTGCATTTACTGATAGTTTGTGATTTAATGTGACCTGTTACTGCAGCAGAGGCAATTAATGTGAGATTGTCTTTTTGATGATTGCAGGAGTCTGTACACAAAATGTACTGTTGCAGATGAAGAGGGTGCAGTTCAGTATCTTGAAGAGTTACATAACTTTGCCAAAAGTAATGGTGACTCTGGATTAAGCCCCGAATCGGATGTCTTTCTAACACCAAATTCTTCACCTTCAGAAATTTATCACCACTTTGATGTGACAAAGACACACAGTTCAGACAGTACTAAAAGTGCATCTGCAGAGACACTTATCAATCTTCAGAAAACGAATCAGTCATATTACACAATTGTGCCTGTGGAGGAAGCATTTATCAAAGAAAATAATAGCAACAAGTCACTTGAAGTTTGTGATATATTAGAAAAAGAATTAGCAGAGCAAGATGAACTTTTGAAATCCTTTCATTCAATCAGATTCAAGGAGGATAAGCAAAGCACTGTGAAGAAAATCAATAAACCAACATCCCTGCTATTTACTTCTAGTCAGTACACCAAAAAATATAAGCGTGGTTGTGATATAACATATACTCGGTATAAAAAGGAAGGAAAAGATTTGTTTGAATCAAAATTACAGCCTTCATCTCGTAAGGAAGATTTGCCAAGTTTAAATGCCAGTCAGGCTGTTCACAAGGAGCAAAACAATGGTAACCTTTTGAGAATAAATTCTCTGAGAAAAGATAAGTATTTAGTAGATAAATTTGAAAGCAGGGAGAACACTATTCGGGAAGAGGAGGAAAAGGAGTTATCAAAAAATACATCTGGCAGGTCAAAAAATTTAGATTACTGTGTTGAATTACAGAACAGTGCTACCAACAATGATATCCTGGAAGAAGAATTTATGGAAAGCCCAGGAGAGGGGGTGGATTGTGAATTAGAATGTTGCAAAAATAAGGAGTTTACTGCTGAAGACTTACTGAACTTTCCCTGCAGCCCAGAGATGGACGCAAGTGGTGGTGGCCCTGATTCTGGCCTTGATACAAGTTCAACAGGCTGTATGCCAGGTGGTGGCTTCAGTAGTCCACGTGATCACACAGTCTCAGAGACTTCAGGGATTGACCTCACTGAAGCAGCCATTGGGGAAGATATGCCCCATGATGGAGATGTTGATATTCTGCTCAGAAAGCCTGTGAAATCATCAACTTCTTCTTCTGTATCATCTGATGCAGGCACTTGGGATAGTACGTTCCCCTCCACTCATTTTCATGACACACATGTAACAGAACTGGATGGTGTAATAGGGTGTGTAGTGCCATCAGATGGTATCTGTGAAACTTTGAGGGAACCATGTGATGATGGTAAGTATCCAGTTAGCTCCAAACCAAGTCAGTATGAACCTATATTTCTGTATTCTGATGAACCACCAACTGATAACATATCAAAATTGGAAACTGATAGAGAACTTAATATTCATCATCTAGAAGAAAAAGGTCAGGATTTAGACATTAAATTAAGAAAGGAGAGTACACATGGTGCACATACCTGCAGTCATAATATATGTACATCACCGGAGAATATTCCACCACAAAATATGTGCGTTGTACCTTCTAATGATAATTGGAGCACTCAATCTGAAGGCAGTGCACAGGAGGCCTCACCAGTAGTCCCTGAAACCATTGTACAAGAAATTTCATTCCAGACTAACAGATCCTCAGATAAGCTTACTGAATCACTCCCATTTTGTTCTGAGGATGCACATGGCTGGAAGGTAGCTAACCAGAATAACTATTTCATCAATGCTGCTGACTTGGCAGATGATGACATGTTGCTTCCACCCCCTCCAGCTACCTCTGAACAACAAGACAAAGTAACTGCTGACACTGAAACTTCTGAATTGGAAATTCATCAGAAATCTTCAAATGCAGTATCACCATGTGAAGAACATATATCCACACGTGATATTGTTAATAAAGGCATCACAGAGTGTTTGAATATAAGAGAAAAATACATAGCAGGTGACACATTGCCCATTGAGGTTCATGCAGAGGCCTTATGTGAGGGTGTAGTTCCAATTCTTTCATCACATATAAATATAACAAATGAAATGATAGTTATGAATGACCTTGAACATTCGAATGAAAGTAATTTAAAGACAGTCAAAGAGGATCCTGCTTCTGATCCTCTGAAGATGAAAGTTACTCCTGCTAGAGTTGCTGCCGGCAGAGATGAGTTAGAAGTGTCAAGTGGACTGGATGTTTTTGCAGAATTTCAAAAGGAAATAAAAGTGACTGAACATTTGGAGCCACATGTAAATATTAGAAAACTTCATGGTGGCTGGAAACATACTGATTCAACCAGTTTAGATGATTTGAGTAAAAGAGAGAGCCAGTCATTGCCAGAATATGTTTCTTCTGACTGTAGTAAGCCAGAAATTCAAGATGTTGCAAATGTGTGCCAAAAAGAAAAAGATAATGGTGTGTCTTTGAAAGAAGGTTCAGTTGATCAGGTGGCATTGACAGTATTTAGCAGCATACAGAGAGATGAGACAGAAACCAAATCAGGTCAGCTGGATGAAAGGAAAGAAGAGGGAGCTGAAGAACGTCGCCCAAGTCTGATACGCAGAAACACTTTTGAATTAGATCCTGATGATGATCGTTTGGCACTGTTAAGACAGGAATATGAACGTCGACAAGGAAACCTTTTGTTTCAGAGTTGCATTCCACAATTTTCTGGACATCTTACAGGGAGTGAAGGCTTTCGCGATGCTCGAAGTCTGCAGATGGTAAGCTCAAAAGATGAGGATTTAAATAAAGTTGAGGAAGCACAGCAAGGATCTCTTCCAGCAGTCACAAATGACACTTCACTTACAGAGACAAGCTCATGTGCATCAGATAGAAATGAAGAGCAAGTAATATCGTCTGAAACTTTAGTAACTGATTCCAGTCCTGTAGTACTGCCATCATGTGTCTTCTCCAACCATGACATTCATAGCCTTGATTCTGTCAGTAATGACAGACCATTGGACAATCTTTTTCATCCACAGATGAGTCAGCTTACACTGTCACAACAGAGGTCTGAGAGTCACCAACTTTGTGAAACAGTAGATCAGGGCTCAGAGTACCCAGAAGAAAAGAACTTAACAGATATTGGTAATAACAAAAACAAGTCTTACATGCAAAATAACCACAAAGTGTATGAATCTGAAAAAGAGCAAGATGTGGATAGAATCCAGATTGGTGACTTAAAGAGAATGTCAAGCAGTTTTGATAATTCGACAAAACCTGTGATATCAGGCGCTCTGACTTGCAGTGATGTAATGGTTGATGAGAAACGGTTATGTGACACTCCAAAGAAACAAAAGAGAACTGAATCAACACCAATTGTATCAGGAGGTGTTTCAAGCATAGATTTTGTTGTTCCGGCTCGCCCCATCTTAGATAGCCCTGTCATGGCTCGTAGGAAGACTGAGTCAGCACCAATTCTGTCTGGTGGTGCTACAGTGATAGAAACTGTACCACAAAAGGTAGAGGTAAAATCTGCAAATATGGCTTCTTTTAACTCTGCATGGGTTGTGGACATGAGTGACTGCAGCAGCAGTTCTGCCAAACCTCCCATAGAACCCAGGAGGCTGAAGAAGACTAATGTGGCTGGAAACACTGCACAGCTTTCTGAAGTGAAAGGTACATCACAGCACAAACAGAGTGAGATGAAAACTACTGCCCTGGGGTTTTTTGTGGATTTAAAGGATACAACCACTGATTTGCAGATAGATAAGAAACCCAGAAAAGATATTATAAATGACAGGGATTTTAAGAGTCATGAATCATCTCCTGGAAGAAGAAATTCAGGTGTAGGGTTTTTTGTGGATTTAAAGGAAGAAAAAGAAACTACTAATAAAAGACTCATGCCTTGTGAAGGAAAGGAGATTTCTTGTCGCGTAAAAGCTGATGAACCAAAGCCTGTAACAAAAAATGCTTCTTGTGGTTTTTTTGTTAATTTAAATAAAAAGTCTGTGAATGAACAAGTAACTGAAAGTAAAAAATTAGTTGGGGCAGGTGATGATAAGAATGACAGTAAGAATACTCTTTTCTCAATGTTCATTGATATTGGTGAGACTAGTGTTAAACAGGAATCTTCTGTTGATTCCATCCATGGTAAGGTATCGTCCCCAAACCTTTCCTCTCATAAGAAGTTGGGATTTAGAAGCCAAACTGTGACAGTGTCTAGCACTGATTCCAGCCAGACCTGTGAATGCACTGTTATGAACATAGATGCTAATGTTGAAGCAGCATCACAAGTTGTTAAGTCTCCTTTGCAGGTTGAAACAGAAAACAAAAAGCAAGGCTTCTTTATGTTCATTGAAGCAGAATCACCTGTAACAAGACGGAAAACATTGCCGTCAAATCTGAGATCAAATTTAAATAGACATTCTTTGAATTTAGAACCTCACGTTAGTGATCAAGGAAATGACCAACAAAAAGGTAATGGCAAAAGACATCATAAACGTGCACACAGTTTGTCAGTGGAAAGAGGTAATGTGTATAGTCCTGACAAAAGTAGATCACTGAGTTCCACATCTCTTGCAAAGAGTAAAGTGAGAAGTAGCAGTCAGTCACTACACGAAGCAGTTACATCCCCAGATCAGGGCACTGTAACACAGTTTGGAGGTGGAATAGAGGTTACAGAGATGTCTCTTTCAGGTAATTATAGACAGCCATCAAAGAGTTATGATCACTTACCTAGACGTACTGTAAGCTATGAAGAAAAATCAGAAAATAACAAAGAAACTCCAGATACAGACACACATTCAGAAAGGAAACTGCTAAGTGAAAGTGCCTCCCAGATACCTGTCACTTGCACAGAATCAGAAGTTGCTGATGATGTTTTCACAGTGCCTCAAAGTTGTGATGTAAAGTGTATAGGTTTGGACATTGCAACAGCTGAGGCAGCTGATCCCTTACATCAGAATGCTGCATTGACTCAGGAGGATGGAGAGAATGTGTGTAGGAATCCATCAGAACCTACAGATCTTCAGCAGAATGAACACACTAGTGATGTTTTAGCCATTACTGAAGGGCACAGTCTTGATGAAAATGTCTCTGTCAGAGCTTCTGTAGATAGTGAAGCATTGTCAAAGGATTCATGTATGGAAACAAACTCCAAGTCTTTGGAAACAAGCTTTGTTAAACTCTCAGACTTGGACAAAGAACCATCCAAGACAGTGTCTAGTGTCACTGATAGTAGTGACATACTGCCTTCATTTGCTGCAGCTAATAGGATGACTCGTAGTATTCCTGAAACTTCATGGATTGAGAATAAACTTCTTATGACACGCTCAATAGGGGGTGGCACAAGCAGCAGGTCATTGAGCCGTTTATTTCCACACTTACACACTACAGTGACTGCCACATCATCACCATCAAACATTGGCAGAAGCAAGTCACCAAGTACACAGCCAGATGCAGATGACAATGAAACACAGATTTCTGAGACTTCTGATTTGAGCAGCATGCAGAGTAGTATGGGACCATCAGGGCTTGGTAAGTTTCTTCTTCTCTTACATTTTGCCATTCCCATGTGTTTGAACTCTGCCATATTGTTTAGGGATTTGTCAACTGTCAGCCTGTTATGGTCTGATCCTCCTGACATATGAATGTATACTGGGGTTTTGTCTGCATTTACTTATAGACCATACTTTTTACTAACCAATTAACCCTTTCCAGCCCCGTGATGCCATATGGCATCATGCTTTTCATCTGTTCTTAATATGCATGCTTTTTGCCCATTGGCTCCAGTAGTCATCTTAGCACACTGCGCTGACTTTTCTGCATTTGGCTGGCTATGCTGATGTCACCCAACATACGAACAAAGAGGCCAGTTCTTGCATGTTTTGTAGGCGTGGCGGCAAGTGCCTGTGACAGTGGTGTGCACTAAAATTAATTTGGGCTGGAAAGGGTTAAGCAGATATTCATGGGCAATAAATTGACAATATTCGCTTAGTAAATGTGCAGAATGCGTAAATTTTATTGCTGTACTGCGCACCACAGCCCTTGCTGGATATCACGGAGTACGCAGGCTTTCTATGACACAGAGCTGCCGTGTTCGGTGCGGCGATAAATGGCAGACCTCTAAATGACGACAGACTTCCTTTGTAACCGAACTTTCCACTTCTGATATCTTAAAGAGTGGGAACAAATTACAGTAAGTACATGTCTATCTGTAATTACTCTGCATTACGATCCTTCCTTAGAAACCTAAAACCGCTTAGATGGTCACGAAAATCTCGGCGTTTTATGGAACCAAAGGACCCATTACTATAAACACAGGAGTTCGGCACTAGATTGTATCCTAAGCTAGATAAATCGGGTCCATATCCTGACATCTCATTTATTTACAAAACAACTTTAATATTATCCCCACCTACACCTACCTATAAAACGTGGTGTCTTCTCTTCAGGTTCTCCGACTTAAGTTTGGATGCATTTCTTACTTTCTGTTCTAAATGTCTCGTAGAGTCGATTAGAAAATAAGAAGCCATCCGGAACTAAATCCCTGTAACCTATTATTTTCTCCACTTGACATCCAGTATTCTCCTCAGTACCATATTCTAAAACATCCTCTGAACAGATCAGAGATGGTAGAAATGGTAAAAGTGTTACTATTGCTGAATGAGATGAAATAGTGGGTTAAATTGAGATCAACTGAAGAATGACGATCTTCAAAATAATACGGAAAATTTCAGTTCCTAGCTCAGAGAGCCGCAGTCCCTGTTTATAATAAAGACCAGTCTGTTAACGGTGTTTAGGGAAATAATCTTTTTTTTTAAGGAATTATAAGAAGTACGTCAACAAAATATATTGAAAAATGTAGGGTTTACTTGTTACAGCAGGACGTACATAAGGTTACTACTGGTCTTTTGAAAGTTAACAGGATATGTAGTTTGTTTTCTTTTTACCGAATTCGTATAAACTGAAGCAAGGATTTCGTATTTACACCCTGTAAACCGGTAGTTCTGTATCTTCACACAGAACTTTCAGTTCCCTTGTAGATCGTTTTACAATTCTTCAAACAGCTGAAAACCAACGCATTGCGAACTCGACAGTCTTTTGAAGAAAGCTCTCACTGTCGCCTATTACTCTATTTCTCCTATTTGTGTGTCAAATACTGTTATGTTTGTAAAATGTCTGAAAGAAAATTAAAGCCCTGTGGTATGTACATTCTTGGGAGTGCGTTCTACGAAATTATTCCGCATATGCAACGCGTATTTTTGCGTTTTAAGATTACGTCTTGCTTATCACAAGTAACGTGTGGGTGAAAGCATTAATTTTTTTGAGAGAGGGGCAGAAATTACTTCATTTGTAAGCCCAGCACATTCTTAGTATAATATGCTCCGGGACGTTGCGCAACACAAAGAACAGACGGACAGACAGACAGACAGACGGGCAGGAAGATTATCGCAAAGCTAACACGTCAATCGAACGTTTGTATAAGGAACTGTGTCCTTGGTATCTAGTTCATTGCTTCGTGTATTCTTTAATCTCGCTACCCATGTCCATACGAGACTGAAATAGAGTAGACTGCAAGAGGAGTATTGTTTGTGACACAAAAATTAATATCAATTAGTGTGTCTGACATAGTAAAAGTAACAGGGAGCTAAAGACAATGTCATGCACCAAACACTGTTTGGGTGATCACATTAAGGGATAGTAAGATTTGTTGGACTGGTAGCACGCAAATGAGCTGAGTAGGAAAACATTCAGCGAGGAGCCAGTCAGGGAACCAGTAAAGATGGGAGTACAGTGATACCTCGGCTAACGAAGATAATTCGTTTCGGAATCACATTCGTTAGCCGAAAGTTCTCGCTGTCTCGAACGTAAACAACCCAGTCGGGTTGGTGTGTCTCCCCTATGTGATGTGGTCAGTTCATTTCTTTGTCACACACATACAGACGGGAAAGATAAGCTCCTGGAATGGCCAGACCGTTCATGTTTGCTGCTTTATGTTAACGCGCGCATCCACTAAAACATTCGTTAGCCGAGTCCGAAAAACAGCGAAAAAAATCTTCGTTAGCAGGGTCACTCGTTAGCCGAGGTATCACTGTATATTTAACGAGACAGGCAAAGTAGGTATAACGTAACATTGAGGTGCGTTCGTGTAACCATGGTTGCGGTAGAAAATCAATAAGTACCTATTTCCCGGCCCATAAGACGCACTTTTTTCCCCCGAAATATGTGACCTAAATTCGACATGCGTCTTATGCGCCGAGGGTAAGTATTACTTCCAAACTTATAAATAACCGTACATCTATTATACAACATCTTTATCGTGAGACAGTGAAAACAACCATGAAAATGATTTTAGTGGCAGTGACGACGATTTTCTGGGTTTCTATGATGCATAGATTATATTATAGTTGCTAATATTGTTATGTAACAATCCTGTTTTCGTCCAATAAATTACTAAAATTAAAATACATTCATGATTATTTTTTTCTAAAATTTATAACGAAAAAATCACGGCGCGTCTTATGGGCCGGGAAATACGGTATTACATATTCTGAGTGTGTACTTGTAGACTTGGGTATCCAGCATGCAATGTGCATACGTCATATTGTCATCTGTGGCCTGCACGGCTCTGAAATACTCTTCCACATTATCTCATAAAAGGAAATACTTTTTTTAAAGTTACTGAATATAACATGTGTTTTATCTACAACTTTGTCTGAAACATTTCACATTCTACAAAGAAATGAGCGACATATGACCGAAATGTATATTGTTCTTCATGTAAAGTACCCGTTGTGCTTGTCCGATTTTAAAGGAACTTGAATTTCCTCGACAGATTTTCCCAAAATACTCAAATATCAAATTTCATGAAAATCCGTCCAATAATAGCGGAGTTGTTCCATGCGGAAGGACGGACGTACAGACAGACATTACGAAGCTAATAGTCGCATTTCACAATTTTGCGAACGCGCCTAAAAATGTAAAAAAAAAGGATATGAGGATGTGGATTGTATTAATCTGGCTCAGCATTAAGACGTGGTGGGCTGTCACGAACACGGCCATTGCGTACCCGTGCTGTCCGACCCTAACTCGCTGGACAATTCGCGACATGCAAGCAGCATTACAGTCAGCGGAGTGGCTATGGCCCTAACGTACATCTCACTACAATCTGAGTTCCCGCAGACTGGATCCCATTCTTCTGACAGAATGCAGTATTCTCTATCCCTGTTGTGAGAGATGGGAGTAACTTCATTTATAATAAGAGGCCCCGAATGTCGAGTCGCGGGGGACCCCCGAGCGGACATCGACGCTACTGGTTTTACCTATCCACGCTAGTTAATTGTACGTCTCAGTCACGAGCGTAAGAACAACGCAGCAACGAAAAAATGTGTCTTGACGAGAAAACAACGAGAGTCCGCAGTGTTTTACGTGAAGTTAAATAGTGTAATATGAAACAGATCCGAACCCACTCATCTGTGCTACCAGAGCCGGACCCAGTCATCTGTGCTACCTGGCCCGGACCCAATCATCTGTGCTACCTGGCCCGGACCCAATCATTTACGCTACCTGCCCAGAACCCAATCATCTGCGCTACCAGGCCCGGATCCAATCACCTACGCTACGGGGCCCGGCCCCAATCATTTACGCTTCCAGACCCGGACTCAATCATCTGCGCTACCAGGCCCGAACCCGGTCATCTGTGCTATCAGACTTGAATCCATTCATCTGCGCTGCCAGGCCCAGGCCTGTGTAGACGTCTGACTCATAGTATGAACCTTGGAGATCCATAAATGGCGGCAAATTACGTGATTAGCTGAGTGACTATTAATTAGCTACTTACACTTGATGGAGTACACACGCAAGCGTTAACGGGACGGTACACTAAAGGGCGTGGCACTGCTCACAAAGCACGCTATGGTGAGTCTCCAATCAATATGGTATTTTGCGTGTCTCTGAATGAGATTTCAGGCTTTTTTTTTTTTGCGCTACCTGGCCTGGACCCAATCATTTACGCTACCTGGCCAGGGCCTCCTCATTCACGAGGTTTCTAGATCACACTCAACGGCGCACCAGTCGGTATACTCCTCTGGACGAGTGATCAGCTCGTCGCAGATACGTCTACCTGACAACACAGAGCACTCACAACAAACAGACATCCATTTCCCCGGTGGATTCGAACCCACGATCTCAGCAGACGAGCGGCCGCAGACCTACGCCTTAGACCGCGCGGCCACTGGAACTGGCTCAGGCTTTCTTGCTGGCCACAAATAACTGATGCATCATCCCAGTGTACTCCCACTTTGTCATCAATAACTGATCTACTTCGTCGAAAACCACTCCTATTATCTCCAATAATTTTCTGTACATATGACACTAATCCGAACAGAGGAATGCAGGGTAAAATTCTCTAAGGCCTTCGCTCTTCTAGGATGTTATGCAGCACGCGTTGGTAGTTATTTACCAGCGTTTCGAGACAGCCTATCCCTTGAAGATGCAACAGATAGGTGCTCTTGAAACGTCGGTAAATAACTACCAACCTACGCTGCCGAACATTCTTGAAGAAGGAAGGTCTCAACTTGCACTCTGTATGTTACATGTAACACTGACAAACAGTTTAGGTGACTGGAACATTCAAATCTCTTGGGATGTGACTCAGTGTCATTGGATGGATGGCTCACGACGTTTCGAAGGCACTTCAGTCCTTCAAATCGCCAGGAACTACTCATCAAACAACACTGCGTCACATACCAGAAGAATCGAATCTTAAGCAATATCGCTGTGACAGCCTAAAATCTCAGTTAGTTATTGACGTCCTCGTTCTACAACCAGCCAAGTGCAGGGTCACAGAGTGATATACCAGGTGGTTCAAATATGACCGGGACTGATTTGTGTGTAAACAAACCGCACTGCGCAGCAGCTGTGCGACCTCGAGAGAGTGAAGCCACAACCTCCACCCTCCCTCCTGCTCGGGTTAGAACCTGTTCAG
>Ga0209629_10003256_pt1 | contig 11532 bp, 10 predicted proteins | sample TergutCu122P5_FD_187286 | JGI IMG/M metagenome (GOLD analysis project Ga0209629, IMG submission 187286) | Cubitermes ugandensis P5 segment gut microbial communities from Kakamega Forest, Kenya - Cu122 P5 (SPAdes) (version 2) | ecosystem: Host-associated > Arthropoda: Insects > Digestive system...
CCATCTATTGCGGCTTGCGCGATGTGACGAACATACTGCGCACAAATGGGAATAAGCATGCGCACATGCTTCAAGTCGTTCCGTGGCGAACCATCACCGCGCTTGTTGCCAAGCTGGCGAAGATTCGCGATTTTGGCCTTCAACAGCAACGGCGGCGCGGGAAGTCGGCAGATTTTGCCCGGCAATAATTCGTAATCATTGGCGGCATCCTCGATTTCCGCGGCGGACACGCCAAGAATGGAACGCAAAACATCAACCCGCAACTGACCAGCCACGGTTTCTTTGGTCAGGATTGCGGAGATGGGATTGCGCGGCTCGTGGTTTGTTGCGACCGTCCATCCGCATTGCTGCGCAACGCTGGAGCCAAGCGCGGGCGTGCCGAAAATATCGGCATCGGTGCTGACAAACGGCTCGAATTGGCGGAGCACCGGGACTCGCGGCGAATAAATCCTAGCCCAAAGATTCACGGCCTGCCCGCCGAGAATAATCGGCTGCTCGCGGGTGACGAACACATCATTGAAGGCCTCTGGAGGAAAATCAGGCATGGGCGCGACGGTTGAAATGCCAGCGAACCAGCCGTGGCGTGCAATGTTCAAAAGGCGAATTTTCCAACTGCACCTCATGCGGCGTGCGAATCCCCAACTCGATGCGCGCCGCGTCGTAGCTGCGCGCCGCGCTCTTCCATTCCCACGACTGCTCGCTCATCGACCAAGCCAGTTCAGGCAACACCTCCGGCCTCCGCAGCGCCGGATTCTCGGCGAGCAGCTTCTTGAAGTATTCGATGTTCCGCTTATGCGGAACCGTTGGCAGCACCACTGACATAACACCCCGCAACATGCCGCCACACCCCATTTTTGCAAGCCTGCGCTACGCCCTCTCCCTCGCAAACGAAACCACCACCAACGCAATCCCAATCCCCCCGAGCGTCACATAATCTGTCGGCACCCCGAGAAACCAATGTTTATGCCACGACACCACCTCAGCCGAAAACCGCCCCACCCCGTAGGCCGGATTCATGACAAACCAAAGAAAATCCTCGCTTATCCAAAACACCGCAATCGACCCCACCGCCCGCAATTCCAAAACCCACGACCACCGCCGCAGCATGAAAAACGGCAAATGGAAAACCAGCGCCATGAAAGAAAACACCCACGCATGGTAGCCGGTCAACGCGCGCCCGCCCCAGAAAACATCCAGCAGCCAGTGCTTCTCGACCCTCCACGTCGGCAGATTCGCCGCCCACCCCGCTCCGCCCTCGATTTGAATCTCCACCTGCGCAAAGAAAACCCCAAGCAAGCCGACAAACCCCAACAGCAGCAAAAACGACACGGCTTTGCTCCGAAACGAAGTCGATGTGCTGACGTTATTGTTTTGAGTCATACAAGGCAGAATGGCCGCAAAAAGTCACAAAAGGCACAAAAAGAAAACGCTTTTTTGCGCCTTTCCCTCGCAAACTGAAACACCACCAGCGTGACAACAAAGAGCTTAAAAAAATGCGCGGCTCCCCTTGTTCTCCTCGCCTCTCCTCCCTTCGCCTCTTTCCATTCAAAAACAAAGATGAAACGCTTCGCATTATTCCTCCTGCCCTCGCCGCGCTCCTCGCCCTCGACGGCTGCTCAAGTTCGGGTTTGTCCACCAAGAACATCGCCGGCGCGTATGATGCCGCGCCCACTCGCGGCAACCCGAACACACTGAAACTCGTTCTGAACAACGACCGCACCTTCCTGCTGTTCAGCCGCCCGCCCTCCGCGACGGCGGGGTGGCAACTGGTCTCGCAGGGTCGCTGGACGGCAAGCGGCCGCACCTTGAAGCTGCAAGTGCCATCCAAATCCGACGAGAAATACCAAATCCAAGGCTTCGCCGAATCGCTGACCACGGGCAAAAAGAACGCCCCCATATTCATCAAGGAAACAAACGTGCCGTTCCGATGAGCGGGCGTTGAAAACAAACTCACTTCTGCCACGTGCGCTTTTTGTGACGGTTTGCCTTCAGGCGCTTGCGGCGCTTGTGCTTCGACATTTTCAGACGACGTTTCTTCTTCAGATTGCCCATGGTGTTTTATGCGGTATGCAGTGACTGGTAATAGTGAGTGCGGAGAATGATGTGAGGCCAGAACCTTGCATCGCTTCACCCCCGCTGTAAAGCGTTTTTGACCCACCGCTTTCGTTTTCTTTTCCGGTTATTCACCGTTGCGATGGCGTGAAGAACCAGCGCCCGATTCATAAAAACCCGGCCTGCGAAGATGGATGACGAAATCGCGCACCCCCGCGCCCGCGCGCATATTCTTTTGTTTCGCAAAAAACCCGCGCATCTGGCCGCATGTCCGCATGTCCGCAACCGACGCCACACCCGCACCCCCCGCCAACGCATCGCTCACTCCACGGCCCGGGTGTCTCTATGTCGTCGCCACGCCAATCGGAAATCTCGCCGACGTTTCCGCGCGCGCGCGCGCCATTCTTTCCGTCGTCGATGTCATCGCGTGCGAAGACACGCGCACCACGGGCGCGCTTCTCGCGCGGCTCGCGCTGCCGGCCCATCCGGGACGCGGGCTTTTCGCCTACCACGACCACAACGAAACCGAGGCCGCGGAGCGGCTCGTGGCAATGCTCGCCTCCGGGAAATCCGTCGCCGTCGTCAGCGACGCGGGCACGCCCGCGCTCAGCGACCCGGGGTTTCGCATCGTGCGCGCGTGCCGCAGGCGCGGCATTCCCGTCGAACCTGTCCCCGGCGCGTGCGCGGTTGTGGCGGTTCTCAGCGCGTCGGGGTTGCCGACCAATGGGTTTCTTTTCGTCGGGTTTCTTCCACCGAAAACCTCGGCGCGCGCGGCGTTTCTCGAAAGATTCCGGCACTTTGAATACACGCTCGCGCTCTACGAAAGCTGCCACCGCATCGACAAATTCGTGGATGAAATCGTCACGACCCTCGGCCCGGCGCGCGTGATTTGCGTCGCGAAGGAAGTCACCAAGCTCCACGAAACCTTTCTCACCGGCCCCGCCGCCGACGTGCGCTCGCGCCTCGCCAAAACCGCGCTCAAGGGCGAATTCACGCTGCTCATCGCGCCGGAGGGCTTTGAGCTATGACCATGAATTCGGAAACCATCGCCGTCATCGACATCGGTTCCAACTCGATAAAAATACTTGTCGCCGGGCGCTTCGGTCTCGAACGCGCGCTCTATTCGGTTTTCCAGAAAACGCTCGAGGCACGCATCAGCGCAGGCATCAGCAAAACGAATCCAATACTCACCGGCGAGGCCATGACGCGCGGACTCGCCGCCATCCGCGAACTGCTCGCCGACGCCGCCCGCTTCGCGCCTGCGCGCGTGATTCTTGTCGCGACCAGCGCGGTGCGCGACGCGCTCAACGGCGGCGAATTCCGCCGGCGCGTGCGCGAGGCCACCGGGCACGAGATGCGCATCCTCAACGGCAACGAGGAGGCCAGCTACATCGGCCGCGGCCTCGCCTGCGATCCGGCGCTCGCCGGGCTGCGTGATTTCTATGTTTTCGATCTCGGCGGTGGCAGCCTCGAATGTCTCGCGTTTCGCGAGCGCGGCATCGTCCGGGAAACCAGTCTTCAGCTCGGTTGCGTGCGACTGACGGAAAAATTTGTTGATGATCCCGCGCAACCGATTTCACCCGGCGCGCTCCGGGCGATCAACGAACACGTCAAAACCGCGCTGGCGCGCCAGACGGCCCCGCTTGGGCGTTCCAACGCCGGCGGTTTCGCCTTCGACCTCCCGCCGGCGGCTGCCGCCATTGTGGCTGGCGGCACGACCATCACGGCGCGTGCGATGCTCGGCGCGGCGGAGGGAAAGACACTCGATGAAACCAGCCCGTGTCTCGCGCTCGCGGATTTGCGCGCGCTGCTCGCGCGCGTTGCGGGCGCCAGCCTGGACGCGCGCCGCGCGATGCCCGGAATGCCCTTCGGACGCGCCGATGTTTTTCCAACCGCGCTTGCCACCATCGTCGCGCTCGCGGAGGCGGCAAAATTTTCCGCCTTTCAAACCTCGCTCCACAACCTGCGCTGGGGCGTCGCCGACGAGGCGTTGGAAAAACAAGACCCATGAGTTGTAACCACGGTGGTTACAAACTTCGGGTGGGCCGGGGTTATCGCGAAAGGGTTTTTTAGGGGGCGGAAAACATTCCCGCGCGGGCGTGGAAAAGTTGCCAGGCGCCTAGTTCGGCGTCGGGGGCGGTTGTGCCGGTGGCTAGGATTTGGAGCGGGTGGGCGGTTTCGTGGAGGCTTGTCCAGAAGCGGCGGCGGCGGGCGGGGTCGAGTTCGCCGAGGACGTCGTCGGCGAGGAGAACGGGTTGCACGCCAGTGGCGTCACGCAGGTATTCGGACTCGGCCAGGCGCAGGGCGAGCGCGAGGCTGCGTTGCTGGCCTTCAGAGGCAAATTCGCGCGCGGGGCGGGCGTCGATTGAAAATTCGCAGTCGTCGCGATGCGGGCCGGCGAGCGTGGCGCGCATGATGGCGTCGCGCTGGCGCGAGCGCGCGAAGGTGTCCGCCCAGCCCGCGGCGCCGAGGGTCGCGGCGGTGGCGGTGGCGGGCGCGTAGGCGAGCGCGGCGAGTTCGGTTTCGGGGTGGATGCGCGCGTAGGCGGCGGTCGCGAGCGCGCCGAGTTTCAGGAGGCCGGAGGCGCGGCGGACGGTGAGTTCGGCGGCGGCGGCGGCGAGGGGGGATTCGAAGGCGGCGAGTTCGGAGTCGAGGCGGGCGGTGATGACGCCGTCGCTGTTTTTGAGGAGGTGGTTTCGCTCGGCGAGGGCGCGGTGGTATTCTTGGAGGGCGCGCAGGTAGGCGGGGTCGGTCTCGGCGAGCAGGAGGTCGAGCCAGCGGCGGCGCGCGCCGGGGGAGCCGCGGATGAGCAGGATGTCCGGCGATGAAAAAACAACGGTCGGGAAGCGGCCAAGGTAGTCGCCGAGTTTGCGGATGCGTTCGCCGTCGCAGAGCACTTCTTTGCCGCCGGGGCGCAGGCGGATGATGATTTTGGTGTCGCCGAGTTTTTCGTGGTCGACGCGGCAGGAAATCGCGGCCTCGGGCTGGCCGTGCGCGATGAGAGCGCGGTCGTCGGCGGTGCGGAAGGAGCGGAGCGCGGTGATGCAGGCGGCGGCTTCGAGGAGGTTGGTTTTGCCTTGGGCGTTTTCGCCGAGGAAGAACTGGCGCGGGCCGTCGAGCGCAAGATCGGCGAGGGCGATGTTGCGGAAGTTTTGGACGGTGAGGGAGAGGATGCGCACGGGTTGATGTCTTATTTCCCCAACAATTCCTCCGCGTGGGCTTGGGCGCTTTTGGCGGAGCGGTCGCCCAACATGCGGGCGAGTTCGGCGACGCGCGATTTGCGGTCGTCGTGGATGGGGGCGATTTCCACGATGGCGCGGTCTTTGGTCTGGTCTTTCGTCACGACGAGGTGGTTCGCGGCTCGCGCGGCGACTTGGGGGAGGTGCGTCACGCAGAGGACTTGGTGCGCGCGCGCGATGGCCGCCATTTTTTCGCCAACGACGCCGCCGATTTCGCCGCCCACGTTGGCGTCGACTTCGTCGAAGACGAGCAGGGGGACTTCGTCGAGGTCGGCGAGGACGGTTTTGAGCGCGAGCATGACGCGGGCGAGTTCGCCGCTGGAGGCGACGCGGTTGAGGGGGAGCGGGGCTTCGCCGACGTTGGGCGAGAAGAGGAATTCGCAGGCGCAATCGCCGGTCGGGCCGGGTTCGGGGAGGGTGGTGATGCGGATGCGGAAGTCGGCTTTGGCGAAGCCGAGTTGGGCGATGTTTTTGGCGGCGGTTTTGGAGAGGTCTTTGGCGGCTTTTTCGCGGGCTTCGCGGAGGGTTTGCGCGGTTTTGTTCGTGGCGCGGCGGGCGTCGTCGATTTGTTTGTCGAGGCGTGCGAGGGCGCCTTGGAGGTCGTCTTGGAGGGCGAGGCGGCGGCGCATGTCGTCGCGGGCGGCGATGACGGCGGGCACGTCGTTGCCGTGGCGGCGGCGGGCGTCGAGCCAGGTGTCCATGCGGGCTTGGAGTTGCGCGGCGTGAGCGGGGTCGAATTGGTATTCGGAGGCGAGGTTTTCAAACTCGGTGGCGAGGTCGGCGAGTTCGAGGGAGGTGGAGGAGAGGCGGTCGGCGAGGGGTTTGCTGGCGGGGTCGAGGTTTTCGAGGTGGCGCGCCTCGCGGGTGAGGGTGGCGACGCGGGCGGTGAGGCCGTCGTCGGCGGTGAGGGTGGTGGAGATGGAGGTGGCGAGGGTGATGAGTTCCTCGGCGCGGCTTTGGCGTTGGAAGTCGCGTTCGAGGGTGTCGATGGATTCGGGGGTGAGTTCGAGGGTGTCGAGTTTTGCGAGTTGGTTTTCGAGGAATTGTATTTGGTCGGGTGAGAGGCGGGTTTCGTTGGCGGCGCGTTCGCGTGTGGCGAGGAGGTCGCGCCAGGCGCGGTAGTTTTGCTGGTAGGCGGCGAGGTGGGCGGAGTCGCGCGCGAAGAGGTCGAGGAGTTCTAGCTGGCAGTTTTCCTTGAGGAGGCGGCGTGGTTCGGCGGGGCCGTGGAAATCGATCCAGGTTTCGCCGAGTTGCTGGAGTGTGGTGAGTGTGGCGAGGCCGCCGTTGACGGTGATTTTGGGGGCTTTGTCGCGGGGGAGGCTGCGTTTGAGGATGAGTGTGCCGTCGTCGCATTCGGGCAGGTCGAGGGTGGCGAGGAGGGTGTTGATTTTTTCGGGGTTTTTGAAGTGGAGGGCGGCTTCGACTTCGCAGGCGGGGGCGCCTTGGCGGATGAGGGTTTTGTCGGCGCGTTCGCCGGCGAGGAGGCTGAGGGCGCCGAGGAGGATGCTTTTGCCGGCGCCGGTTTCGCCGGTGACGGCGGTGAAGCCGGGTTCGATGTCGAGGGAGATTTCGTCGATGAGGGCGAGGTTTTTGATGCGGAGGGATTGGAGCATGGTGGTGAGACAATAGTGGCGAGTAACGGCTGGCTACATTTTTGCCTTTCCAGAATTGAAACGTAACAACATAGCCCAGTTGATTGCTCCATCTGGCGAACAAAAGTCGCGTGCAAATTCGCAACTGAAACGGGTGATCACTTTACCATATTCCTCGGCAAACTCCTCGTTTCTTATTTTTGCATTATGGCCAAGTGGTTCAATTATTTTGGTGTAGAATTCCTCGTCCCCTGAAATGAGCGACCAGAAATTCTGACCGCATTTCTTGATGTAGTCCCCTTTGTCCTCGACATTTTCCTGTCCGTAGCAGCAGCCGTTTATGGCAACCACATTTTGCGCGAATGCGTTGGTTCCCAATATGCGGCGTGCCTTTTTGAAATCATCACGCATTTTGGCAATCTGTCTGCTATTTCCCCAATTGGGGCCGGATTTAATGGAGACAAGGTATCTGACAGAGTTGCGTTCAAACATGAGGTCGATGCCTTCGGCGGGGGCTTTTTGTCCATCGTATGCCAGTGAGCAAACGTGAATCGCAAGCGACTCAAGAAACCCGCCGAAAATGGTTTCTTCCTGTGACGAGAGATGCGCATCAAGCACCATTTGCACCAACTGCGGCGCGCTCGTCACATGCTTGGCTTTAAACAGATAGGGGTTTTTCCGCTTGAGGACGGCGTTGAGCTTGAGCGTCTTCAGACTTTCAAGCCGTTTTCCGTGAAAGGCGGGAATTTCTTTTTCGATGTATTCCGTTAATTTTTGCAGAGGGATTTTTGCCATAGGTTGATTGAGGTGATTCGCATAATAGAAATTCCTGCTGACCGACCGCCTCGCGGGCCATCGAGCAATATTCAGGAAGCAGGTCGATGCCGACGGAGTTGCGCCCTAAATTTTTCGCGGCAACCAGCGTCGTCCCTGAGCCTGCAAAGGGGTCAAGAACAGTGTCGCCCGCGTCGGTCAGCAGTTTGATGAACCACTCGGGAAGCGCGGATGGAAAAGCCGCGCTGTGGTTTTTGTTTCCACATTCAGTGGCGAAATGCAGCACATTGCTGGGGTAGGCTTTGTCGCGGCCAACCCAGTTTGCGATGTTTTTTCCGAAGCCGCTTCCAACTTGCGAATCGAAGCGCACGACATCGTTTTTCCCCAGTGATTTCAGCCGGGCGTTTGCCCAGTCGCCCATTGGAACCATGACGGCATTCTGATTCATTTTGAACTGGCGCTGTTTGGTGAAATGCAGGCAACGCTCCCATGCGTCGCGGAACCGGTTGGGCCATTTGCCGGGATAGCAGTTCTTTTTGTGCCAGATGTATTCTTCCGTCCACAGCCAGCCCTGCTTTCGGAGCGCGAGGATGAGATCGAGCACGTAGGTATGGCGTTCCCCATTTTCGGCTTTTTCCTTTATGTTGAGGACGAAAGAACCGGCGGATTTAAGGACACGCAGCATTTGCGCGCTTCGCGGCAAAAACCAGTCCACATATTCCTCAGGCATGATGCCGCCATAAGTATTTTTACGCCTGTCCGCGTATGGCGGCGATGTGACGATGAGGTCAAAGTAATCGGTGGGAAATCCTGAAAGGACATCCAAGCAATCACCTTCGAGTATGTCTGTCGTTATGTGCACAGTTGAAATTACGGATTGGGGCAAAACAACAGATAGTTGTGTGACAGTCTAGCCCGCATATTGCTCGCGACGAGCGCGTCGCTGACCACGCCAATGAAATTGAGCGGCTAGCGCTCGCCCATTGGGTTTTTGTAGTGCTCGTAGGCTTCGATGATTTTCATCACGAGGGGGTGGCGCACAACGTCGGCGCCGCTGAAATAGTGGAAGTCGATTCCTTCTATTTCGTCGAGGATGCGCTCGACTTCAAGGAGGCCGGATTGTTTCACGCGGGGTAAATCGATTTGGGTGACGTCGCCGGTGACCACCATGCGGGAGTTCTCGCCGAGGCGGGTGAGGAACATCATCATTTGCTCGGGCGTGGTGTTTTGCGCCTCGTCGAGGACGATGAAGGCGTTGGCGAGCGTGCGGCCGCGCATGTAGGCGAGGGGGGCGATTTCTATGACGCCGCGCGCGGTGAGGCGTTCCACGTCGTCGGTGTCCAGCATGTCGCGCAGGGCGTCGTAGAGCGGGCGGAGGTAGGGGAGGATTTTTTCCTGCAAATCGCCGGGCAAAAATCCGAGCGCCTCGCCGGCTTCCACGGCGGGGCGGGTCAGGATGATGCGCTCGACTTTGTTTTTGAGCAGCGCCGAGACTGCGGCGGCCATCGCGAGATAGGTTTTGCCGGTGCCCGCCGGGCCGATGCCGAAGACAACCGGGTTTTGCAAGATGGACTGGAGGTAGAGTTTTTGGCCGAGGGTTTTCGGGACGACGCTGCGGCGGTTTGTCGTGATTACGAGCGGTTCCTTGAAGAGCGAGCGGAGCAGTTCCGCCTCGCCGCGCGCAACGGTGTCGACGAAGCGGTGGAAATCGGGCGCGCGGATTACGAGGCCTTGCGCGCGGGCCTCGTTGAGAAAGCCGAAGAGCGCCGCGGCGCGCGCGACGGCTTCCGCGGGGCCGTCGATTTTCAACCAGTCATCGCGCGTGGTGAGCGTGACTTTCAGGTGTTGTTCCGCGTAGGTGAGGTTGTCCTCGCGGCCCGCGAGCAGTTGGTGGATGTGGCGGGCGGATGGGAAATGCAGTGTTTGAGTTTGTGTTTGGGAAGGCACGATTTGGATTTGCGGTAACAACGCCTGCCGCGCAACTTCTTTTCAAAACCCGTGCAACCACCAGACGAACTCCAGCTCACGCTTCAAACGACCTTCGGCTACCCGGAGTTTCGCCCGCTTCAGCGCGAAATCATCGAGGCTTCGCTCGCGGGGCGCGATGTGTTCGCGTTGCTGCCGACGGGCGGCGGGAAGTCCATGTGCTACCAGTTGCCGGCGTTGCATCGGGGCGGGTTGACGCTTGTTGTCTCGCCGCTCATCGCGTTGATGAAAGACCAGGTCGACCAGCTCCAGGCGGCGGGCGTGGCGGCCACGTTTTTGAACTCAACGCTCGGCGAGCGCGAGTCGCGCTCGCGTTTCGCGGGGCTGCATCGCGGCGAGTGGCGGCTGCTCTACGTGTCGCCGGAGCGGTTGATGCTCGACGGCTGGGCGGACAACTTGCGCGCGTGGAATGTCTCCGCGCTCGCCATCGACGAGGCGCACTGCATCTCCGAATGGGGGCACGACTTCCGGCCCGAATACCGCCATCTCGCGCAATTGCGCGACGTGCTGCCCGGCATCCCCGTCATGGCCCTCACCGCGACCGCGACCGAGCGCGTGCGAGCGGACATCATCAGGCACCTGAAGTTGCGCGAGCCGGAAATTTTCATCGCGAGCTTCAACCGCCCCAACCTCACCTACCGCGTGCAACCCAAGGACGGGCCGCTCAACCAGGTTATCGACTTCGTGAAAAAACGCGGCGACGAGAGCGGCATCATTTATTGCGCCACGCGCGCGACCACCGAGCGCGTGGCCGAGTCGCTTTCGCTGCGCGGCTTCTCCGCGCGCGCCTACCACGCCGGTCTCGCCACCAAGGAACGCGCGGAAAACCAGGAGTTGTTTTTGCGCGACGAGACCAAAATCATCTGCGCGACAATCGCGTTCGGCATGGGCATCAACAAACCCAACGTCCGCTGGGTTGTGCATTACGACCTGCCGAAAAACATCGAGGGCTACTATCAGGAAACCGGCCGCGCCGGGCGCGACGGCTTGCCCAGCGACTGCCTGCTGCTCTTCAGCGGCGGCGACGCCGCGAAACAAACGCATTTCATCGACGAGATGACCGACGAGCACGAGCGCAACGTCGCGCGCGCGCAACTGCGCCAGATGATGCACTACTCCGAGACCGCCGCCTGCCGGCGGCGCGAACTGCTCGGCTACTTCGGCGAAAATTACGCGCCGGACAACTGCGGCGCGTGCGACAATTGCCTCGAACCGCGCGCGACCTACGACGGCACAATCCCCGCGCAAAAATTTCTCTCGTGCGTTTTTCGCGTGCGGCAGGCGAGCCGTTTCGGAGTCGGCATGAATCACATCGTGGAAGTGCTCACCGGGGCCGACACGGAAAAAATCCGCCGCTGGGGCCACGACAAAGTGAGCACCTACGGAATCGGCGCGGAGATGACACGCCCGCAATGGGCGGCGGTTGGCCGCGAACTCATGCGCCTGGGCTATCTCGCGCAAGCCGAGGGCGAGTTTCCCACGCTTGAAATCACGCCCGAGGGCATGGAGTTGTTGCGCACGCGCAGCCCCGTGATGCTGACCAAGCCGCTGGTGCAACCCAAGGTGCGCAAGGTCGCGCCCGGCTCCGGCGCCGTCGGTGCCGCCGGCGCGACGCGAGAAGGCGAAGTCACCTGCGACGAAATCCTCTTCGCGCGCCTGCGCGAGCTGCGCAAGAAACTCGCCGACGAGCGCGGCGTGCCCGCGTATGTTATTTTCGGCGACAAAACCCTGCGCGAACTAGCCCGCCTGTATCCGACGACGGAAAGCGCGATGCACGGCATCTTCGGCATCGGCGACAAAAAACGCGAGCAGTTCGGCGCGATTTTCGCCGACGCGATTGCGGAATTCTTGAAAACCAACCCGCGCGTGAAATTCGACGGGGCGGATGG
>Ga0209629_10003257_pt1 | contig 11532 bp, 8 predicted proteins | sample TergutCu122P5_FD_187286 | JGI IMG/M metagenome (GOLD analysis project Ga0209629, IMG submission 187286) | Cubitermes ugandensis P5 segment gut microbial communities from Kakamega Forest, Kenya - Cu122 P5 (SPAdes) (version 2) | ecosystem: Host-associated > Arthropoda: Insects > Digestive system >...
GGGGGGGGGGGGGAGCCTTTTCTCCTCTGAAATCTTACAAGCAACTAACAATATAAATTGCAACCTTTATGTAGTCTTAACAGAAGAAAATAAATTGGATTGAAATATTTTTCGAAGTTCAAAAATGTGACATGTCTTTCCTCTTTCATGTCTTTTTTCTGCATAATTAAGCCAACACAGATTCCAGTTGGAATTTTGATGATAATTGCCATATTCACATCACATTAATTGATACGATAATAAATTACTGTGTATTATTTTTCAGTTTCGTCATCATCACAATTTGGGACTTTCTGTAATGGAATGCGTTGCCCCCCGGGTAGCAGCTGTGCGGTTTCTGTTAATGTTATCAATGGTAACAAAACCTCTGATACAAGATGCTCCAATTTTAATGGTAAATATAAACTCTGGTTAATATTATCTTGAAATTGAATAAATTTTAGCACTGTTCTTTTTTACAAGTGTTGTCTTCACCATAGCTCTCTTCTTTTGTGCAGTATTGTTCTACTAACCATTCAAATTCTGGTGGCAAGTTCATGCACAAGATGCCATAACTCCACCTTTTGCCCACATACGCATAATATACGTTTCATAATTCTAGCAATAAATAGCAATTATTCCCTTTGACAGCATTATCAGCTGGTCTTTATAATAGCCACAGAGTGTTTTCTGTGAGGAAGGAAGTGAAGTTTTATATATAATGTGGATGAACATCTATCTTCAAAGGGTCAAATCTCCTCTGCAACACAGCCACCTGTTCCCTCTCCCACACACATTTCCTAAAATCTGCTGTTGCGATTCCTGCCAGATGAACACCATTAGGGCTGACACTGCTTGTAAATGAACCCTGTCCCACTGTATAAATATACATACCAGCAATATTTGTTCACTGTAATTTAGTAATCTTTCTGCAGTTTAAATACGAGTATTTAGAAACCAAGCCTTCACTATTCACATTTATTGGAATATAAGTCTCACAAACCAGTGCAGAATCTCTACAGTATATATAGGAATGTTTAATTTCTATATAAACTTTAAAAAAAATTACTTAGAACCATGCAAAAATATTGTGTCACACATAAACATTTTTGACATTTTGTGAAGAAATTATGAACTATTTCACTTGTATTTCTTTCTGTTTCACTTAATGACACTACTCAGACTATGTAGCATTGAATTATTGGATGAGTAATGAATTGTAAAGGCTCTAGAAGGAAGCAACTGTGGCCTTTTTAAGTTACTAACCCAGCACTTACCTAGATGGAATGAAAACTAGCCAGGATAGCTGGTCTCCTGATCAATACTGTAATCTCGTACATTCCAAATACAGGGCAGAAGTGATAACCACTTGAAAGCAGCACTCAGTATATTAATGAATACTTGTAAATTTGTTGCAGGTGAAGTTGTGAGACGAGAGATCATTACTGTGTCGAATGGGGTGATGTGCATAAAAAACTTAACAATGATGGGAGAAAAAGTAAATGAGGAACAGTCATGCAGAAATCTGAGTAAGTATTGAAAGAACTTACAGAAAGGTCCAACTCAAGTGAAATGAAGCTAATGATGTCTGTATAACCATACATGTTTGTCTTAAAGGCAGAATCTGCAACCTTCTATTAACTGTTTAACGTAATGGAAAATTTTCATGGCACTGGTACAAAAGAGTTGGCATAGGAATCCAATAACACTTGCATTCAATTCCATACTGTCAGTAACACAAATACAAAAGTCATGCAAAATTCTCCGTTGGGATGAACATTAGCAGTGTTTAACATACTGTTCTACAATTTTGTAAGCAACCAATGAAAATTTTATTACTTGTGCACATGAAGTGATACAAACATGGCAACAATACAAAATCCAATGAATTTCAGCTTGTACACAGAACCTAATAAAGGACTGTAGTCAAGTGTGTCAGCATCCAGGTTTTATAAATATTTGTACAGGGAAGCAAAATTTCCACTTTTAAATACTATTTAGACAGAAAAATAATTTTGCTAATATTTAAATGATATTCCCTACCATTTTTCTATTATTTTAGGCAAAGCAGAAACAGATGACATGGAACAAAAGCAGATTGTGATGGAGGCAGCTATGGAAGAAGGATCAAAACTATATAAGGAGCGGATGCATGAGCTGGAGAGAGACATCAAAAAGAAAACTGAAGAATTGGAAAAGCAGGCACGTGCAATAGGACAGAGAGCTAAGGCTGAAGCAGAACAGCTGCAAGCAAGATTGGCAGTAATGACGAAAAATTTGGAAGCTAGGTTTGGATAGACAGAACATCTGACGCATTAAACGCACATCCTAAAACAAGATAAGCAGGATGGGGTTTCTGAAAACAAAATATACAAATTGTTGGACTACAAGATGCAGTTTCCTACAACATCCCAAATATGAAAACCAGAAAAATTATCAGCAACAGTATATAGATCACAACATACAGAACAACACATTTATTATGACCGATCACTGTACTTGTCACGCTGACCACTCTTCTCCATGTGGTTCCAAAGTTAAGAATGTGTGGAGCTATACCTCCTCTCATAAGGCTTCCTGATGTGCACAGTGACAATTTTTCCTTTATGTCATTTGTATTATTATTTGGGTGGTTTATATCTTCTTCTGTTTTGTACATGGGTTGCTGAATGTGGACATGCTGTAACAGTTATGGCACGTGCAATGCTGCATTGTAACATGAAGTTGTTGTAACATTTAATACTTACTACTAGGTGCATATATTTGTATGTGTCAATTACCTTTTGACCTCCACTTCCCTCACCCAAAATTCCTGTCAACATGAAATCACAAGATGCTACATAATTTATTACAGAACTACAGAAGTTGTATATGCAGTACTACCAGGTATAATGAGTAATACATTGACAGACTATACAGCAACAATAACTGGTGATTACCAAAATGGATTCAGAACAAACTGGGGAACAACTGATAATATACATATATTCAGACAAGTAATATAAAAGGCATATGAATGTAATATACAGATAGATATACTGTTTATAGATTTTAAGCACAGGTTGGAAAGTGTTCACAGACATAAAATAATAAAAATATTACAACTAAAGAAATACCCAGTAAACTTACACGATAAATAAGGATGACACCTGGGGGAAGACTGTCAAGCAAAAGTAGTTAGAGAAACATCACAAAAAGTTTTAATGTTAAAGTAGGAGAAAGACAAGGTAATGCACTGTCAACTTTGTGGAGGCCATCCTGTTGTGTGACATTATAGAAGTATATATATATTTACATCTAGACACAACAATAATTCACAATAGTAAGTACTACAAATTAATAGTGCGTGGCTACATGTTTCGGCTGCTAATGCAGCCATCTTCAGGCCAGCTTTAGATAGGACAAGTACCTTGATGTGCACACAATATGGGATCCCATAGTGTTTCTCAGTACCACTGAGTGACTCAAAGTTCAGACATTTAATTTTCTGCAGGATCACAACTCTGATTGTTATAGAATTGTCCATAAGCATTAATTTTATATGAGTTATATAGTATCATGCCTATTTGACACGTACATTGTCTGTGCTTGTATAAAAATTCTTTGTATATTTAATAACTTTACGTGTGATCTGATTTTGTTTGGCTATAAAGCCTATTTTATCCACTTGTAAATGTTTTAGCATAGGTTTATATCTCACCTGTATCATACATGTAAACACTATGGGACCCCATATTGTGCGCACATAAAGGTACTTGTTCTATCTAAAGCTGGCCTGAAGATGGCTGCATGAGCAGCCAAAACATGTAGCCACGCACTATTAATTTGTAGTACTTACTATTGTGAATTATTGTTGTGTCTAGACATAAATATATATACTTCTATGATGCACTGTCAGTCACTTTAAATTAGTACTGCATTATATTATAAAGAAATTAGATATCAGGGGAACTTTATCAACTAAAATGGTACAGAACAATGCATATGCGGATGATGTGGACAATATCTAGGAATCTCAAAGCCAGGGAAGAAGCATTACAGAAATTAGGTAATACAGCACAAGCAATAGGACTGATAATCAATCAAGAAAAACAAAATACATAAGTAAGGAGACACACAATCAGTGTCAGCAGATAGCAATAGGAGGGTATGGGTTTGAAAGATTCTCTAGTTTTCCTTATTTAGTATAACCGTCCATATCTCATAGTCAGAACGAACTCCACTCTGGGAATATTACGTTTGGTGGTCACAAGAAACGTTATGTGTAGGTCTACTGACTAGATAAAAAGAAGATAATTGAGGTTAGGCCACTTCAAGTTTATTACCACAGCCATTTAATTCATGTAAGATCAGCAATCACAACTAATCATTTGTGTCTGGCACTTACAGAAAATGTTATCAAAACACCTGTTTATCATCGCAGTTTTTCCTTTTATCTTGCTCGCACAGGCCTCCGCCAAGAATTTTCTCCAAAACCAGCTTGGGCTAGCTTCACGACCACATCCCTGATTAAGCACAAACAGCTGTTCGATTAATGTATGCCAAAGCTACAAAGGTTGTTTTCGTTTACAGGGTGTCAGAGCAGCGATACGGTCACAACTCTTGACTAAGAGTAGGCCGAATCCCTCCACATGACAAACACTTTCAAAAACTTAACAACTTTGAAAAGGGCACCCGCCCAATGTACCAATATACTGTACACAAACTGGAATTCTCACTGCTTGAAGCCCTAAATTTATACTTGATTCTTCCGAATGTAATTTTGCCTGTCGCATATCTCTGTTCTGGGTTCAAACCAGAATCATCAGTAACATTAGGTTCAATAATAAATTATGATAATTGTGTATCAGAAGAAATAACACACAGAATTAGGCAAGGAAATAAGAGCCTATAATGGATATGAAGGATTCATGACCTCTAAATTAATTAACAAAGATACTAAAAGGACGGTCTACATGACATTGACAAGCCGGTAGTGCCCTATGCATGCGAAACCTGGACAGTGCTGGTACAGGACATTAACAATTTATTAGGTTTTGAAAGAAAAATATAAGGAAGATATTTGGACCAATTCAGTGTAAAGAAGGATGGAGCTGAAGAAGTAATAACAAATTGCAGAAGTTGATAAAAGAAGATACTGCTAAATATATAAAGGCACAAAGAATAAAATAGTGCAGACATCTTAAAAGAATAAGATATCAAACTAGTTAAGAAGGTTACTGATTGGAACTCTATGGAAGTAAGAAACAATGACAACCAGAGAATAGATGGAGAGGTGAAGTAGTAACTGATTTAAAGAAACCATAACTGAGAAATTGGAGCCACCTCATTAAAGACAGTAGATTCTGGAATGATCTGGTGCAGAAGACCTAAACCCATGTAGGGTCATGTCAGAAGAAGACAAATGTATTTTTAAGCCACTTTCATTACCAACCCAGATTATTTTAACACACATACAGGGTTACAGTAGGGTTACCATGTATCCATCACAAGAAAGGAGAGTATTTTCCCACATACCTTACATAAAAAAAGAGGACATCAGCCAAAAAAGATGAAAAAAAAAAGTAAACACATAAACAGTCACAATTTTATTAAGTAGAACTCCTACAGCTAGGAGTTCTTTAAATTATGGAATTCTGAGCGAGATGTTCTTTAAGTGTGTTTCTCATAGAGTTTTAGGTTATTCAGAATTTGTGCAGTGAAGTTTAGCAAGGCATTCTGAAGGTCAGCCACTCTTTTCATTTTTGACTCAAGGATAATGCAATATAATTACGTTTTTCTTAAAAATGTATAAATTTGTTTGCATTTTCAGTACCATTAAAATATGAAAAGCTTTAAGAAATAACAAATAGTAAAAAATCCAAATATTCTACAAATTAAGAAAAAAACATGATTTTCTACGAGTTTCCTTGATATACTGAGCAGCACTGCTGTTTCATTAGCTTGTTGCTGCACTTCAATTAACTCTGATTGTAAATGACCATTTTTTCCAATCAAACTACTGGATTACAACAGGAAACACCTTGTTATTGCTTGTTTTTGTGGAAACTCCACAGTAAGACTGTGTGTTAATTTTGAACAACTGCATTGTTTTCAATAGCAGGAGGTACAATTACAGAGTTAATGATTGTTTCGGTCTTTGTCCGCGCACTTGGAAATCTGCGGGCTATTTCAGAATCAGGGAATATTCTTTTGTATAGAAAAGTAGTGCAGTCTGCTGTCTTGTTTCTACTAGGATGTTAATGTCTTGAAACTTTCATGGCAACAGGATTCAATGAAATGTTCTCAGACAGTCGTGAAGGTTTTCTGATGTTTCAGGGACTGACTCCGTCCCCATCTCTGACTCCATCCCCATATTCACCTTTAAGATAAGGACAGAGTCAGTCTCTGAAAGACTGGAAAAACCTTCACATCTCGACACGCCTGTCTGCCCAAGAACACTTCATTGTACTACGATGTTTCACGGTATGAAACACAAACGCACCTTCTGCTGCTAATACAGTATCATTTGATTTGCTTCCTGAAGCAGTAAAAAAAACTTGTTACCGTTGCTAAAATCATTTCACCTCTCAAGAGCATTCCACATGGACTCAAAGATTTAGGGCACCTTTGTTTGCCACAGACTATGGCCTATAAACCCGGACATTTTCAGACAATTAAAAAAATCCCCCAGACACAATTCTGAAGCCTGAAAAAGAAGACATGTCCAGGATAACCCAGACATATGGTCATCCTAGGTTATGATGGAAAAGAGTGGAATTTTACTAATGAAAACGCATGCACATGTTAGAACAAAGTATGCCATTCATTTAATACACGTGAATCACACTAGTACATAACAGACATGATGCAAGGTCAAACTAAACTTCAAAATTAAAAATTAGCAAGACAATGCAAGTTCAGTTCATCATATTTGTCAAATTTGTGTGTGGTTAACATTAATGTGAGACTGAGAAGTTGTGTTCACATTAAGTCCAGTTGCTTATAATGCTATTTTGTACAAATATAAGCTCTATGATAAGATGTGGCATTTTTCCATGTCAGTACAGCATTCTTTCTATTCAGAAACTGACCAAGGACATAACTGAAGTGTATACACATGTCTCAGAGAAGAGCTAATGCTGGCATAATAACCAAAACAACAAATAAACTTTTCTCTTGGCCTTCAGAATGCATTTTATTCTAGATCAGAATAAGGAATGTAAACACATACAGGACACATCTTCAAGTCTACATTACCATTCCATCTTGCATTACACCCTTTACTGTCATGCTCATAATGGAAGAATATTGCTAAGGTCTTTGCAAGGATCGATGAGTTGCAGAGAGATATTAAGGATAAAAGCAACTCAAATGTAAATCATGATATATATTTTTAAACACATATGTGCTGAAGAAAAAGAAAACACCCCATCACTCTCTTTTATATAAAATTCTTCCCGTAATTATCAGGTATCAACCCATGACAGAGCAGCAAACAATAATCCAGTTAGATCAATCTCTTCTTCCTGTACAGGGAGAAGTACCATTTGTCTCTATGTGATTACAGACCATACAGTTTAAGGGTTCTGTCCATGCTAGTTGAGGCAATATATTGAGCATGGCGACCAAATCTCACTCCTGTAGCCATTGCTGTATGATCATTAAATACTTTCAACTCTTGCCACTGTTTGCACAGGTACACTCTGCAATGAAACAAACAGCAGTGGTGAAATTAAAGAACAGCTGAACAGAACGGCTATGTAACCTCAGTTACTAGAGATAACTACTCATAACTTTTTTGTCTATTCTGGAAAAAAAATATGGGCCAGTGCAAAATACACTCTTTAGCAGTCTGCCTGACATTAGAAAGATAAGACAGGCAATGTGTGCATAATGTAAGATTGTGGTACGTTCACATAACCATTGTTGCAGTGGAAATGCAACAATGCATTTTGTGTGTTTTTCACATTATCTCATTAATGGCACAATTTTCATAAAAAAAATCCACTGAAGATAAAATGGGCATTTTGATTTTCTCTATAAAGTCTGCTTACAACATTTCTCTCTCCAAGAATAATATTATCACAAATGCACACAGGTCTTCATACAAAGTACCCCTTATTATTGTCATACTTCAAACTTTAATTTTGTCAAGAGATTTTAAGTGAAACACAGCATACAGTATGTGCACAACAGCTGTAAAATTATATTACTGGCAAGGACTATGGAAAAAAGAGTAACACATTGTTATAAGATACTGTTGATCCTTTCAGCTTCCGTCATATGCTACACAACCACATATAAACATGCATGGTTGACCTTTAAAAGAATGAGAGACTTTGGTGAACACAATATTTGCGTATGTCTATTTCAAATCATTTTACTGCATCTTAATGATACAACGTTTCTGAACACAGCTGCTTATTATATATTCTGTTTTAAACCTATAACATAAAATTAAAAGGTCAATATTACAGTTTCAGAACTGCTTCAAGTATAATTTTGAGAATGTCAAAATACTAATGCCAGTACTGAATAGTGAGAATCATGTGACTTTACCTGACATCAGTCCCTGCAACAGCAAGGTATGTGCCACTCTGGTCAAAACAGAGATCTCGTATCTCATAACCTTCATCCATTTGTAATGTCTTGAAATTCTTCAGCTTCCGTAGATCCCACAGTTTCACGCATGCATCATCAGCTGCTGTAGCCAAGTAGTAACCATTCTCAGAAAATGAGATAGCAGTGATAGGACCTGAATGCCCTGGAAGAAGGTTCAACAATATTTTATGTATCACCACAGCAGGGAAAGAGGATGCACATACTTATCAAACATATGTCAGGCACAGTTTGCATATACAGTCTGAAGAAATTTCATTAAGAAGCACTCACTCTAAGTCTTGAATAGAAGAAAGATAACATTATGAAATGAATGGCATTTTGTGGAAAATAAAACTGATTAGGCACCATGGCTTAAAATGAGTAAATTTCCTTGCTGCCTAAATATACAGAATGATGATAATAAATTTTGTTATGTTTGACTTGTATACCTCATATCATTTGTAATACTTATACAGAATGAATTCACATATGCAAATAAAGGTCTCTAATAGGTTAAACTTAGCAATTTCAGTACACATTGAATATTCAACTTATGACAAACTGCTGTAGCTGCAAGTATATCTTTAACTGTACCTCACACAAATTATACATGACCCCCACAATACCACACTTTTTTTAACTGGGCTTTTTGAAATCACCACACTGACTTCCACCCACAAATCACCAAATTTCATGCTACGTGCTATGAACATTATGTCATTACAGGATACTCCTTGGAGTTTTGCGTTAGTACTGTACAATCCTGAGTAACATGGTGGCTGCACAGACCTGTGAGATGAAATAACAACAACAACACATTTAGGTACAAAAATGATGTATGGTAACAGATCTTTCAAAAAGATGCAATTTTTGTGAAGGTAATGTTTATGTAGATGCAAAACACGTTGGTGATAACTAATAAATGACAGGAGGTAGGCATGTGAAATTTGGTACTGAGAGAAATCACAATCATATCCCCATGTATGAAACAGTTTGTAAATTAACAATTAATAATGTGGTGACAATGCAAAATTTTGAGGTTATTACTGACAAATTTAACATATACAAAATACATACTTAAGTAGTAAGTTCACAATCATAAGAGGAAGAGAAGCAGGAGGAGGAAGAGGGGTAGATGGGGAAAAAACAGCAACAGATATGTAGAACCATACATTTAAACACTATGAAAACAGGCTCTGCGTTCTGCTTGCAACTACTTGTATTTACCTACTGTCAACAACAGAACAAAGTAATATCACACATTTATGGTACCTCTCCTTTCATCTTCCATTCAGAGACTGAAGTCTATGTACAATAATTTTAATAAAGCAAGGCCACATCAGTTCACTTAATTCCAAGATAAGCACCCAGCATAATACAAGAAAAGGGAAAAGGAACTTCCGTGAAGGTAGCTGCTTCTTACCTGGAAAGTTTGCTACATTTGATTGTTCTTTTAAATCCCAGATTTTGACTTGGGAATCTGAAGTTCCTGTACCAAAAATGAGACCATCAGGATGAAACTGGGCTGTTGTCAATGCAATACCACTTGAACCCTGGTCAGCTACCTACATTATATAACATCAATAAAAACACACAATTAAGCGTAACATCAATACCAAAATTAAGTAATGGACTGGAAATCTGCAAGATCATGAATACCTTCGTCAGCAAACGACCGCTTCGAATGTCAGAGAAAGCCCAGTGTTGGTCTGTTGATGTTGAAAGAACATAATCCCCCGTTGGATGGAGTGATAAACCCGTAACAGGACCTTCATGTGCTCGAAGCATTTGAGTTGTCTGTGATGTTGGAACATTCCATACACGAATGGTTGCATCTGGAGAAGCTGTTATCACTAAATCCTGTTAAAAAAAAAATTGTGAAACACCAGATACGATAAAATTCCTTAAATGGTGTTTCCTCACACAGGACAGTAAAAGCTGCAATATCCAGTACCTCCAGGACCAAAGGATTGCCAGATTTTGTAGTTTTCTGGATATTAAAATGTTACATAACGCATATCTTAATGTACCTAGCAACCTTGTGGCCACACACAGCTTCTGAATTTGTCACTTGACATCTTGTCCTGTTTACCCTGCCACACATTCTAATCCCTTTTCATCACTCTGTGTGTAACCTCATAAAAATGTAAAATTTAAAAAGCCAACATGTCACCAATAATTAATGGCAAAACTCTCAGAATCTGTGCTGGGTGCTGCTGTATGATTGAACAGCAAATTGTAATGGGCCTTGTAGTCATTCTCCAGTTAAAAGAGTTTTGTGGATCCTTCAGTGCTGGAACATGTAGCTTTTACTGTACTTCTGCTAATATTTATTTTATTCATTTTTTTTATCAAGCACTCTGCAGAAATTTATAGATTTACACTAATGTAATAAGGATACCTCATCAGGGTGATAAATAACACGTGTAACTTTCTTGGTGTGACCCTTGAGAATAGCCACCACTTGCTCAGTGTCTTTATTGAAAACTGTGGCATTGCGATCATTTCCTCCTGTCAATATTTTGCTTGTATCTGCACCATGGATATCAAGAGACAGAATACCTGGGATACTGGCACTATGAAGACCCTGTAAAAGAAAATCACTTTATGAGGATACCCAGTGGTCTTGCATCAAAACGAATTCTGTTATCAGTTTCAAAGATTATATCCACAACAAGGTTGGGGTGCTGAACTTCTCTCAATTTTTCTCTCATTCTTTTACACAGAAGCCGTGAGCCCATCTGTGACTGAAATACATACCACAATTCCTGATAGTTACACTGTTCTTAGTCAGACAATGATGACAAAAATCAAACCTTTGATTTTCTAAACCCTGTTGTGACAATATATCAATTAAATTTACAATAACCATCAATTCACAAATAAAACTGATTATCGGTACTTATTATTATAACATGTTTTGGCAAACTCGAGCATGTTCATGTAATACATAACACAGACAAAATACTA
>Ga0209629_10003258_pt1 | contig 11532 bp, 8 predicted proteins | sample TergutCu122P5_FD_187286 | JGI IMG/M metagenome (GOLD analysis project Ga0209629, IMG submission 187286) | Cubitermes ugandensis P5 segment gut microbial communities from Kakamega Forest, Kenya - Cu122 P5 (SPAdes) (version 2) | ecosystem: Host-associated > Arthropoda: Insects > Digestive system >...
AAATCATGACTTCGACCAACAAAAAACTGAACGATTTTGTCTTTGCTTCCGATTTATTTAAGAAAGTGAAAGAAGCGGAAATTTTACTCAATGAAGAAGGTTAAAATAATAGTATTGTTTTTCCCGGTATTGTTTTTACTCAACTCCTGCGCTAAAAAACAATATGCTGTAAAAAGCGTCAACGGCTATTTGGTGGAAATGACCGGCCGCTTCGACAGCCTTCCCGATCCCGGAATGCGTTCTTTGGTTCAGACCTACAAAACCGGACTAGACGCAAAAATGAATGAAGTTGTCGGCGAAGCGGATATGACATTAACGAAAACCGGAACGCAAAGTCTTTTGGCAAACTTCACGACAGATGCCATGAAAGATTATGCAGTCGGATTATGGGGAAATGTCGACTTTGCCGTCATAAATAACGGCGGACTTCGGACAACGCTCAATAAAGGTCCCGTTACCGTAGGCGATTTATACGAAATTTACGCTTTCGAAAATCGATTGGTTTTGGTTGATATGCCTGGAAAAGCAGTCAAACAACTGTTTGAAGGTTTTGTCCAACGAAAGTTGGAAGGATTTTCTAAAGGTGTCCGGCTGACGATTAAAAACAAAGCGCTTGAATCGTTGACCATCAACGGAAAACCTTTGGATGAAAAAGCAACTTACCGCGTAGCTACTGTCGATTACCTTGCCGGAGGAAACGGCGGAATGACTGCGTTTACTCAGGCAACGCATATCACGGATTCAAATATTATCCTGCGTGATGTGCTGATAGAATATGTAAAAAAATTAACGGCTGAAAAGAAAAAAATTCATGCAACACCGGATGACAGAATCGAAATTAAGGATTAATATATTCCTCTTTGTAATATTTATTCCTCTGGTACTCGTTGCACAGGACAAATCGCTGGTGCTGCTGCAATTCAACGATACGCACAGCCGGATTGACCCCATGCCTCTCAACGACGCCCAAAATCCGGATAAAGGAGGAGTCATCCGTCAGGAAACCTATATTCAATCGGTTAGAAAAAAAGCCAAAAATGTATTGGTTTTCCATAGCGGAGATATGGTGCAGGGAACTCCCTACTTTAATCTGTTCGGAGGAAAAGTGGAAACGGCAGTTGCCAACCGGATGAAAATCGATGCCGCCTGTTTGGGGAATCATGAATTTGACAACGGATTGAATTTTTTGCTGCAATTGATTCGCCGGGCAAAATTCCCGTTTGTTACAACCAATCTTGATTTTACGGGAACTCCTATTGAAGGATTAACCAAAAAATACCTTATCTTGAAACGCGGCGGTCTGAAAATCGGAGTAATCGGACTGATGATTACGCCGGAAGGTTTAGTGGAAAAGAAAAATTACGCCGGAATGAAATATCTCGATCCTCTCGAATCAGCCAATCAAACGGCAGTCTTTCTGAAGAATGAGAAAAAATGCGATATCATAATCTGCCTGTCGCATTTGGGATATTATCCCGAAGAAGATCGTTTCGGTGATATTACATTAGCTGAAAAGAGCCGCAACATCAACATAATTTTAGGCGGACACACGCATACTTTTTTGCAGCATCCCGATCGCCGGATAAATCTCGACGGAAAGGAAGTTGTTATTGAACAAACAGGGGCTTACGGTATCAATATCGGAAGAACGGATGTTGTATTGGAGAAAACGCGATAAAGTTTTTTATCCCGCCTCTTTTCTTCGCGCTTCCGCTTTACGGGCAATATCGATCATAATCCTTCGACTTCGATTATAGGCGGGATTAATAATGACCGCTTCAATTGTTTCGTTGTCGTCGATATTATCGACCGTAAAAATAAACGGATGAGAACGGGTAGTCTTTCCCAACAAGTTCACGGCGCCGGCTCCGTAGTATTTCTCGATCAATTTTGTTTCGTAAATCAATCGTTCTTCTTCTTCAATTCTTCGCCTTTCTTCCATTGCCCGCCGTTCACGTTCTTCTTTTTCATCGAGTTCCTGTTGCACTGTTTGGATTTTCTCGGGTGAAATTATGTTTTCGATACCAAACCCCGAAGCTAACACAGCCACCTTAATCTCATCTTCCAGACTGTCGTCCATAGCGGTTCCCCAAATCACTTCTATGCCGAAACTGAATTTCGCCATAAAATCGTGAATTTCGTTAAACTCTTCCATCATCATCGGTTGCTTGTTCCCGAAAGAAACGTTCAACAGGATTTTCTTTGCTTTAAAAATATCGTTATTATTAAGCAAAGGCGAATGTAAGGCATTTTCGATTGCCTGAGAAACCCGATTTTCGCCTTTTCCCAGCCCGCTGCTCATTACGGCGACTCCGCCGTCTTTCAAGATGGTTTTTACGTCGGCAAAGTCGAGATTGATATATCCGGGAATGGTGATTATTTCCGAAATACTTCTAACGGCAATAGATAAGGTATCATCTGCTTTTTTAAATGCTTCGGGAACGGACAATTCGGAATATATATCCCTCAGCCGTTCATTATTAATAACCAATAAAGCGTCCACATTTTTTTTGATTGCTTCCACGCCTTTCAAAGCTTGGATAATCTTGTAATTTCCTTCAAACATAAAAGGAATGGTAACAATACCGATTGTGAGAATACCTAACTCTCGAGCTATTCTTGCTACCACGGGCGAAGCTCCGGTACCGGTACCGCCGCCCATCCCGGCAGTGATAAACGTCATCTCGGTTCCGTCGTCAAACATTTTTTCCAATTCGGCAATACTTTCTTCGGCAAGTATTCGCGCTACTTCCGGTTTTCCGCCGGCGCCCAAACCCGCAGAGCCCAATTGTACCTTTGTCGGGATAGGACTTCTCATCATCGCTTGTTTGTCGGTATTACACAAAACGAAAGTAACATCCCGGATTCCTTCAATAAACATCTGCGTAACGGCATTCCCGCCGCCGCCGCCGACTCCCACGACTTTTAAGATAGACGGCGCTTCTTTCGGATAATCATAATTGATTAACCCGTTTTCCAATAAGTCTCCCAAGTCTTCCATTTTTATTATATGTTTGTATTGTTTTTATTATCCTTATTATCTTTATTTACATTTTCATCATCTTCTTCAAATAATTGCTTGGTAGGATTATCAAAATCTTCGTCTTTAAAAAGATCCAATCCATGTTTTAAAAATTTGCTGAAGGGACCGGGCTTTTTCGGCTTGGACGGCGGAGTCGGAGTCGAACTCTGAGTCGGCGGAGTCGGACGTCCTCCTCCTACCGATGGTTTCGGAACTTCTGCGATCGCTTGTCTTTCCGTTCCGCAATTTTCCGTTCCCAATATAGCTAACCCCGCTACGCATGACTCGCCGGGCGATAAATATGTTTCTGTTTGATTTTCCCATACTTTTGGTTTTGCCAAGCGAACTTCTTTCCCTGTTTGATTACGGATATATTGCGGCAAATCACGGAGCAAAGCACCTTCACCGGTAATTATGATTCCCGTATCGATCGCTTGAAAATATCCGGAACTTTCAATTTGATTTAAGATATTCCGGACAATTTCATCCATGCGCGCTTCAATAATCCCGTTCAAATCTTTGAGTTCGATTTTTCGAGCGGAAATTTGCGCTTCATTTACTGAAACGGTTCCGGTATCTGTCAGATCTGCAATAGCTTTCCCGTGTTTTATTTTTAACGCTTCGGCTTCTTCTTCCGAAACGCTCAGCAAACTTACGATGTCTTTTGTAATCGCCAATCCGCCTAAAGGAAGCGTTACCATATATTTTAAAGTCTTGTTTTTATAAACCGAAACGTATGTAACTCCTTCCCCGAATTCAATTAAAGCGCAACCCGCCTGTTTTTCTTCGGGAGTCAAAACAACTTCGGCTGTCGCCAAAGGCGAAATAAAATATTCCGCAACGGAAACCGATTTTCCTGCAAGCGCATTTTTTAAGTTTCCTTTCAAGCAAGGATTTCCCACTATTAATTGAAAATGAGCTTCAATCAGCGAACCTACCGCCCCTTTCGGATTCGATACCGGTTGTCCATCGATGTAATACTCAATCGAACAGATACATAGATTTTCGTCCAATTCCGGTTCAAATCGTTTCGCTTCTTCTTCGATTGATTCAATCATTTGCCGGGTTACGTTTCCGTCAGGAACCGGTTTTTTCACGCTGAATGATTGCGAGCGAAGCGATTGTCCTCCAATTCCCGCATAGATTTTTTCTATTTGTAAAGCGGAATTATTATTCAGTTTCCGAAATAGTTTGGAAATTATTTCGGAAGTTTCATCCGTATTAAATATACGACCTCTCCGGATTGCATCTTTCGATGGAAGAGTTTCGGTGCGTAAAACCGAAAGCCTGTTCGATAAATCTCGTTTGGCAACGAAAGCAATCGATTTGGAAGTGCCTAAGTCCAATGCTGCAATAATTTGTTGTCCCATATTCTTTTCGATTTTAGTTTATGATTCTTTTTTTGTACAAACCACTTGATTTTTATATTTTAAGTTTATAACCGAATATTTATTCCATCCCACTTTGCTTAGTCCTTTATCATAAAAAAGGCGCAGCTTTTCCAGGTTTTCTTTATAATCTTCTATTTTACCCAGAATAATTTGTTGATTACCGACGGCAGGCGTCAATTCAATATCTCCGTTCGGATCGACATAGATTTGCTTAATCTGCGAATTCCAGAATTTATCCTGTTGCAAAAATAAAGCAAATTCGTATAATTGTTTTCTCGCGAGTGAATCAGAGATAAAACCGCTTGCTATGGGGAGGTATGCGGCAAAGTTATCCGGCACGGGCATTTTTTTTCCATCGTTGTCCACATAATAGCTTCCTTTTTTCGAGAAAATACGCAAGACGGGAATTTTCTGATATACTTTTATCCTTACCGTTCCGTCAATCGTTTTAAAACATTCCGCCCGCTTAATCAAAGGGTTTTCTTTCAATTTATTTTCAATTGCCGCCGTATTCACCGCCGACAAATTTTTTCCGACAGGCGATAATCCCATTTTATTGAGATAGTTCGTTATCTCGCTGTCCATTAAATAGTGCCTGTCTAAAGTATCGACAATTTCCACTCGAACTTCCTTGCATTTCAAATCTTTCTTTGAACGAGGATTCAAATAAAATACCGTGAACAATAAATATGCCAACAGCAATATAACAGCGGAAATAAGTAATATTTTTTTAATCATTTAAAATCTTTTTCAAAGGTTCAACCAAAAGTTCAATATCGCCGGCTCCGGCAACCAATACGAGTTCACGCTTTTTTTCTCGCACGGCTTCTAATAATCCTTCTTTAGAATACAAATGTTTTTCCGGAGCCGTCACTAAATCGAGAATCATTTGGGAAGATACTCCCGGAATAGGTTCTTCTCGCGCCGGATAGATAGGGATTAAAAGGACTTCATCGGCAGCGGACAACGATTTGGCAAATTCTCGATAAAAATCATTGGTGCGCGAATACAAATGCGGCTGAAAAATCACCGTCAGCTTTTTATCGGGATATAATTCTTTGACTGAAGAAATGCTTGCGACTAATTCTTCCGGATGATGCGCATAATCGTCTATTAACACACAATCGGCGCGCTTGATATGAAAATCGAAACGCCGTTTCGCTCCTCTGAAAGAAGCCATTCCGCTACGCAATTCGTCGTCCGAAACGCCATTTAAATAAGCTATCGCCGAGGCTGCTATTCCGTTCAATATATTTATTTTTACGGGAACGCCCAATTGAATATCTTTTATAATTCGTTGGGGAGTAACTAAATCAAAGTCGATTTCACCGTTTCCTATCCGGATATTTTTTGCATGAAAATCGCCCTTATCCATACCATATTTATATAGTCGCACGCCTTCTTTCAAATCCGGCTGAATATCGATATTAACTTCCATCAGCAAAACTCCGTTTTCACGAATCAAGGAAGCAAAATGACGGAAACCTTCTTTGTAGGCTTCGACGGTTTTATAAATATCCAGATGGTCGGGAGAAGTCGAAGTGATTACCGCCATATAGGGCGTGAGCCAATGAAATGAACGATCGTATTCGTCGGCTTCGATAACCGTCAAGTCGCTTTTGGCGGACAGCAGCAGATTGCTGTCGTAATTTTTCAAGATTCCGCCGAGAAACGCATTGCAGTCTATTTTTGATTGTTTCAAGAGATGGGCAATCATACTCGAAGTAGTCGTTTTCCCGTGCGTTCCCGCAACGCATAATCCGCGTGCGTTGCGAGTGATTTCGCCCAATACCTGCGCTCTCTTGAGAATGACAAAGTTGTTTTGACGGAAATAAACCAACTCGGAATGATCTTCGGGAACGGCGGGCGTGAAAACGACCATAGTATTTTTGTTATTCTTATATATTTCGGGAATTAAATTGATATTATCTTCATAATGAATATTCGCACCTTCGGCATTCAATTGACGAGTCAAATCCGATTCCGCCCGATCGTATCCTGCAACTTTTTTACCGTGAAACAAAAAATATCGCACCAGAGCGCTCATTCCGATGCCGCCGGCGCCGATAAAGTAAACATTGTCCTTGTCATTGCGGGCTTGACCCGCAATCCCCTGCAAACTATTAGGATGACAGAGAATTTTTTCCATTTCGTCCACAATTTTCTCTGCCGCATTGGGCAAAGCCAATTTCAAAATATTTTCACTCAATTCTTTCAATTTTCCGCCATCGTGAATGATTTCCAATGCTTTAGGAATTAAATCCTTGATAGCATTTTGATCGGGAATGAGAACTGCGGCGTTTTTATTGAGCAACGCCACAGCGTTTTTAGTCTGATGGTCTTCCGCCACATTGGGCGACGGAACCAAAATGACCGGTTTTCCCAAGATGCAAAATTCAGAAATCGAACCTGCGCCGGCTCTTGAAATAATCAAATCGGCAATAGAATACGCCAAATCCATTCGAGAAATAAACGCCGTCAAATAAACGGGAGCATCCGGATAAGCGCTTAGTTTTTCTTTAGATTCGGAATAATAAAATTTCCCCGACTGCCAGATGAATTGAACATCTTCGCTTTCGCAGATTTTCGGCAAAGCGGCAATCAGACTTTTGTTGATTGAACCGGCTCCCAGACTTCCGCCCAAGACTAAAACAGTTTTTTTACGGTGATTACATTGGAAGTAGTCGTAAGCTTCTTTTCGTTTTGCTTCCGAACATTCCAAATCCGCGCGGACAGGATTGCCGGTCAGAACAATCTTTTCCTTCGGGAAAAATCGTTCCATTCCTTCGTAGGCAACGCAAATCTTTGCTGCCTTTTTTGCTAACAGTTTATTTGTTATGCCGGCATATGAATTTTGTTCTTGAAGCAATGTGGGAATTTTCAGACCGGTTGCCGCATACAATGTCGGACCGCTCGCATATCCGCCTACGCCGATTACAATTTGCGGTCGGAAATCTTTCAGTATCATCTTTGCCCGACTTAAGCTCTTGAATAAACGAATCAAAACATCAACGTTTTTCAGAAGATTTTTACGGTCGAATCCTGCAACAGGCAAACCATCGATAGGATAACCGGCAGCGGGAACCCGTTCCATTTCCATCCGGTTTTCCGCGCCGACAAAAAGTATTTCCGCCGAAAGATAACGCTTTTTGATAGCATCGGCAATGGAGAGTGCGGGAAAAATATGTCCACCTGTGCCTCCTCCGCTGATAATTACTTTCAACTGTTGCATGTCTTTATATTTTTTAATATACTACTTCAGCTTCCAATTGTTCATTTACGTTTGCCAATCGTCTTTCTTCTTCAAATTCTTCCTCGTATGCAACTTCTTGCCGGACTCCTCTCGGATTTTCGAAGCGGCTGACGCTCAATATAATTCCGATATATACACAAGTAGTAAGAATAGAACTTCCCCCGCGGCTGACCAAAGGCAAAGGTTGTCCGGTAACCGGCATCAATCCGACCGAAACCGCCATATTGACCAAGGCTTGTATGACCATTATCAGCGCGCAGCCCATAACCAAAAGCTTAGGAAATAATTTTGTACATCGCCCGGCGATAGTCCCTGCTCGTATAAATAAAATCACATAGAGAACGAGAACAAAAATTCCTCCGAGAATACCTGTTTCTTCTATAATAATTGCATAAATAAAATCGGAATAGGCTTGGGGTAAAAAGTCGCTCAGATGACTGTTGCCCGGCATAGTCCCTATAACTCCGCCTCGCGTCAGCGCAACTTTAGCCATAACCGCTTGAAACATTTCGTCCGGGATCTTTCCGTTTTTCGTAATTTCCGGTTGTTGTTTGAAATTTCCGAGTCTGCTTTCCCATGTAACAAGTCGCTTAAACCCTATATCTTGCGCTTTTTCCGGATAAAACCATGCGAACGCAAAAAGGAGTGCAATAGCTGCAAAGGTAACTGAAATAAGTAACGCTATTCTTTTGAAAGAAACTTGTCCTACAAACATCATAATAATTATTACCAAATACAATATTGCCGCCGTCGAGAGATTATCTCTAAAAATGAGCAAACAGGTTATACCTGTAAGAATGCATATCCATTTGAAACTTAAGCTTTCCGATATTCTGTTTTGACGACTCAAGATAAATGCAACACAGGAAATCAAACTCAGTTTGGCTAATTCGGAAGGTTGAAATCCGAAGATATACCTGTTAGCGCCATTGACCGTATGCCCCATAAATTGCGTTGCTATCAACAGAAGCCAGACGAAGGGAAGCATTACGACAAATACCCATAAATACTTGGGAGTCATGCTGTGAACAAGCAACACAATAACTGCGCCGGTCAGTAAAAACATCGTATGTTTCATAATCGGTTGCCAATAATGCGTGGTGAACGTCAACCTGCTCGAAGCGCTGTAAACTTCAATAATTGAAATCAAGCAAAGAAACAGAAATATCATCCATATCACCCGGTCGCCTCTGAATATTTTTTTTGCATTATCAAACATATTTTTTTAATTTACAATTTATGATTTACGATTTATGAATTTGTCATTGTGGGCGTAGCGAAGCGAAGACCCGCAATCCCCATAATTTTTAGGGGATGGCGGGTCAAGCCCGCCATGACAGTATTTATAATCTTCGCACACATTCTTTGAATTGTTTTCCTCTGTCTTCATAATTCTTGAATAAATCAAAACTTGCGCAGCAGGGCGAAAGCAATACCGTATCTCCTTTTTCGGCAATTTCATACGCTTGCGCAACGGCTTCCGGCATCGAACGGGCGTCGGTCGTTTGCGAAACTTTTTTGTCGAAGAAAGCGTGCAATTTCGTATTGTCCACACCCAAGAAAATCAAAGCGCGGCATTTGTCTTTTACCAACGATTCGATTGAACCGTAATCGTTTCCCTTGTCGGTTCCGCCCAGAATCAAGACAACCGGCGTTTTCATGCTTTGTAGGGCGTACCAGGTCGAATTGACATTGGTTGCTTTCGAATCGTTGATGTATTCCACGCCGCGCACGCGGGCGACTTTTTCCAGACGATGTTCGACTCCCTCGAAATTACTCAGCGATTGACGAATATCGTCGTTTTTAATATCCATCAGTTTAGCTGCAATTCCGGCTGCCAATGAATTGTATAGATTGTGTTCGCCGGTTAGGGCAATTAAATCTTCTTCCATACTGAAAATACCTTTAGGGGTTTCTATAATGATTTGTTTATCTTCGGTATAAGCTATTACGCCCTCCTCTTTTTGACGAGCAAACGGATATAGCGTAACTTCCGGTTGCCGTTTGCGGATTTCTTCCTTAATCACAGGGTCATCGTTCCAAAAGATGAAAGCTTCTTTTGCCGTTTGATTCTGGAGAATCCGCATTTTGGCGTTGACGTAATTCTGCATTTCGTAATTGTAGCGGTCTAAATGGTCGGAAGTAATATTCAGTAAAACAGCAATATCCACCTTGAAGTCATACATTCCGTCCAATTGAAAACTGCTTAATTCAATCACATAATAATCGTAATTTTCTTCTGCCACCTGCAAAGCAAAACTGTTGCCCACATTGCCTGCCAAGCCGACATTCAATCCGGCGTTTTTCAGAATGTGGTAGGTAAGCATGGTCGTGGTGGTTTTACCGTTACTTCCTGTAATACAAATAGTTTTAGCCTTCGTATATCTTCCTGCAAATTCGATTTCGGAGATGACGGGCGTTCCCTGTTCGTGCAACTTTTTAACAATAGGCGCTTTATCGGGAATACCCGGACTTTTGATGATTTCATCCGCATTTAGGATTTTTTCTTCCGAATGTTGATTTTCCTCGTATGATATTCCGTATTTATCTAATAGCTCTTTGTATTTAGGTTGAATGGCAGATAAATCCGAAACGAAAACATCGAATCCCTGCTTTTTCGCCAATACTGCCGCTCCGGCGCCGCTTTCGCCTCCTCCGAGAATCACGATTTTGTTTTTACTTTTCATCATTAACTCACTTTTAATTTGACAACCCTAACAGGGTTTTAAACCCTGTTAGGGTTACCTTTTACCTCATTTTTAATGTTGCAATCGCCAACGCCGCCAAAATAAGTCCAATCAACCAGAAACGAACAACAATCTTCGATTCCGGAATCGCCGCCAGAGGTTTTTGAAAAAGCGCTTCAATCCCTGCATTTCCCTGTTTCTGAAAGTGGTGATGCAAAGGAGTCATTTTGAAAATCCGTTTTCCGACACCATACCTTTTCTTCGTGAATTTAAAATAACTCACTTGAAACATTACCGAAAGACTTTCTGCAAAAAAGACGCCGCACAAAATCGGTAATAACAATTCTTTATGAATGATGATGGCAAAAACGGCAATGATACCCCCCAGCGTAAGGGAGCCTGTATCACCCATAAAGACTTGCGCCGGAAAAGCGTTATACCATAGAAATCCGATAGTTGCGCCGACGAATGCGGCAGCGAATACCGATAATTCTCCGCATCCGGGAATATACATAATATTCAGATAGTGGGCAGTATTGAAATTACTTGATACGTATGCCAAAATCCCCAGAGCTACGCCAATGATTGCCGAACTTCCTGTGGCAAGCCCGTCCAAGCCATCGGTGAGATTCGCTCCATTGGAAACGGCGGTTACAATGAAAATGGTTATGATTACGAAAACAATCCAGGTGGCTGCCGTGCGCCGACTTGGCAAGAAAGAAACAAGACTGCGATAATCCAGATTATTATTCTTGAAAAAAGGGATGGTTGTTTCGGTCGATTTCACTGCCGGACTGTATTTTATTTCAGTTGTACCTCCTTCTTTCTGAATTTCTACATTTTCGTGCATCACAGCCTTGGGACTTAAATAAAGCGTCAATCCGACAATCAAACCCAAGCCAACTTGTCCCACGATTTTGAACCGTCCGTTCAGTCCGCCTTTATTTTTTCTGAATACTTTAATATAATCGTCTAAGAATCCGATACTTCCTAACCATATTGTGGTAATCAGCATAAGTATGATGTAAACATCTGTTATTTTACAAAATAATAATACCGGTAAAATAATGGATATAATAATTATTATTCCGCCCATCGTTGGCGTTCCTATTTTTTTCATCTGTCCTTCCAGTCCCAAATCGCGCACTACCTCGCCTATTTGCATCCTTTGAAGCCGTT
>Ga0209629_10003261_pt1 | contig 11530 bp, 9 predicted proteins | sample TergutCu122P5_FD_187286 | JGI IMG/M metagenome (GOLD analysis project Ga0209629, IMG submission 187286) | Cubitermes ugandensis P5 segment gut microbial communities from Kakamega Forest, Kenya - Cu122 P5 (SPAdes) (version 2) | ecosystem: Host-associated > Arthropoda: Insects > Digestive system >...
CCGACCCTACCGTAAAATACGGATAATGATAGCCGCAAAATTCCAAAGCCGAACGATAATAATGCAGATACATTTCGTATTGAATAGTCGCCTGCCGCAAAGGGTCTGTCTCGTCTAAATGATCAACCGGATGATGAAAGGCAATGGTTGCTGAATTTAAATTGTATTCTTTGAAATTCCTGTAAATCTCCGTCAAATAATTTTTTTCTACTAAACAATCGGCATCTAAGCTCACAATGATTCCCGATTTGTCGCCTCGAAAATGCCGGATAGCTTCGTCCATCCCAAGTTTGCGTGGGATTCCGGCGCCGGTTTGATGACCCGGAAGATTTTCAATCCAAACGGGCGTTAAAAAAAAACTTCCGGTATTGTTTGCCGAAGCAAAACCGGAAACTTCTTTATAAGAATTTCGATTAATTGATATAATCTCTTCCGAATCAATTTGATAAGAATTTATCAGCAGGATTATCTCAACCGGAAAGTCGCCCCGTTCACAGTCGAAAAGACTACGAACGGTTCGGATTATATCCGGCTCTTTGTAGCATGGAATGACAATAATCAATGACGTTGCTATTCCTTCGATTTATAGCGTGCATTAAGAAAATCAACAACATCCTTTGTAATATCGTAGGCATCCTCTATAAAATAAAAATTATCCGTACCGATATTGCTGAAAATAATCTGGTATTTTTGCGGCGTATTGTACAATTTAAGGCCGTTTAAAACCGAATCCATCAGTTGTTGTTGCATTTGCGCATTCTTTTCGGCTAAATTTTGCTGCACCTGAGCTGCATAATTTTCTAAATCGCTTTGCATTTTTTGCAGGCGGGCGCCTTCCTGATTCGCTCTTTCCGGCGTAATAAAAGCATTCATCTGAACCTTTTGTTGATAATCTTGTACGGATTTTTCAAAATTTTGCTTGCGCTGATTGATATCAAGACGATGATTTTCCAATTCTTTCATACTTGCCTCGTTCAAATCTTTTGAAAACTTGTAATTATTTACAAGCGAGTCTGTGCGAATATAAGCTATCGGCAAACGAGTTTTTTGAATGGAATCGCCGTCAAGCGAAGCATAATTATATGACTGATTACCCTTTCCACCTGAAAAATGTAATATAAACAACACAATAACCGCCATTGCTAAAATCCCATTAATAATATAATTCACATTCTTCATACGAATCAAATTTGTTTTAATTGTTACTTGAATAATTATTTGCAGGTGCAAATATAATTGAAAATATCGTTAATATTGCTATTTTTTTTGATTATTAGTCAAATTTCTCATATCTTTATGGTTTAAAAACCCATTTTAATAAATTTAATACATGATTATATGGAAATAAAAGATTTGAAGCCCACTTTATTGTGGCAATTTTTCGACCGGATAACACAAATTCCGCGTCCGTCTAAAAAAGAAGGTAAAATGGTAGATTTTCTGCTCAGTTTTGCTAAGCAGTATGGATTAGAGGTAATTAAGGACAATGCGAATAATGTTTTGATTCGCAAACAGGCTTCACACAGCAAAAAAAATCTGAAAACCGTCATCCTGCAATCGCATGTAGATATGGTGTGTGAAAAAAACGCTGATGTGAAATTTAATTTTGAGACCGACCCAATCCAAACGTACATTGATAATGGTTGGGTAAAAGCAAAAGGAACAACGCTCGGCGGCGATGACGGAATCGGAGTGGCGGCAGCTTTAGCCATCCTTGCATCGAAAGATATCGAACACGGGCCTATCGAATGTCTTTTCACCACCGACGAAGAAACGGGATTGACGGGCGCTAACGCTATTTCAAATGATTTTTTGAAGGGGGATATTTTGTTGAACTTAGACAGCGAGGAATGGGGCGAATTTTGCATCGGTTGCGCCGGAGGTAAAAGCACAACAGGAACATTCCACTACAAGAAAACGGAAGCGCCAACCCGTTATTATTGGTTTGAAGTGCAAGTGAGCGGTTTGAAGGGCGGTCATTCGGGCAGCGATATCAATGTTGGTCTTGGCAATGCCAACAAAATTTTAGCGCGTTATTTATGGACGCTTTCGCAGGAATGTCCTTTGCGCTTAGCGAATATTGACGGCGGAAATTTACACAACGCAATTCCCCGCGAAGCAAAAGCGACAGTCGGCGTTCCAACGGCTTTCAAAGAAAGAGTCAGCGTATGGCTGAATGTTTTACAGGCAAATCTCTCCATTGAATATGCCAAAGTGGATGAAAACGTTAAACTCTCCGTTAATTCGGTTGACAAACCGGACTTTTGTATAAATGCAGAAACTGCAAATAGTTTGTTAAACACACTCTACTCCTTGCCTCATGGCGTAAAGCGAATGAGCCGTGAAATAACCGGCTTAGTAGAAACATCTACCAATCTTGCCTCTGTGAAAATGAAAGAGAATGAGACTATTGTAGTAACTACCAGCCAACGAAGTTCCACTGAATCGCTGAAAATAGACGTAGCCAATCAGGTAACGGCCGTATTGCTTCAAGCCGGAGCCAAAGTCAGCGCTACCGACGGTTACCCTGGATGGAAACCCAATCCCGATTCTCCTATCTTGAAAATCTCAGAAACTCTTTTTGAAAAGCTTTTCAAGAAAAAACCAAATGTGATTGCCATCCATGCCGGATTGGAATGTGGATTATTTTACGAGAAAAATCCAAAATTAGATATGATTTCCTGCGGGCCTACTATTCTTGGGGCTCATTCGCCGGACGAAAGATTGGAAATAGAAACGGTCGAAAAATGGTGGAAATTCTTGCTTGAGTTGTTAAAGGCGATTCCTGCAAAGTAATACTTCCCTGTCATTGCGGGGGATTGCGGGTCAAGCCCGCAATGACAGGGCGCTGTTTTCAGGGGATTGCGGATCAAGCCCGCAATGACAGGGCGCTGTTTTCAGGAGGTTGCGGGTCAAGCCCGCAATGACAGGGTTTTACGCTTCCGCAAAACCAAATACCCCCCATAAACCAACCCCAAGCAACAGAGTATCTCCCACCCTGCTCCTATCGGAGATATTTCATCGTTTAAGGCTGAAATGGGAGTTGTGCCATCGTCATTCGGATTACCACCTGGATCAATACCCGTGTTCATTTTGTTTGTACTGAATTTCTCGGTCGCCTTTTGAAGGTTATTTCCTCCAAATCCATCCGCATAAATATTTACAGAGAATGCAAAAAAAAATGCTATTGAAAGTATAATTGATTTCAAATAAAGTCGTTTCATATCTATATCGTTGTTTTTAGGCCGTGATAGAATTATTTTATCATCAGTTTTACGCTTTTCACCCCTTGCTCTGTTACCAAACGAACCAAACAGATTTCAGGCAGGGCAGAACTCATAGCAACCGTATAATGAATTGCATTAATACTCTTGTTTGTATAGAGCAAATCGCCCTGCAGATTATAGACTTCCAATTGCCGGATGAGATTTGATGCGCTCGAAACAGCATAAATAATTTGATTTTCGGCATAAACGCGGGTCGTATTATCTACCGCTGTTTTAATACCGGTAGGCGATTTCTCAATCAGAATAAAGAAACGGCCTTCTTCGGCTTTTACTTCGCTGCCTGATTTTTTCGGCGTGTAATCGAAACTATAGTCGTAAGTTTCCTTGCCGGTCAAATCTATCTCTTTATTGGCGACCAAATCCATAAAAGTAATCTGCGAATCATACTTGTCCATTCCGGTGAAAGTGAAATGCAGCCGGCCTTCGTAAGCCGTAGCAAGTCCTAAAGGAACAAGCATATCCGACTTGACAATATTGCTGCCTATTGCAACTTTTCCCTTTTCCGAATCTTTCAAGGTATAAATTTCCGGTACATTGCTCATACCCGGAATTATTTTACGGGAATCTGCGTCGGAGAATTTATCGCTGCCGTAGTCACGCTTGGCAATATAAGTCAAGACTTTATAGTTGTCGTTACTTGCAGTGATATTCAGTTTATTAAGCGTTTTATCTTCAACGGATGAAGAGCGCAAGGTAGATTTATTGGAATTTGGAGTTGCAGAAATTACGTTCAAATCGAAATTCAATGGCGCTATTTCACCTGCGCCTGCAATCTTTTCTACGAAGAAAGATTGCATAGGGGAAATGTATTGATTCAGGCTGGGACCATCATTTATATATCCTGATATTCCATCCGGGTCATAAGCCGAAAATCCTGATCCTGTCCACACCTGGTAACTCCGCTTGATTCCTTTTCCTGTATAAAACTTTTCAAAATCAATGGTTGACATAAATGGATTTCCTACCAGCGCAAAATAACCTGCGCCGTCTAATCCGAATTTCACAGGAATATTCACAGACGATTGTTCAACCAACCGGTAGGCGTCAGCCCCTCTTGGATATTCTACGGGACTGTTAACCAAAGGAAAACCGCTGATTGAAGTATTCATCTTGTAGAAAATACTTTTACCGTTTTCATATTTATGAATCCGGTGAGCATCACTGGTTGCCTGATCTTCAAAATAGGGAAGTTGAATGATGCCGTTTACCTGACCTAATCCGTAGTTTCTGGGACTTGAAGAAATCAATTCATCTGTTCCCGATCCGGCATCCGAAAAGCCTGCAGTTCCGTTTGATTCATTCACCCACAAGGCAAAGCCTTCTCCGATTTGAAGTTCTACATTATTATCCGAAAAAGATTCCCATCCGGCCATCTGATAAGTATTTGTTTCATCGGGAGAGATGACGAACTTCCTCAAAAATGTATAGGGATAACCGCCAAAACTGAAATCACCGGTAACTACCTTTGCGATTGGCATTGATAAAAGATGCCAATAATTGCGCGCCAATCCTGTAGAACTGAAATCCAGAGCGATATATGCTTTGTTGTAAGTCAGCAAGTCTTGGCGGCCGAGTTCGGCGCCGGGTTTAAACTGAATGGTATCTACTGTAGCGGATGCTTGCAATACAGGATAAGACGCGCTGTTGGGAATGATTACTTTAGTAAATGGGGAAGGAACAATCGTAGGAGTCCAATTGCCTGCATAAGTCCAATCATTCGGATGAGCGGCGTCAGGCGTCCATGTTCTTATGATGCCGTAATAAAAATCTTGCGAATTAGGCATACTCCATTCGCCCGATTCGTCTTTGAACTGTATGTAAAAAGTATGCGTCGCATCCCGCTCAAGCGTTGCGTCCACAGTAATATTCGCCTGCATTTGATACGGATTAACAGGCGTTGCTAAATTGATTAAATTGGATGCGCTTATTTTATCATCAAACCAGTAGCGGTAGGCGGTGATATTTTTAACGCCCGAAGAAACCGGAGGCGCTTGATAATATACCTGACTTATCACAGGCGACCACCGGCCGTCTGTATCTTCCGCCCGCAAGCTAAAGGTATGCAAGCCGGGCGTTGATGCCGGAACAGACAACAGCGTCGAAAGACTTATCGTTTTTTGAGGAGATTGCGGAATATATTTCCTGTTTGCAATGTCGGAATCTATCCAGTATTCGACGCCCGCTATCAATCCGCTTGGCGGAACGATCAGCGGCGCTTTGTAAAACATCTGCGTGTTTGGGGCGCACCATTTTCCACCGCTGTCCATCGCACGGAAATGATAGGCATGCACGCCGTCCGGCAAAGCGCTTGCATCAATCACGTCGGTATAAACCAATGTTTGATTGGGCGTTACGGTTGCTTGTTTTTTCTGTGCAAAATTCCCGTCGAACCAGTATTCCAAAGTGGTAATGACAGGCGGCGTTTGCGATTGCAGCGCTGTGGAAAAGAACAAACAAAGGATTATTATTATTGAATGTTTCATTATCTCGTAATTCTTTATTATTATTTTTTTTGCTGGATTGCTTCACCACAAGCGGCTCGCAATGACGCAGCAAATTCTTACTTCTCAATTCTCAATTCTCAATTCTCAATTATTACTTCTCCTGCGCCTCCACAGTAGCATTCACTTTAAGTTGGCTGGCCTGATTGGTTTCGGAACCAATATTAAAAGCGGTAACCCAAGGATAGGTCGTTCTTCTGTTTTCTTTGAAAGGAGTGGCTGTGCCGTAGATGCCTATATCCGTGCCGTCTGAACCGGCAAGGATGCCTACACTGGTGGGTTTTAGGTGATAATCGCCGGTGCCACTTGAGTTAAAATTGACAAAGGTATTGGCGATTGATTCTACGAAATTGTTTTGGTAAGTATTTGTAGCGCCTTGTTGATAATCTAATTGCATAATATTATTCTTGATAGTTGAATTTGTTGTACTACCATTAATTGGGTTATTGCCATCCCCATTAAAAATATTATTTTGAATCGTTAAATTATCATTATTAGCTATTACATTTGAAGAACCTCCTGGAGTAAATATATTATTAGTTACAAAAAGATTTTTATTATAATGGATACCCCCCCAAAAAATATTTTTTGATACAACAGTATTTTCATACGAAGACCAACTAACGTTGTTACCATTTCCTCCGGCCAACATTGTAGTTCCTCCAGATATATCTCCTATATAACATTCTGTAATTATATTGCCTGTCCCCTTGCCACAAAGGTTTATAAAACATGTAGTACTAGGATTAAAATTATAACAACGGGTAATCTCGACATTGGAAACGCTGTCTAAATATATGTGATTGTTAAATCTTATACCAGTGACAGTAGAGCCGCTTGACGATTTACGCAAGGCAAACATACCGTTTACAGTTGTCGCTTCTGCGGGGTAGTAATAACCGTTCCCTACAAAATGGAGCGGTTTTTCCACAACCAGAAAATTGGCGATGCTTCCTGTGCCGTTATAGCCTTTCCATGTACTTGTAATGTTGTAAGTTCCGTGTTCAAGATATACGTAATCACCTGCAATAGCGTTTGCAACTGCATCGTCGATAGAGGTGAATGTACGGGGATTAGAGCCGTCGGCCGCTTGCACAATAATGGTTTGCGCTTTCAAATTTGCGCTTAAAATTACAAGAGCGAGTAATAATAACTTTTTCATTTTTTTAATATTAAAAGATGAATAATGTGAATAATTTTGCAAAGATAAGGGGAAAAAAATATATATTTATCCCCTATAGTGGGGATATGGTTATTTTTTTTCAAAAAATCTTTACATTCACTTTGAGCGAGAGCACGGGATAAAAGGGCAACTTCTTGAGAGCCTCCGACACGTCTTTTAATTCAGAATCCATGAATTTCCGCACATTATCATTGTCGCTTACAAGTTCCGGCTTTCCCTGATAGAAAGCGCCAAGATCTAAACTTATTCCAACGCGGGATTTGGGTATTGCGCGGCCAAATCCTATTCCCAGATAGGGCTTGACGGAAGTTGCGTTGATTGATCCTTCCATTTTTGCAAGGTCTTTTCCTGTAAGTTGATAATTCGGTTCGATAATTACCGGCACATCAGAGAAATCAACTCCAAAGGTTTTCATAGCGCCGAGAATTTCATCTGCTTGATTCATACTACCGTTGATTTTGACTAAATTACTTTTTCCGATATAAACTCCTCCGGTAAAATGAAACCCATATTTCGCCCAAGGATAATAATCAATCAGAATTTTCCAGTTGATTAATTTCAATGTTGCCGTTGTAAGGATGTCGGTATTGATATCTTCGGCTCTCGTCGGCAAACCTAATTGACCCAATGCAAGCGGAATGCGGGGGTCGGAATTGATCGCATCATTGATTTCATTTTTAACATTTTCGGCCAAGTTCACTTTGAATGTGGTATCGCGGCTGTAAGGCGGTAAATACGAAACGCCTCCCCGCAAAGCAAAATGGTTATTTAAACGGGCGGCAAGTTCAACGCCAAAACCGGTAGTACTCGCTTCCAGACCTAACGCAAGATGACCGGACTCTGTTCCGGTTTTCTGAGCAAAAACTCCCGACACGACGGTTATTAAAACCAAAAGGGTTATAAAAAATTTCTTTTTCATACATTCATTTATTTTTTTCGATGCAAAAATAAACAAATTTTTTAATATTATAAAAAAGCTACGCAAACGCAATGACGGAATGCAATATAATAAAATACCAAAAAAAACGTTTTCTAAGTATATCGGTCTTAAAGAACAGTTAATGAAAATACAGAGCGTTTCGCTACTTATTCTTGGATTAATTTTGTGGAGTTTCTTAGCTTGCAACGACAATTTTGAGGATTATTCGTTTAATCCTCAGGATTGTCTTGCTTTTTCGACCGATACCCTTTCTTTTGATACGGTTTTGACTACCGTCAATTCGCCGGTGAAAGCATTTATGGTATATAATCCTAATAATAAACCGTTGCTTATCTCGTCTATCAGCCTTGCCGAAGGGGAAAAAAGTAATTTCAGAATCAATGTTGACGGCTTTGCAGGTTCAACGTTTAACGATATTGCAATCCGGGCGAATGACAGCCTTTTCATTTTAGTCAATGCGAAGCCGGCACAAACCGGACTACCTGCGCCAACACCATTCACCGATTATGTTGTTTTTGTAACCAATACCGTTCAACAAAAAGTGGTGTTGCAAGCCTGCGGACAAGATGTGTACAGATGCCAAGGCCTTGTTTTGGACAGGGATACAACCTTGAGTAATTTCAAACCGTTTCTGATTCTCGACAGTTTGGTGATTGATAAAGGAGTAACTGCCGAAATTTTGGATGGAACTACCTTTTATATGGGAAACAACGCGCTAGTTATTGTACGCGGCACGCTTAAAATCAGAGGAACAGTAGAAAACCCCGTTACTTTCAGGGGAAGCCGCACGGATTATTTGCCGCTTTCATCTCCAATTCCTTATGATTTGATTCCGGGACAATGGGGAGGAATTCGCTTTGATTCGACAAGTTACAATAATGAGATGGAAAATGTGCGCATTCGTAACGGTAAGTTTGGCATAGATTTCAAATCATCCGATCCTTCTCAGGAAAAGATAGTAATGAAAAATGTGGTACTGACCAATGTTGCAGGGACATTGATCGAGGCGGTCAATTGCAGTATCCATGCCGAAAATTGCGAATTTTCCAATGCTAAGGATTATTTGTTGGATTTAGTCGGAGGAAAGTACAATTTTATCCATTGCACGATTGCTAATTTTTATCCGAGCGCAAAAGAAGCTGGATGGGGAAATTCAGAAAACAGAACGCTTTCGCTTACCGATACAATTTCTAAAATACAATATCCTGTATTGGCTTTTAACGTTTCCAATTCGATTGTTGTGGGAAACCTGCCTACATCGGGAATATCGGTTACTACGAGTAAAGATCCTTCCGTATCTTTCAATTTCCTGAATTGTGTATTTACAACTGATAAACCGGATAAAAAATATATTAATTATACCGACTGTGTCTTTAATGTAAAAGCAGATTCCTTGTTTAAAAAAACCGATTACATGAATAAAGACCGTAAATTTTGGCCGGTTTATGATTTCGGTTTATTGGAAAATTCGCCTGCGCGAAATGTTGGTAACCTTGAAATTTCTAAACAAATTCCATGGGATATTAGAGGCATCAACCGCTTGGAAGACGGGTTTCCGGATGCGGGGGCTTATGAATTTGTAGCTGAAGAAAAAAAATAAATATTTAAACTTTAACAATATGCGAACCAAACTGCTGGGAGGAATTTTCCTCTTTTTTCTTTGCTTTTCCGTTTACGGACAAGGCAATTTTCGAGTGATGTTTTACAACACTGAAAACTTTTTCGATACATTCCACAATCCTGAAAAAAACGATAATGAGTTTCTTCCGGACGCTCAGCGGCGCTGGACGCAAAAGCGATATTACACAAAAGTGAATAATATTGCAAAAGTTGTCAGTTCGGCAGGAGAATGGGGTTCGCCTGCAATCATAGGAATGTGTGAAGTGGAAAATGACAAAGTGATTCGGGATTTGATTCAGTATTCCCCGCTGAAAAAAACAGGTTATCGTTTTGTAATTACGAATTCGCCCGACCAAAGAGGTATTAATATTGCTCTATTGTACCAACGCGATCAATTCAAATATCTTAGTCACCAGGTTTATACCATTCGTTTCCCTCAAAACAAGCAGAAAACCACACGCGACATTTTGCATGTAACGGGACAAGTTATCAGCCAAGATACAGCGGATATTTTTGTTTGCCACTTTCCTTCGCGCCGCGCCGGTGAAAATGAATCGGAAACAGACAGGACGTTGACAGCTTCTATTCTTAAAAGCAAGTCTGATAGCCTGATGCGGATTCGTAAAAATGCAAGCATCATTATTATGGGCGATTTCAACGATGAACCTTCCAACAAAAGCATTGCTCAAACTTTGAGCGCTTTACCCATTTCGCAAAAGCCGGAAACGAAGAAACTGTACAATCTTTTTCAGCATTTCGAAAAGAAAACCGGAAGTTATAAGTTTAAAGACCAATGGAATATGCTGGATCAGATAATTGTTTCGGGAAATCTATTGGAAGGAAACGGTTCATTCAAAGTTTTACCTTACACTGCAACCATTTTTTCCCGCAACTTTATGATGACGGAAGACATAACGTATGGCGGAAAACGCCCGCTAAAAACATATAACGGAATGAAATATGAAAACGGATACAGCGATCATCTTCCAGTATATGTGGATTTTGCTGTATTTACTCCCACTCGATAGTAGAAGGCGGCTTAGAACTAATATCATACACAACGCGATTCACGCCTTGTACCTTGTTGATTATTTCATTTGAGACCTTTGTTAATAAATCATAGGGTAGAGGAAACCAATCGGCTGTCATCGCATTTGTTGAAGTAATGGCGCGAAGCGCTACGGCATTTGCATAGGTGCGTTCTCCGGCCACCACGCCCGTGGTCTTCACCGGCAACAAAATAACGGCTGCCTGCCAGACTTTATCATATAAATTCCATTCACGCAAGGCGGAAATAAAAATATCATCCGCTTCTTGAAGGGTTCGGACTTTTTCAGGAGTAATGTCGCCCAATATTCTGACGCCCAACCCCGGTCCCGGAAACGGGTGCCGGTTGATGGACTGCTCTTTCATTCCCAATTCACGACCAACCTTCCGAACGTCGTCTTTGAATAATAAACGGAGCGGTTCAACCAATTTCAGGTTCATTTTCTCAGGAAGTCCGCCGACATTGTGGTGCGATTTGATAACCTTTCCCTCGCTCGTCAAAGATTCAAGTATATCGGGATAAATAGTTCCTTGCGCTAACCACTTGATATCGTTTAATTTTTTTGCTTCCTGTTCGAAAATATCAATGAATACTTTTCCGATAATTTTTCGTTTGCGTTCGGGATCTGTAACGCCGGCTAATTCCCTGTAAAAATGTTCTTTCGCATCTATTCCCAAAATAGTCAACCCCAAATGTTTATAATCATTAAGGACCGTTTCAAATTCATTTTTCCGTAAAAGTCCGTGATCGACAAAGATGCAGGTCAGGTTTTTCCCAATGGCCTTATTTAATAGAATAGCGCAAACCGATGAATCTACTCCTCCTGAGAGCGCAAGAATTACTTTATCATTACCGATTTGCTTTTTCAAGTCGGCAACAGTTGATTCGATAAAAGCGGCCGGAGTTAAATTTGATTTAACGCCTTCAATAGTTAAAAAAATGTCTGAGTTC
>Ga0209629_10003262_pt1 | contig 11530 bp, 8 predicted proteins | sample TergutCu122P5_FD_187286 | JGI IMG/M metagenome (GOLD analysis project Ga0209629, IMG submission 187286) | Cubitermes ugandensis P5 segment gut microbial communities from Kakamega Forest, Kenya - Cu122 P5 (SPAdes) (version 2) | ecosystem: Host-associated > Arthropoda: Insects > Digestive system >...
CATAACATGTCTTATACCGTTTGAAAGCTGAAGAAACGATCTATCGAATGGTATATCATACAGATTGTATCAGTTTTTAGGTTATAAATGACCTTGAAATAACCTTTTGCGTAAAAAAAAAATTAGTGTCCCAATGGGTTAACAGTAACTGTTTTCAAACAATATGCTATGCCATGCCTACCCATTTCATTAGTGATAAAATTTGTTCCTTATGCATGCCTACCAGACATTTTCTAAGCTGCCAACACCACAAAGAGAACCCCATGGTGTTTCAAGAATATGCATTATCAATCTTGCGAGTATCACTACAGTGTAAAAGCATGGCTGATGGATGTAGTGTTCAAAGAGTGGATTTTATCATTGGAATGTTGAATGAAGGCCAGGAAGTAACAAAGTCTGCTCACAACTGACAACTGTTTGGTGCATAAAAATGTGCCAAGACATATTGAGAATGTTAAAGCTGTGCTCCTGCTGCCTGACCAAACTCAGTTTTGCAGCTTCTGCTTCAGGGGATAAGCAAGATGCAAACATAAGTATTGTGCAAGCTATACAGATATTCATTGTGGCTTGGAAGACATCAGGTGCTGCTGTAATTGTCAACTGCCTTCACATAGCTGTAACCTTGCCACAAGATGAATGCAAAAGTGAAATTGAAAGTGACAGTGATGTCAGTGTGGTGAAAAATTGGGCAGAATTTATGAAAAAATTATACAATGTTGAAGAGCTCACAGGGGTGAAATTTGTTTTAATGTTGATGGAAAGAAACAGCATCTTGTGATGACATGAAACCAGAGGATGATGAAGAAGACAACATTGATGTTGATAATGTCATTACCATTATGGAAACTGCCAATATGGTGCAAAGTCTGTGGCTTTTCTTATTGTCAAAGAATGATGTTATGGACACTGTAATAGAGAGCAATGAAATTTCCAAAAATTTACCGAGAAATCAGTATTAAAACAGGCTACACAGAAAAAACTTACCAACTTTTGTTTTGTGAAGTTAACATGGTAACATGCACGATATGAATAACATGTAATTTGCAAATGCTCAGCAAGCAAAAGCTATTCACAACTACAAAAACACAAAAGGAGGAACAGAACATAGTGTGGTATTTTATGGTTGGGTTGGTATTATTTCTTCAATAATACTCCTTGCCATATTTCCACTCAGATTTACTGTAATAATGAACCAATTTACAGGAACTGCTGTTTAGTTTATACAAATACTTGTAAATTGCTCCAGTCATGCATGTAGCATGTAGAGTGCTGTGCTATAATATGGAGTGTGCTGAGGTGCTGACAACATAACATAGTTACTGCCAGAGTGCAACCTGAGTACAGTTGCACTCCTTTTATCCAATGTGACTGTGTAGGGGGCTGCTGTGTGATTGGCAGGTGGGTGAAGGATGTTACAATGGTGGGGCAAATGACTACCTGTGTACTGCCAGTCGATATGCAGCACAGTCATGTAGATGGGCCTTTTCTGACAACAGTGCTGCTCTGGTTGCTAGAGCTGGTGTGAAATGCGCTGCTTGTATTGGGGCACACGAGAGGGCCATTTCTGACTACAATGGAAAGTTCCCATGCTAAATTGGCATGTTGGCTTATATACCTTTGTTATAATGACTCCCAGAGGATGGCATCTTGGTGCTGAAACATGTAGGAGTTGATGTATATATCATAAATAGTGTATTGCGGAGTTGAATGATATATTAATTCACATGGTAAGTTCGCCTCAGTTTCCTGTTTTTAGAAGTAAATAACTAAAGGTAAAGGTAAAGGTAAAGCAGTCCTGTTACAGGCCTAGAGTGGCCCAGAGGGTTCCAGATTTCATGACAATGGCACAGGATGGTGGTAAGGTTGTCAGCCTTATGCACCGGCCTCCTTTACCCCCAGGAAATACACCTGGTACTCATTTCTGTTAGAGGCTGAGTCAACCCCAGGGCCATAGTGCAACCAGAAGTATTGTGTCACTGTAAAATTCCATTGACACCATCGGGAATCGAACCAATAACCTGCCGGTTTGTAGTATAGTGCCTTAACCACTATGCCACCGTGCGCCCCAGAAGTAAATAACTACCATTGCAAAATGTTTAGTGTGTCTGAACATAACGACATTTCATTATAACAAATATGTTTTTGTCTCCTGCATGATAGTATTATACCAAGATTTCTGTTAGTTTATGACAAGTTAAATGACTTGTATTGATAATATTCAGTTCTGTTCAGTTCATGTCTCTGTGCTTTTACAGTGGACTAACTTCTTAAACAGCACTATTTATCAAACTGTACGTAATATGTCTACTCTTTTTGTCTGCAATAAATGAACATCACGATGGGATATAAACTAATACAAAATAGATTGGCATACTCATGTGTAGTCTGTGACTAAAATACACATTTCTTTAATACTGGTACCCATACCTTCCACAGAGAAACTGCTGAGTGTAGATGTGGTGTTGATGGGCTGTGGTCCACATCATGTTGCAGTACTGAGTCGAGATGGAGAAATGTACACTTGGGGAAGAGGCGATGGAGGCCGTCTTGGGCTTGGGCACGAGGAGGACTGGTATTTAGTATAGACTAGACTGAATACAATCAACAGGCTACTTAAGGACACTATATAAACTAACTCATGTTGTGTGGCACATTTACTGAGTATCACGTAATTTGTGTTGGTTATTTGTGCCAGTGTATTTTGACTGTTTCTGGGGGCCTGGCATGGCCTTTGAGTGAGGGAGTCCTGCAGGATTGTGTCTCAAATGCCCACACCCTCTCTTTCTAGTCTCTGCCAGCCTGAAGTGCATCGTACTAAATTACTTTGTTTTATAAATTCATTACTGCTTAGAAACTCAAAGCTGTTTAATTGATATTGATAGGTACATGAAGTAATCACAATAAGAGGTTAGAAAAATGTACAGATATCAAAGTTACAAATTATTAGGAATAAAATATAGCCAGAAAATTAACTGTAAATTTAATTGTATTTAATCAGGTTTGGATTACCTGAAGGCACAGTGGGGTCTATGAATGGCTGGACCTACTTGTACCATTGTGCCATTCCCTTGTATTGATATCTGTCAGCACAAAAACAAATATAACCAAAATTTAAAGACTAAACTTGAAATAACTTGACTGAAGAATGCTGGTAGTGTTGTTTCCACTCTACCATATTGAAAAGCAATATTGCTATACCTCAGCTAAGAGAGCCTGTTTCTTGATAATGGTGTATGCCTTGTGAAGGTCAGTTTGGCCTCTGTGCTTATCACATGTGAATGGTAAATTCTGATTACCTTTGTCATACATGATTTATGCTTGTGTTTTGTATTGAGAGTAACAGTTTATTGTCTGGTAATAGGTAACTGCAAGTTTTCTGTTACTCTGGGGTTGACAATCACAGTTTAACTTTGGGGAGATTGCAGTGTATTGAAAAGCGCGATGCCCGGCCAGTTGGACCATGCAGGAATACTTCTACAATAAGCAGTGCACAGGCAGTGAAAGTTAATTTAAGAGCTGGTTTAAGGTCATTTCCTACTGGTCATTGCCACATGATGAGTGAAGAATTAGAATGACATGAATTCTGGGCAGAATGCAACATCTGATGTTTGCACAGGATTAATGTGGAAAATTCGGTTGTCTGGGGTGTGACACTCTTTCACTGGGCAAATAGTCCCTGAAATTGTGAAGGTTTGTGCTGCCTGATGATTGTCATCCCACTGTGCTGTTATTGTCATTTGATGCAAACCCAAGTTCAGTCTTAAACACATCTCTTATTTTATTTTAGTTGTTAAGCTACATGTTTTGATCATATACATGGATCATTATGAGGCTTCATATAAAAACAATATGTAAACCATATATTACTGTAACATATTGTTTTTATACGAAGCCTGATGATTAATCTGGTTATTCCTGCACTGTATATCACATGTCCTTGTGATTGTGTTCCTAATTGTCATTGTTCATTATAGTGCGTCTATTTGCAGATTATGTTTAATGTCTTGGTTTTGAATTTGATTCCTTCTGGTTTATTTCTAAATACTCCATTAAGCTTTATAGCTACTATATTACATTTGAGGTTTCACAGCAGTGACAATACATTTTGCAATCTTTTGGTTGTGACATTGTGTAGTATTGATGGTTACCATTTTTTAAGAAAAATCAACTGTTTCACTCTTCAACATAGTATGGAAGCAGCATTTCCCGCAATATGTTCGTAACCACCCACAAGAGTGTGTATTTTTGCTTCAGTCTTCCACATAGTATGGAAGCAGTAGTTCCTGCAGTATGTTGTAACCACCCAGAAGACTATGCGGTGCTGTAACCAAAAACAACATGATCAGAATTTATTGTATATCTGCTTGGCAGCTGTAATTTTTTGTGTCCACTTACTGAGATATTGCATTGAAAATATTTCACTAGTGCTTGCCCCTGCACTATTGCATTCTAATTTGACACCTGTGATCATCATCAGATCTGATTTTATGCTTAGTAACTTTTGTAGTTGGTAGATTGTTGTTAAGTAATTTGGTACTGCAGCAAACCGTGTACCATGTGTTACAGTTGTACTCCCATGAAGGTGACTCTACCCAATGAGTGTGTGGTGTGCACTTTGCGTTGTGGAGGAGATGGCACTGCGGTCATTACAACAGATGGGGTGATGATGGCCTGTGGTCGTAACTCATTCAATAAACTGGGGCTGGCAGACACAGATCAAGGATTTTTCCCATTTAACTTTAAAGTGAGTTTTATAGTTTCTTTTTAACATTGCTAAGGGAGCCAGGGTATCATAACTCATAAAATGACTGGATAACTATTGAGCTTGCAATACTTGTACATTCTGTGTCACTGTGGCATAACAAATTACAATATGCATACACCAACTGTAGATTTATAGCACTTGTTGTATACAGATTGGATGGACATGTTTTCGCTTGAGCACTAAGCTTTTCTTTTCAACATGTGTTGTTCCAGACAGAGGAAAGGTTCACCATACCCTTATCATTAGAACTGTAAATAGCTTGAGGAAAAATAATTACATGTACAGTCAGTGCCAAGCATTTTGGAAAAAGTTGCATGTAGTTAGGGTTATGACAAGAGTGCTGAAAAAGGCCCGTGCTTTTGCAAGGCTTTTCCATATATCAGCATAAGTAAATTTATAGCAATAATTGTCTGTTTTACTGTGACACTGTTCTCATTATAAGCCATATTATTCTGTTTCATATACACTAGCAGTGCAGTATTGGTGTACGGTATATACAGAAAGCTGTTTTGAAGACTTTACCCAGAAGCAAAGCGAGCTTATCAGCCTTATATTTCCTCATGTAATACATACAATGTAACTTACTGCATGTTACAGTATATGTTTGAACAGACCTCCTTCAACTGTCAGACATGTTTGATAACTGGTGAACGGATTGTTGAAAATTATTTAAAGTTCATGTCTAGAAACTGCTTATACTGCATGGCAAGTTGAATGGATGCTGCATAATTCACACATTGTCGATCTTGTCTCTCTGGGTAGTTACATTGCATCATATCACATCTTAGTCCTACAGTCCAGTTTAATCTGTTTTCTGTAAAAGAAGTGTGCAGCACAATGTAATGTATGTTTGTTTTAATGAAGGCACGAAGCACCATCAAACACCAACTAGTGTATAGCATATATGTTACCTTAATAAAATATATAGTATATACTAGTTGTGTGTTGACAATGTTTCATTTCTTTACTATTGCAGTCAACACAACAGCATGATAAACTTTTGTGTGTGTGTGTGTGTGTGTGTGTGTGCGCGCGCGCGTGCGTGCGTGCAGTTGAATACAGGTGATCTTCATTATGGAAACCTATACAAGGAAGAAATCTTATGAAAAATATCATAGGATATTTATAATATGGTTGTCTGATGTTTTAGGAAGAAATATTATGAAAAATATCGTAGGATATTTATAATATGATTGTCTGGTGTTTTAGGACGAAATCTTATGAAAAATATCGTAGAATATTTATAATATGGTTGTCTGGTGTTTTAGGAAGAAATCTTATGAAAAACATCATAGGATATTTATAACATGGTTGTCTGGTGTTTTAGTTCCTTAAAAATCAAGCATGTCTGAGAGTTGACGGAGGTCATTTCCAGTATCTATTCCAATTTGTGGTACATTACATACATTATATGCAGATGCGTAAGCTTGCCATGCATCTGGAATTGATTTTCAGTTGAACTCTTTGTACTTAAAACTGCATTTTAAAAAATAAACAGAAACCCCAGTTGGTCATATGTAATAACTTTGCTCGTAGTGCAAGTTAACATGACAGTTGTAATTGAGTTTTTAAATGCTCATGTAGGTGTATAGTTTTATATAAAGTAGTGTGATATTTGGCATGTGTTTCCATTATATGTCTCATTTGTAGCCAAAAGTGCCAGAGATGGTGATGAATAAGTATGACAGATTGAGCCTGTGTATTAGGCAAGTGTGGCTGAAGAGACTAACACAAGGATTTTGGATTGGGAAAACTGATACGTTAATCTGATTAGTGTTAAAAATCACTGCATATTTCTGTACTATGAAGGTTATATGATGATCTGTAACAAGATTTTATGAAATATTATGGCATCACTCTCCACCATATCATAGGTTTGTGTGCACGAAGGACCCTGAGAGATACACCAGTAGTAGTATAGCTACTGGCAGTGTCTTCCTTGCTGACAGGTCGAAGGGTGGTCCTTAAAGGGCGACACTCAGCAGGTCTAGAGACAGTCAGATGGCAACCCTGCCACTAGACTTACCCTGTGCAATGCTTGTTATGCAGCATGGAGGACATTTTACTTTCTGACTATTTTGTCAACTGGGAATGGCTGACACACTGTTGCCGCTGCTGATCGTAATGATGGCATTTTTTGGAGAAAGTATTAAGTATATCTCTGACCAGTTACAAAGTCATGAGCTACCATTGATGCTAGGAGAGTGTTTTCATATACATTGAGGATTCAGGTCTTCTGGAACAGGTTGCTGTGTCAGCTAAGTGGTTCTTGATATTTCAATGAATTACATTACCTTAATCTTCAAACGTAATCAGTCCAATAACATCAGGAACCTCTCACATGATCATGCATCACATCCCAGGAGACTTGACTTCTTAGCAGCCTAGCTGTGAGAACCACATATCTTTCATTGCATTTGCTTCTGTACAGGGTGAAATCGAGAAAGCTTTGACATTGACCAGAGTAAAGGGAATTTGTTACAAAGCTGTTGATGTTTCACTGGGACCCACCCATACAGCCGTACTGACCGAGAGTGGTCATGTTGTTACGTTTGGGCGAAATGCAGAAGGTCAGCTGGGAAGAGGGCACTTGAGGTCATCGTCATCTGGTCCGCGTATGGTGAAGTCTATGGTGGATCGGGTTGCTACTGTAAGTAGTACTTTGAAGTGCAAGCCAAGTGGATTTGTTACTTGGAAAAGGGAACATACTCAGTGGCTGAAAATCATTCCTTTTCCCTTGCTAACTGCTTGATGGAGAGGTCTTTAAGGAGGTTATCCCCTTGTGTTAGTTAACCAATCAAACATTAAATAAATTATGTCAGTCACAAACTATTTATTGTGTGTAAATATTATTACGAACACGAGTTTGCTACATGTTTCAGCCCCAACAAGGGCCACCCTCAGGTGAAACAACACATTTTTGTATAGTTGGAGGGAGAGAAATGAAGCTTCACTATTTCATGCATTGGTACTTACAGTGAGGATGTTGAATATAATTTGTTCTCTGAACAGAATATGTAGTCAACAAATGGGGATTTCATGTACCATAGGATTTGAAATAGGTGTTGTGAAGTAGGCTAAAGAGCTAACAGGGTAGCTGAAAGGCATTTTGGTGCACTTCCAACAGAGTAAATTGTATGTGAATGGGGTAGGGAAGAGGAAGAGTTAAAGGGGGTAAGAGTAGAAGAAATGCTGATTTCATAAACATGTTGTAGATGATCTGATGTAGAAGCAGAGCTGAAAAAGTGGATAACATACCACAGAAATGATGGAATTTTGATGCCTGCAATAATTACTGTTTTTCACTTGAGACAATGGCAGGTCACACATGGCAACACTGATTTTGCTGGAAAAACTTGGCAGTACAGATTTATGAAGAGGCAAGGACTGTGAAACAGACGACAGTTACGAAGTTTCGCAAGAAGCATGAGCTCACTTGATAGTGCTGAAGATGTTGTAGTGTTAAAAAAAAAGTGGAAGTTTGGCAATAAGAATAATAAAGATGAAGGTGATAATAGTGATGATTGAATGGGATTCTGTGACTAGTAGAAACTTCAGAATTCACTGCCATTTGTTGAGCAAGTGTTCATGAATTTCAGCTTGAATGTATTTAAAAGTTTTGTCCACTAAATTTGCCTCTAAAATCTTGGTGAACCTTATGTCCTGGAAAGTACAATGTATATATATGTGTGTTGCCTTCTTTTACTGTTACTCAGTGTCTGTATGTACTGTCAAATGCCCTCACATGCATAACTATTGATTTAGTTCTTTGCCTGTTGCACAAGGGATTTCATGAGAGGACAACCAATATATTTGTCAGAGCTACCCTACTGGTAACTGGGCCATGTTTTTAAATTTTTTTATTAAATATATGTGTACATCAATAAATGGTATATGTTGACAAATATTTGGAAGTATTTTACATTTTCTCTAGTTGTAATAAGTTGTTGAGCTAGGAGACATTCAGCATTCAATGGTTAAATTGATGGAAATTCATTGCTGGCTTGTCAAACAACTGTCAGGGTGTGCATTCTGTTAATGCAGTATAGTATGTCAGGTTTCTGTCTAATCCCTTCTAATCTACAGAGTATTGTTTTAACATAGGACTGAGCACTGCTGAGCAGATGTCATCAGTTGCTTTGCAGCTGTGATAGCACCTGCTGTACATCAAGCCATTGCATTGTAAAGAAATGCCCTGTACAATATAGATGGTTTATGTACGCTGTATGATCAGTTCTGTAGATTCTGTGACTGGGTTCTGCTTTAAGCTGGACTATATATGGCATCCTGAATATACTGAGTAAAACCATAAATGAATACGTATGCTCCATACTGTGCCCAAGTGCTACATTTATTCTCCATTAATATCCTAGCTTTGGACTGTACTGATTTTTGTCATGATTTCAGACTGGAATAAGTTTTGAGATATTAATATTACAATAGATGCTGTGGCACGTTGTGTCTGAATTTCATTTGTGAATGTGGCTAATGGTTGAAACAGCTGAGCGCTATTCAGTAAAAGCACTGTGGCCAGCCATTGCAGGCACTCACCATACATACGCTTGAAGAATTTACAGACTGCTGTAATAATGAATTGGTTTATTTCCTTGTAACAGATGGTACAGTGTGGCCCAACATACACTGTAGTGGGTTCTGCCCAGAATGCCATCTACTTCTGGGGCACTCGTTATGGCTCATTCAGTTTTGAGGTATGTTTATCAGCACTATGAAGCCAAATGCATTTATAGTGAGATTACTTGCTAGTTGTTGGGGTGGGTTTGAACAGGGAAGATACTAAGAAGGAAAGCACTGTACAGGCACCACTAGGCATTTGCTATCTGTTTGAAAAATGTCCAGACACAGTGTTTGAAGCTATGAATGTACTCTCACCAGAGCAAATTCTCTTGAAAGAGGTATGATGCTTTCCATTCCAAGTTGAACTTGTCAGCTACTTTGCCTTGCCAACTGCAGCTGTATACAGTGTTGGAGAGCTCAGCAAGTAAGTTATCTGGTCACTGCTATGTGTATGTTGGCTTGTGCAAACTTCACAATTTTTATAAGTGTGTAAAAGGTACAGGTAAAGCATCCATTTACTGGTCTGGACAGACCCTGAGGGTTCCAGGAGGTTGGGGCTCCCAGATTTCAAGACCATCTTCACATGAAGCTGGTAAGGTTATCAGCCCTACACACCAGCTGCCTTTACTTCCCAGGAAGTACTCCTGGTACTCATTTCTGTTAGAGGCTGAGTCAACCCCAGGACCATAGTGCGGCTGGAAGGATTGTGTCAATGAAAAATTCCACTGACACCACTGGGAATCGAACCCATGACCTTTCAGCTTGTAGCACAGGGCCTCAACCAACTGCACCACTATGTGTCCCCTTTTATAAGTGTGTACAGCTCTGAAACTCATCATGCAGGCTAGCAACATGAAGGGAGTGTCTTGCACATCCATGCTTTGTGGTTCAACAGTGTACCATGCAGTCAGACTGTGCCGTGTGCTTCATCTGCAGTAACACTCATGACAGTGTCTTCTCTACTGTCTGAATTTGTTCTTTAGAAGATTTTTCTTGGTTTCATTGCTATTTTTATCAGCAGTAGAAAATGAATTTAATTAATTGTGAATAATTTCTGCCATATTGTAATATAATAATAATGTGTCTCAGGTCATTTCTGTTACTTATTTGTGATCCTTGTCTTGATTGGAATGCAAATTAACTCTGAGTATTCTGTATATAAGAGAGTTTGTATTTGACAAGTGTAGTTTTTTACCTCTTGCTACTCAGCCACACCTGGGGGCAGTCAGCTGAGTGAGTTGGATAATTTCAATGACTAAGCCAACAGGAAGTAGCAGCTGATAGTTGTCAAATAAAATAATGGCCCTGTACAATACTTGCTCATGAAAGTTAGATGCCAGCATAGGCTTCAGCAGTTCATTATGTCCTATTATGACTCTTTAGTTGATTTATTATAAAATGGCAATGAATGTGTCCCATGAATTGTAGCATGCAATGTTACTGTACCTGCATTGTCATGTGTTGCTGTAATTCTATATCTCTCTTCCCCTCCCTCCTCCTCCCCCCCCCCTTTTTTTACATTCATCCAGGTTAGTGTGACTTCGTGCAGCAATGTTAACTCAGGTTTATAAAGTTTGATACAAGAGTGGAACATGTGACATGTTCTTGGTCTATTGTATTTACTGGTGTAGTTGTCATAACTACTTTATGCAAAGAAATAGAAGAGTGTCTGTTCTACCACATCATTGCCACTGTTACGTAGTCATGATGGACTTCCCATTCTACAGTGTTGCAGTTGGTAAAAAGGATATTGGCTAGAGCTAGAAACTGATACAAGACCTTGGCCATTGGTTTCAATCTAGAACCACCCAAATACAAAGTGAGAGTGCTGCTCACTCAACTGTGACATTTGGTTCTATTCTTTATGCTGCATTCACTCTTCTGTTTCCTGCCTGTCTGGTGAAACACTTTCCAATGAAAGTCACTTTATTGGATCTTGTAACAACACATTTGAATTGCTCAAGCACCATTCTCTTACATAATTTCATTATTATGTGTTATTATTAACTGTTGTTGCAGCAGCCTTAAGTATGCATTGTTGTCCATCTACATTACTGTCTTAAAGATGCTCGGCTGTGCTATGGCTCATGCTGTTGTTTGTAGGCCTCTCACCATTAAAGCCCAGACAAGGTGGCACTGAGACAAGCTGTTATCTGAGTGCTTCATTTTTTCTCTATCAGTATCATTTCA
>Ga0209629_10003263_pt1 | contig 11530 bp, 6 predicted proteins | sample TergutCu122P5_FD_187286 | JGI IMG/M metagenome (GOLD analysis project Ga0209629, IMG submission 187286) | Cubitermes ugandensis P5 segment gut microbial communities from Kakamega Forest, Kenya - Cu122 P5 (SPAdes) (version 2) | ecosystem: Host-associated > Arthropoda: Insects > Digestive system >...
AACATACACACACACACACACACACACACACACACACACACACACACACACACACCTGTGGCATTCCATGGATCTACAAATTTAGTCAACAACACAATAGGATGATGTGGAGTATTTTACGTAATGTATTGTCATTTTATATTTTACCCGTTTATGTTTATAAGTAGTAAAATAATAAAGACATTCTCTTACTTGTTCAAAAAAAACTTTAGGCTGACTGTTTTGATACCAGTTTAAAGTTTGTTTGTTTTATAAATAAAAAATTAAACATATTAGAAGTGTCTCAAATTTATGTCTACCCAGTGTTATTAAAAGGTGACACTGACGTGGTAAGGAACTGAAATGTTGTTGATCTAATATTTACAAGATGACAAAACGATTATTAGAATAATAATTCACTGTTGTTGATTTATCAAACCACTGAAAATCACCAAACAGGATATAAGTGTGCTGAACATAATAGTGTAACTTTGAAGTTCACTTTAGACAGTATACTAAGATGAAAATCATTTTGTGCATTTAAGAATTTTGTGCAGATTCAGCAATTCCAAATACTGCCAAGTTTATTCATCAATACAGAAGCAGAGAATGATACTGCTGCTTTGCAAACTTGTAGCCAATAACATTCGAGATATCTTGCCATTGTGAAGTCAATATTAATAAACCCTTCAATAAAGGAGGTTGCATGCCACACTAAAGGAAGTTAGTCTTAGATTGTATCTCAAACTTTCTGTCATAAAGTAATGAATTGAGTCACTAGTAACACCTTACGCTCCTACAGCAGTCAGGGAAGGTAAAACTAAATGTATCCTGCTTTTGTAAACATATTAAAACATTACACAAAGTGCATTTAAATTAATTTTCTCCATAGTGTTCTCATACACTAAGCTTAAATGAAATTATAAAGGATTAAATAAGAAACTGTTCCCAAAGCTACTTTCAAAATTATGTTGCAATCAAAAGCTTGTTTCATTGTGCAGTTATGAAAATAATTGGTGATAAAACATACAAAGACAACATATATATAGATAAAATTTATTCCAAGTTATAGCACTTGTGTATAACAATATAAAAATATACATGTTATTCCAGCGTGTGTCAGCTGATACACATAGCCATCATCTGGGAGTTAACACAATGGTCATATTTAGTTAAGTATTACCTGAAGATAGCCATAACATGTTGGAATAACTCTTATATTTTTATATTGCTATATACCATTGCAAGAAATTGGGATAAAAGTTACCTATATATTGCAAATTGCATAAAAGATGTATACTATTAAGTATACAAAGACAGTATTTCTTCTGGAGATCTGTTAATGTCAAAATTGTTTCCAAGCCACAAAGTTAGATATAAACATAGAATAGAAGAGGAATGAAGATCTTAATTTATAATGTACATAACGCCATTCATTCTGTGTAATAGTATTACCTCATGCTAACAGAAACATCAGAACGTGCCAGTGAAGACGAGGGTCATAGTTCAGGTTTTGAAGAAGAAGAACAGGCAGCATTACAGGGACAGTTGAGATCTTCACCCCTGGCACTCAGTCGTCTTCTCAGCAGATCTCGGGGGTCTCTGCTGGTTAGTGCTGTCATACTCTTGTTTCAGTAACCAGTCAGAATTGATATAAGTTTATTACAGGATGTCAAATAAGTTTTCCCTGTCAACAATATGTAGGCATATACAGAGTGTAAAGGTATTGCTCCAATCATTCTCCATGTAAGCACTAGTGTAGGTGAGGGGTCAATTTCATGCCCTAGCCACTTCACCTCTGGGAGAGAACCCCAATACTTGTTTAGTAGGGTGCTATTTGGGCTGCAGGGCTGGCCCAGACATTCTCCATGTAAGCACTAGTGTAGGTGAGGGGTCAATTTCATGCCCTAGCCACTTCACCTCTGGGAGAGAACCCCAATACTTGTTTAGTAGGGTGCTATTTGGGCTGCAGGGCTGGCCCAGACATTTTGGAGAAGAGAAAAATCTCTCTCCCCCACCAGCATTTGAACCCCAGACCATTCAGCCTGTAGCATAATCACTATGCCAACTGTGCTACCCCAGCTGCATTACAGGATCTCAAAGCATTATGAAATGAAAATTTCTGTTGTCTGGCATGGGATGCCATGTAGTCTGCTAGGTATGTATTGAGTTTTGGAGGAACTTACTGCTTCCATATTCAGAGTAGAATCTGAAGACGAATGCAGTAGATTTCTCCAAAATATCACTTACATATCTATCAGGCTATATAGTGTTATATCTCAAACAACAGGAATCCTCAAGCCACAGCTGTAGGAACCTCCATTCAGAACTGGAAGCAAACAAGGACAGGCTAAGCAGGTAGATATAGTTGTAATGTCTCAGACTTCTATGCGGAAGGGACCAACTTTGAATCTTGGCTAGGTTTTCACCTATCATGATTGAAATTTTTCCATCTCTCTTCAGTCTATCCAGGTACAATAACTTATACAATAGAAAGACTTCTGAAATATCAACGGGAAAATTTTATGTTGTGTTTCTCCCCCTGAGACTTCTGCAGATAACCCTTAACCCTTTAACTGGGCCACACTAATACTTTTAATCCTTGAGGGGTACCATGAAGTCACATTTTCGCTGAATATACATGCCATGAACGCTTAGAAGGTATGGAAAGTCAGCTTCACAGTATTACTGCAACCTGGAGTATGTAAGAATGACTTGCAATACAGGGACATAATAAAGATAGAATTTCAGCTTGTAGGATTTTGTTTATGTTTGTGCATGCACATGTGAGTGCATGTGAGACTGTATTAGTTTTACATTTTCATTCTATAAAAATTTTGTCAGCTTAGAGTTCATTTCTGTTGTACCTCAGAGCAATCTTAATCAGAGAGTTTGCTGAACTTGTTTCTCTGTAAAATTTAAAATTGGTGGATCCCTTGCAAATGATATTTAGAATTCATCACAGTATTGTTTTCCATTGTGACCAGGCTCCATTTCCCTCACAATCACCAGATGACGTTGGAACGAGGGATCGACAAAGTGAGCAACAAAAGTCTGGTGGTAGCAGTGGTGGCATGGCACCAACAGTTATCCTGCCAAAAGAATACAACCCTGTAGCTGCTTTACAGTCTGTGGAGCAACTGCATAGTTTCCTCAGCAAAACCTTTCATTGCAATCCCACATCACCACAACAATGGAATCAGCAGCATGAATCATCTACCAGTGTCAGTTACAAGCAGGTTGTTGCTGGGCGTAGGATTCGTGAGATGCAGGTACTTGATATCCTTTCTTAGAACATGGAACCTTTTTTAACTGACTGTACTTATTTGATAAGGCACAAGCAATTTAGAAAACATTTCTCATGTTCAGTTGAAATCAACATGCGCGCGCACGCGCACACACACACACACACACACAAATACCCATGTGGTAATATTCTGTGTTCTCTTTTCTGTAGCTCATACTAATATGCTTCATTTCTGTTTGATTTTTAGGTTTTTGGCTGTATAGTCATTGAATTGTTCCTTGCATCAAAACTTCGACCTCTTGGTAATTGTGGCTCATATTCTTTTGACCAACGTCTGAAAGCCTGTCTGTCATCACTTGCTCGATATGGGGAAAGTCTACCTCGCTGTGTGCGACAAGCAATTTCTCTACTCCTGCAGGTAGACCTGAATCCAAAGTTACTCAGTGATGAAGAAAATTCCACAGTTGAATCAGGGGAAGATATATCAAGATGCACTGAACCATCCACAAGAGTTATACACCCTCTCCGTTACCCTACAGTAACTACACAGGGTCTCCCTCCACCATCCGCACATCAACTGCTTCAACCACTTCTTTCATCAGCTGTGTTCCCCTTTCCCCATCATTTCACCAGAACATATGCTCTGCTCCAAACATTGTATGACTATTCCACTATGGCAAGAGAACTTAGTTTAGCCTGCTTTGTGAGCGAGAATGAGATAGCATGTGTGAAGAGTGAGGCAGACAACATGAAGGCTCTGTTTTTTGCTAAGATTGGTGAGTGTAAAGTGAAAACAACAGCCAGAGAACTATCAACTCTTCTCCCACACATGCTTGCTACCTCGCCAGAAAGCCTGGATCTTATACTTCCGTATGTAAAAGAACTATTGGAGGATCCATCAACTTCTGTTCTTGCAGCATGGCATTTATTTGACCCAATGGCAAAAGTGTTAGGACCTCAGAAGACATCTAAAACATTGTTAGAGCCTATAGTTAAACTCTATGACTATGCAGCCAGTAATGATAATGGCCTAGCTACTTCAGAAGCAGGCAACAAACATGTCAAATTGTATCATCGCAGCTTCCTCCTTCAGCTAATAATTCGCCTTGGTCTCAAAGTATTCCTTGACAACTTTGTGGCTGCACTTGTGGAGGCTGTAGGTGGCTACAGGGATCTTACACAGTCAGAGTACAGTCAGCATCATCACCGGTCAGAGTTGCGCAACAAGTCCTCACACCTCAAGTACGTATCTTATGCTGAGCATGCAGTAGAATTATAGTGATGTTTCCTTCTTTGTAGTTATTATGGAACAAACATAATATATATTTGAGGCATGTGCTAAGTTAAGTAATTTAAGGGAAGTACGCTTTCTTCCTATTCCTCATTGCAGTATTGTTATTGTTTACCTGCTACAGCGCTACTGCAGTGTAAAGTTACTGCAGCAAATTCCAGCAAGTTTGACATATGTGTTTCTCAAATTGGAAATAGGTGAAAATCTAAACCAGATTTTACAAATTATAAACTTTACATAAATATCATACTTTCATGTAAATAATACACACTTCTATAATATCTTTGTGTCTAGCAGTTAGGAAAAGACAACCAAACATAACTCACAATATGACTGTTTACACATCACTTGCTGGCACAGTCTGTGCAAGGTGGAAGTTATAATTGGTAATGTTTAATGGGTGAGAGTTGTCATGTGAGGTGCACAGGAGCATTACAGATAGACAGGGCAAAGATGTTATAACAAGAGTGCACTGTAGGATTATGTTGTAGCTACAATCATAAAATAGAGAAGAGATAAATTTTGTGAACATCCATACTTACAGAAAATTGTGACTTCCTCATCAAAACCTCCTGCTCTAATGGAATGCTGATACACTATCTTAAAACAGACTGCTTTCCTTGTGTGCTACCAAATTTTTCATTTATTGACTTGCATGTCACCTATTTACTGTGGTGTTACTAAATAACCTATTAATATGAATGACAACAAAAGTAAGTTGAACTTTTCACTAAAAACATTCACAAGTTTCTGAGAGAGAGAGAGAGAGAGAGAGAGAGAGAGAGGAACAATCTAGTGAACTAAAAAACATGATAATGTTTAGGAGCTGTGAACTGGAGGAGGGTCCCCAGGAAGGTGAAGGTATTTTGTCACCACTTGATGAAGACTCCTCTGCCGACTCTGACCAGAATAAACCAAATAATAGTGCTGATGGCAAAGAGAATGATAAAGTTGAAGAAAACACCTCTGATACAGAGATCGAGCCAGGTGAGTAAGCTTCAATAGAGGAAGTCTGCTGTTATTGATACAATACTTGTTGATTAATTTATGAATAAATATACCTCACTGTGTAAAGTGAAGTTCCCATTGAAGGTGTCTTCCAGGAGCAGTGGATTTGAATGTAATTGGAAAAAATCTTGAATGGCAGAAAGTTAATATGGAGGTTACAGACTTGAGGTCATTAGGTTCAGATCAGCCTTTAACTGAGGAACATAACATCAATTTTTAGTTCAGTTTATATCAAATAAAGTGGGGTAATGTGGTAGCAGTTGATTAGGATACAACACACATCAACAGGGATTGTATAACTACTAATGGAAGTATTTTCCACTACATGAACTTGGTGATAAGTGATATGTTGATGTCTGCGCATATAGTAACATGAAGCAATATACTAGGCATGTGGAAATGCACTAGAGAATGATTTACAAGAATCAAGTCACAGAGGGTGAAATGAATCAAATTGTGGTTGTAGGTGGTATAAAAATAATACACTCCATGAAATGTTCGAATGTAAGTAGTTTTGTTTTATGTGTGTCTAGATTTTATTTGTTAACTAGGTCATATTGTAAATAATATACAGTTTATTATAAAATTAATTGTTTATTGTGTAATTTCTCCTTGTAATAATAGTCTGTTTATAGATAATTCACTGTGACAGGTGCATAACATGAGTCAATTAATCAGCTGCTTGATGCATATGTAAACTATAAATACATTAAATAATTTCTTATTGGAAGAGAGATAATGGATAATATTACTTTAATGGTAATAAGTGTGCTGTTTTTTTTGGAAATAGATCACAATATAAAGTTACAAGTTTAGCAGTTGTTTAAGTTTGTAGAAAATTTGTTTGTTTGCAGAGGTGTTTGTATTTGAGACAGAGGAGAATGGAAAATCATCACCTCCAGGCGAGGAACAGGCCCCTCTGTACCACCTGATGGATCACCTTGACCTCAACTTACCACAGGCAGCTGGAGAAACAGAGGATAACAGTTCTTTGGAATTGCAAGGTAATTTTTTATACTTCATTTTTCATCATGGTGTTCCAGTGATGAGCCTGTCTGTCTGTTGCAAGTATAGAATGTATTAAAAAAATGAACCTTCCTGCATTTTCAGAGTTATGTCCGAGAATCTTTATGCCTTTCTTTTTTCAGAGTTATGTCTCAGAATCTTTATGCCTTTGTTATTATTCTACCATTGCTGGGAACCAGGGCTGATCAAACATTACAGTTAAGTGGTTAACACTTCCGTTTCTTATCCAGGAGGTTCTGGGTTATATTCTCAGGCTGGCCAATGTAAAGTAGGAGTTATGTTGGACTAATATGAACAAACTTGCATTTGTCTTACAGTGGTCACTGCATATCAATGGAGGCAAGACATATGGGAAAGGAGGGGTGTAAGCCCCCACACCTAAAATATTAGACACGGAGAAGCTCCCCTCTCTTTAAACACAGTATATTATGAACAAAAATAAAGTGCCAATAACAGAACACATGGATTATGAAATTGTTTGTTCTGGTATCAAAATCCTGTATCAGTGTATACCTATATTGGAAAATAAATTAAATACAATTGAAGACAATTTTTAGAGTACAGGTGTGAGTGATTATACAGACATGAGGGTAGTTTCTGGCATCTTGTAAAAGGCAGATCTGCCAAGTTTATGAGTCAGTGTTCATTGCATTCGGTTGTTTCAAGAATGTGGACATTAACAGAGGGATAATATTTAAATGCATTTTAAAGAAGTAGGCTGTGATAGTGTGGACAGGATTCAACTGGCTGAGGACAGATTTTAGTGCCAGGCTCTTGAAAATATGGTAATGGACCTTTGGGGTCTATAACAATCACTTGACTGTGAACTTCTCAGGAAGGTGTCTATTGTGTGGAGTTAGTTAAGTTTAGAGATGAAACATTTGGACAGTCATGGCATCCCTGTAATGTGTTTATTTTGTATGCTCTGTGTGAAAAGTGCAAAAGAATTAAAAGACTTTTTTACACACAATACCCATGACAATGTTTAAGCTGATGATGAACCAGAGGAGGAAGTAGATGATGCAGGAACCAACCTGGCTGAGGAATCTTCTCCTGGCAGTGAACCAAGATCCCCTGGGCATAGTGTGTCAAGTGGTAACACCTCTCAAAGGAACAAAGATTTGGGAGATGCTTGTCAAACTGGGAGAAATGATGAAGATGGTAGTTTAATACATGGACAGGTTGGCACACAGAGGGATGACAAGGCTCGAAAATTGACATCACAGTGCAAGGTAAGCTGCTTTATATGACATGTGACGGTATGTTGTTTAAAGCAATTGTTTCATCAGAGTTTCATTTCTGACTTGTATTGTGAGGTTTCTGTTTAACATCTTGGACAAGAACCAGCTATCGAAATTGAAGTATGTAAATAATTTAATATAAACACTTCAAATATCCAAATCAAAACCAACAACATAAATATATAGATAAATAAGAAATACAGACTTTTGGAAGATATATGTACAAAAGTGTGTAATAAAGACATTACCAAGTTCAACAGCACCACAATATGTGCACCTAGACCTTCAAAGGAAAATATCTGACAGGACTAACACACCAATGTGTATATATTGACACTGACATATTATAGAGGATCTCATTACCACAATTTCAAACTTGCAATTTTTTTTTATGATATTCTTAAGGGCAACATCAATGTTCCCTAAACCTAAAGAAGTCCAGGGAGTTGATAATTTTAACTTTAAACATATGTTTTTAATCAGTATACTCAATTCATTGCATCAGTTAAATGCACAGTATTCAATTATATGAAACCTACAGATGTACCTCCATCATGTTTAGGTACAAGTGTACCATCTGTAGGGAACACAATATTCCAGTTTCAAACCAATTGCCAATGATAAGCTGTCATTTGCAATGGTCTACAGTCTGTAGTAGCTGCATAGTTGGTGTCAAGTATGTATAAAAAGTACAACATGTACAGTATGCTCCTGGCTCCAATACACGACACAGCATAAACGCAGGAACCCAATCCACTGTGGATCGAGATCGGCACTAGAGACCTGAACACATATTGCTCTGTTACTAGAGGTCTCCACTACAAACTGCGCAACAATCATTTTACTTTAAATCATGTTTAACTATTTAAGAAATGTTTTAATCATATTTTAACCATAAGTTTTAACACTCTCCACATTGTGCATCAAATGAGGTAGGCAAAAAAATATATATATATTTTTTTTATTTGCAGTTTAATGTTACTGTCACTCAGACCACATATCATCATATGACTGAATGACAGTGGACTATTATTTGAAGACAATGTTGTTAGTGCCCTAACCTAAGGCAATATCTTGGCATTTGCCTGGATGGAATGAGAAAACCCACTAAAAGCCTTGGTCTATATAGTTGCTGCCCTGGTTGAAGATCAAACCACACATCTCCTGAATACAAGAAAGTGCTACCACTTGAGCCAACTTACATTACTGAAGAAGCATCTCTTTGTGATTTTGATTTATATTGCTTACAGGTGTCAGATATGAGCGTGGACTCTGTAGTATGGCTGTCCCATCGTTTGGGTCCTGTTCTAACAGCACGCCATTTGTCTCGCAATCTGCTACGCATGTTGACACTCTGCTATCTAGGTCAAGAAAATCTCTCTCCCATACCATCTGGTGGTACTGATGGCCAAGATACCCTCAACACCCCGACAGTTACTTCCTACAGAGGAGTGATAATTGGAGACCAGAATGCAATCAAAGTACTGGAATGCCTTGCCTCAATTGCAGGTAATTACTAAGCAGTCACACATCATGCCTTTCTTACGTCTGCAGTCTTTATATGTATTGGCCAAGTGTCCACCTGTTCATCCCTCCCAAACTGTTCTTCAGAAATGACATTACTTATTTACTTACTTACTTACTTACTTACTTACTCACTCACTCACTCACTGACTCACTCACTCACTCCGTGGAGCAGAGTCCTTCTTGAGAAGCTAACCATTTTTCAACTAGTCAAGAAATTCCCCGGATTTTATGGACCCCGAAGGTTCATTACCGCATTCACAAGTGCCCACCACCTGTCCCTATCCTGAGCCAGCTCGATCCAGTCCATACCCCCATCGCACTTCCTGAAGATCCATCTTAATATTATCCTCCCATCTATGCCTGGGCCTCCCAAGTGGTCTCATTCCCTCGGGTTTTTCCACCAAAATCCTGTATATGCCTCTCCTCTCCCCCACACGTGATACATGCCCCGCCCATCTCATTCTTCTCGATTTTATCACCCGAACAATAATGGGTGAGGAGTACAGATCATTATGATAAGATGGTATAGGGAAGACAGTCGAAACACAACTAATAATGTGGTGTAGTATTTATTGCTAAGACTACATGTTTCGGCCCTTCCACTGGGCCATCATCAGGTCTCGAAATTTGCCTCAGAGGAGACTATACAGTGTGTTTATTGAAATGAGATCTCGTTGGTAGCGTGACCATTTGACAAATATTGGGAGAATCTATTATTATGATCAAAATCACCTGATACAACCTGTGATTTTGATCATAATAATAGATTCTCCCAATATTTGTCAAATGGCCATGCTACCAATGAGATCTCGTTGCAATTAATACACTGTATAGTCTCCTCTGAGGCAAATTTCGAGACCTGATGATGGCCCAGTGGAAGGGCCGAAATATGTAGTCTTAGCAATAAATACTACACCACATTATTAGTTGTGTTTCGACTGTCTACCCTATACCATCTTATTGTATCTAACACAACGGGGATGTCACAACTTAAGACAGATCATTATGCTCCTCATTATGTAGTTTTCTCCAATCCCCTGTTACCTCGTCCCTCTTAAGCCCAAATATTCTCTGCAACACCCTATTCTCAAACACCCTTAGTCTACATTCCTCCCTCAATGTGAGTGACCAAGTTTCACACCCATAAAAAAACAACAAGCAAAATTGCAAAATTATGGTTCTGTATATCTTAATCTTTAAATTTTTGGATAGCAAACTGGAAGACAAAAGATTCTGCACCAAATGATAGCAAGCATTCCCTGACTTCAGTCTGCACGTAATTTCTTCCTGAATAGAATTTTAATTTGTTGAGGTTGGTCCCAAATATTTGAACTCTTCCACCCTTTCAAAGGAACTATTATCAATCTTTATGACAGAAATGACATACTGTAAATAAAACTTGTAAATGCAAATAATGTTCATCTTGGATAGACATCTGTGCAGACTCTTACTGTATGCAGCTGCTCATAATTTCACATGAACGTGAATGTGTATAACATTCCATTAATAGTTATTTTTGTTTATGTTGGCAGCTTTGTATGGGGAGCAATTGATTGTGCTGCAGTATTTACCCCATATGGGGGAATTAATTGCACTCTGCAAGAGAAAGTTGACAGCAAACTTGGAAGCAGGTCTGGTAGGGTGCCTTGCCCTACTGAAGCACATCATTCCATATCTGTGTGATGCATTGCTCATGGATCAGCTGCAGGTCTGTGTTAATTAATATACAAAGACAAACCATAGTGTCAGTTTGGATTAAATATGTAATCATACCAAACAAGGTAAAGTTGTCTCTGTGCTTGAATGAACATCACACCATTAAGACATACAGAGGAATGGATGTATAGCTGTATGTATTCATAACCACAGCACTAGATGGAGGTGAATGGTCAGCTTCATGCCATGGCCAATGGTCCATAGAGTTATTTACTTATCTACCTATCTTTATTTAGTTAGTTACAGAATCAGTCAGTGAGTAGTGAGTGAGTCAGTAAATCAGATTCTTAGTTAGATAGTTAGTTACTCAGTATCTCACAGTGTAGAGTGATCCAGAATGCATAGTATGAATAACACTTATCTACTCTTTTTTTTTTAATATTTCCACACTTTTATAAACTTCCTTCACACTGTGTAGATTTAACTGTATTATCACTCTTCCATTGTTCACCAGCTTGCCCAGTCTCAGATCAAAAAATCAGATCCCAGAACATT
>Ga0209629_10003264_pt1 | contig 11530 bp, 8 predicted proteins | sample TergutCu122P5_FD_187286 | JGI IMG/M metagenome (GOLD analysis project Ga0209629, IMG submission 187286) | Cubitermes ugandensis P5 segment gut microbial communities from Kakamega Forest, Kenya - Cu122 P5 (SPAdes) (version 2) | ecosystem: Host-associated > Arthropoda: Insects > Digestive system >...
GGACGCGTACGTGGAGGGGTGGGCCCAGTACGCCGAGACCTACGCCTACCGCTACCTCGCCGACGACGACACCGTGACGCGCCTGCATCAACTCGACGCCACGCTGAACCAGATGGTGCTGCTTCGTCTCGACCTCGGCCTCCACTACGAGGGGTGGAGTCACCAGGCGGCCGTCGACTACGTCGCCGCCGCGGTTCCCGTCTGGGGCGACACCGCGGCGTTCGCCGGGGACTTCGTCGACTACATCGCGGTGTCGCCGCTGCAGGTCGTGCCGTACGCGATGGGTCAGTACGAGATCGAGGCCCTGCGGGACCGCTACCAGGCCCAGCGGGGCGCCTCGTACACCGACCGGCAGTTCCACGAGGACCTCCTCAACCTGGGCCCCGCGCCGTTCAGCCTGCTCGAACGCTGGATGGATCGGGCGTTGCCGGAGCGGTAGGGCATCATCGACCTCCCCCGGCCCGCGGGAGGCGTGGTGACGGCCGGCGCGCTGCGCCCGGCGGGCGTGGCCCGATCGCCGGCCATGAATCGCACGCCCGCCCGGCGCGCCTCCCCGAATTCGGGGCGATAAGGTGTTAGATAGATATGTCATGGATATCTTGCCTGACGTTTCCTCCTCCACACCCCTGGCCGAACAGGCCCACACGTTCGTGCGCCAGGTCGCCGAGGGCGGCCCAACGTTTCTCGCCGCGCACCTGGCCCCGCAGTTCGTCGTGGGTACGCCGTCCGGGGCGAGCCTCGTGACCCGGGAGCGGTTCATCGACGCGGCGCTCGGACGAGCCGCGTTGGTCGCCACCCGCGGCCTCGCGGCCCCCACGCTGGCGGGCGTGGACGTCGCCGAGTTGGGCGACGCGTACGCCCTCCTCACAGCGTATTGGTCGATGAGCCTGCCGTCCGGCGACCTGGAGCTGGTCGAGGACTTCCTCGTCGATCGCACCGGTCCGGCGTGGGTCTGCCTCGCGTACCTGCTGCGCCAGGACCTGCCGACACTGGTGTCCTGAGACCGGATCGCGCCCCATTCACGGAGATTCGTGTATCGCATTCCACGAATCTCCGCGTTTCTGGCTATGCTGGAAGACATGCCACGGACCCCGTCCTACCGCGCCCGCGTCGTCGACGGGCAGCTGGCCGCGCTGTTGCGCGGTGCCGGCGCCGTGGTGGTCGAGGGCGCCAAGGCCTGCGGGAAGACGACGACCGCGCTGCAAGTCGCTGCGAGTCATGTGCGGCTCGATCGCGACCGGAATGCTCGCTTGGCGGGCCTAGCGGACCCGGCCGGGCTGCTGGCGGGCGATGCGCCGCGCCTGATCGACGAGTGGCAACTCGTGCCGGACGTGTGGAATGCGGTGCGCGCCGAGGTCGACGACCGGGGCGAACCGGGGCAGTTCATCCTGACCGGGTCCGCGACGCCCGCCGACGACGCGACCCGCCACAGCGGGGCGATGCGGTTCGTGCGCATGACGATGCGGCCCATGTCCCTGTTCGAGACCGGGCAGGGCACGGGGCAGGTTTCGCTCGGGCGCTTGTGGAGGGACGATGCGGCGGACACGTCCGACGAGTTCGCCCTGACCGACATCGCCGACGCCATCTGCCGGGGCGGGTGGCCGTCCCATCTGGGGCTGGACACGCCCACGTGCCAGGTGCTGAACACCGCCTACCTTCGCACGGTCGCATCGGCCGACATCGTGACGGTGGACGGTATCAGGCGGGACCCGCGCAAGGTGGGAGCCCTCCTGTCGGCGGTCGGCCGCAACACGGCCACCTACGTCACCAATCGGCGTCTCCAGACGGACTCGGCCGCGTTCGGTGCGCCGATCGACCCCGCGACGATCGCCGTCTACCTGGACGCGCTCATACGGCTGTGGGTGGTCGCGGAGCAACCGGCGTGGGGCGGGCATCTGCGGTCGTCCGCGCCCGCCCGCCGCGCCCCGAAGAGGCACCTCGTCGACCCGTCCCTGGCGGTTGCCGCGATGGGCGCGGAACCGGATGATCTGTTGCGTGATCACGAGGCGTTGGGCCAGCTCTTCGAGTCCCTGGCGTTTCGCGATCTCGCGACGTATGCCGAGGCCGGCGGCTTCGAGATCTGCTCCTTCCAGGACGCCTACGGCAAAAAGATCGACCAGGTCGTCGTGAAGGGCGACCAGTGGGCGGGCATCGAGGTCAAGCTGGCGCAGATCCCGGGCGTTCTCGACGCGGCCGCCGCCGGACTACGGGCGATCGCCGGGCGCATGACCACCACGCCGCGCTTCCTCGCGATCGTCACCGCGGACGGACGCGCGTTCACCCGCCCGGACGGCGTCCACGTCGTGCCCCTGCCGGCGTTGTGCCCCTGACCCGTGGGGCGCGGACCGTTCACGCCGCCGCCGCGACTGGTACGCTGAGCCGCGTGGCGCCGCCAGGCGATCCGTATCCGTTGTGACCCGCGACAAGAGAGGTTTGGGTCAGGCGTGATCGGGCCTTGCGAGCCCACCCCAAGTATCTGGAAGGGGGTGACACGTATGCCGGAAAGCCTCATGCGCAGCGGTGACGTCCTCGACGTGACCGTCGACAAGGTGCTGCCGTTCGGCGTGCTGGTCGCCACGAAGGACGGAACCCATGGTCTCGTCCGTGGCGCCGGCGGCGCCGTGGGCGACGCCATCCGGGTCCGCGTCGACGAGTACGACACGGCCCAGTCGCGGTTCTCCGCCACCGCGATCTGACGCGGTGCCCGGGGGATCCGCTGATCCTCGGGGATGGGGGACGCCGGTTGAGTTCGTCGAGGCCGGCGTCCCGTCCCACCCGCCGATCGTGGTTCCACGACATCGACAAGCCGTAGCTGACAAGGGAAATCGTCCCGAACCCGCCCGGGCGCCCCCTGGGTGTCTTCCACAAACTGTCTCACCAATCGTCCGCAAACTGCCCAACGAATCGTCTGCAAACTGCCTAACAGCGGTCGTGTTGGGGCATGGACTACCGACCGCGGCTCGTGGGCACCGGGCCCGGCTACCGCCGTCCGGACAATGTTCACGTGGTGCCCCTGCCGGCCTGCGCCCGTGATTCCCGTGGCTGCGCACGTCCGCGCAGGGATCTCACAGGAGACCCTTACCGTCGAACGATTGACGGATGAGTATTCGTTCATGGAGAAGACGTAGGCTGGGATGTGCCCGTTGAGGAGCCGACGAAGCCCCTCAGGACCGTTGGTTCGCCGGTGAGATAGGTCGCACGTGTCACCGGCGACGGTCTGGATCCCCCGGCCGCCTCACCGGGCCAAGCCCTCAGTTGACAAGGAGTGATCATGGCGAACGACAGCACAAGCGCGTGCCCGGTGGTGGGAGCCGTCGGCACGGACAATACCCACTGGTGGCCCGAGCGGCTGAACCTGAAGATCCTGGCGAAGAACCCGGCCGTCGCGAATCCGCTCGGCGCCGATTTCGACTACAAGGCGGCGTTCCTCGCGCTCGACCTGGAGGACGTGAAGAAATCGATCGCGGCCGTCCTCACCGACTCGTTGGACTGGTGGCCGGCCGACTTCGGCAACTACGGCCCCCTGATCGTGCGCATGGCCTGGCACGCGGCCGGGACGTACCGCAGCCACGACGGCCGCGGCGGCGCCGGCGGCGGGCAGCAGCGCTTCGCCCCGCTGGACTCCTGGCCCGACAACGTGAGCCTCGACAAGGCGCGGCGTCTGCTGTGGCCGGTGAAGAAGAAGTACGGCAAGGCGCTGTCGTGGGGCGACCTGATGATCCTCGCCGGCAACGTGGCGATGGAGACGATGGGGCTGAAGATCTTCGGCTTCGGCGGCGGACGGGTCGAGACGTGGGAGCCCGACGACGACGTGTACTGGGGCTCCGAGACGAGTTGGCTGGCGACCGACCAGCGGTACCCGATCTCGGGTGTCCGCGAGCTGGACACGCCGCTCGCCGCGACGACCATGGGCCTGATCTACGTCAACCCGGAGGGGCCGGAGGGCAACCCGGATCCGCTCGCGGCCGCGGTCGACATCCGCGAGACGTTCGCTCGTATGGGCATGGACGACGAGGAGACGGTCGCGCTGATCGCCGGCGGCCACACGTTCGGCAAGACGCACGGCGCCGCGCCCGAGGGCGACCACGTCGGGCCCGACCCGGAGGCCGCCCCGATGGAGCAGCAGGGCCTGGGCTGGAAGAGCGACTTCGGCACCGGCGCGGGCGACGACACGATCACGTCCGGCATCGAGGTGACGTGGACGTACCACCCGACCCGCTGGGACAACGAGTTCTTCCACATCCTGTACGCCTACGAGTGGGAGCTCGTGAAGGGTCCGGGCGGCCACTACCACTGGCGTCCGAAGGACGGCGCCGGCGCCGACATGGTGCCGCTCGCGCATTCCGAGGGGCGCCGCGAGCCGCGCATGCTCACCACGGACCTGTCGCTGCGCATGGATCCGGCGTACGACGCGATTTCGCGCCGCTTCCGGGACGACCAGGCCGCGTTCGCCGACGCGTTCGCCCGGGCGTGGTTCAAGCTCACGCACCGTGACATGGGCCCGAAGGCCCGCTACCTCGGCGCGGACGTCCCGAAGGAGGATCTGATCTGGCAGGATCCCCTCCCCGCCCCGAAGGGCACGCTGTCGAAGGCCGACATCGCCGCGCTGAAGAAGGCGATCCGAGACAGCGGGTGCTCCGCGTCCGACCTGGTGCGGACGGCCTGGGCCTCGGCCTCGACGTTCCGCAGTTCCGACAAGCGCGGCGGGGCGAACGGCGCCCGGGTGCGCCTGGAGCCGCAGCGTTCATGGGCGGTGAACACGGCGGGGCCGGTCGCGTCGACGATCGCGGCGCTGGAGGCGATCCAGGCCGACTCCGGGACGGCCGTGTCGCTGGCCGACCTGATCGTGCTCGCCGGTGGCGTGGGCATCGAGATGGCCGCAAGCGCGGCGGGGACGCCGGTGAGTGTGCCGTTCACGCCGGGACGCACCGACGCGACGCAGGCGCAGACGGACGTCACGTCGTTCGCGTTCCTGGAGCCCGTCGCGGACGGCTTCCGGAACTACGTCGGCCCGCAGGCCCGCCTGGACGCCGAGTATCTGCTGGTCGACAAGGCGAATCTGCTCGGCCTGTCGGCCCCGGAGATGACGGTCCTGCTGGGTGGTCTGCGCGTGATCGGCACGAATTGGGACGGCAGCGACCTTGGCGTGTTCACCGACCGGCCGGGCCAGCTGACGAACGACTTCTTCGTCAACCTGCTCGACCTGGGGACGACCTGGACGCCGCTCGATCCCGGTTCGCACGCGTTCCGGGGCACCGGTCCGAAGGGCCAGTCCTGGACGGGGACGCGGGCCGACCTCGTGTTCGGCTCCAACTCCGAGCTGCGGGCGATCGCCGAGGTGTACGCCTGCGACGACGCCCGGGGCAAGTTCCTCGACGATTTCGTCGCCGCCTGGGTGAAGGTGATGGAGGCCGACCGGTTCGACCTGCGCTGAGGTGGCTCTGCGGCCGGCCTGGCCCGTCCGGGCTGGGCCGGCCCGGTCACCGTGCGGGAGCCAGGAGTTGATGTGCCAGGGTGACGCAGGGCTTGGAGGAGTACGTGCCGCCGGCGGCCAAGACGATGTCGCCGAACGCGGTGCTCACCACGTGCCCCAGTCAGCACGGGCCTCGTCGAGCCAGGCCAGATCGGCGTGCTCGGCATCAGCCGGCGCGGTCAGACTCAGCGGGATGGCGCGGGCGCGCACGGTCTGGACCGCGAGCATGCGCACCACGGACGGCGCGTCCAGGCCGACCGACGCCGCGACCGCGGCGAACTGGGCCTCCTACGCGATGCCCCCCAGCGTGCTCGGCGGGAGGGACTCCTGCTGGGTCACGGCGCCGCGCCGGACGATGAGCGTGGCCACGAACGACAGCGCCAGGGCGACGACGACGCCAAGGTTGGCGTACGCCCAGGAGCCGTCCTTGCCGCCGAGGATGCCCATGAAGTAGCCCTGCCAGCTGAGCCAGGTGGCGTACTGGTTCACCACCAGGCCCCAGCCGATCACCGTGGAGACGAGCAGCAGGGTGAGCGGGAAGGGGGGTACGGAGCCGTACCGGCCCTGGGGGTTGAACAGGTCGACCGCGTCGTAGTCGGCCTTGCGCATCAGGACGTCCGCCAGCATGATGCCCGCCCACGCGGCGATCGGCACGCCGAGGGTGATCAGGAAGCCTTGGAAGATCGTGAAGAACGTGTCCGGGCCGAACACGATGTAGATCGTGCCGGCCGTCATGATCACGCCGTCGATCGCGGCGGCGACGGGGCGCTTGATCGGGAGGCCGGTCGACACGAGCGCCAGGCCGGAGGAGTAGATGTCCATCACCGCGCCGCCGACCAGGCCCAGGATCGCGACGAGGCCGAACGGCACGAGGTACCACGTGGGCAGGACGTCCGTCAGGGCGCCGATCGGGTCGTAGTTGCCGATCGCGGTGGCCAGCGTCTCGTCCGAACCGGTGAGAAGGATGCCGTAGAACACGAGGATGACAACGGGCATCGCCGCGCCGAACGTCGTCCAGCCGACCACGCCCGCGCTCGGGGTTTTGCGGGGCAGATACCGCGAATAGTCGGCCGCCTCGTTGACCCAGCCCATGCCGAACGCGGTCATCGCCATGATCGCCGCCCCGATCAACATGGCGAACGAGCCGTTCGGCAGCGCAGTGAGCGCGCTCAGGTGGATCTTGTTGACGGTCAGCATGATGTAGCCGATCGTGAGGACGGCCGTGACGATCGTGATCACCGTCTGCATGCGCATGATCATGTCGAAGCCGATGATTCCGCCCGCAACGATCAATCCGGCGATGATCACGAGAGCGACGATCTTTGTGGGCGTCCCCCCGCCCCAGCCGAGCTTGGTGAACACGGTGGCGGTGGCCATCGTCGCCATCGCCGTCAGCACGGTCTCCCAGCCGACGGTGAGAATCCACGACAGGACGGGCGCGACCCGGTTGCCGTTCACGCCCATCGCGGCGCGCGACAGCACCATCGTCGGCGCGGACCCGCGCTTGCCGGCGACCGCGACCGCCCCGCACAGGAAGAACGAGAACACGACGCCGACCACACTCGCCAGGGTCGCCTGCCAGAACGAGACGCCGAACGCGAGGATGAAGGCGCCGTTGCAGATGCCGAACACCGAGATGTTCGAGGCGAACCACGGCCAGAACAGCCCCCGGGCCTTCCCTTTCCGGTCGGCCTCCGCGATGATGTCCGTGCCCTGCATCTCCACCTTGATGGCAGTCGAGGTGGCGGTCGTGATCGTGTCGGACATGGTGGGTTCTTCTTCCTCGATGAAGTGTCCAGGGATGGCGGAACGGCTGGGGTGAGGCTGTTCTTTCTGCGAGGAATGTTAGCACCGCAGATCCGCCCCGAACCTGTCGGGCGCCCAGCCGGTACGGACAGGTCAGGACGCCGGTGCGGGTGAGGCGTTGCCGGGGTTCGACGCCAGATGGATGTGCTGGCGGGAGCGGAGCAGCAGCGTCCCCCCGACGATGAACAAGATGATGATGCTGAGGATGCCGTACGACGAACGCCCGGTGACCGTCGTCACGAGGGCCATCAGCAGCGGGCCGAGGATCGAGGCGAAACGGTTGAAGATGTTGAAGAACCCGAAGTACTCGTTGCTGTGCTCCGCCTGCACCATCTGGCCGAACTGCGAACGGGACAGGGCCTGGATGCCGCCCTGCACGGTTCCGACCATGCCCGCCATGATCCAGAACAGAGTCTGTCCGCGGCTCACCGCGGCGTCATAGGCGGCCGTGCCGGGCACCGTCGATTCGATGCTGGTGCCCATGGAGAAACCGACGATGCAGATCACGATGTAGACGCCGATGGCGATGCTGATCATGTTGATGGCCGAGAACCGTCCCGCAAGATGGCCGAACAGGATCGAGAACGGCACGGCGACGATCTGCGTGGTCAGGATGGCGACAATCATCAACGTGCTGTTCAGGCCGAGCGTGGAGCCGTACGAGGTGGCCATCGTGATGACCGTGCCGACGCCGTCGATGTAGAAGAAGTACGCCAGCATGTACAGGAGCATGCCCTTGTTGGCGACGATCGAGCGGACCGTGCCGCCGAGCTGGGAGAACAGCGCGCGCGTGACGTCCCTCAGCGGTGTGGTGTTGAAGTGGACCTGGTGCACCCGGAAGACCATCGGCAGGCTGAACAGGATCCACCAGGCGGCGGTCAGGCCGAACGACACCTCGGCCGCCAGCGTGTTGTTCTTCGTCACGATCATCAGCGCGGCCGTGATGAGCAGCATCATCGTGCCGCCGCCGAAATACCCGATGGCGTACGCCGTCGTGGACACCTTGTGCATGCGTTCCGGCGTCGTCACGTCCGTGAGGAACGAGTCGTAGAACAGCAGCGCACAGTTGTAGGCGATGTTCGACAGGATGTAGCCGGCGAGGAGCAGCGCCCAGCTGCTCGTACCGATGAAGGCCAGGCAGAGGGTGATCGCGGCGCCGGTGAACGCGAAGCTGCCCCACAGGCGCTTCTTCATGCCCTTGCTGTCGCCCAGGGCGCCCAGGATGGGGCTGCTGACCGCCGCCACGAGCATGATGAAGCTCTGGGCGTACCCCTTCAGTTCCAGCCCCCGCGTGTTCTCCCCCAGGACGGCGTTGAAGAAGATCGGGAAGATCGCCGTCAGGATGATGGTGGCGTACGCGTTGGTCGTGAAGTCGTACAGCATCCAGGCCCATTCCGGCCGGGTGAACCGCTTCTCTTTCATACCCCGGCCTTTCTGGGCTGGAGCGGGCCGGTGCGTCGGGCATCCCTCGACGCGACCGGCCGGGTGGCTCCGGGCGTCGCAGCCCGGAAGGTCCCGCATAGCATACTGCGGGACGTGGCGCGCGGCGCCATCGATCGCGGCGGTGCCGTCGCCGGGGCGATGCGGGTGTGACGTGGCGGAGTCACCCCCGCGTCCGCCCTCGTCAGGCAATACCTCCCTGCGAGAACCTCGGCAGCGCGTCTTGCCCATGGTTGGGCATCGAAACGGCCCGGATCGGTGCCCAACGATGGGCAACTCTCCCAAACCACCCCGGCGGCGGGGGTGAATTGCCCATGCTTTGGCGGGTGCCCCACGCGTGCCGCATCGCGATGGCGTCCGGCACGGCGCCGAGGCCGAAGAGGAGTCCCGGCACGTCCTCGCTCGGCCTAGCGTTGATCGGTGTTTCCCTGGGCTTCGCGGGCGTCGTGCGTCCAGGAGTCCAACAAGCAGCACTCGCCGCTGACAAGCCCGGAGACCTCTTGGGCCTCCAAGCATTCGATCAAGCCGCCGACGTCCACGGTTTGAACGTCACCGGTTGGGTGATCCGCTGCGCGACCATGTCATCTCACAGACTTCCATCGCCTCGGCATACGCGCGGGCGCGGCTGCGCTCGGCTCAGTCGTCTGTGATCCGCAGGCCTTCGGCCTTCGTCAACAACTTCGTCGGCCTCGGCAGCGTGAGCTGCGCGCCTTGAGCGCGCCTCCCGCTGCTCTCGGCTCTCCTCGTTGTGGAGCACAGGGGACTCGAACCCCTGACTTCGACCTTGCAAAGGTCGCACTCTACCAACTGAGTTAGTGCCCCAAGCCGAGGCCCAAGTCTACCCGAGAGTCCGTCCCGGGCCGGCCACCGCCGGGCCAGGCGCGTGGCGTCATTAGTTCGCCGACGTGAGCCCCCACGTTCATCGGCGGCGCCTCATAGCTCCCGGGCCGTGGCGGGGCCCCCGCGCGGGACACCACCTGATTCTTGGCAGGAGCAAGGCTTGACAGGCCCGGATGCAAGCGCTATCATCTGCGTCGACATCCCATCTGACAAGCACGAATGTTTCGTAGAACACGCGGCCAATTAACTACCTCGTTCCGGCGCGCGCATGTTACGCTGACCGACGAGTCCGCCCGACAACGTTTGTTCGGCGGCTTGAGATTATCCATATCACTCCACACAGATTCAGGAGCATGCGCATGGATGCGATGCAATTGAGGGATTTGTCGGACCTGGCAACCCTCCGGCTACAGAACAAGGAAGGGACGTCCTCCAGCGACAAGGGCGGATGGTTGATGATCTCGACCATCCTCATCGAGGCGTGGGACCTGTACTCCATTTCGTTTATCCTGGTCCTCCTCCAGAAGGAGTGGTCGGCGCCGTTCGGGTACAGCATCTCGACGTCGACATGGGGCCTGGTCACCGCGGCCATCCAGGGCGGCGCCATCATCGGCGCCATCGGCGGCGGCTACATCGCCGACCAGATCGGCCGCAAGAAGATGTTCATCATCACGATGGCGCTGTTCATCGTCTTGGCGTTGGCCCAGATGTTCACGCCAGGCGACGGGCACGTCGGCATCTGGTACCTGATCGTCGTCCGGTTCCTGCTCGGTATCCCGCTGGGCTCGGACATCGCCAACGGCTACGCCTACATCATGGAGACCATGAGCAAGGGCAAGCGCGAGCTCATGGGCGTGCGCTGGCAGTTCATGTTCGCCGCCGGCGAGGTCATCTCGATCCTGGCGGTCATCGCGCTCATGGCCGCCGGCCTGAAATACGACATGCTGTGGCGTGTCGCCCTCGGGCTCGGCGCCGTCCCGGCCGTGATCGTGCTGTTCGCGCGGTTGAAGCTGCCGGAGACGCCCCTGTCGCTTGTGCAGCGCGGCCGTTTCCACGAGGCCAAGATCGCGTCCAAGGAACTGTTCGACGATTCGCTCGACATGCTCCCCGACGAGGACGTCAAGATCCCGTCGGTCAAGGTCGGCGACTTCCTGTCCGTCATCTGGAAGGACAAGACGAAGCGCAACACCACGATCTACGGCTGGATCTCCAACGCCATGCAGGGCGCCGAGTTCTCGGCGTTCGGCCTGTACCTGCCGCTGATCTTCACAACCGTCGGCCTGGCCGGCGCGAAGTGGGCCGCGAACGACATCAAGTCGGGGGCTCCGCTCGACGTCCACAACTGGATGAACAACGGCAACTACATCGGCAGCATCCCGGTGAACCTGATCACCGCCGGCGTGTACGCCGTGGCGGCCGTGTCCGGCTTCCTGGCGCCGTACGCCCTGAAGAAGCTCGACCACCGCGGCTTGTCGACGGTCGGCTTCGGCATGGCCTTCATCGGCCTGATCACGATCGGCTTCACGTTCGTCGCCAGCGGGTACCACAAGGTCCAGGGCGCGGACGGCAAGTGGAGCGGGGCCCTGTTCAACGACGGCGCCACCAAGATGGGGACGGGCGCCGCGTTCATCATGATCCTCGGCGTGGTCATCCTCATGTGGGGCCACTACTGGGATGCCTCGAACGGCCAGACGCTCTGCTCGCTCGTGGCGCCGCCGCGGTTCAAGGCGACGGCCGGCGGCTTCGGCTACATGTTCGTGAAGGCGGCGTCGTTCTTCGGCGCGTACGCGTTCCCGATCATCCGCGGCGCGAGCCAGGAGCACCTGGTCCGTGGCACGTTCTTCGTGGCCATCTTCTCGGCGATCGGCGTGCTGGGCGCGCTGTTCATCCTGCCGAAGAACATGTACGGCTATGTCGAGGCGGAGACGGCCGAAATGCAGGCGAAGGCGAACGCCGCCTAGGCGCATTCCT
>Ga0209629_10003265_pt1 | contig 11529 bp, 20 predicted proteins | sample TergutCu122P5_FD_187286 | JGI IMG/M metagenome (GOLD analysis project Ga0209629, IMG submission 187286) | Cubitermes ugandensis P5 segment gut microbial communities from Kakamega Forest, Kenya - Cu122 P5 (SPAdes) (version 2) | ecosystem: Host-associated > Arthropoda: Insects > Digestive system...
AAACCGATAATGAAACGGGGCAAACCATTATTTCGGGCATGGGCGAATTGCACTTGGAAATCATTGTTGATCGTCTGAGACGGGAATTTAAAGTCGAATGTAATCAAGGTCGTCCGCAAGTTTCCTACAAAGAAGCCATCACCAAAGCGGTGGAATTGCGCGAAGTTTATAAGAAACAAACGGGCGGTCGCGGTAAATTTGCCGATATCATCGTTCGTGTCGAACCGGGCAGCGCCGATTTCGAAGGCGAATTGCAGTTTGTGGACGAAGTGAAAGGCGGTAATATTCCGAAAGAATTTATTCCGTCCGTACAAAAAGGATTTCTCCGTGCGATGAAGAACGGTATTTTGGCCGGTTATGCTTTGGACAAACTGAAAGTAACCCTTCTTGACGGATCGTTTCACCCGGTTGATTCCGACCAATTATCGTTCGAAATCTGTGCGACTCAAGCGTTCAGAAGCGCTTGCGAGAAAGCGGGTCCGATTTTGAAAGAACCGATCATGCGTATCGAAGTGATTACCCCCGAAGAAAGTATGGGCGATGTGATCGGCGACTTGAACAAGCGCCGCGGCCAAATCGAAGGGATGGATTCCGGTCGTACCGGCGCGCGAATCGTGAAGGCGCATGCTCCGCTCGCCGAAATGTTCGGTTATGTGACCGCATTGCGTACGATTACTTCCGGACGAGCGACCAGCACCATGTCGTTTTCGCATTACGAAGAAGTGTCGCCGTCGATTGCTCGTGCGGTGTTGACTGAAGTGAAAGGGCGTGTGGATTTGATAAATTAAAAAGAGGTTTCAAAGCCTCTTTTTTGTTTTAAGCTGTGGGGCGACAATCCGAAAACCGATGCAACTTTAATTATATTTCAAATAATATGAATCTTTGCAGAATATTTGAAACGTATTTAAAATAATTTGTATCTTTGCAGAATATTTGAAACGTATTTAAAATAATTTCTTATGAAGAATATTAAGGATTTCATTTCTCGCCAAACGTATATAGCAAAGATAGAACCTTTTATAGATAAACAAATTGTTAAAGTGCTTGTCGGGCATCGGCGTGTAGGTAAAAGCTATATACTTTATCAAATAATGGCTCTTATTGAAAAAACGAATATCAATAACAATATCATTTATATTAATAAGGAAGATATTGCCTTTGACGACATAAAAGATTACAAGCAATTATATGATTATATTTCGTTGAAATTAAAGCCGAATGTGAAAAACTACATTTTTATTGACGAAATCCAATTAATTAAAGATTTTCATATCACAGTAAAATCGCTGGCTTTAAACGAAGAAAATGATATTTACATTACGGGCAGTAACGCTCAAATGCTGTCAACGGATTTGGCAAACGAACTCGGCGGCAGATATATTGAATTTCCGATTTACAGTTTGTCGTATTTGGAGTTTCTTGATTTTCACAAACTTGAAAACAATGACGTTTCGCTCGAAAAATATATTCACTACGGCGGATTACCTTATTTAATCCATTTGCCAATGGAGAGCGACGTTGCTTTAGAGTATCTGCGAAGCATTTATTCTACAATCATTTTGAAAGATGTTGTTCAGCGAAAAAATATCAGGAATACCTATTTTTTAGAACAATTAACTAAATTTCTTGCCAATAACATCGGTCATCTGTTTTCTGCCAAAAGCATAAGTGATTTTTTGAAAAGTCAAAACGATAAGTCATCTTCCAATCAAGTAAGCGAGTATGTTAATGCACTGACGGATTCGTTTTTAATACATTCGGCAGGTCGTTATGATATTGCCGGAAAACGGCTTTTTGAACGAGGTGAAAAGTATTATTTTGAAAACATGGGAATTTGTAATATCATTGCCGGCTATAAGCCTCAAGACAGGGCAAATCGTTTGGAGAATGTTGTTTTTAATCATTTGCTGTTTTGCGGATATGATATTAAAATCGGCACGGTGGCAGGAAAAGAAATTGATTTTGTTTGTGAAAAGAAAGGCGAAAAACTTTATGTTCAAGTTACCCTTGAACTTTCAAGAGAAGAGACGATAAAGCGAGAATTTGGTAATTTATTGCAAATCGATGATAATTATCCTAAAATAGTCGTTTCGGGCGAACAAAGTTATGAAAATTCCTACGAAGGCATTAAGCATATTTATATTCGAGATTTTTTGAGCAAAACCGATATCGGTAATTAAAAAATTAGTATTTTACCCAACCGAATTTTGTATGTTTCCTCCTCCGATTCCTTAAAAAGCGCCCTTCCCGAAATATTTTTTCTCTAAAAAAGCAATCTTTTCTTGAACAACTTATTGCGGATTCAAAAGTTCTTCGTAAATTTGCAGCCCCTTTTGTGCGTTTTTTCAAAAAAAAGAGGAAAAAGAAGGGAAATTTTGGGAGAGGAAATGGCTCTTTTCTTGAAATTTAAGATTCAATACATTTAATTAGATAATAACACAATGAGCCAAAAAATTAGGATTAAATTAAAATCATACGATTACAACCTGGTTGATAAATCGGCCGAGAAAATCGTAAAAACAGTAAAAGCAACGGGGGCAGTAGTAAGCGGCCCGATTCCGTTGCCGACCCATAAACGTATTTTCACCGTAAACCGTGCCACATTTGTAAACAAGAAATCACGCGAACAGTTCGAATTGTCATCGTATAAGCGCTTAATCGACATTTACAGCTCTACGGCAAAAACTGTGGACGCGTTGATGAAATTGGAGCTGCCCAGCGGCGTAGAAGTAGCGATAAAAGTATAAACTAAATCCACCCCCCGACCCCCTAAAGGGGGGGGAGGGAAAAAGTCCCCTTTAGGGGATTTAGGGGTGTATAAAAAACAAAAAATTGAAATGCCGGGATTAATAGGAAAAAAAATCGGAATGACATCCGTTTTCAGTGCTGATGGAAAAAATCTTCCATGCACTGTTATCGAAGTAGGTCCTTGCGTTGTTACTCAAGTAAAAACCGTTGAAAAAGACGGGTATGAAGCTGTTCAATTGGGATTTCGGGACAAAAAGGAAAAACATACCACGAAACCTGAATTGGGACACTTCAAAAAAGCGGGAGTAACACCCAAGCGACACTTGGCTGAGTTCAAAGGACAAGGGGCTTATAAGCCCGGAGATGTAATCACCGTCAACTTTTTCGACGGCGATTTGTATGTAGATGTTATCGGAACATCGAAAGGGAAAGGATTCCAGGGAGTTATGAAGCGCCACGGATTTAGAGGAGTGGGCGAAGCAACTTTAGGTCAGAGCGACCGTCAACGCCATCCCGGTTCTATCGGAGCTTGTTCGTATCCCGCCAAAGTGTTCAAAGGGACAAAAATGGCCGGGCAAATGGGTAATGAACGAGTAACCGTTCAAAATTTGGAAGTAATTAAATTATTGCCGGACAATAATCTAATCTTAGTCAAAGGATCGGTTCCGGGGGCAAAAGGTTCAATCGTAATAGTACAGAAATAATGGAAGCAAGTGTATATAATATAAAAGGTGAAGATACCGGAAAAAAGGTAACTTTGGATGATAATGTATTTGGCATTGAACCGAACGATCACGTCATTTACATGGATGTGAAACAATATATGGCAAATAATCGTCAAGGGACAGCTAAAGCCAAAGAACGAAGCGAAGTTTCGGGCAGCACCCGCAAATTAGGCCGCCAGAAAGGCGGAGGAGGCGCTCGTCGCGGAGACATTAATTCGCCTGTATTGGTCGGAGGGGGCAGAGTATTCGGCCCGAAACCGCGAGATTACAGCTTCAAGCTCAACAAGAAGGAAAAAGCCTTGGCCCGCCGGTCGGCGTTATCGTATAAGCTGCGGGAAAAAGCAATCACCGTGGTAGAAGATTTTACGCTTGAAGCTCCCAAAACCAAAGAACTTTTGACTATAGCCAAAAATCTGAAATTGGAGAATAAGAAATTTTTGATGGTTCTTCCGAAAAATGATAGTGCGATTTACTTATCCGCACGTAATGTACAAAGAGTGAAAATAGTTGCCGTTTCCGAGCTCAATACCTACAAACTGTTGGATGCCGCTCACTTGGTACTCTTGGAAAGTTCGGTAAATGCATTGAATAACTTTTAACGACAAGGAGGAAACGAAGGATGGGAATTATTATCAAACCAATCGTGACAGAAAAACAAACGCAGATGAGCGAAAAATTTGCCAATCGTGTGGGATTTCGTGTTACACCCGAGGCTAATAAATTAGAAATCAAGAAAGCCATCGAAGACTTGTATGACGTCACTGTCATGAAAGTCAATACAATGAATTACGACGGGAAAAGGAAGTCGCGAAATACGAAAACGGGAATTGTCACCGGAAAAGAATCCTCTTTCAAAAAAGCAATCGTAACGTTGAAAGAAGGGGAGACAATTGATTTATTTAAAAACATTTAAATACACACACCCCTAAATCCCCTGAAGGGGACTTCGGGGACGTGGGGAAAATGAAATTAAAACAGGCCTTACTCCCCCTTTAGGGGGCGGGGGGTAAAATTAAAATAATAGATGGGAATTCGCAAATTAAAGCCCACAACACCGGGGCAAAGACACAGGATTATCGGTACATTCAGTGAAATCACGGCTACTGTACCGGAGAAATCTCTTGTGATCGGCAAGAAGAAATCGGGAGGACGTAACGCCGAAGGCCATCGAACGATGCGCCAGATCGGCGGCGGTCACAAGCGCCGGTTTCGTATGATTGATTTCAAGAGAAACAAAGATGGTGTTCCGGCAACAGTGAAAACAATCGAGTACGACCCGAACCGTTCGGCTCGCATTGCCTTGTTGTTTTATGCCGATGGAGCAAAAACCTACATTCTTGCTCCCAACGGCTTGGAAGTTAATCAAACCGTGATATCCGGAAAAGAAGCGGCGCCTGAAATAGGCAATTCGCTTCCTTTGGCAAACATTCCTCTCGGTACGTTGATTCATAACCTTGAATTACGTCCGGGGCAAGGAGCAAAAATGGTTCGTTCGGCCGGGGCATTCGCTCAGGTTATTTCACGCGAAGAGGATTATGCAATCGTCAAAATGCCTTCGGGCGAAACGCGGAAAATACTTTCAACTTGTAGAGCTACCGTTGGTAGTGTGGGTAATTCGGACCATGCTTTGGAAAAATCAGGCAAAGCGGGACGAACAAGATGGCTGGGACGCCGTCCGCGCGTGCGCGGCGTGGTAATGAATCCGGTGGATCACCCGATGGGCGGCGGTGAAGGCCGCGCTTCCGGAGGACATCCGAGGTCTCGTAAAGGATTATATTCAAAAGGCTTGAAAACCAGAGCGCCTAAGAAGCAGTCGTCCAAATACATTATTGAAAGAAGGAAAAAATAAACCCGGTTAATCAAGAGTAATTATGAGTCGTTCATTAAAAAAGGGACCCTATATAAATGTCAAGTTGGAAAAGAAAATTCTGACGATGAATGAAACAGGTAAAAAATCTGTAATTAAAACATGGGCAAGAGCATCGATGATTTCGCCCGATTTTGTCGGACACACCCTTGCCGTTCATAACGGGAATAAATTCATCCCCGTTTACATTACGGAAAATATGGTGGGCCATAAATTAGGCGAATTTTCGCCTACGCGTCAATTCCGCGGTCACGCAGGTAACAAGAAAAAATAATCGAATTATGGGTGCAAGAAAAAGAATAACAGCAGAGCAAAGGAAAAAAGCGAAGACGGAACAATATTTTGCAAAATTGCAGGATGTGCCGACTTCCCCTCGTAAAATGCGGTTGGTAGTCGATATGGTTCGGGGTATGGAAGCATTCCGTGCGTTAGGCGTATTGAAATATTCAAATAAAGAAGCTGCTGCAAGAGTAGGAAAGCTGCTTCGTTCGGCCATCGCCAATTGGGAAGAAAAAAACGAACGGAAAGCGGAAAACGGTGAATTATACATAACGTCGATATACGTGGACGGAGGGAGAACGTTAAAAAGGATGCGGCCGGCGCCTCAAGGCAGAGGACATCGCATACGCAAACGCTCGAATCACGTAACATTGTTTGTAGATACAAAAACTGAAAAACAAAATTAATTGCTAAATGGGACAAAAAGTTAATCCGATAAGTAATCGTTTAGGAATCATCCGCGGATGGGATTCGAATTGGTACGGCGGCAATAATTATGGCGATACTTTGTATGAAGACAGCAAAATCCGTAAATATTTGAACGCCCGTCTCGCCAAAGCAAGTGTATCTCGCATTGTTATCGAACGCACGTTAAAATTGGTAACTATTACCGTATGTACTGCCCGGCCGGGTATCATCATCGGTAAAGGAGGACAAGAAGTAGATAAGTTGAAAGAAGAATTGAAAAAAATCACCGATAAGGAAATACAAATCAATATCTTCGAAGTAAAACGCCCTGAATTGGACGCCGTAATCGTAGCAAACAACATTGCCCGCCAGTTGGAAGGTAAAATGGCTTACCGACGCGCTATCAAAACTGCCATCGCATCGACGATGCGGATGGGCGCCGAAGGAATTAAAATCCAGATTTCCGGCCGTTTGAACGGAGCGGAAATGGCACGTTCCGAAATGTATAAAGAAGGAAGAACTCCGCTGCACACCCTGCGCGCCGACATTGATTATGCTTTAGGCGAAGCTTTAACAAAAGTCGGATTGCTGGGCATCAAAGTTTGGATTTGCCGAGGCGAAATATACGGTAAAAAAGATCTGGCTCCGCAATTTGCAGGGGCGAAAGAAGCCGGAGGCAATCGCAACGAAAGAAATGAAAGAAGAGACCGAGGAGGTCGCGGCGGTGAAAGAAACGACCGAGGAGGTCGCGGCGGCGAAAGAAACGACAGAGGAGGAGATAGAGGCGACAGAGGAGGAGGCCGAGGAGGCGACAGAGGTGAAAGAGGAGGAGATCGAGGCGACAGAAAAAATCGTCGTCCCAAAGAGAAAAAGTAGTTTTAAAATTATAAATTATGAATTATTATTTTTGTTGTAATTCCGTAATTCATAATTCATGATTCATAATTCATAATTCATAATTAAGAATAGAAATGTTACAACCGAAAAAAACAAGATTCAGACGATCGCAGAAAGGTCGGATGAAAGGCAATGCTCAACGGGGAAACCGGTTGGCATTCGGTTCTTTTGGTATAAAAACGTTGCAATCCAAATGGATAACGGGACGTCAGATCGAAGCGGCCCGTGTTGCCGTAACCCGCTATATGCAACGTCAAGGTCAGGTTTGGGTGCGGATTTTCCCCGACAAGCCGATCACTAAAAAACCGGCAGAAGTGCGTATGGGTAAAGGAAAAGGAGCTCCGGAAGGATTCGTGGCTCCCGTTACTCCGGGGAGGATTCTTTTTGAAGTCGAGGGAGTTACATTTGAAGTAGCAAAAGAAGCATTACGGCTTGCCGCTCAAAAACTTCCCGTTACAACAAAATTTGTCGTAAGGCATGATTATGATTTTAACAACGAAAATGTGTAAAGCGGTATGAAGATTGCAGAAATAAAAGATTTGACTACTCCGGAACTGAAAGAACGATTGGATGTTGAAATAAAAGCTTACGAACAAAAGAAAATCAATCACAGCATTTCTCCTTTGGATAATCCGGCATCGATTACGTTGGCTCGCAAGCAAATTGCGCGGATGAAAACCGAATTACGCCAGAGAGAAATTCATAATAAATAAGCAACCGGATGGAAACAAGAAATTTAAGAAAAGAAAGAATCGGGGTCGTTTCCGGTAATAAAATGGATAAATCCATTACTGTTGCCGTGAAATGGAAAGAAAAGCACCCTATCTATGGAAAATTCGTAAGCAAGACGAAAAAATTCCATGCTCATGACGAAAAAAACGAATGTAATGTCGGTGATACCGTAAGAATTATGGAAACCCGTCCGCTGAGCAAAACCAAAAGATGGCGTTTAGTGGAAATTATAGAAAAAGCTAAGTAATTATGATACAACAAGAATCAAGACTTACCGTAGCTGATAATTCCGGAGCAAAAGAAGTGCTTTGTATCCGGGTATTGGGTGGAACCCGAAGGCGTTATGCTTCTGTCGGGGATGTGATCGTCGTGAGCATTAAAAGTGTAATTCCTTCGAGCGAAGTTAAAAAAGGTACGGTATCCAAAGCGATTATTGTACGTACGAAAAAGGAAATTCGTCGTGCCGACGGTTCTTACATCCGCTTCGACGACAATGCTTGCGTATTGTTGAATAATGCAGGCGAAATTCGAGGCAGCCGCATTTTCGGTCCGGTGGCTCGTGAGCTTCGCTCCGTGAATATGAAAATTGTTTCGTTGGCGCCGGAAGTTCTATAAACAACCCGCACCACCCCCCGCCCCCTAAAGGGGGAGCCGGGCCCAAGTCCCCTTTAGGGGATTTAGGGGTGGGTAAAAAAAGATAAATAACAAAAAATATGAGTAAATTACATATTAAAAAAGGCGATACGGTTTACGTCAATACGGGCGAAGACAGAGGCAAAACAGGTCGGGTGCTGAAAGTGCTCGTCAAGAAAGAGCGCGCCCTCGTTGAAGGCATCAATATGGTGTCGAAAGCGACTAAACCGAGTGCAAAGAGTCCTCAGGGAGGATTCCAGAAGAAAGAAGCTCCCGTTCATATTTCGAATCTGAACGTTTTAGATCCGAAAAGCGGTAAACCTACCCGTATCGGTCGAAGATTGAATGCGAAGGGAGTATTGGTCCGTTATTCTAAAAAATCGGGGGAGGAAATCAAATAATGAGTAATACAGCGAATTTGAAAAAAATATACCGGGAGAAAATTGTCCCCGGTTTGATGAAAGAGTTCAATTACACGTCGGTAATGCAAGTTCCCATATTGAAGAAAATCGTCATCAACGAGGGATTGGGCATTGCCGTAGCTGACAAAAAGATAATAGACATTGCCATTCAGGAATTATCGTTGATTACCGGCCAGAAGGCGATTGCAACAGTTTCAAGAAAAGACATTTCCAATTTTAAGCTCCGCAGGAAAATGCCCATCGGCGTGATGGTTACTTTGCGTCGCGAAAGAATGTACGAATTTCTCGAACGATTGATTCGCGTCGCTTTGCCTCGTATCCGCGACTTCAAAGGGATTGAAGGGAAATTGGACGGAAGAGGAAACTATACGCTCGGCATTCAGGAGCAAATCATTTTTCCCGAGATAAATATCGATACGATTACTAAAATATTGGGAATGAATATTACCTTTGTGACCTCTGCGCGAACGGATGAAGAGGGCTACGCGCTTTTAAGAGAATTTGGTTTACCGTTTAAGAATATCAAAAAAGATTAGTATGTCGAAAGAATCAATGAAAGCCCGTGAAGTAAAGCGTGCTAAATTAGTTGCCAAATATGCGGAAAAAAGAGCGCAATTGAAAAAAGAAGGCAATTATGAGGCATTGCAGGCTTTACCCAGGAATGCATCGCCGGTTCGTTTGCACAATCGTTGCAAAATAACGGGACGTCCGAAAGGATACATGCGCCAGTTCGGTATTTCCCGTATTCAAATGCGCGAGATGGCTTCTGCCGGGTTGATACCGGGGGTGAAGAAGGCGAGCTGGTAAGAAATAACTGACCCGGATAACTAACCCTAACAGGGTTTTAAACCCTGTTAGGGTTAAGAGAGAGGGTTGAGAGAATATAAAATTTAAATATTGTTCCCGAGTGGGAATCAATTTAATTATTAATAAAAAATGACAGACCCAATTGCAGATTATCTGACAAGACTTCGGAACGCCATCAAAGCAAAACACAGAGTGGTGGAGATTCCGGCGTCCAATTTAAAGAAAGAGATCACCAAGATCCTTTTCGACAAAGGCTACATCTTGAATTACAAGTTTGTAGAGGAGGGTCCGCAAGGTACGATTAAGATCGCCTTGAAGTATGACCCTGTGAATAAAGTGAACGCGATAAAAATCCTGAAGCGGGTTTCCACGCCGGGTTTGCGTCGTTATACCGGTTACAAAGACATGCCGCGTGTATTGAATGGTTTAGGCATTGCCGTACTGAGTACTTCCAAGGGAGTGATGACAGACAAAGAAGCCCGCACGATGAAAGTCGGCGGAGAAGTATTGTGTTATGTATATTAATAAGGAGGAAATCGTATGTCAAGAATAGGAAAATTACCCGTTACCATTCCGGCGAAAGTAACCGTAACGCAAAAAGATCATGTAGTTACGGTAAAAGGTCCGAAAGGCGAATTATCTCAAGCGATTGATCCGGCTATTAATGTAGAAATTAAAGCTAATGTTGTCTCCTTCTCTCGATTCGACGACGAACGACAAAATCGGGCGTTTCACGGTTTGTATCGGGCTTTGATCAACAATATGGTGATCGGCGTATCGGAAGGGTACAAAAAAGAACTTGAATTGGTCGGAGTCGGCTACCGCGTTTCCAACACGGGAAACGTTCTGGAATTTTCGTTAGGTTATACTCACCCCATCTTTTTGCAATTACCGCAAGAGGTCAAGGTGGAAACAAAAACCGAGCGTAATAAAAATCCGATGATTATTCTCGAATCGTTCGATAAACAATTGCTCGGACAAGTTTGCGCCAAGATACGCTCTTTCCGCAAAGTAGAACCTTATAAAGGAAAGGGTATCCGCTTTGTGGGAGAAGTCGTTCGCAGAAAATCCGGAAAATCGGCAAGTAAGTAATTTAATAACCGGAAATAAATATATGACATCAAAAGAATTAAGAAGGATCAAAATAAAACAGCGGGTACGTAAGCATATTTCGGGAACCGGCGCTCGTCCCCGTTTATCTGTATTCAGAAGCAATAAGCAAATTTATGCCCAAGTTATAGATGATGTAGCCGGCAAAACCTTGGCAGCTGCTTCTTCTCTTGGAATCACCGAAAAAGCGCCTAAAAAAGAAATCGCTTCCAAAGTGGGCGAATTGATTGCGCAAAAATCAAAAGAGGCAGGCATCGAAGCCGTGGTTTTTGATCGGAACGGGTATTTATACCATGGAAGAGTGAAAGAATTGGCAGATGCTGCCCGTAAAGGCGGACTTAAATTTTAATAAGCTATGGCAATAAATAATAAAGTAAAGTCAACAAACGACTTGGAGTTAAAAGACCGGTTAGTAGCCATCAACCGCGTAACGAAGGTTACGAAAGGAGGGCGCACTTTCAGCTTTGCAGCAATAGTTGTGGTCGGAAACGAAGACGGCATCGTCGGATGGGGTCTGGGCAAAGCAGGTGAAGTAACCGCCGCTATAGCGAAAGGAATTGAAGCGGCTAAAAAGAATTTGATAAAAGTTCCCGTATATAAAGGAACCATTCCTCATGAGCAACTTGCCAAATACGGCGGCGCTCTGGTATTTATCAAGCCGGCCACGCACGGAACGGGTGTAAAAGCCGGCGGCGCCATGCGTGCAGTATTGGAAAGTGTGGGAATCACCGATGTGTTGGCAAAATCGAAAGGATCGTCCAATCCCCACAACTTGGTAAAAGCGACGATGGCTGCATTGAGCGAATTGCGCGATCCGGCTATGGTTGCACAAAATCGCGGTATTTCGGTAGAAAGAGTATTTAAAGGATAAGGAGGAAAATCAAATGGCAACCGTAAAGAT
>Ga0209629_10003266_pt1 | contig 11523 bp, 11 predicted proteins | sample TergutCu122P5_FD_187286 | JGI IMG/M metagenome (GOLD analysis project Ga0209629, IMG submission 187286) | Cubitermes ugandensis P5 segment gut microbial communities from Kakamega Forest, Kenya - Cu122 P5 (SPAdes) (version 2) | ecosystem: Host-associated > Arthropoda: Insects > Digestive system...
ACCGGATTTTGCAGGCTCGCTGCCTTCAGTGCATACCTCACGATATACCACCTTGCGACTTGCTAATGCTTCGGTTTCCACTCCGCGCATAAGGGACTTACACCCTCCGGAAAAATACACTTGCGACCTTGCTTTGTTTATTGCAATATATTTGTATATTTGCAATTTTTTGATAGCTTGCACGCAAGTGCGCGCTGCTCATGCAGGGCGCACATATATCTCCTTCGGAGATAAGTTCGCAATGCATGTATTTTCACATAGGTTCGGGGGAAGACAATCTGAATTTAGGGTAGCATACCTGACGGCATGCTTTCAGGTGGTTGTGAGCGCCTTGTTTTCTAAAGAGATACAACCGTAACTCTTTTTATTTCTTTAAGCCTTTCCTCTGAAAATTGTTTTCGATAGGGTGCAAAAGCTTCTTTATCATTTTCAGAAATAACACGATAACTTTTGTAGAATATACTGCTTAGAGCGTCGTAAATATCGCTGTCTATTTGTACATTATCTACTATAAAAACCAAAGCATCTTCGGGATGATATTCACTAATATGACCGGCGGTGATACTACTATTCAATTCTTCGGAAGTGAATAGAGTTACTTCAACAACTTCTTTGATATTTTTCTTTTGTTTATATTCTGTTAAATCCGATTGGTTGGTAATGCGTTTCAGGGAACGTATATACACAGGGTTAATCGCCTCATATATTTTCCGCGTAACTACTCTGCCGTTTATTAAATAGAGCGTAGCCTTATCATTAATTACGCTTTGAGAAATATTTCTGATATAAACTCGTATTGTACCATCACGACTTATTTTTTCATTAAGAAACTCGTACGGAGTCAACTCGTATTTAGTGCCATCCGGTGTTATCCTTGCAAATAATTGCTCTGTACTGTCAGACGGTATGTATTCAACTTTTTCAAAAGATTGAAGTGAAAATGCAGATACAAGTACGCGCGAATAATCTTTTGAAAGGCAATCATTTATGTAGTAATTCCATTTTTTTTTCACGTTCAACGTTGTGGGAGGCGTTGAGGGCGGAAAATATTCATGACAATCCGGGATATAATAAATATCAAAGCCAAGTAACTCAAATTCTTTTGTATTTTGCGTACTATCATAGCCAAAGTAATTTATTTCTTTGAATCCATGCGCATTGGCTATGAATTTTGGATTGATAGCTTTAAAAATCAAACCCGGGATTTTATATTTTAAACCTAAACTAAATCCGGGCGCCACTAACGATATTGTATCATTGTCGGCTATATTCCATGGATTATATGGGTCAACCTTTGGAGAGGAACAACCCGCAATAACGGAAACCAAAATTAATAAGTAAAAAATTAATGTTTTCATATATGACATACCTTACCAACATAATAAGCCTGTTCTGTTTTCTCAATTTCCGGAAATTCGTTCCGAAGCGTCTCCATTGAAATTCTTTTTTTTTTTTCACGTCAATAATTATTTAATAAGTTATTAATTTATAATTGTTTGTTTTTAAAGAATTATAACTGTAAGTGTTTTTCTTCCTTTAGGGTTTTCCTTCGGAAGCAACTCCCGATAGGATGCAAAAAATTCTTCATCTCCGTATCCAGAAATAGTTCGAACCTCTTTAAAGAAATATCTATTTAAGGCATCATAGATTTTCCGGTCAATTGGTATATTGTCAACCAAAATGATATTACATCCCGGACAATAATCAGTAGTATATATAATTTGCCCTTCTATCATATTAATGCAGAAACGAGAACACGCGAATAATAATACAACAGTTGATCATTGATGTAATAATTCCACTTTTTTGAGGCATTTAGAGAAGTAATAAAATTCCTCCAATTTTCAAAATCAGGAATAGGGGCGTAATCAAAACCTGTTATGCTAAAAGATTTTCTTGTAATTTTTTCTCTATCATATTCTGTTTTTTTTTCTGTTTTTTTGAAACCATATACATTAGCAATATATCTGGGATCTATCGCTTTATAAATACTACCGGTTACTTTTACAAATAACATCTCGCCATTCTCTGGGTCTTCTAAATATACAGTATCATTGTCGGCAATATCTAAATGGCTGCGGATATCCTTTTGCGCCAAACTGTGCATAGCCGTCATTATACCGAATACAAAAAGTATCAATAATCTTTTATTTGACCTAACCAATTGTCGTATCATCATAATATATAATGCAATTTTATTAATAATTCATCAGCAAAAGTAAAAAAATGTTTAGAAATTTCAAAATAGCGGAAGATTTATCTTTGCGTTCAGAAACAGTCGGACATCTCGATGCCGGAGACCTGCCCGAGTCGATGGGTTAGACAAATTCATCCGGCACACTGCGCAAATTTGTTACAGTTACAGGGCAATGCAGAAATTATCACCAAAGACTTGCGTCTGTTACAGCGGTTTTATTATGATTTGATGAAACAAATAAAACGGGGTTGAAGAACAAAAGTCCCAAGCGGTGAAAGCGGAAAAATCTTCAGCCGCACCTACGAGGAGCGTCAGGAGGACGCGATAAGAATGGGCATCCGCTTAGTTGCGCAACAGACACACGAGACGCTACGCTTAGCCTTAAGGCAGTGAAAAACTTATCAAGTGTCTTTGGAAAGTTTGTCAGGTGTCTTCGGAAAAATTGACGGGTATCTTCGTATAGGGGATCGCTCGATCCAAGAACATTACAACCGGACTGTATGAATGCTACAACCGGATTGTTTAAACATTACAGCCGGACATAAATCATTAAACAACCGTGATTAATTTTTGCAGCGCTCCGCCTCTGATGGATTTGTGTCTTCGCATGATTGCTTGAACAACAATTGTGTAATTTCCGGGCGGCAATTCCATATTTTCCAACCGTGTACCCGGCACTATACGCAGATTGATATGATGACGTTTGGGGTCGAATTTGTCTCCTTTATTACGGAATACGCCGCTGATTGTAGTCTGGATGCGAAATAAAGGAGTAGTTACACTGCCTCTGATTTCGATAAAATGTTCAATGGATTGCATGAGTTTTTCAAAGTAAGCCAAAGCTTGGGGGCGCGTAAGCCCTGTCCCTTCTGGTACAAAATAATCCATAATATCGTCAATATCAGTTTTTTCCCATTGTTTTACTTTAGCGATGTATCCGCCTGTTTCCGGATTCATTTTGTCTTTGGTTAATGAATAGCGAATCATAGTTTAATCAGTTTTGAGTTAAAGAATCAGTTAATTGAAAGTGCAAATATAAGCTAAAAATGTTTTATTTGCAAAAAAATTGGTAAAATATTTGTACATATACGCAAATATGCGTATCTTTGTAGCGTTGATTAAAAAAACAAAGCGATCTATGAAACGTTTTCTTTTAGAACAAAAGCTGAGAGCTTTGGGCTGCGATTTTCATCGAAACGGCAGTAGTCACGATATTTGGGATTACGAAAACGGTCGAAAATTCCCTTTTCCCAGACATTCCGATATTGATGAAAGATTAGCCAAGTCGATGATAAACAAAGCTGAACAAAACAGGAGGAACTGATTCCTCCTGTTTTTAATCAACACTTTATTAGATTTAGGTATGAAAATGCAAAAAGTTACAATTACAATTACGAAAAACGGAACGGAAGGATATGTCTGTACTTGTGATTATCCGTTCAAGCATTTCGATTTAGGCGGATGCGGTTCTACGGTTGAAGAAGCAAAAAACGATTGTTTCACTTTCTATGATGAAATGAAAAAGGAATATCCCAACGAAAATTTTCCCGAACTTGACGTATCGTGGGTATTCGATTTTCCAAGTTTTTTCAATCATTTCGATTTTTTGAATGTTAGTAAAGTAGCAAAGTATGCAGAAATGAGTCCATCAAATTTTCGGCATTATGTTGTAGGTTCGAAGAATATGTCGCAAAAACAATTCTCGAAAATAACACAGGCGTTCGGTAGAATGGCAGACGAACTGAAATCCTGTACGCTTAAAATGTAGTTTGCCAAGTCTTTTTTTAATCAACAGTTGAAAAAGCTCGCTTTTTTAGGAGCGGGCTTTTTCTTTGTCAGTTCAAAAATCCGCTGCATCGAATCAAATACAAGCAGAGGAAAAATTATAGCCATTTTATCATTCCGTCAGGAATGAATCGCTCGGTAGATAATTGCGCCATCCACAACCCTTTGCATGCCGTCAGGTATGCAACCGAATCAATCAATTGTGGTAGCATACCTACGGAATGCTTGTAAGGTTATGAGCGCTTTGTTTTCTAAAGAGATACAACCGTAACTGTTTTTATTTCTTTAAGTCTTTTCTCTGAAAACAGTTTCCGATAGGGTGCAAAATCTTCTTTATCTTTTTCGATATCACGAATTTCTTTAATGTGAAATTTGTTCAAGGCTTCATAGATTTTCCAGTCAATTTCTATATTGTCAACCAACGTGGCATCATATTGTGGATAACCGGATATTATAACTACATCGTTTATCAAATCATTTATATCGAAAAGGTCAATTTTAACAATTTCCTTTTTCTTTTTATATCCGTAATCAGCCAATTCTTCAGGATTTGTGATGCGCTTTAACGAACGGATAAAAACCGGATTGATTGCATCAAAAAATTTTCTGGTAATGACTTTATTACCATTCAATAAATAAACTGTCGTGCGGTCATTGATGGCGCTTTTGGAAATATCTCTTGTTTGAAAGCGTATAACCTCCTTATTATAATATTTGGGCAGCGAACAACAATCTACGCTTTCAATGGCTTGAGGCATTAGTGCGCTTATAAGTGGGCGACCCTCGCTAAAGATATTTATATCGTTGATAAAATAGTTCCATTTTCCATTATCATCTAAGATAGGGGACATACCACTATAGGGAGAAGGAAAAACTCTATCATAAATAAAAAGAGAAATCCTTTTTATTACAACTCTTCGGTCGCCTTCTACATCTATTTCTTCTCTTAAGATGCCATACTTATTGGCAATCAACCTTGGATCAATAGCTTGGTATATAGCTTCTGTTATTAACCACTCAGCTCCTCCTGGGGATGGACTCGATAGCGATATCCTCGTATCTTCTTTTTGCGCCGAACTGTACACAGTCGTCATTATTCCGAATAAAAAAAGTATCAGTACCCTTTTATTTAATCTAATCAATTGTTGTGTCATCATAATATATAATGCTATTTTTTAATAATTCATCAGCAAAAGTAAGAAAATGTTTAGAAATTTCAAAATAGCGGAAGATTTATCTTTGCATTCAGAAACAGTCGGACATCTCGATGCCGGAGACCTGCCCGAGTCGATGGGTTAGAGTCGCCCGAGTCTAACCCTTAGACATGCCCTACTCTAAGCCATAGAGTCGCCCGAGTCTCGGGCATCGATCTGGGCAGGTCTATAATATGCTAATTAATAAATTCTAAGGATTACAATAAAATATTATATGCTATATTTTTAAATATTTTTAAGAGATTTATAAAAATCGCGTAACTACTCAGGTCAAATTTGCAAATATATTTCGGCTCATCGGTAAATTTAGCGCAACCCCAATCCGGAACGGATTAGATATGGGTAGCCCGATGTGAAACGTCGGGGAATTGGAATGATGTAACCACCCCAAAGCGGCGAAGCCCCGAAATGTTTATAAAGAAAGAACATAAGGATGAAGTTGAAAAGTATATTGCAGGTATTATCGCAAATAATAATTGTAAATTGCTGGCAATATTTTGTAATGAATATAGGGATATGTTGAGAAAATCGCAAATCAATTTTGATGAAAAATATTTGTTTGATTGATGCAACAAAAATATTTCGGGGCTTCGCCGCTCAGGGGTGGTTAATTTATCCTTGTCCCCCGACGTTTCACATCGGGCTACCCATATCTAATCCGTTCCGGATTGGGGTTGCGCTAAATTTACCGATGAGCCGAAATATATTTGCAAATTTGACCTAAGTTACAAAATTTAGATAACTTCGGTTAAAAAAATTCCTGTTATTTTGTTATTATTAATCAAAACAGCTATCTTTGCTTCTTTATTTCTTATAATATTTATAAAACACAATAATCAAGATTAAATATGAAATATATTGCTTTCTTCTCCGCATGGCTCTGCTGTATCTCACTTACTATCGCTCAAGACAAATTCAAATTTGGCGAAGTCCCTGAGAATTTGTTGCGCATGACTGTCTATGATAAGGACAGTACTGCTTCTGCTTTTGTTGTTTACGAAAATCAAAACGTTTATTACAATTGGAATTCCGGATATTCGGATTTTGAATTATTATCGGATTATACGATTCGCATCAAAATCCTTACAGCGGAAGGCGTTGAGCGAGCCAACGTCAGTATCCCTTTTTACAAAGGCAATAATTCCTTTTCTTCTGAAAGTATAAACAATTTGACAGGATGGACTTATAACTTGGATAACGGAAAAGTGACGAAAGAAAAGTTATCCAAAGAATATGTTTTTACGGAGGATGTTACTGAAAACATTAAGCGATTGAAATTTGCATTGCCCTCGGTAAGAGTGGGGTCGGTTATTGAATACAAATACAGTTTTGCGACTCCTTTTTATAATCGCCCTAAAAATTTCCAGTTTCAGAGTTCTATTCCGGTCAAATACAGTCATCTTAAAATTTCCACCCCCGAATATTTTGTGTTCAATCGCGAAATTAAAGGGTATGAACCTATCAAAACAAATATTACGCCTACCAGTATGAATTTTTCAATTCAGGGGCAAGTACTGAGATGTTCGGGAGAAGAAATCACTGCCGAAGTATTTGATCTACCGGCGCTGAAAGACGAGGGTTTTGTATGGAATCATAGCGATTTTATGACAGGTATTTCCCTTAATCTTAAAAAAGTTGTTATCAACAAAACAGATCAATTAGCAAATAGTTATTACAAAGATTTTGCACAGACTTGGGATAACGTGGTTAACAACCTGATGGATTTCGAAAATTTCGGAGGTAAACTAAAGAACAAGGGACTGTTCAAGGATGAAATTACTGCAATAAAAGCTTCGGGAGGCAGTGACGAAGAGCAATTGCGGGCAATTCTGGATTTGGTGCGCAGTAAAGTTAAATGGAGCGGACGTAATACTTTCTATATCGACAATCCGACGAAAGCCTTGAAAGACGGAATAGGCAGCAGTGGCGAAATCAATTCTCTGCTCTTCAACGCCGTCAAAAATGCTGGATTTGATGCGGGAGTTGTAGCGATGAGCCTGCGTTCCAACGGAAGAATTCCCTTGACTTATCCCAGCCAGGATAAATTTAATTATTTTATCGTACAGGTAAAAGCAGGTGAAAAAACATATTGTTTAGATGCAACCCGTTCCTATTGCGATCTGAATGTCATTCCGGTAGATTGCATGGTTGATCATGCTTTGTGTATCATTGACAATAAGACTTTTAATTGGATCGACCTGACCAAAACAGGAAATAATACCGAGCGAACCAATATCATTTCTTTGTTTAATGAAGATGGAATATTGACCGGTACAAAATCAAAAGTCCGAACGGGAGAATGTATTTTCTCTTTCAAGCAGGATTATGGAAATGCGAAAGATGAGGCGGAATATATCCGGAAAATCGAAACCGACAAGGATATTTCTATTGCCGATTATAAGACAGAACAAAAGCAAACTTCTTTGGTAGAAACTTTTAGCTTTACTTCTAACTCAATCCGGCTGGAAGGAGAAAACCTCCTGACAATCCACCCTTTGCTGTTTGAAACCATGCAGAAAAATCCGTTTAAGCAGGAAACGCGAAAATTGCCCGTTGAATTTAATTATCCCGAAGACGATAGAATCAATGTTACTATCGTCGTTCCAAAAGGTTATGTTCTGGACGAAGCGCCTAAATCAGAACGTTTCATATATGAAGACAAATTAATTGATTTTAGCTATTTAGTGCAAAAAGTCGATGAAAACCACATACAAATTGCTTATCGTTTCAAATTAGATGCCTGTATAATTCCTGCCGACGATTACGCAAATTTACGCGACTTTTTTTCCAAAGTATATGCCAAATGTCAAGAAGTATTGATTTTCAAAAAGGTATAAGATGAAACAATTTTTTCTATTTTTTTGTCTGCCGGTCTTTTTGAATGTAAGCGGGCAGGTAAGTTATCCGGTAAGCGCCATTCCCGACAGTCTGAAAACCGGCGTACAGGCTGTTGTCCGGTATTCTTCGGAAAACTTTGTCCAACAGGATGAACAGAATGGAACATACAAAAAAACATTCGTTATTACCGTTTTCAACAATAAGGGAAATTCTTATTCAGACTTAGTCATTAGAGAAGACGATTTTTATGAACTGAAAAATTTTTCAGGCGAAGTATATGACGCAACGGGAAAAACAATTAAAAAAATTTCAAAGAAAGACCTGACTACCACTGCGCTTTCGGCTGATTTGGCTACCAGCGCCAAAACAACCTTTTATCAATATCAGGCGCCGGTATATCCCTATACGGTAAAATATGAATATGAAATGAGGTTCAAGGATGGAATTCTGTTTTATCCGACTTTTGCTCCGCTTCCCGGCTATGATGTATCCCTTGAGCAAGCCATCTATACTCTACAAGTTCCGCCTAATCTGAAATTGAGATACAAAGCGCAGGGAACTTCTATTCAGCCTTCTCAAAAGGAAAATACTTACATCTGGGAATTGTCCGGTTTGAAAGCAATTATTTACGAGTTGTGGGTGCCTGCGGAAGAACTGTTTCCTGTCGTCTATCTTTCGCCCGAATCATTTTGCGTAGCTAACGCCTGTGGAAGTATGGCTACTTGGGAAACTTACGGACAATGGAGCGGCGATTTGCTGAAAGGACGGAATTTATTGCCTCAGAACACCATCGACAAAATTCATGAATTAACACAAAATGCTGCCAATGAACGGGAAAAAGTAAAAATTCTGTACAACTATCTTCAGAAAACTACCCGTTATGTTGGCATTCAGTTGGGTCTTGGAGGGTGGCAGCCCATGAAAGCGGAAGATGTGGCTAAAACAGGGTTTGGCGATTGCAAAGCGCTTTCCAATTACATGAAGTCCTTGCTGGAGGCTGTGGATATTCCTTCTTACTATACGGTTATCGGTACAAAAAAGAAACGGTTTTTTCCTGATTTTCCCAGTTTTGGACAGGCAAATCATGTCATTTTGATGGTACCTTTGAAAAGCGACACACTGTATTTGGAATGTACTTCCCAGCAAGCGCCTTTCGGATATATCAGCTTTCTGGCGGGACACGATGCGCTGGCGGTAAGTGACAATAAGGCTTTTTTCTGTACTTTACCCGATTATCCTCCGCATGAAAATGAGGAAATCAATCGCATCCAAGTCCAAGTTGATGCTGACGGCACAGGACATTTGACTGTTCATTCCACCTTCAAAAACTTAGAATTTGAAGGATTATATTATGCGTTGAAAAGCGCCGATGCCAATGAAACCAACAATATTCTGGCAAACATGCTTCGCGTCAACAAGCCGGCTATCAGCCAATTCAGGAAAGAAGAAACGTTGGATACTCCGCCTCGCTTGGATGTTTATTTCACAGTGAATTGTGAAGATTTTGTCACTTTAACCGGTACACGGATGCTTATTCCAGTCAATCCCTCGCAAACGGGAGTAAAAGGCTTGTTGACCGGTTCGGTGCGAAAAAATGATATAGTCATGGACGCAAGTAAATTTCAGAACGATACAGTCGTCATCCGGATACCTGAGGGGTATAGCGTTGAAAATAAACCAAAAACGGTCGAGGTTGATTCTCCTTACGGATCTTTCAAATCGAATCTTATCGAAGAAAGCGGACAATTAATTTATACCCAAACGCTTGAAATAAAAAAAGGTAGATTTCCAGCAACAGAATTTGAAGAAATGAAAAAGTTTTACAGCCGGATTGAAGCCCTGCAAAGCGGAAGAATCGGATTGAAAAAAGCGGAGTAATAATCATGAACTTATTTGAAAAAACGACGATAACTTGTTTTTCACCCTATAAAACTCAAACATGGAAAACAAATGTATCCCGGATTGATACACCTTATACCTTATTATATACGCATGATTTACCTTTACAATTAAGCGCTTATGCCATAGAACGAATGTTGCAGGTCATCGAAGACACCGGCGCCGGAATGTTATACGCCGACCGGTATGAAATGAAAAACGGCGTAGCGCAGCCTCATCCGGTGATTGATTATCAGGAAGGAAGTTTGCGGGATGATTTCGATTTTGGTCCGCTCCTGCTTTTCCGGTCTTCAACATTGAAAGAAGCTGTCAGTGAAATGGATGTTGACTATCAAGCGGCTGCCTTGTATGATTTGCGGTTAAAAATTTCCAAACGGAAGCCTTTGTTTCATTTGCCGGAATTTCTTTATACAGTACAGGAAACGGATTTACGTAAATCGGGAGAAAAAAATTTCGATTATGTTGATCCGAAGAACCGGCAAGTGCAAATCGAAATGGAACAAGCCTGTACGCAGTATCTGAAAGATATTGGCGCCTGGCTGAAACCCGAATTTACACAGGTTAAATTTTCTGAAGAAACGTTTCCCGTCGAAGCTACGGTAGTGATTCCGGTGCGTAACCGCGAAAAAACCATTGAAGACGCCGTCAACTCGGCGCTGATGCAGGAAACCGATTTTCCGATGAATGTGATTGTCGTTGATAATCATTCTACGGATAAAACGACTGAGATACTTCAACGGATGGCATCCCGCGACCAACGGCTGATTCACCGGATTCCCGACAGGAACGATTTAGGCATCGGCGGCTGTTGGAACGAAGCCATCATGCACCCGCAATGCGGAAAGTTCGCCATCCAATTAGATAGCGATGACTTATATATTGATAAACAGGTTATCCGGACGATTGTCAATGCTTTTTACAAACAGAATTGTGCGATGCTCATAGGAACTTATAAAATGGTTAATTTCCATTTGGAAGAAATTCCTCCCGGAATCATCGACCACAGGGAATGGACGCCCGATAACGGAAGAAACAATGCGCTTCGCATCAATGGACTGGGAGCGCCTCGCGCTTTTTATACGCCGGTATTGCGGGAAATAAAACTTCCTAACACAAGTTATGGCGAAGACTATGCCGTTGGTTTGGCTATCTCGCGGAATTACCGGATAGGTCGCATCTATCAGCCGCTTTATTTGTGCCGCCGCTGGGACGAAAATTCGGACGCCTCATTGGACGTGAATAAGATGAATGCGCACAATTTTTATAAAGACCGCATTCGCACCATCGAATTATTGTCGCGGAAAATGATGAATAATGAAAGGTAAAAGAAACATACCGCCTTTGACATGGATTCCTTCGCTGTATTTAGCTGAAGGATTGCCCAATGTAACAATAACAGCCGTTTCTGTTGCTCTATACACAAAAATGGGACTATCTACCACCAACATTGCTTTTTATACGAGTTTACTGTATTTGCCCTGGGTGATAAAACCTGTTTGGAGTCCGTTTGTGGATATGTTAAAAACCAAACGATGGTGGATTCTTATCACGCAACTGTTGATTGGCGCCGGATTTGCAGGCGTTGCATTT
>Ga0209629_10003267_pt1 | contig 11523 bp, 6 predicted proteins | sample TergutCu122P5_FD_187286 | JGI IMG/M metagenome (GOLD analysis project Ga0209629, IMG submission 187286) | Cubitermes ugandensis P5 segment gut microbial communities from Kakamega Forest, Kenya - Cu122 P5 (SPAdes) (version 2) | ecosystem: Host-associated > Arthropoda: Insects > Digestive system >...
CACACGAGGGCGTGTACGGGAATTAAAAAACGGTCATAACTCCGTAACCGTCCAAAATCGGACACATGTTTATATGAACTTTTTCATCACAAAGACCTAGGAAATCACCTCCTGCAGTTATGCCCTAAAGTCGTGAAACACCCTGTATATGTATTTATGAAAATATACCTAAGACTTAAGAATTCCAATTAAAAGTAATAATATAGAATGATATTGAGATATATTACATGTAAGAATATTTTGATATTTACTTTTAAAATGATTACACTGAACCAAGATCTATATTGGAATTCCACGTAAAATTTTCCTCCGAGTAAAATGAATTTATAAGAAGGAAACTTTTTAAAACATCTTAATTGGTTTATGTCTTGAGATGTATTTTGTATGTTAGTAGGAAGGTGATTAAAAACTTTGATTCCAAAATAAAAGGGACCTTTTTGGAAAGCTGTTTGTTTGCAGTGGGAGTATGTAATACAGAACTAAATCTGGTGCTAATGTTATGAATTTCTGAATTTGATTCATATAAATCTCTATTTTTGGCAACAAATAATAACTGGGAAAAAATATATTGTGATTTTAATGGTAGAATTTTTAGATTCTTGTATAATTGACAAGAAGAATCTCTATTTCTGGCATTCATAATTATTCTAATTATCGTCTTTTGAATTTTAAAAATATTAGAGCTGTATGCAGATTTACCCCCAGAAAATTATGCCATACAATAGGATTATTCTAATTAGCCTCTCTTGGATTGTAGAAATTTAGAGCTGTATGCAAAATTACCCTAGAAAATTATGCCATACGATAGGACAGAATTAAAGTATGAAAAGTAAATTGTCTTTAGTGTATCTTGGGACATTAAATGCTGAGTTTAAACATCATTTGATCAATATTGTTTTTCCATGACAAGGAAATCTCTATCTAATCCAAGAAATTTGTATTTTTAGTCTCTTTAATCAGGTTATTATCACAACATATTTTTGTATTAATTTCATGACTATTTTTAGGCCTAAATTGTAAAAAGTAAGTTTTATCAAAATTTAAAGATAATAAGTTACCTCTGAACCAGTCAATTATATTGTTAATATCTTCTTTAAATTTGGAGGGACTAGGATTTGTAATTATTATGCTTGTGGCATCTGCAAATAGAACTGGTTTTGATGGGTCAGCTATTATATTTGGAAGATAATATGTGTAGATTAAGAACAAAGGACCAAGTATTGAACGTTGAGGAACACTGTTTTATTTTGCCCCATTCTGAAAAATTAGTATTATTAGAAGTGCTGTTATTTATTAGTACTCGCTGATATCTATCACTGAGTTATGATCTTAGCAGTGCATTGGTTTTGCCCTTGAATCCATAAAATTCACATTTAGACAATAGTATATCATGATTTACAGAGTCAAATGCTTTTTCTAAGTCACAAAATATTCTGCTAACTGTTAATTTATTATTAAGTGTTACAAATATTTCATTTATTAGAATGAAGAAGGCTTTTTCAGTTAAGGAATTATTTCTGAAGCCATATTGTTCAGTTGCTAATATACGAGTATTATGGTGTACTTACTTTTAGAATTTTCATAGGAATCCCATCATATCCATGAGAGTTTTTGGATTTTAGTGATTTTATCATTTTTTCTATTTCTTTGGGTGTTGTATATTTTAGTTTCATGTTTGAACAGGGGAGCTTAAAGTTTTTATGAAGACAATGTATGGGATTGTTACAATTTATTAAATTTTTGTCATTTTTAATGTTACTAGTTATTTTGTCAGCTACTGTTAAGAAGTAGTTACTGAAAAAGTTTGTAATTGATTGTTGATTAGTAATGAACTTTCCAACTATATTTATGAGTTGAGTACCTTTATTTTTATGGTTTTGCATGTTTCCTTTTAGAATATCCCAGGTAGTATTTACTTTATTGTTGGACATAGAAATCTTATTGTTGTAATAAAGTTGTTTTGCAGCTTTAATTACTTTAGACAAAACTAAGCAGTAAGATTTGTAGTGTGCCTTTAATTTAGAATTATTACTATTTCTACTGATCAAATAAAGTTCTCTTTTATGCTGGTATGAGGTTTTTATTCCTGTTGTAATCCAGGGTTTGTTATTACGTGTACTGTACATTTTCTGTGACGGGAAGCTGGAGTTGAAAATTCTCAAGTGTGTGTTAAGAAAGTTGTTGTAAACTGTATTAACATCCTCCCCGATAAGAACGTTGTCCCAGTTTTCATAGCTGAAATTAATTGCAAATTAAGATCTGGAGAATCTACTAAATTTTCTTATGCTTTGAGTTTGGCCAATACATTATCTACAGTAATATCATTAATTGTTATAACTTGGGCATCATGATCAGATAACCCGTTAACCAGTGGATGTATGGAGTAATTTTCATATTTTACTTTACCAATAAATATTATCTATTGCCATAATAGAGTTATTATGTATTCTAGTTGGAAAGTTTACGGTATTATAAAGGCTGTATGAGAGTAACAAGTTGTCTAGTTTGCTTTTTTTGTCATTGTAATTAAGGTAATTTATATTAAAGTCATTGCAAATAATAATCTCAGTTGTGCTGTGTAAGAAATTGAGAATGGATTCTTAAGGTATGTAAAAAATTTGTTGGTGATCTATAGATATAATGCAAATAGTTAAGTATGATAAGATAATCCTAACTGCACATGCTTCAGTGTCTTGTTCCTACTGAAGGGTATCATGCACAAAAATAATAACTCCACCATTCTTAAGATTCCCTGCAAAATTTAGCGCCAAATGTTATATTGATCCATATATATAAAATCAATTTCAGTGCGTTTGAGATGATGTTCAGTTAAAACAAAGCACCTGGGGAAAAACTGGAGACAATCAACTTATTAATTCTTCTGATTTGTTCAACAGACCCCTAACATTCTGGTGAAACATCATAAAACTCTTGGTCTTATTTGAATTTGACAGAGGATCATTACGTGTTTGAGGCTGCCACCTTAAACTTTTGGGACCTTGCTTCTTGCATTTCAGATTATCTTTTTGTATTCTGAGAGATCTAATAACCTAAGAACCATTTATCAGGGAGTTACCTCCTACACTAAGGTCCATGTTTACCATAGATTTCATTGAGTCTTCTGTGGTCTACATAGTAGATGTTCTGTTTATAACTTGTAACTGGTTTAGTGGAGCTGTTAGGTTTTGATCTGATTTCCAGTTTAAAATTAATGGGGGATCTATTTTCTCTTCCAATATTGAATATGTGTGAGACTATTAGTTTAGAAAACACTTCCTTTCCTTGACTGTTCAGGTGTAAACCATGATTGTCATTATCCATTTCTAACACTGACATATGTTGATATACTTTTACCATTTTCTTTAGCTTTCTATTAAATAATTTAATTTCACTGTTCATACATGAAGACTGCATCAAATCATACCTAGGAGGAACAGTTACCAAAATGATATTAGTGTGATTATTGGTTTTGATGTAGTCCATGGGTGTTGTAGGGCCTTTGTAGAGTTCTTCTTTCCAAATCGTTAGCACCTCCACAGAATATTAAAACATTGCTTTTTCATAAGCTCATGATATTTGCTTAACCAATGTCACTATAAACCACCTGGAAAGTAAAATTAGCTGATAAAAAGTAGTCTAGCCAGCAGCACTGCTTACATGATGAAATCATCTTTCAAGAATTCAAGTGTGATTTCATACCATACCTCTAGGCTATTATGTATATCAGTGGATCACTGGAAGAGTTGTCTCCTTAAGTCATAGCTAGAGACATGGATTTTCCCATCTTCCTGTTTAAATTTCAATGGGCATTATACTAGTCTAACAATAGCAGAAACAGGATACAATTGCATCTCAGCCTTCAATGGCTTCTCCTCACTCTTACATGATACAATATGCCAGTGCCCCACTAAGTGATTTCTTAGGCTTTGTTGATGTAGCTGAAGTACTGATGTAGCAAAGTGGATTTTAAATTATAATTCTGTTGATGTATTACTTTGCATGCATCCTACCCATTGACTTCTTAGGCTTTGTTCAACCAGCTGAGATGATGTAGTAAGAGTGACATTAGATTATTACTACTATGAGCAATCTTAAATTATCAGTATATAAGATTTCCATAGTAATCACACAGCTTACTTTCAAGTATATGCTTGATGCATTTTAATAGGGTCCACACGTCTGTCCAACAATAATCTTCTCAGACGTCTGTGCATGTCAAGAACTGCAATTCTGTATTGAACTTTTAAGCTCTTTGTTTAGCACATACGCACATAACAATGTACAGGCACGTGGTCTTCAGTTGCCATCAATTTATACACAAAAATAAACCAATACCATCTGAATGGATTTTATTAGCATTTAATAATGTCAGTGTATAATGAAGTTATATGACCTGCTGTTTTCATCAACATGGGACAGTACTTACTAATTTACCTCATTAAGGTATATGAACTGTAGCTAAATCCATAAGTGGGTCTGTGACAAACGCATGGCTTGTCCTCAGGTTGCAGCCTACCAATATGAATGCCAGCTACCAATATATTTAATAAGCAGTCACAAACAGGTGACAAGAGTGGTCCTCCAGCTTATGGATGGAGCTCTCACCATACAAAAATTAACATAGCACAAAATGCTTTCCAAAGCCTCAGACTTGGACAGATCCTTTGGCATGACCCAAGGAACAGAAAATGGACATGTGGCAAGCTCTTGTGAACATAGTAAAGAACTTCCGTGGGAATTTATTAACCAAGAGAGGAACTATTAGCTTCTCAACAATGGCTCTGCTCCATAGGGGTACTTAATCGGTACAGAACGTGACTTAATTACACACTACAAACCAACAAAATGCACGTCCTAATTAATATTTTAAGTTTTTGATGTCTACGTTTTGAACACAAGGGTCCATCTTCAGGAAACTAAAAATTAAAATATTAATTTAGGAAATGTGCATTTTGTTGGTTTATATTGTATAATTATATTATAATGCATAGTGCAAGAAACTTTAAAAAAAAACTGACTTAGATACTTAATTGCCATAGAAGGTTTTGAATATGATGTGTGTATGATTAACTTAGAAGAGACCCCAAAGAATGAACACCACTAGTATTAAAGATACCCACCACATCCTATCAAGAGGCAGGAGAATCCAGTTCACATCCACATATTTCTTTAATGTCACTTTTTGTAATTTCTTTCTACCCTTTCCATGTTTTTTGAAATGACTTCCATAAAAACTGTTGTATATGCTGCTTATGACCAGCCTCCTGAAATGTCCTTTAGTTCATAATCCTGATTCCAATGCACACACAAAAATCACACATATCCTCACGTTAATGCATAATTAACATCCCTGCACTACTATGATACCTCTTGTTCTTTCATAATACAAGACCACTAAAACTACTTTATAAACCATACAAAAAAAAACTGAACTGAATAATAAACAAATTTCTTGAATTCAGTTTTTTACGTTATGTAAACAGTATGTTCAGTGTAACATTTTTGTCTAAAACTGAGTTTCTTAATGAATATCATTTATGTTTGCCACTGTGAGAAAATTTCAAATATATTGCTTTGTAGGATTATTTCAACTTTGGTGGGCAGATATGTACTAATTTCACCACTGTTTTATCTGTAATTAAACTGTCCTCCTGGATATGACACCATGTCATTTGGCACAAATATACTGTTTGTCATGCTGAATGAAATCTCACACACAGTGGGTACAATATTCTACATAATATCACTTGATCGTGAACACTTATTTACAAAAGCTCAAAATTTATACTTTTGTGAGAATATGTTTGGGGTTAGAACAGCAGATTCTGGCAATATTCAATATCTAGGCTCAAATTCTATATATACCTTCGATTTTTATTTTCTATCAAATTGTAGCGACTCTCCTTGTGCTATTACCGTTGCTTATTATACTTTCATCCACTAGCTTACACCCTTCTTGTCTCTTTCATTCCCCACATTACAGCCAAGATGGAGTAACAGATTATTAACACAAACAACTTTCTCTGATGAGATAAAATTATCCCCATTTATAGTTCAAGTTAAAACTCATTCCTTGTATCAAGAACTCTGTATGGGTAAAACATAAAAACTGTGACTTTGGTAACAAAAACACCTTCCTACCTTCAATATGACAATATCTGGTACAGCAACTGTGAACAAATGCTTGACTTCAGATTGTGGCCTTTTGTGCTGTGACACAATGTTCTCTTGTGGATGGATGCTGCATCTATCTTCAAGAATGAATAATCATTTCCAAGTCGGACAGGAAACAGATCATGTGTAAGATGCAAAATGGTTACATTGACAAGTTGCAAAGGAGGAGGTCAAACCGAACCATGAGAAGGGGTAGATATGGATACAGCCCAACATGAGAAATCACAAAACAGAACAACCCTTTCCAGAGCCACAAGAATGAGAGAAATATATACACATCAGAATCTCAGTGTTCATGATTAACCACCACAAACATCAGAATCCATGTTCAATGCACAATGCCTTATTTGGTTCCAAGAACTTATGCAATACTGGTTATAAATTTACAAAATAACCCCAGAAAGCATTAAAAGCATGAAGACCTCTTTTTCATAAAATACAAACAATTTTTGGACACATGAAATGAATGGACAACAGTCTCATAGCATAAAGCACAAATGCAATCAACCTAACCTAATAATACAAAGCTTGGCTGTGCCAACATTTATCTGTACAATAGCAGAAGAATGGAGAGACACTGACTTGTCAGCCACGTGGTTTCAACACAATCCACCAGAACCAGATATGCAAGCTCAGAAAAAAGGTATTAAAATGTGTTATCAAAGTTGATATCCTAAATACAAAGGTTCAGAAACAGTGAGACTACTGTAGATGTGACAAAAACCGATAGCAAAGGTAGAACGTTGCCTCAAGGTGACAAGATAATCTGACACAGAAAACCTGCTTCCTGTCCTTGTCATCATTGTTCATCTAACAAATATCTGCTACAAAACTTTTGCTAAACACCTTCTGCATCTACAATTATGGTGGAAACACAACAATGATTTCAAGCTTTTTGTCATCAACACTGTGAAGATTTATAGTTAATGTATATGCAATAAAACTGCAAAATTTCATTTTCGTTTTAGTGAACATGTGAACATAAACAACAGATCTCTCAAGATAAGTATCCACATAATCATTAACCTGATGATATCATTTTTACAGGCAACAATGAAAGGTTATCAAAATGAATGAAAAGAACTCAAACTTACAAACTCAAACTAAAGAGAATGTAAATTGTATCACAATTCAATTACAGTAATAGTTTGCAACCACATAACACTACACTGCCACGTCATCCACTTCCATGTATCGTGATTCACTTGTAGGATCTACTACATGCCGTGTACTCCTCCTCTGCACACATTCAACGTTTTCATATGGTTTCTTGTACTTTCCACTTTTTACATACTTCCTTTTCTTCTTTGCAACATCCTTCCTTTTTGCAGTTCTTTTTCTCTTCTTGCTTTTTATACTGGTCTTTAACTTTGAAACACCTGTATTACCTTCACTTCCACCAACATTTCCATGGCTACTAGACGTAGATGGAAGGCTATCATTTTGAAACAAAGGATCCGTAAATTTTGGAAATATATTGGACATTATGGCAGGCCACACAAACAAAGATGCCAAACGTTCCTTCCACAAAGCTGATGCATTTTCAGGCGAAATTTTCTCAGAAGCTGACACTGAACAGCCACCAGAATCTTCCATAACAAATGGTTTAGACTGTGCACCTGCATTATCTGCAACATTCCGACGGCTTAAAAGGAAAGTGCGGAATCCAACCAAAGTGGTGTGGTTGGGAGGGCACAGGTAGGGTACTTTGTAAGTGGTGTCCACCAGGTCTAATGGAGATGTTCCAGAAAGTGTGGTGGAAATGCTGGCAACTTGATCTACACACTTAGCAAGTTTTGCTTCAGTATGTGCAGTAGATACACTTGAAGCCTGAGATGGAAGTGCAGTTTCTGACAGTGCAGTGAGGCCATTCATAACTTCAGTTGGAGTAGTGTCTTCTGTTGGTAATGTATCACACAGAATAGGACTGGTGTTGTCTTCTTCCCTGTCTCTCAGACAACGAAGAAATGATCTGTCAACGTCTTGAAGCAAATGATCCCCATCTATTGTAGAATCATCCTTAGGGATATTAAGGTGTGCCCGAAAATACTTGAGCATATTGTAAATAACCTGTACACTATTCCAAACTAGATCTTCATCATAATGACGCTTCTGTCTGCCACCAGACTGAAAATATACACACCTGAAAAAACTATAATACTGCCTGTCAACTGTACTTAATGGCTTTGTTTGCCCCACTCTCCGTCCTGGACGCTTCCTCATTTCCAGCATGTCTTTCAGATTCAGCAAGTTGTCTTCATTCATTTCTGCACCTGCAGCCCTCTTACTAAGAATGGCTTGTACCCTCTCCCAAATCTTTCCTTCTCTGTTAGTTTCAACATTCACCCGTCGTGTAGGTGCAGGCAGAACCTTTCCTGAATCTACAGAGACTTTCTTCAACCAACCTTGCAGGGTACTATAGCGTTGCCTCACTTGAATTCTGTTTCGATTCACAAAATGCTGGCAAATTTTACTCCAACTGCCTTCTCCATGCTCTGCAACTAAGGACATCAAAAGGTCATCATCACGTTGAGTCCACGGTTCACCAGTATTGTGATATTTCAAATATGTCTTGTATCGTTCACGTATCTGTACTGAAGTGCGACCAGGTAAGAACCGGGCCACACGAGAGAAATCAGTCCCATACCTCCGTACAGCTGCTACCATCAAGATATTCTCTTCTTTTGTGAAACGGCCTTTTATAATTGAAGGATTTAATGAATAGGCCCAACGGTTAAACACTTGACTTTTACTACGTCCAGGCATAAAATATGCCACTTTAGACCATGGAATGTATGAACCAAACCGACACCTTTCCACTACTTCTTTAAGGTAATTATCTTCTTCTTTTGTCCACTTGCTCTTTCTCAATGAATCATTGAGTCTCGTTTGATACTGAAACATGCACTGATATGCAGAGCGATGAGTGCCAAGCTCCCGTGCAATTGCATCCCAGTTTTGATTTTTGTACTTAACAACAAGTTCTTTCAACTTATTATCTTCATCAACAGTCCATTTGGTTTTCCTTATCATAGGATGAAGATAATTATGCCACATTGCACGACACTCATCTGGACTATGGAACCCAGCTAAATCTACTGCTGATATTTTCATCCAATCATATTCCGACTTATTAAATCCAACAAGTTCTGCAACACTCCCATTCCCAATAGGAGCAGTGTTACTATCTTCCACGTAATGTTCTAAACCTTCAGTCTTTGTAGCATCATCTATACCACACAACGCCTTTACTTTAGGCTGCTTTCGCACTTCGGCGCCTTTACTTCGTTTCGCCATTTCCTCTGCCTTTACAGCGCTCAGTAGTGTAGATTTATCCTTTTCTTTCCACAATCTAACTGTTGGAAGATCTACTATACTCAGTTCATTGTTGGCAGTTTTCTTCCAATGATCCTCATTAGGCGGACAAGGAAAGTAATCCTGGTCTTTAAAATACGGAATACCAAACATGTAGCACCAACTACCACGACTCAGTGACACCTCATTTGAACTTTTGATAGAATCAATGCGGTCCTGCACATCCTTAATCTTTGTTTCACACTTCGCAAGCAATCTCACAAGCTGCTTTTCTACGGCAAGAAGCACGTCATAACATGCAGAACCAACAGTTCTACATATCGTCAAAGACGGAGCACATTCGTCTAACAGAATTTCGTTCAGATCTAAATATGAGTCTGACGAAGCAACATAACTTTCATTTTCCAATACTTCTTCATCGTTGATACTCTTTTCATATTCTTCTACACTCTCCTCATTCTCATCAGAAATCGTTCGTGCACCCAACACTTCTCTCAGATTAGCAATATCAGCATCATAAACATCCTCACCTGCATCTTCCATTTTGCGAAATTCCTACTTGCATCAGTATAATTCACAGCTCACCACCCTACACAGCTATTGCCCACCTCACTCCCCCAACCATTCAATTCCCGCCGCGTATTACGGTTCCTTACAGTCAATTCTGATCCATAGTTAAAGTGTTCAGGCCCAAGTACCAACTCTGCTACTTCGGACAACTACAACCACAGATCATACATAGCACAGATCGCAAGGTAGTCTTAGACATCCGAGCCCACGTCCAAACTGTGTCCACGGAATACTTCGATTGGCCCAAACCTGATGTCAGTAATGAACAGGTTTTGAGGTATCACTCCTTATTAAAAACAGCTTTTATGCACTGTAGGGTATATATTAAATCACATACTAATTTTGACATCTACGAGTTTCGGCATCAATAGATGCCGTCTTCAGGGAATTCAGTTTTACTGTAATTTCTTATCAGAACAGTTGAATGGGGATTTCATACGAGTGCTTTCAGTGTGACTAAAAAGCACAGTGTAACTGAAGATTATTGATTCTAGGAGTCTCAGTTTCTCTGCTCTGACAAGTTCTTTGAGGTTAATAGCTGGGTTAGCAGTTCTTAACCTGGAGTCCGTGAACTTGGATGGGAAAAAATTACAACTTTATTTTAACCAACCTCTAACGAAATTTAGTTTTTCATGTCATAATTTATACAAGGTAATATGTGGCCTCTATACTCCAAAAGTGTTGGTTAACTATAGAACATCTCACTATTTCTATTTTATTCCATTTGTTTATCATTTTGCATGTAAATACACTTACTTTTCTACGAAGGGGTCCGTAGACTCTCAAGGGGGTCCATGGCAAAAACAAAAAAAGAATCAATACCCCATGAGCTAGGTACTCCTGAAAGTGGACGAGTGGTAAACGTCAAACGAAGTGTGCACATGAATGGCAACACACGACCCTTTAATTTCTTTCCGTAACTCTTGCAGTGTTTTTGGCCCTGTACTGTACGACACAATACATTTTTCATATAGTCCCACAAATAAAAATCAAGAGGGATTAAATCAGTTGATCGTTGGAGGTTGACAGGTATCCCACAAGTGTGTACTTTCTGGTTCCAGAGTGAAAATATTGATACTGATATATTTGTTAACTGCAATTGGGTTGACACCCGGTGGTAGAAGTACAGTACACATTTACACACAAATAATGCATAGAACAACACAATTAATACGGGAGAGTGCGGGTTGTGCCCCGTCTTTGCGAGTTATACCCTGGCATTTGCCTTACAACTGAGGAAAAAGCACGGAAAAACCTCAGTCAACATAGACGAAGCAGTGGCGTACCCAGGAATTTTATTTGGGGGCATTCAACAAATTCATTTGAGGACAGAGAGAACAGGGATCTGGGGGCGGTAGCCCCCTAGTCAGGAGTTCTGGAGGCAGCTGTAATTTTGTACAAGAAATTTCATTTCATATAGTAAAATTTTCTTAATTTTTGGTACTTTAGACTATTTATGATGAC
>Ga0209629_10003268_pt1 | contig 11523 bp, 7 predicted proteins | sample TergutCu122P5_FD_187286 | JGI IMG/M metagenome (GOLD analysis project Ga0209629, IMG submission 187286) | Cubitermes ugandensis P5 segment gut microbial communities from Kakamega Forest, Kenya - Cu122 P5 (SPAdes) (version 2) | ecosystem: Host-associated > Arthropoda: Insects > Digestive system >...
TCAATGCATTCTATGGAAATGGCTGGTAGAAGTTGAGATCTCAACATCTGTTAGTATGGTATTATACATAGAAAAATAACTAGTAAAATCTGGGGGCTCGGAGAACTGGACTGCATTCAGCTGCCTTGCTGTGTTGGTGCCCGCTCCGTTGGTGGGTTGCAGGTAGCCCTGAGATGTCTGTGGGAAAAGAGGAGGTGTGTGAGGAGACTAGTGTCTGTGTGTTCTCAATCTCTATTTTGTGGGGGTGGGTATGGTGGTACTTACATGTGGCTGGATGTGTCCTACGGGATCTTGGCCGCGTATGTAGCGTTGTGCTGAGTCCGTGCGTTGGTCCCGGGTTGGTGTTTTCTTGTGAGTATCCCGTGTGCGGGTTACTAGTGTCTTGTTATGCGTCGTGGTGTAGAGAAATCTCTTATCACTCACACTTGTTGTGGTGTACTTATGAATATTTTAGTCTTTGTGCGGTTTCGGTTTTCTGTGTGAATGCTTAAAATTGAACTGTTTCTACCTAGTTTTTCCCTGGACCCTGTCCGCGTTATAACCGTAGGTAGCATTGTGTGGGGCGAATGGGATAGTGTGGCCACTAGGGGCATGTGGTGGGGGGCGTATTATGGCTGGTGGGGTTTCAAAAGTGTGTCAAAGATCATGTTGGCCAGAGAAATACATTAGTATCTGCTCTGATAGTCAGGCGGCTCTGAAGGCGCTTCAGGCTGCCAAGACAACGTCTCCTCTGGTGCGTCAGTGCCAGCAGGCGTTGAATGATATCTCTGTCCGGCATGCCGTGAGACTGTATTGGGTCCCGGGTCATGCCGGAGTGAGAGGGAATGAAATTGCTGACGGGCTTGCAAGGAGCGGTTCTGGTCAGCGGTTTATTGGGCCTGAGCCCTGCTTTGGGGTCTCCAGGCAGAATATAAAAGGGAAGATGAAACGCTGGATTAGGAATCAGCATCTGGCATTGTGGCGAGGTCCCTGTGGTGCACAGAGGCAGGCTCGGGAGTTGATCTCTGGCCCTGATCTGGCCACAGGGGCCCGACAACTGTCCTTTAATAAGACGCAAACCAGGGCTGTTATTGGCCTGCTTAACGGACATAACACCCTGAGAAGACATCTACATGTGATGGGGCTCAATGATAACCCCACATGTAGGAAGTGTGGCACCGAGGAGGAAACCTTGGCGCACGTTTTATGCGAGTGTGAGGCCTTAGCCTCACTCAGGCATGCACATCTGGGTTCCTTTTTTCTGGACCCGGAGGATATTAGGGTGCTGGGGATGGGGGCCATCTGGAACTTTGCTAAAGGAACAGGGCTCCTACAACCTGGTACAGTACTGGGGGCACAGAGGGCCTGTTTTAAGGCCTAGGTGCATCGGGCCCGGCGGGGCCCGTACCCCATTCATTTTTCTATTCTATTCTATTCTATACCCACCCCCACGAAATAGAGATTGAGAACACACAGACACTAGTCTCCTCACACACCTCCTCTTTTCCCACAGATATCTCAGGGCTACCTGCGACTCACCAACGGAGTGGGCACCAACACAGCAAGGCGGCTGAATACAGGGCGATGACCCCATGAGATACCAGCGAGACACCCCTACCCGGTTTCCTGAGCCCTGGATTTTACTAGTTATTTTTCTATGTATATTACCATACTAACAGATGTTGAGATCTCAACTTCTACCACCCGTTTCCATACAATGTATTGAACTCTTAGCTAGCAATCGCAGAACCCGATGATGGCCTCAGAATAGGCCGAAACATGTTGGTCTATTGACATCATAGTTAATAAAATATTAGTTGTGTTTGACTACCTTACCTACACCTTATGCCTAGCTATCTAACAGGCTTACAGAAACAAACTCTGAAACGATACGTTGCTTTAAGATGCATCTGAAATGCAGTGTTTTGAGTATTTGTGACATTGGAAAAATTTTTGTAACTGTTGATTGAAACATTGTTATATATCACTTATGTAAGCAACACTACACAAATTTTTCTGTTGGTACCTTCTTCAGGTGAGTGGTTTCACCTGAAGACACTTCTGAAATGCAGCGTTTTGTTTTGTGTATTTGTGACAATGGAACAATTTTTGTAACTGTTGATTGAAACATTGTTATGATAATGTCTTTTATTTACCAACTGATGCATCATTGGTAAATAAAATACTTTGATAGCTTCAAGATGCACGGTACAACTGTGAAAAAAAAATAGAATAGTTTTATATCACTTTATGTAAGCAACACTTACACAAATGTTTTGCATTGGTACCTTCTTCAGGTGAGCGGTTTCACCTGAAGATGATTCTGAAATGCAGTGTTTTGTTTTGAATATTTGTGACAATTGAAACATTTTTGTAACTGTTGCACCCCACCGAAGGATCCCTACTTTGACGTAGTGGTGGGGCTTGTGTGGTCAAATGATCCTGAGAGCTGTGCTGGCGGTAGTGACACTACTGGTATAGCATCACGTGCCAGGCAGGTCAAAGGTGATGACCCAGACAAAAAGGGATACCCTGGTCCTCCAGGTTGGGGGTTGGGACATGAGGCTGACAACCTCATCCCGTAAAACATATATTTGTTGAGAAACTTCTAAAATTGGAAACCGGATGGAAACAACAAAGACGACACAGCATGAACAAGGATGAACAAGTGGAAATGTAGAAAGTGCTGTCTATGTATAGAAATGGCACACTGCAGAACCTAATCGAAGTAACACAAGACTATAAGATTGATTTGTTAGCAGTACTAGGAGTAAGGTGGCTGGGAAGGAGTATTATATAAAAGGATTGCAGAATATACTACAGTTGTGATGATGAAGAAAATATTTTTGGAGCAGTTCAAAATCAACAAAACAATTAGGCTGTCAGGATAGCTGAGGTATAAACAGAACGTATCTAGAACTGTGCAGAAACCAGGCGGTTAATTTAAAATGCCATGTGGAACATAAATGTAGTGTCGTCTGTGCCTACGATTATGGCCGGCCCTTTGCTGAATTTAACCAAACAGCACCCTGTTGGGGTGCCTCAAAGGGCCTTATGAATTTCATCAAAACGGAAAATAAATATGAACGGAGACAGATTAAAACTAATAAAATCAATCTTAAGCTATGTCGACATTCATAAATCCATCACTTTTATTGGCCGACTAATGCACTCAATTGTATAAAACTCAAAGGTTAAAATCTACATTGTATCAATGTTTTAAAAGACAATTAAAAATCCCTCCGACGTGTTTCGGATCGTTTGCGATCCATCATCAGGGAGTGTTGAACGTGCTTGACTGAAATTACTCGTGATATTTTTCGTGTGCGTAGTCGGTGTTTGGCAGTGTAATTTTGAGCCTGTGGTGTGTATGCCTGGTATGACGAGTTGGGAACTACTGTTCCCAACTCGTCATACCAGGCACACACATCGCAGGTTCAAAATTACGCTGCCGAACACCGACTAAGCACACGAAAAATATCGTGAGTAATTTCCGTCAAGCACGTTCAACACTCCCTGATAATGGATCGCAAATGATCCGAAACACGTCGGAGGGATTTTTAATTGTCTTTTAAAATATTGATACAACGTAGATTTTAACCTTTGAGTTTTATACAGTTGAGTGCATTAGTCAGCCAATAAAAGTGATTGACTTTAAAAAATGCACGGTGAAAACCTGAAATTATTCATAAATCCCAGTGATTACTATACTTACCACCATGCTTAATTTCAATAACAATTCCCCACAAAATTTGTGTGTGTTTTCTATTAGAATCATAGAATATAATGCTCGACAGTTTAACACATTACCTGGTAAAAGGCATAATTTGGGAAAAGTTTCCTGAACATAAAATGGGTGTCACTGAACTGTGTACCCTTATGTAATATAATATATTAATACACACAGTCGGCCTATGTAAATGATTTTCAGTAAAATATATTTTATAGCCCATTGGGTAATACATGTAACTTCAGCTGTAACACTGAAAACATTGTGTTTTTTCATGTTATTTAATTGTTCACTATCCCACAATAAACAGCCATTCACACATACTGTGGTTGCAGACTGTGATCTTTAATCCAAGCACAGGGTGTTCTGTGTAAGGTATGAACTGAATGTCACGTAGACTTGCTAGTTTTCAAAGCGTTAATGTCACTCACACCTTCTCCATTGTAATAACTCCCTGATACCAGACTGGAAGCAACAGTACCAACAAAACACAATTTTAGGGTTTTCAGAAGGTAGAATGGAAACTTTTCCCTACAGATATGACCACAGTTATGCCATTAAATAAAGTCATACTGTTTGTACGAAGCTCACAGCTGTTCAGAAACATTACGTGAAGATCAGTTGTGGGCATCCTGTGGCCCTCCACCCGTTTCTATGTGGCTCCAAGCAGTAAGCCATTGGAAGGCACACTAGCAATGTAATTTTTATTTTGTAATCTGTACTACCAGATTAACTGATGCTCGAAATTCTGAAGTTGGAGCTAAAAAATCTTTTAAGTCATGAAATTGTGTATGGTAATATATGTTTAAAATTTCTGATTTAAGCAAGAAAGTTAACAATATATTTGTGGTCAGAAATTTTCCTTTACCACAATTCCTTGTTGGTGGTTACCAATTCATCGCTCAATTTTAGGGCTATTTACTTTTATACGTCAATTGCCAGCCCCTTAAAAAGTATACCTGCACCTTATACAGGAAATAAGGTTAACGTACACAAATTCTGTATTGAAGTATTTTTCCCTAAACAAGAATAAAAGAAGTAAAATATAAATGAAGTTATCAGCCTTCTGGGAAGTTCACCATATCGATTGGTAAATAAAAATGATAATACTGAGAAATTCATAAAATTAGAAGCACGTTGACTTTTGGGTTTTGCTGGATTACTTATTATAGGTTCATTTTATAAACTGGCACTTGCAATGATAAGCCAAGCTCTCGTGTTCTGAAGAATGTTCAGAAGACTGGTGACATTATGTAACAACAAAGGCACTGCACTTATAGCATAAGTCAGGCACATGCGTGGAACCATTGTTGCACTGTAAGAGATATAACCATTTAATATGCTGAGTATGTGGTTGTAGCCTTAGCCATCCAGCATGCAATGCGCATGCCTCTTCTTATGTTGTCATTTTTAACATTACCTCAACTAAAACACTTTCTGGTAAAAAAATGATTGAATACATAATGTGTGTGTGTGTGTGTGTGTGAGTGGCCTGTGGAGACTGGAAGCATTTAATACTAGTACATTGAACTGGCCTATATGAGTATGTTTTAATAAATAATGTTTTAAAGCCCAATGGTTAATATACGAACCACCAGTTTTAACACCAAAATCCTGTATTTTTCTACAGTTATTGAAGTGTTCAGCAAGAATCTCACCATAAACTGCCATTTGCCCGTACTGCAGTCGCCAACTGGATTTCTTAATCGAAGCACAAGGTGTTCTCATTGAAGTACGAACTGAAGGTAATGAAGATTTGCTAGTCTTCAGAGCGTTACTGTCACTTGTACATCCTGCACTGTCATAATTCACATATAGTGCACCACTCGCAACAGTTAAAAACCACACATTGTTTGATTCCTACAAACTCTTCTCAGAAAGAAGAGCAGTTTCATTTACCTACTGATAAGACCACATTTACACTCAAATAAAGCTAGACAGTTCTGTACAAAGCTCGCAGTTGCTCAGCGACATCACGTGTAGGTCAGTGGTGGCACTCCTCTCATTCGTAATTGGCCAGTGGAGTCTTTAGCCACACAAAATGTACTTACATTGAATGTATTAATTTTGGGTTTATGAGCACACTGTTTTTGGTGCCTGGTGAGAACAATCAAGTGTGAGTGGACCATGGTTACAGAAATGCTTTTTAATATGATATCTAAATAGTTAATTACTTGCTCCATTTACACAAAATCCGTAAAAGTTTCAGTAGGCAATGGTGAAAGGACTGAAGTAATGGGATGGCGAGGAACGAGATAAAGGCATCAACCAATTGCTGTTAAAGAAAATATAGTATGCAGGAATTGAAAAGTGGAACAGTCAAACGCATTTTGTAAACACCTCGCTTTGGAAAAAGCTCTGGACTTGTTGCAACACACATGATAGAATGAATGGATCTGAATACTGTATGTCACTAAACAGGCCACGGGCCACTGAAGGACGGGTCGAGTGCCACAAGATGCACAAAAACTTGTTCATAACTTTTTCCTCCCTTTAGCATAAGTAGTGTTGCTTATAGGGTTCATTTTTGAACAGAAGTAAGGATTTTTCACAATTTCCTGAAGCTTCCACCAGTGAATAATGTGACTGTTTTACTAGGGGTATTGTGGCTGGAGTGTGGAACTGTCCACTCAGTCCCAGTGCAGAGGTCTAAAATGCATGTAGGTGTGCTTCTGTACCTGCTGTGTGCCTTGCTGCAAGGCTTGTGAAATAAGCTTGCCCACACAAGTTAACGTACTGGTGGCAAGTGTGAAATTGTTTATGTGAAGTAATATTTCTGTAGCTCTCCTATCATGGCATGGTTCTTAGACACAGGGAATACTTTATATTACTTTTTCTTGTTAAAGTGTTAAACCTCTAAGGACCCAAAACACTCTTTTTTTTATTTTATTTTATTTTATTTATTAAACTATGGCAACTTGTACTTCCATTTTTAATTTTCAAAATCACATTTCTTGGAGTTGCTCTGTTTGCAGCAATGAAATTGCATGATGGCATCACCGGCTTTTGCATCTCTTTTCAGGGTGACATGAATGACACAAAGTAATGCCCCATTTATTAAATGTACATATAGATTTGGGGCCTGGGGTAGTGTAGTGGTTAAGGCGTTGCGCTACTAATCGGATGGTCCTGGGATCGATTTGCGGTGGTGTCACTGGATTTTTCAGTGACATATTCCTTCCAACCGTACCATGGCCCTGGGGTCGACTCAGCCCCTAGTGAAGATGAGTGGCAGGAACATTTCCTGGGGGTAAAGGCGGCCGGTGCGTGAGGCTGACAACCTCACCACCTTCAAGTGCCGAATGTCCTGGAACGTGGGAGTCTAAACCTCCTGGAACCCTCTGGGCCACACCGGGCCTGTTACGGGACTGCTTTACCTTTACCTTACATATAGATTTACTTTTATTGTTGTAGTAAGCCAAGCAAAGTTCATAGTAAAAATGGAAGTTTAGAAAAATAGACTTTGGGCTTCAGCCTAGAATATGGTAACCACCAGTGAGCTTGAAGGACTTGCATAGGTACATTTCATGGATCCAGAAGTGTGTCAATATAGCAGTAGAATGTAAAAAAAGCCATGGACACACAAAATATATGAAGTATGCAAAATACACAGAATTTCTACAATACACAATACTGTAAAGTTTTCATGTACAGTATATAAGTTATTCTTAAATATCAGAAATTCGTTAACAGAGTATTAGGGGTGCATATTTAAGTATCTTAATGATGCTGTTTTAAACTGTGCCCTTTCATTTCCAAGACTTGTGATAGTAGGTGGTAAGCTCTTCAAAATTTTGATGCCAGCAAGGAATGCACTTTTCTGAAAACATAAGAGGTTGGCATTTGTTCTGTGAAGATGGTGCCTGTTTCTTGTAATAACACTGTGCACAGATGAATTTGAAAATGTTCTTGGTTATTTACAATGAAATTCAGTATAGCCTTCCATTCCTATTAATGTGGGGGATCAAGTTTTACACTCATACAGAATGACAGGCAAAAGTATACTTCTGTACATTACCGTTATGTTTTTAGGTAGCAAACAGGAATACAGGATAATGGATAAAACACCAACACATGCACTTTTTACTCAACACTATATTAGTCTAGCATGTTGATTTCATTAAAATACATAAAATATTTAATGGTCTTCCGACGTGTTTCGATCTTAAGAGATCATCCTCAGGGAGTATGCCTCTACCTTGCTAAAGTCGCTGAATTATTTAAAAGATTTTAAGAATTATGTAAATTTAAAACACTGAATTCTTAAAATCTTTTAAATAATTCAGTGACTTTAGCAAGGTACAGGCATACTCCCTGAGGATGATCTCTTTAAGATCGAAACATGTCGGAGTACCATTAAATATTTTATGTATTTTAATGAAATCAACACGCTAGACTAATACAGTGTTGAGTAAAAAGTGCATGTGTTGGTGTTTCATCCATTATTGAATTGAAAAATGCACAGTGAAACAATGGGGGGGGGAAAAAAAAGGAATACAAGATGTTCTGGACCAAATGGTAGCAAGCTTTCCAAAAATTTAGACTGCTAGTTTCTTCATGCATGCAGTTTTGATATGCTGGTGTCAATGCCAAATATTTTAACTTTTACATGTTTTCAAAGGATTTATAAGCTATATTTATGTTATGATTTGCCCTGCATTCTGTTGACAAGACTTTGACATATACGTAGTTTTCTCAGCATTTACAGTACTTACAGACCAACCTCCTTACTGGCAACTTAAAGAGTTTCTGTGTTTGTCTCTGCATACTTGTGTTTTCACCCAATAAATTAACATAATCAACAGTGTAATAATAATAATAATAATATACAGTTTTGGAATTGCTAACTGGCGCCAAGAACTGCAAAAACTAGACTGGAAAACAAGAACACTGCTAACCATCCATGGACAGCATTACCTAGGAGGCAGATGTAGATCGCTTGTATGTTCCTAGAAAACAGGGAGGAAGGGTCCTGATGCAGGTAGAAGAAGCCTACGCACTAGAAATTACATAACTGGTGGAATATGCAGACAGAAAGGAAGATCCACTAATACATATTGTCAGAATGCGCTAACACAACATCAACTCACATCGATGGTTAAAATCTCGAGACATTGAGGAACAAACAGAAAGTACAATAGTGGCAGCTCAAGACCAAGCAATTAGTACAAACTATTATAAGAATAACATTTTGAAGGAAAAAAATTGACAGTATATGCTGGTTATGTAAACAACATGAAGAAACAATTGATCACCAAACCTCAGGATGTCCCTTTTTGGCGAAGAGTGAATTCTTAATGAGGCACACTTAAGTTTGTGCACCTTTGTGTTCTGCAGTGTGCAAAGCCCCAGGCATTGAAATGACAGACATGTGGTACACATGCCTGCCGAAGCCAGGAACTTCCTTTTTGGTATGTCTTGAAACAAGCCTTACCACTATTTCTCTTCTTCTTACACTCATTTACAATCCACTTCTCAGGCTGCCTTTGCCTTTTCCTTGATCTGCCTTTTTCTTCCATGTAACTACCCATTTACCACACTGACTGTCACAGAATTAGAAGAGAAACTGACTCCGATGCATACACGACACATACGATGAAATGCCTGACTGCTAACTAAGATATACAGTACAAGAATAATGACGCTCTATGCATTAGTATAAAGACACGCACATACGTGACTCACATCGGAGGAGTATAGGCGACTCTGACACTGAACTCGAGCTGAGACGCAGTGTGATTGTAGTAAACAACATAGCAGAGCTGTATATTCGCCTTTTCTCCCCCGACTAACTCAGCACTAAACACACTGCAAGTCTTGGACTGCTATTTACTGAAATGTCGTTTTCAGGATATTAAGGGCGAATACCTTTCTAAAACTATCACCATCGTATCAATGCTGAGAAGGGGAATAATAGTAACCCATAAAAAAAAATCATATTTTGACATTCGCCCTTCCTCCTCCGTGCTCCTGATATGGTACACATACCTGCCCAAGCCAGTGTATGAACAAGAAGTTGTTACAGTGTTGTGGAATCAACAGTACATAGAGACAGAGAAGTTACAGCAACTAGGCAAGATATAATAATTAACAACAAAAAAATGAAAACATGTATACTGATAGATGTGGCAATGCCTGCAGACAGAAATGTTGTGCAAAAGGAAGCAGAAAAGAAGCTAAAATACAATAGTTTATGTATGGAGATACAACGAATGCGGGACCTGAAATGCAGGATTATACCAGTAGTAATCGGAGCTACCAGAATTGTAACAAGGTTTAAGGAAAAATTTAGAAGCCATGCCAGAAAAAAAGTCAATAGATTTACTACAAAAGACAGCTATACTTGGAATATCACACATTATATGGAAAGTACTGCAGTCTGAAACTTGCAGCCTGAGCAGTAGGGATCACCATTGGTTCAAGAGAAGTACCAGGAAGAAAAAGCCTGTGAAGAATATAACAAGAACAGCAGCAACAACAACATAATAATAATAAACTAATGAATCAGGCAGTCAGTCAATCAAGTAATCATAGACCAGTTGCTGTTATGTCATATTCAGTTTCCCTCCTGGATTAATTGGATCTTCCTAATGGCATATCTGAAGGCAACTTATAAAAGCAATTGCAATGAGGCATCTCCTTGTTTGAGGCCATTCTGAATAGGAAATATATAAGACAGGTGTTTGCCTACCTGGATTTCACTAAGTTCTATTGAATCGCATTTCAGTGAAACTACTAATGTCATGGGAATACCAAACTCAATGAAAGTATTATACAGAACTTCTGTTCAGTAGTTGACCTATTGTTTCAAAATCCACACTGATGATCCCCCAGTAGTTTTGTCTACATATGGACTTAGCCTTGACAGACTTAAGAGTGTCTACATCAGGAACGTATGTTGCCAGCAGTGCTTTCCTTGTGTACAGGCTTATCATTCGGAATATTTCTTCACAGACTTTCTTGTTTAGTGGATATAGTTCCTGCTTCTAGAGCAGTATGTCAGATTGCAGGTGTTTTGAGTACTGCATGGGCATTGAGGAATACAGTATTGTGTAATCTGAACAGGCAAAAGGAAAAGGAGTATTGACTGACGGATAACCAGCATGTGTACAGTAAGCAAGTCGAGACATAGTCATGTAGGTTACATCATGATTCTTTTACATTGCTGCTGCATATACTGCTCTCTGTTATCTGTGGTTAACATTATTTTTGCGTGGATCAGTAGTTTCCTTATTCGCTGGTGACCATATTCAAGGATTGCTGTCACTTTATAAAGTCTAGGCATGAATGAGAGGATAACATTAAATGGATCTTACACAGGATACTGGGGTATGGACCAGATTCGTCTGGCTGAGATTAGGATTGATTGGTTGCTGTTGCTAACACTACAATGAATATTCAGGTTCCATAAAAGGAGGGGAATTTCTTGACTGGCTAAGTGACAGCTTCTCAAAAATGGAGGTGCAGTAAACATGAAATATTTTACTAAACTGTTATCAGAAATTATTAGGAATGAAAGGAAGAATCTCTTTCTCTTTAAAATTTCTTGAATATAAAATGAACAGTCATTGTCAGCATTAATAAGCATGTGGATACATGGAAAAGTAATGGGTTAAACTTAAGAAATGGACTAACCTGCAGGTCTTTGTAAGCACTTGACACCCAGCTGATTAACCCTTAAGTACTTACATCACTTCTCATCTCATAAGTACTTACGCGGTGTATTTTATACACCAGCGTTAAAACGGCTATTTCTACCGGGTGTTTTACGACTTGTGGACATTACTGCAGGAGGTGATTTCCTAGGTCTTTGT
>Ga0209629_10003270_pt1 | contig 11520 bp, 19 predicted proteins | sample TergutCu122P5_FD_187286 | JGI IMG/M metagenome (GOLD analysis project Ga0209629, IMG submission 187286) | Cubitermes ugandensis P5 segment gut microbial communities from Kakamega Forest, Kenya - Cu122 P5 (SPAdes) (version 2) | ecosystem: Host-associated > Arthropoda: Insects > Digestive system...
CGCCGAACTACTCGCCGCCGACGGCGCTTACGCGCGGATGTGGCGGCTGCAACAGCAGGAAGAAGCCGGCGGCGACGCTGCGGCAAACGAACCGCCGCTAGAGCGATCATGAACCAAGGGACAAGTCACTTGATCTGCGAGGCATTGGCGCAAACGCCGCGCAGGTCTTTGCACAACGAAGCCAGCACGGACTGGTTGTCAGTGGCTTTGAGCCTGCGTTTTTTTGCATAAGCATCTATGGCCTGCTGTGTGGCATAGTCCATTTGCCCCGACACGGAAACCTTGTACCCCAAACGCTTGAGATTGTTCTGGATGTCAAAAACAATCGGCACGGTGGCAGGGTCAATGGTGGCCGCAGTCTGCGATGACACAAAAAATCCCGCTTTTTTGAGCCAGGCGAAGGTCTGCGCGTAAGGCACAAAGCGATTGAGGTTCAGCGTCTCTTCAATCGTATCCATGGGCTGATTGTTCCAACGGGGCAGCTTGTCGTAATGAGTCAGCATACCGATTGCGCCGCCAAGGCTTGCTACTGCCACAGATGTCCAGGCAAACCGCTTGAACGGCTGCCAATTGCGGCCATGTTGGCGGTATTCCGCTGGTACTGAGCGGCGACGGATGGCGCTGACCATGGTGCTGATGAGTACGGCAATCGGCGAAACGAGTGTTGTCAATAGCGCGGCAAACAAAACCAACGCCACCCAAACGATTACCATGCTGAAATAACCGTTTTGCATGTTGCGTTCCAGCCAGTTCTGCGCCCCTAGAAATAGCAACAAAAACGGCAGAGCCATGACGCCGATCCATGACCACATGGAATTGGGCGGGGATACTTTATCCAACAGCGCCAACATGCACTTGCCCAGCAAATCAGCCGACGCACTGGAGATGTAACCGTCGCATGCAGCATTGATTTCCCTCCCCGGCAGCTCACGATCGTTGCCTTTAAGCTTGGCCACCGATTTCATGGCGGCATCAAGCACCGGTTGGCCTGAGTAGGTCGTGAAGAACTTGCGCGCCCTGTCGTTGCTGAACGATTTTTTCTTGCCTGACCAGATTTTGTTGAGATCGGTGATTTCTTCAATGAAAACGTCATCGAATATTGGCGGGCGAATGAAAGCAAGAACCTTGTCACCCACTGCCGCAGCCATGTACGTCTTGCTGCGCAGCGTTACGTCCAGTTCAGCCACTGTAGTATGAACCTCGTAGCCAACACGCCATGTGTCAGCGTCGGCATCTTGGTGACCAAATTGAGTGAAATCAAGGTAATGCACCACCCGCGCGACAGGAAGCTTGAGCAGATAATTGGATAGCGCATCGCCTGACAGTTCGGAGCATGCGGTGATTCGAATGCGAGGTTCCGCCTGTACGGTCACCGACATGATGTCGGTGAAAAAACCATGTCCACCGCAGTCACTGCATTGAACATCGCCAGAACCATTGCATTGACGACAAGTGACCCGCCCCGAGCCACCGCAGCCATAGCAGGACTGCTGGTAATGTTCCTGGCGTTGCTGCCCGTAGGGACCAACCCAGCGCGTCTCAGTGGTTGATCCCACGCCATGGCAGCGATAACAGCTTGCACGCCTGCTGCCATGGCAGGAAGGACATGTCACCCGCCCCTGACCGCGACACCGGGAGCACTGCTCATGCACGGAATGCTGACCAAAATTCCAGATTTGAGTGGCACTTCCAGCATCTGCCAAAGCGCTACCGCCGCCATCCAATACTTGCGACATGAAGCTCTCACGGATGGGCTTATGGGTGCGCCCTAACTCGCAGCGGAGCGAAGTCTCTGCCCTGTAGTCGGCATTCTTGTAGCCAAAATGCGTGCTGACCGCACCGTTCCCCTGTACTCTGTGTTCGGAGGTGTAGGGTACAAAAGACCAATCCACCTCGTAAATGAGGTGGCACGGGCAAGAGCGCCCACCTGCGTTGATGACCTCAGACCGCTCAACGTGATTGCCATCAATCAAGCTGGCAATATTCACATGCAGTTGGTCAACAATCCTTGCACCAGCAGGATCTAGCGGTTGCACGGAAGCCATATGAGCTTGTCCCTATTTAACGAATCTCATAGCCGAGGAAGTCACGTGGCCGCACCCTGTCAAGCCGCGAGCAAAACTCTCTCGAACGTCATGGACATGATGTAACCCAGCGCTGAGTGTAGCCGATGAGCATCATGAGAGTTGAGCAAATCGAATGTTTTGTTCATGACAAAGGGATGGGTTACCTGCTTTCACCGAAACCCGGAAACAAAAAGACCGGGGAGAACCCGGCCTTTTTATTGACTGCCTTGCGACAATGCACGCTGTACTTATTCGCCAGCCGCCTCCTCAACTTCCACGGCCTCGGTCGGTTCCGGGCGGTCGACCAGTTCGACGAAGGCCATTGGGGCGTTGTCGCCGACGCGGAAGCCGCACTTGAGGATGCGCAGGTAGCCGCCCGGACGGGTGGCGTAGCGCGGCCCCAGTTCGGCGAACAGCTTGACGACGATGGTGCGGTCGCGCAGGCGGTCGAAGGCCAGGCGCTTGTTGGCGAGCGTCGGGGTCTTGCCGAGGGTAATCATCGGCTCGACGACGCGGCGCAGTTCCTTGGCTTTCGGCAGCGTGGTCTTGATGGCCTCGTACTTGAGGAGCGAGACGGTCATGTTGCGCAGCATCGCCAGGCGATGGCTGCTGGTGCGGTTCAGTTTGCGAAGTCCGTTGCGGTGACGCATTTCAGTTTCCTTTTTTTATGCGGCCGCCGCACATTGCAAGGGGCCGGTTGATTTTGGTCAAGAGGGGGAGTGGTGAGTCGAGAGCAGGAGAGGGGCGGGGGTTTAGCCCCAGGCCCCTGCGCTTCTCAGACCTTCTCCAGGCCAGCGGGCGGCCAGTTTTCCAGTTTCATGCCGAGCGTCAGGCCGCGGGCGGCCAGCACTTCCTTGATCTCGTTCAACGACTTGCGGCCAAGGTTCGGGGTTTTCAGCAACTCGTTCTCGGTGCGCTGGATCAGATCGCCGATGTAGTAGATGTTCTCGGCTTTCAGGCAGTTCGCGGAGCGAACGGTCAGTTCGAGATCATCGACCGGGCGCAGCAGCACCGGATCGACTTGCGTCGGCTTCGAGGCTTCGGTAACCGGGGAGGTGCCTTCCAGATCGGCGAACACCGAGAGTTGCTCCATCAGCACGCGGGCGGCGTAGCGGATGGCTTCTTCCGGCTCGACGACGCCGTTGGTTTCGATGTCGACGATCAACTTGTCGAGGTCGGTGCGCTGTTCGACGCGGGCGCTTTCGACGGCATAGGCGACGCGGCGGATCGGGCTGAACGAGGCATCGAGCACGAGCTTGCCGATGGTCTTGGCATCGCCGAGGTTGCGCACATTGCCCGGCACGTAACCGCGACCCTTCTCGACCTTGATCTCCATGGCCAGCTTGCCGCCGGGAGAGAGGTGAGCGATCACATGCTCGGGATTGATGATCTCCACGTCGTGCGGCAATTCGATGTCGCCGGCGCGGACGACGCCGTCGCCTTCCTTGGCGAGATTCAGCGACACGGTTTCGCGGCCATGTAGCTTGAAAACGATGCCTTTCAGGTTGAGCAGGATGTCGACGACATCTTCCTGCACACCGTCCACGGTCGAGTACTCGTGGAGCACGCCGTCGATGCCGACTTCGGTCGGCGCGTAACCCGGCATCGACGACAGCAGGATGCGCCGCAGCGCGTTGCCGAGGGTATGGCCGTAGCCGCGCTCAAACGGCTCCATGACCACCTTGGCCTGCACGGGCGAAACGCTCTGCACGTCGATGATGCGGGGCTTGAGAAGTCCACTGCTTTGCATGGGCTGGTTTCCTCTGCTCAGTGCTTACTTCGAATAAAGTTCGATGACGAGACCCTCGTTCAGGGTCGGCGACAGCTCGGAGCGCTGCGGCATGGCCTTGAACGTGCCCTTGCCTTCCTTGACATCGACCGCGATCCACTCCGGGAAGCCGCGCGATTCGGCGGCTTCGAGGGCGGCCTTGCAGCGCAGCGAGGCGCGGGCGCGGTCGGTCAACTGGACGACATCACCGGGCTTGACGATGTAGGACGGGATGTTGACGCGCTTGCCATTGACCAGCACGCCGTTGTGCCGGACGACCTGGCGCGATTCGGTGCGCGAGGCGCCGAAACCCATGCGGTAGGCGACGGAATCCAGGCGGGCTTCCAGCAATTGCAGCAGGTTTTCGCCCGTCTGGCCCTTGCGGCGCTCGGCTTCGGCGAAGGTCTTGCGGAACTGGCCTTCGAGCACGCCATAGACGCGGCGGATTTTCTGCTTGGCGCGCAGGTGCACGCCATAGTCGGACAAGCGGGCGCCGGACTTCTGGCCATGCTGGCCAGGCGCGTAGGCGCGGCGCTCGATGGCGCACTTGTCGGTAAAACACTTTTCGCCCTTCAGGAACAGCTTTTCGCCTTCGCGGCGGCACTGACGGCATTTCGGATCGAGATTGCGAGCCACTTGTCTTTCTCCTTAGATGCGGCGCTTCTTGGGCGGACGGCAGCCGTTGTGGGGGATCGGCGTGACATCGGAAATGGCGGTGATCTTCATGCCCAGCGCGTTCAGCGCGCGGACGGAAGATTCGCGGCCGGGGCCAGGCCCCTTGATGCGCACTTCCAGATTTTTCACGCCGCATTCCTGGGCGGCCTTGCCGGCAGCCTCGGCGGCAACCTGGGCGGCAAACGGGGTGGACTTGCGCGAGCCGCGGAAACCCGCGCCGCCGGAAGTCGCCCACGACAAGGCATTGCCCTGGCGGTCGGTGATGGTGATGATGGTATTGTTGAACGAAGCGTGAATGTGGGCGATGCCCTCGGCGACGTTCTTCTTGACCTTCTTGCGAACCTTGGTGGTGGTTTTGACCATGTCCTGTTCCTCTTACTTCTTGCCAGCGATGGCCTTGCGCGGCCCCTTGCGGGTACGGGCATTGGTGCGGGTGCGCTGACCACGGCAGGGCAAGCCCTTGCGATGGCGCAGCCCTCGGTAGCAACCGAGATCCATCAGACGCTTGATGCTCATGGTGACTTCGCGGCGCAGGTCACCTTCGACGGTGAACTTGCCCACTTCGTCGCGCAGACGATCCATGTCGGCATCGGACAGGTCTTTCATTTTGGTGGCACGACCAACGCCGGCGGCATCGCAGATTTTCTGCGCGCGCGTGCGGCCGATGCCGTAGATCGCGGTCAGGGCGATCTCGGCATGCTGATGGTTCGGAATGTTTACCCCTGCAATACGGGCCATTGCTTCACTCCACTATTTCTAAAATTGACAAATGCTGGGCACGCCAGGAAATCAACCCTGACGCTGCTTGTGACGCGGGTCCTTGCAAATGATGCGGACAACGCCCTTGCGCCGGATAACCTTGCAATTGCGGCAGATGCATTTCACCGAAGGTTGAACTTTCATTTCTTACTCCTCGTCTGCGAGAGCCTGGAAGCAGCCGTGATTCCTTGCCCCGCGGTTTATTGCGTAGAGACGGTTACTTGGCGCGGAACACAATCCGCGCCTTCGTTAAATCGTAGGGGGTCAACTGAACGGTGACCTTGTCGCCGGGCAGGATGCGGATGTAGTGCATGCGCATTTTCCCGGAGATGAAGCCGTGCACGATGTGCCCGTTTTCCAGCTTGACCTTGAAGGTCGCATTCGGGAGGTTCTCGACCACCTCCCCCTGCATCTCGATGTAATCTTCCTTGGCCATCGCGCCTTACTTGAACGGACCGCCGCCCTTGAAATTGGCTTTCTTCAGGAGGCTTTCATATTGATGGGACATGATGTAGGCCTGAACCTGGGACATGAAGTCCATGGTCACGACCACGATAATCAAGAGCGAGGTGCCGCCGAAGTGGAAGGGCACGTTCCATTTCAGGATCAGAAACTCGGGCAGCAGGCAGACCAGGGTGATGTAGGCAGCCCCCACCAGGGTCAGGCGCATCAGGATCTTGTCGATGTAGCGCGCCGTCTGCTCGCCCGGACGGATGCCCGGCACGAAGGCGCCGCTCTTCTTCAGGTTGTCGGCGGTTTCCTTGGAATTGAACACCAGCGCCGTGTAGAAGAAACAGAAGAAGATGATCGCCACGGCATACAACATCACATAGATCGGCTGTCCGGGCGCCAGGGTGCCAGCGATGTCCTTCAGCCAGGACATCGACTCGCCCGACCCGAACCAGCCGGCGACGGTGGCCGGAAACAGGATGATCGACGAGGCAAAGATCGGCGGAATGACGCCCGACATGTTGAGCTTGAGCGGCAGATGGGAACTCTGGCCGCCGTAAATCTTGTTGCCGACCTGGCGCTTGGCGTAATTGACCAGAATCTTGCGCTGGCCGCGTTCGACAAAGACGACGAAGGCGGTAACCAGAACGACCAGGATGCAGATGAAAATCGCCACCAGCGGGTGCATACCACCGTTGGAGACCAGGGTAGCCGTACCGCCGACAGCATTCGGAAGACCGGCGGCGATACCAGCGAAAATGATGATGGAAATGCCGTTGCCCAGGCCGCGCTCGGTGATCTGCTCGCCGAGCCACATCAGGAACATGGTACCGGTCAGCAGTGTAGACACCGTCGTCAGCCGAAACAGGAAACCGGGGCTGAGAACCAGGTTGGGCTGCGCCTCCAGCGCAATGGCGATGCCGATGCCCTGGAACAGCGCCAGGACGACCGTGCCGTAGCGGGTGTATTGCGTGATCTTGCGCCGTCCGGCCTCGCCTTCCTTCTTCAGGGCTTCGAGTTGCGGGCTGGCGACGCTCATCAACTGCATGATGATCGAGGCCGAGATGTACGGCATGATCCCCAGCGCGAAGATGGTGAAACGCGACAGGGCGCCGCCCGAGAACATGTTGAACATGCCCAGGATGCCGCCCTTCTGCGTATTGAAAAGATCGGCCAGAACATTGGGGTCGATGCCCGGCACCGGAATATGGGCGCCGATGCGATAGACGACCAGCGCGCCGAGCAGGAAGAACAAGCGGCGCCTGAGGTCGCCGAACTTGCCGCCCTTGCCAACCGCGCCTTTGCCGACTGTTTGATTTGCTGCCAACGTTCGACCCTTTTCCTGGCTTATTCGGCGATGGAGCCGCCGACGGCCTCAATGGCGGCCCTGGCGCCCTTGGTGACGCCGATGCCTTTCAAGCTGACCTTGCGGGTGAGCTTGCCGGACAGGATCACCTTGGCCGACAGCGCGTCGCCCGGAACGATGCCGGCGACCTGCAACGACAGCAGATCAACCTCGTCGACCGGCAGCCGCTCCAGATCGGAGAGGCGCACTTCGTAATTGCGGGCGCGGGTCAGCGAATTGAAGCCGCGCTTGGGCAGGCGACGCTGCAAGGGCATCTGGCCGCCCTCGAAACCGACCTTGTGGAAACCGCCGGAACGGGATTTCTGACCCTTGTGACCGCGGCCGCAAGTCTTGCCGAGGCCCGAACCGATGCCGCGGCCGACGCGCCTGGCGGCCTTTTTGGAGCCTTCAGCCGGCTTGATGGTGTTCAGACGCATGACTCAACCCTCGACCTTCACGAGATACTGCACCTTCTGGATCATGCCGCGGATGGCCGGCGTGTCTTCCAGTTCGGCGCAGCTATTCAACTTGCGCAGCCCCAGACCGCGCACGGTGGCGCGGTGGTCCTCTTTGGTACCGATGATGCTCTTGACGAGTTTCACCTTGATTTTCTTGTCAGCCATAAAATTCACCCAAACTCACCCCAGAATCTGTTCCACCGACTTGCCGCGCTTGGCGGCAATCTCGGCCGGCGTATTGACCTTCGACAAACCGTCGATGGTGGCGCGCACGATGTTGTAGGGATTGGTCGAACCGTGCGCCTTGGCGACCACGTTGGTCACCAAGGCGACCTCGAACACGGCGCGCATGGCACCGCCGGCGATGATGCCCGCGCCTTCCGGGGCCGGCTGAATCATCACCGAAGTCGCGCCGTGGCGGCCGATCACGGTGTGATGCACGGTGCCGTTCTTGAGGCTGACCTTGGCCATCTTGCGCCGCGCCTCATCCATGGCCTTCTGGGCGGCAACCGGCACTTCGCGGGATTTGCCCTTGCCCATGCCGATACGGCCGTCGCCGTCGCCAACCACGGTCAGCGCGGCAAAGCCGAGAATGCGACCGCCCTTCACCACCTTGGTGACGCGGTTGACCGCGACCATTTTTTCACGCATGCCGTCGTCGCGCTCTTCAGCGTGCTGCGGCTTCTTGTTTCTTTCGGGTTTAGCCATTTTCTAACCTGGTCCTTTCAGGGCGTCAGAACTTCAGGCCGGCTTCACGCGCGGCTTCCGCCAGCGCCTGAACGCGGCCGTGGTACTGCAAGCCGGAACGATCGAAAGCCACCTGCTCGATGCCGGCGGCCCTGGCGCGCTCGGCAATCAGCTTGCCCACGGTCGTGGCGGCAGCCTTGTTGCCGCCGTTCGGGACGCTCGTGCGAACGTCCTTGTCCAGCGTCGAAGCCGAAGCCAGCACCTTGCCGCCACAGGGCGAGATGATCTGGGCGTAAATGTGGCAGTTGCTGCGGTTGACGCACAGGCGTACCGCTTTCAGCTCGGCGATTTTGGCCCGGGTTTTGCGGGCGCGGCGCAGACGCGCTTCTTTCCTGTTATACATATGCCACCCTTACTTCTTCTTGGTTTCCTTGATGAGCACCACTTCGTCCGCGTAGCGCACGCCCTTGCCCTTGTACGGCTCCGGTTTGCGATAGGCGCGCACTTCGGCGGCGACCTGGCCGACCTGCTGCCGATCCGAACCCTTGATGAGGATCTCGGTCTGCGTCGGGCATTCAACCTTGACGCCAGCGGGCATCTTGTGCGCCACCGGGTGCGAGAAACCCAGCGACAGATTCAGCACGTCGCCCTGAGCCTGGGCGCGATAGCCGACGCCCACCAGTTGCAGCTTCTTCTCGAAACCCTTGGAGACGCCGGTGACCATGTTGGAGAGGTTGGCGCGCATGGTGCCCCACATGGCAGCGGCGTTGACCGCGCCTTCGATTTTGGACACCTGAATGCTCCGGCCCTCGACCGCAACCTTGACCGACGGATGAGTGGCGGCCTTCAGCGTGCCGAGCGGCCCCTTGACGACGATCTGCTCGCCGAGGGTCACTTCGACGCCGGCCGGCAGAACGATGGGATTCTTACCAATACGAGACATGTTCCCCCCTTACGCCACGATGCAGAGAACTTCGCCGCCGACCTTGCTGGCGCGAGCCTTGCGATCGGTCATGACGCCCTTCGGGGTCGACACGATGGCAACCCCGAGACCATTCATGACGCGAGGAATATCCTCGCAGCCCTTGTAGATGCGTAGCCCCGGCTTGGACACGCGCTCGATGCGCTCGATGACCGGACGACCGGCGTAATACCTGAGCGCGATGTCGAGCGTCGGCTTGCCATCGCCATCGCGAACCGCAAAATCTTCGACGTAGCCTTCGTCCTTGAGCACGGCGGCGATGGCCACCTTGAGCTTGGACGAGGGCATGGAGACAGACGCCTTTTCGGCGAGCTGGGCGTTGCGGATGCGGGTCAGCATGTCCGCGATCGGATCGCTCATAGCCATTTCTGTATCTCCTCTTACCAGCTAGCCTTGACAATCCCCGGGATTTCGCCGTTGAAGGCGAGTTCGCGGATCTTGTTACGGCACAGGCCGAATTTACGGAAAACACCACGCGGACGGCCGGTCAACTGGCAACGGTTGCGCAGGCGCGACGGGCTGGCGTTGCGCGGCAGGGCCTGCAACTTCAGACGAGCGTCGTAACGATCCTGGTCGGACAGACTCGCATCGTCGATGATCGCCTCCAGGGCGGCACGCTTCTTGGCGTACTGGGCGACCAGCTTGCGGCGCTTCTCTTCGCGGTTGATCAGAGCAAGTTTTGCCATGATTGCCTCAATTCTTGAACGGAAACTTGAACGCGGCGAGCAGGGCTTTCGCCTCCGCATCGGTCTTCGCGGTCGTGGTGATGCTGATATTCATCCCCCGCAGGGCATCGATCTTGTCGTATTCGATTTCCGGGAAAATGATCTGCTCCTTGACACCCATGTTGTAGTTGCCCTGGCCGTCGAAACCCTTGCCGGAAATACCGCGGAAGTCGCGCACGCGCGGCAGGGCGACGGTAACCAGGCGATCCAGGAACTCGAACATGCGCGGGCCGCGCAGGGTGACCATGCAGCCGATCGGATAACCATCGCGGATCTTGAAACCGGCGATCGACTTCTTCGCCTTGGTCGTCACCGGCTTCTGGCCAGCGATTTTCTGCATGTCGCCAACGGCGTTTTCGAGCACCTTCTTGTCGGCCACCGCTTCGCCCACCCCCATGTTCAGGGTAATCTTGGTGATACGCGGCACTTCCATGCTCGACTTGTAGCCGAATTGCTTGACCAGATCGGCGACGATGGTGTCTTTGTAAACTTGTTGCAAACGCGCCATGACAGTCCCTTATACGTTCACCAGTTCGCCGTTCGACTTGAACACGCGAACCTTGCGGCCATCTTCGAGCACCTTGAAGCCGACGCGGTCGGCCTTCTTGGTCGCCGAATTGAACAGCGCCACATTGGAAAGATGAATCGGCATATCCTTTTCAACGATGCCGCCGGCCACACCCTTCATCGGATTGGGCTTGACGTGCTTCTTGGCGCGATTGATACCCTCGACGACGACATGCTCGTCGCCCGCGCGGGAGAGCACGGTACCGCGACTGCCCTTGTACTTGCCGGTAATGACGATGACCTCGTCGCCCTTGCGAATCTTTTCCATGACGCCTTCCTTACAGCACTTCAGGAGCCAGGGACACGATCTTCATGAAGCGCTCGGTGCGCAGTTCGCGGGTCACCGGGCCAAAGATGCGCGTGCCGATCGGCTCGAGCTTGTTGTTGAGGAGCACCGCGGCATTGCCGTCGAAGCGAACCAGCGACCCGTCGGGACGGCGAACGCCCTTGGCGGTACGCACCACCACGGCATTGTAAACATCGCCTTTCTTGACGCGACCGCGCGGCGCAGCATCCTTGATGCTGACCTTGATGACGTCGCCAATGCCGGCGTAGCGGCGCCTGGAGCCGCCCAGCACCTTGATACACATAACTGAACGGGCGCCGGTATTATCGGCGACGTCCAGCGTCGTCTGCATCTGAATCATTTAAGTTAACTCTCCAACTTAATCCGCCTGCGCGGTCAGTCTTGGAACCCGTAGGGGTCGAACATCTTTCCGTTACCGCGAACAATGAACCGGCGGCGAGAAAAAAGAAGCCGAACTATACCGGCTTTCTTCCAATCGCGCAAGCGTTTTGCAAGATTTTGTAGAGAGCAAGTAATCTGTCCGGTCGGTATGGTACCCGTTCCACCGACCAACACCACGTTGTATGCCGGCTCGGTAAATTTCAGTATTGCCAGTTGGTGAATCAGCAGGGCGATTGCATTTATTCGTCATGCGCGTTCCGCAAAAAATCGTTAACCCTCAGTCACTTATGAGGTCATCTTGTAAACTCATCCGAAATGGCGTCTACTCTCGCCTTTTGGACGACGAGAAT
>Ga0209629_10003271_pt1 | contig 11519 bp, 7 predicted proteins | sample TergutCu122P5_FD_187286 | JGI IMG/M metagenome (GOLD analysis project Ga0209629, IMG submission 187286) | Cubitermes ugandensis P5 segment gut microbial communities from Kakamega Forest, Kenya - Cu122 P5 (SPAdes) (version 2) | ecosystem: Host-associated > Arthropoda: Insects > Digestive system >...
ACAACCACGCCAAAGATTATGGCTACCGTTACGACGGAACAATGCCTGAACTGTATGACGCCTATGCGTATGTCGTGCTGAACGACGCCGTAGACGACGTCCTCGCCAATTATGCGGGCTACAGTGGCGCGCAGGTAGTAACGGGGCTCGCTTACCTGGCGAACGTCGGGTTCCCGGCAAATCCTGACAGGCTGCAGCCCCAGATCGTCCCGATATTCGGCGGCGTTTGCTTCAACAACAAGACGAAGGCAGCCCCCCCGGAGGCGACCGGAACGCTCAGTTTGAAGAAGACGGTTGATGGCACACTCATAGTTGACTGGGCCGTTGAGAATTACAAAGGCGACACAGCCGCCCTCCTCGGCGACATAACCTTCGAACTGTACAATTCGAACGAATACGGCGCTCAGGGCTCCCATGTCGCCACGGGCAAGATCGGCGGCGACAGCACGATTACCTTCACCCCGGATGTCCCGGCGGGCTGGTATCTGGTGCATGAAGTGATGGGGAGCACGGCTTCCGCGGTCTTTGGCCAGGTTAACGACGCGCTCGTCTATTTCGACGGGAAGACGGTTACCGGCAACAGCGACGCTTTCGATTACGGCGTGCTCTACACGATCGTCAACGGCTACTCCAGCTACATCAAAAACCTGAACTACGTCGGCGGCGGCCTGAATAACAACGGCGATATCTTCCCGATCGCGGTCACCAATTCGGTAACGCACGTCGCGTATCCGTCATTCTGCGCGCACGCCGGCTCCACGAATTTCGCGGGCGACAACGGCACGGGCGACACAGGGTATATGACGGCTGCGAAAGCGAACGTTGGCGGCACGGCAGTGCCATATGCCGATATCATCGCCGCTTACAATTATATCAGTGACACCTACGGCCGTCTTGGCTCATCCGACTTCAACAGGATTGTTACACAGGTTGTCACGTGGGCGCTGCTCTACAATCCTAGCGTGCCCGGCAGCGGCATTGATATCTCGTCGCCGGCTTTCGCGAACGCAAACCTGAAAGATGACGAAAGGGCGGCCATACTGGATGTAATGGACCATTACAAGGGCTATCAAAGCAAAGGCACGAATGGCACGGTTGTTGACATTGCCTACATGCTTTGTAAAGAGCATGGCGATACCCCCGAAGGCCTCCTGCACTGCCAGCCGCAGCTCGTCCCGATTTACGACGGTGAGGTCGCATTCGACAACACGTTGAAGGAGATCACCTCGTATACCGTGGCATTTGATCCCGGCGCGGGCAGTGCGTTCACTAAGCAGGTCACCGCGGATATCTCCTTCGGCGACCCCACCCCGGCAGCCCCGAGCACAGACAGCTCCGATCAAACGTTTGCGGGCTGGATAGACGATCAGGGCAACACCTACGCGACATCCGGCGATCTCCCGAAAACGGTGACGGGCAACGTGACCTACACGGCGCAGTGGTATTACGCCGCCCCGATGTACAGCGGCGACCCGACCCAAGCGAACAAATATAAAACACCGACGTTCGCGGCGTCGAACACGTGGCAGAGCATATGGTTTAATAAAGCCAGTTTCGCGGCTTACAATAAACCAGTTGTAGCCGCCGGTTCCGTACAAGGCGAGACTCCCGTCAACGCGGGCGTCATCTGGTCCGAAGAGGTCGCGCCGGATAAAACCGGTGAAATTTCCGACTTTACATTCACTTATAATATTAAGGGTGATACGATAGTCGGCGGAACCGATTTCAATATCGCTGCGGACAACGGCTTTGTAATGCTTATCAACGGCAAGGTTGTCGCGAACTCGCAGATGCTCTACAAAACTATGGGCGCTATAGATTCCAGTTATGTCGATGCCAGCACAGGGCTGCTGACAGATGCCGGCGTCAATGCTTTAAGGCATATTGATCCTCGGGCTCTCTATTGCCCGGAAGATTGGCAAACGGCATGGCAGAGCACTTACACCGTTAAATGGGCGGACATTTACAACGATAATGTCAAACTCTTTAATGTGGGCGACAACAACATCGAAATCATCGCCTATAACGCTTCCTCTACTGACATTGGCGGCACTGTAGACCAAAATCCAGCGCCTGGCGGCAACCCCGCCGGCTTGATCTTCGCCGGCACCGTGTTCTCAAAGGACGGGAACTGACCGGCATGAGGCGCAACGCGCGAACCGCGAGTGAGCGCAATGCGCATCTTTGAAGCAAGTTAAATTCACCGGGGAGCTTGATATATCCGCCGCGGTATACCCAAAACGGATCAAGCTCCCCGGCGGCACCATAGCGCAACATTATTATTAGACGCAACGCGAAAGCGGGATAAACCCGGCGGACAGCCAAGGGTTTATCCCGCTTTTTATTATGTAATTCAAGCCGATGTCGCGCGCAGCCGCCGGATTTGCCCCGCCTGTTGAAGCCTGTCACTAAAATCCCGCGAGAGGTGCACTGATTCAGCGCGTTGACTGCACTCGCGGGACGAAATAATCACCTAAAATACTATGTTATAGAGATTTCTATGGCTCAAATGTAGAGTTCTAATGTGTAAATAACCACATTGTGCAAGCGGGGATTTTTATCATATTCAAAAAAATTATTGATATTAAACCGTATATATGGTATGCTATTTTTATCTAATATTATTATTGGCAAAAACAGATTTTCTGAATGTAAAAATATATTACAAAACGGCAATTGATCGCCGAAAGGAATGGGGCATGAAAAGAATACTTATTCACGGCGGGCTCGTTGTCACCGGGGATCATGCCGGCCGGTACGACGTCGCCGTTGCGGGCGAACGGATTCAGTCGCTTGGGTCCACGGGCGCGTTTTCACCCGACGATTTCGATGATACGATCGACGCTCAGGGCCTCATCGTCATGCCGGGGTTGGTGGAGCCCCATGTGCACTTTGACGCCCCGTTTATGGGCGGGACCACCGACCACGACATGCTGACGGGGACTAAAGCCTGCGCCTACGGAGGCATAACGTCAGTAATCAGCTTTTCAAACCAGCCCAAAGGGGCGTCGCTGGTTCAAAACGTGAGGGACTGGGATGAAAACAACCGCGGGCGTGCGTATGTCGATTGGAGTATGCACGGCCTGGTATATGACGCCAGCGAGCAAACCTTGAGAGACATCCCGGAACTGGTCAAGCTGGGAGTCCCCACTTACAAGTGTTTCACTACATATCGCCATTCCGGACGCTTGATGGATGACGACAGTATGCTTCTTGTGCTGCATGCTACGGCCGAGAGCGGCGGCATGCTGATGGTGCACTGCGAGCACGACGCCACCTGCGAGTATCTGACGAGGAAAGCTATAACCGAAGGCCGCACGGACTGGATTTACCACGCAAAAACGCGCCCGGCCATGGCTGAGGACATGGCGATCCAGCGGGTCGCCGATCTGCTACAAACCGTGCCTGCCCCCGTCTATATCGTGCACGCGTCGACAGCAGACAGTGTACGCATTGTTGCACAGGCCCAGGCAAAAGGCCTGCCTATACGCGCCGAAACCTGCACGCACTACCTGATACTCACCGAGGAACAGTTAAAAGGCGAGGACGGCTATCTGTATATTTGCAGCCCTCCGCTTAGAACGGAGCGGGATATAGAGCGTTTGTGGAACGCCGTTCATTCCGGGCCTATCGAGGTCGTCTCGTCGGACGACGCCGGTCTGCCCAGTGAAATGCGCAAACGGCTCGCTGAAGGGCGCTTCGACAAGGTCCCCAGCGGGATGCCGGGCGTGGAGCCGCGCTTGACGCTGCTATATTCGGAGGGTGTGAGGAAGAACCGCTTTGACCTGCCAAAGCTGGTCGAACTGACCTCCGCCAACCCGGGGAGGCTGTTCGGTTTAAATAACAAGGGAAGCTTGGAACCCGGCTCGGACGCGGACATCGTTCTGTTTGACCCCACCGTGGAGTGGATTATGTCCGCTTCGACGCTTCATATGAACACGGATTTTTGTCCGTTTGAAGGGAGGAGAGTTATGGGCAAGTCTAAAACATTGTTATGCCGCGGTGAATTTGTTCTCCGCGACTTTGAACTGACAGGCAGCCCCAGCCACGGCCGACGGGTGTTCAGGAAACTGGAAGGATAAGGGAGAGTGGCGAGTAATGTAAATGAGCAAAATAAGTATGTCGTGTATCGTTAATAATAAAAATCATAACAGGAGGGCGTATCTATGAAGAGAAAGTTATCAGCAGTCGTGGCGTTAATCATCGGGTTTGCCCTGGCCTCAACAGGGTGTGCGCCGAGCGGGGGCGCGGCGCAGTCACAAGCGTCTGCCAGCAGTGACGCGCAGAGCCAGGCGCCGGCTAGCAATGCCGGCGATAAAAAATTGAGCGTCGCGATGGTTCTGCCCGGGCTGAAGACGGACCAGGCATTCAACCAGTATACGTACGAGGGCATGATGCGGGCCCAGAAGGAACTCGGTATCAAAACAGCTTTCAGGGAAGAGGTCACACAGGACGAACAGGTCGAGGTAATCCGCCAATTCGCCCAGCAGGGCTACGATATCATAATCGGTCAGGGCGGCCAATTCGGCGAGGCATTGCAGACTGTCGCCAAGGAATTCCCCGACAAGCACTTTATCTTCAGCGTGGCCACCGATACCGGCAACGTTCCGAACCTTACGGCCGCTACAGTCAGCTACAGCCACGCCGGGTACCTAGGCGGCATAATGGCCGCTTACGCGACAAAAAATAAAAAAATCGCCATGATTACCGGGGAATGGTACGATCCGCACCGCCAGATGGAAGCGAGCTTTAAGGCGGGCGCCGCATCCGTCGATCCCAATATCCAGGTCACGGCCGTAACGACGGGTTCCTGGTCTGACGTGGATAAGGCGCGCGAGGCGTCGCTGGCCCTGATCGCGGACGGTTACGACGTGCTGATGCCCTGCCTCGACGCCGCGTTTGTAGGTGTGACGGCTGCCGCGCAGGACAAAAAGGTCTCTATCGTAGGCGCGGTCGTCGATATGTCAAAGACGGCCCCGGATGTGACTGTCGGCAGCGTCGTGTTTAACTGGGAAGAACTCGGCTATGAAGAGGCCGCCGGCAAATTGCTGGACGGCAAAACTCATATCTTAGGCATGGCTGATAACGGCATTACCCCGGTCATAGGCGACAAACTCTCCAGCGAAGGGAAAGCGGCGGTCCAGAAGGCTATCGAAGACCTCAAAGTGAGCAAGATCGACATTCACGCTTAATTCTGCCGTATAACTGTGGTTTCGCTCACCGGTAACCAGGCAACAGGCGTCAAAATTTACCCGGTGAGCGAAGCCATAAATATTGCGCGATTTGCAGAGCATGATGGAGCAAGTCGGCGGTGAAGACCGGGCGGGCTGACATTATCGGTGGGATAACTCTGATCCCGCGGCGTCAACTGAGAAAGACAGGTTTTCTATATGGATGGAAACGGATTTGCGCTGAAAATGGAAGACATAACCAAGCGGTTTCCCGGCGTTCTCGCGAACGACCGGATCAGCTTGGAGTGCAAAAAAGGCGAAGTCATGGGTCTGCTCGGGGAAAACGGCGCGGGCAAGACAACCCTTATGAATATCCTGTACGGCTTGTACCAGCCGGACAGCGGAAAAATTTATATCGACGGGGAAGAGGCGCAGATCACATCGCCTTCCAAAGCGATCTATTACGGCATAGGCATGGTGCATCAGCACTTCAAGCTGGTCGACACGCTGACCGCTTTAGAGAACATCATCCTCGGCATGCCGTCAAAAAAGCCGCTGCTGAATATCGCGCCAGCCAGGGAAAGCCTGCTGAAGCTTTGCGAAGAGTACGAATTATTCGTCAACGCGGACACGGAAGTGTGGCGCCTGCCCGTGGGGCAGCAGCAGTGGGTGGAGATTTTAAAGGCGCTGTACAGAAACGCCAAGGTATTGGTGCTGGACGAGCCGACGTCCGTTCTGACCCCCACCGAAAGCGACCAGTTGTGCCGGGCTATACGCCGGCTCACCGCCGAGGGCCGGTCCGTCATCTTCATCAGCCATAAACTGCGCGAAGTGATGGAGATCACGGATCGGGTCACTATTATCCGCGACGGCAGGCTAATCGGCACTATACCGACAGCGGAAGCCACGCAGTTGAAACTGGCGCATATGATGGTGGGCCGCCCGGTTTCCATAGCCAGAAAACCGCGCCCCGACTTCGAAAAGAAAGAGCCTGTCCTGGTGATGAAGGATGTCAACGTCAGCGACGACCGCGGTGTGCCGGCGCTGAAGAATTTTAGCCTTACCGTCAACGCCGGGGAGATCATAGGCGTCGCGGGTGTCGACGGCAACGGCCAGCGCGAGCTGGCAGAGTGCATCGTCGGCCTGAGAAAACCGACGAGCGGCACGGTAAGCGTCCGGAACCAGCAGATCACAGATGTTGTCGCGGACCCGTCCTTTATCGGCTTTATCCCGGAAGACCGCCAAAAAACAGGGTTGGTTATGGATTTCAGCGTCGCTGAAAACTTGATAATAAAGGATTATAACAGACAACCGTACATGGAAAAAAGTCTATTGAGATACCCGGTAATAAAGAAGCACGCGCAGTCCATGATTGAGAAATACAACATAAAGACGCCCTCCGGGGACGCGAAGGTGAGGAACCTGTCCGGGGGTAACCAGCAAAAAGTGATAATCGCCCGCGAGCTGAACCCCGAGCCGATACTGGATATCACGTCGCAGCCGACGCGCGGCCTCGATATGGGGGCTGTATCCAGCGTTCACGATACATTGCTGAGCGAGCGCAACCGCGGCGCGGCCGTCATGTTCATTTCGGCGGAGCTGCAGGAGGTTATGGCCCTGAGCGACCGCATTATCGTGCTGTTCCGCGGCGAAATAATGGGCGACATAGACGGCGAGACAGCGGATGTCTCCACAATCGGCCAGATGATGCTGGGCCAGACTCCGGAGGTCGAAGTATGATGGCTTTTAATAAGCCAAAATTGGTCAGGTTACCATTGATAGGCGATATAGCTATGTCCGGTACCCGGACGATTTTGGGGATCGCGCTGGGCCTGATCGCGGGCGGAATATTGATCGCAATTTCCGGCGTCAACCCGTTTGAGGCCTATTGGGCGATGCTGCAAGGCGCTTTTGGCAGCCCGCAGGCGTTTAGCAACGTGCTGGTTCGCTCGTCGCCGCTGCTGCTGGGTGGGGTGGGTGTCGCCCTGGGCATCAAGGCCGGCGTCTGGAATATCGGTATCGAAGGCTTCATGTATCTGGGCTCGGTCGGCGCGGCTGTCGTGGCCATCCCGGCCCTTCCCCTGCCGCCAATCCTCCACATTATCCTCGTGCTTATCGCGGGGATGGTTTTCGGGGCCGTCTGGGGCATGATCCCCGGCTATCTGCGGGCTTACAGGGGCGTGAACGAGGTCACGGCGACGATCATGCTGAACTACGTCGCCATCTTCCTCATCAGCTGGCTGGTGTCCCCGCCGCAGATCCTCGCCCAGCCCGGAGCTTTTTACCCGATGTCCAAACCGTTCCAGGCGAGCGCGCAGCTGCCTATCCTGATGCGCGGGACGAGCCTGCACCCCGGCGCTTTCATAGGTATTGCCGTGTGCGTGCTGTTTTATCTTGTGCTGCAATATACCCCGTTTGGCTTTCGTACGCGGATGCTCGGTATCAACCCCAATGCCGCGCGCTACTCCGGCGTGAATACAAAGCAGCAGATCTTGCTCATCATCGTTATGGGGGCGGTCCTCGGCGGCCTGGCCGGAGCTATCGAGGTTACGGGTCTGAAGCACCGCGTTTATATGGACTTTGTAACCGGCGTGGGCTATGAAAGCGTAGCCGTGGCGCTGGTAGCCGGCGGAAACCCCCTGGGCGTCATCGCTGCGGCCCTGTTCTTTTCGGCTTTGAAAGCCGGAGGGGCGACGATGTCTATTCAGACGGGTATCGGCGCGCCCATGACCTCTGTGATAATAGCGCTGTGCGTGCTTTTCGTTATCGGTGTTGGCGTCAGCGAGCGGCGCCGTTTGGAAAAAGTTGACGATGACAAAAAACCGGGGGATATAAACGCCGCCGGGATAGCGGAGGAATAAAATGTCATTTAGTATGGTCATCGATTGGCTCCAGGCTACTTTGCGCTGGTCAGCCCCGCTGCTTTTGGTTTCCATCGGCGAGGTCTTTGCTGAACGCTCGGGCATCATCAATATGGGTATCGAAGGCATCATGCTCTCGGGCGCCCTGTGCGGCGTCGCGATCAGTTTTTTTACGGGCAGCGTGCTCATGGCGACGCTGGTCACCATGCTGCTGGGCGCGACCATGGGGATGGTCGTAGCCTTCCTCACGGTGTCCCGCCGTACGAACCAGGTTGTGACGGGCCTGATGCTCAACATGCTGGCGATGGGAGGTACAAACCTGTTGTTCGCCCTGCTGTCGGCGTCCCGCCAGACGCGCGTCGCCATGTTCCCCGTCCTGTTTCCGGAGAGTATGTACAAAATACCGGTCATAGGCCCGATATTGTTTCAGCAGCCCGTGACCACCTGGATCGCCCTGGTTCTGCCGATCTTTTCAGCGATAGTCCTGTACAAAACGGCCTGGGGCCTCAATGTCCGCGCGGTCGGCGACAACCCCCAGGCGGCCGCGACGGCGGGCCTGTACGTCATCAGGATCAAGTACCAGACGGTGATCCTCAGCGGCATTTTCGCCGCGCTGGGCGGTTGCGTGCTGACCCTGGCGGGGGCCGGCTATTTCGCTTCCGGCGGTATGACGGCCGGGCGCGGCTTTATTGTATTGGCCGCCGTCGTAGTCGGCGGCTGGAACCCTGTCAAAACGGCTTTGATCTGTTTGGTGTTCGGAGCCGCCGACGCCGCCCAGCTTCGCTTTCAGGCGATGGGTTCGGTGGTGCCCTATCAGTTTTTACAGATGCTGCCCTACCTCATCACCGTGATCGCGCTGACCGTTATGGTCAAATACTCGCGCGTCCCGAAAACCTGGGGTGCCGCTTACGATCAGCGGGATGTATGATGATGCGTCACCGGAGGACGAGATGAAGCTGCTGATTATAAACCCGAACACGACGCGAGCCTTTACCGAAGCGATAGAGGCGACGGCCGCGCAGGTGAAATCGCCCGGCACGGAGATCGTCTGCCTGAGCCCCGCCGCGGGTCCGCGCTCCATTGAAAGCGATTACGAGGAGATTCTGAGCGTATCCCCGTGCCTTGACGCGATAATCCCGCGGCAGGGCGATTTCGATGCGCTCGTGGTGGCCTGTTACGGCAATCACCCGCTTATATACGCGGCCAGGGAAATCCTCCGGCAGCCCGTCGTGGGCGTTATGGAATCGTCCCTACACCTTGCCTGTATGGTCGGGTACAATTTCAGCATCATCACATCCGGCGACCGAGCCGTAACCATGTTTTGGCGCGGCGTGAGGACCCTGGGCCTCGAATCCCGGTGCGCATCTGTCCGTTCGACGCACACCGCGGTGCTTGCGCTGGAGGGCGGGCAAAAAGCGGATGTCCGCAAGCTGATACTGGAAGAGGCCCGAAAAGCGGTAGAGGGCGACGGCGCGGAGGTCATAAGCCTCGGCTGCGCCGGGATGGTAGGGCTGGCCGAACAAATGTCGCGAGAACTCGGCGTGCCCGTCATCGACAGCGTAGCCGCCGGCGTCAAGGTTGCCGAAGCGCTGGTCGGTTGCGGTTTGCACACGAGCAAGCGGCGCACCTACGCCCCGCCGAATTAGAAGGAATGCGCTGGCCGTTCGCTGAGTGATGCGGACAGAGACAGGGCTGGGACCAGGCGGGCATAACATTATCGGCGCCGTTGATTGTTGAGCACGCCCGACGCAGCTTTATGCAAATCCGGGGGCGGGCTTCGCACGTGAGGCTCTTTTTTATGGTGAGCCCGCCCGTCCAAATTGTGTAGCGAGGTTTCTAAAGCAGATAAACGGCGCGATGGGGGATTAGTATGTTTGACTGGTTGCTTGAAAAAGCCACCGTTATCGACGGGGGCGGGGGAGCGCCGTATACCGCCGACCTTGGGATATCCGGCGGAAAGATCGCGGCCGTAGGCTCAAACCTCGGCGGCGAGGCCCTCAATCGGCTCGATTGCGAAAACCGGACGGTCACCCCGGGCTTTATCGATATCCACCGCCACGCCGACGCCGCACTGTTTCGCGAGGGCTTCGGGGAGATGGAACTGCGCCAAGGCATCACCACAATCGTCAACGGCAACTGCGGTATGAGCGTCGCCCCCCTGCCGCGCGCGCGTCGGGCCGAGATATTGCGCTACCTGTCCCCCGTAACCGGAATCCTCCCCGACGCGCCGGAATTTGAGAGTTATTCGGAGTACGCCGCCCTGCTTAAACGCGATCCCCTGCCACTTAACGTAGGTGCCCTCGCCGGCAGCGGAACTATGCGGGCGGCGGCCTGCGGCTACCAAATAAAGTGTTTGGACGGGGATTCCCTTAAGAAAGTGCGTGAAAACTTGCAAGACGCGATATCCGCGGGCGTGTGCGGCGTCTCAGTCGGTTTCGCGTACATGCCCGACATGTACTATACCCCTGAGGCCCTGGCCGAGGCCCTGGCACCCATGGCGGATTCCGGTCTGCCGCTGGTATGCCACGTCCGCGGCGAGGGGGACCTCTTATACGAGTCGGTGCGGGAGGCGATACGCGCGGCGGGGCTTTTGCGCGTTCCGCTGGAGATAAGCCACTTCAAGTGCATCGGCAGGCACAATTGGGGGATTCAGCTCGGGAAGACGATCGAACTCATCGAGCGGGCACGGCAGGATGGCGCGGATATCAGGTGCGACGTCTACCCATGGACGGCCGGAAGCACGCAGATGGCCTGCCTGCTGCCGCCCGATTTTCTGCGGGGCGGAATGTCCGCCGCCGCGGAACGGCTGCGCGACCCCAAACAGCGCGTCCTGTGCCGCGACGCGATGAGTCGGCCTGGCGCTGATTTTGAAAACATCGTCCTGAGCATGGGCTGGCAGTCCGTGTACGTCAGCGGCCTTAAAAGCGAAAAGAACCGCTGGTGCATTGGCAAAAACGTTGAGGAAATCGCGGCGGAGCTGAAAGCCGACCCCTTCGACTCCGCGTTCGATTTGCTGGCCGACGAGGATTGCGACATTACGATGGTGGACTATATAGCCTGCGAGGAGGATATCGATACCATACTGCGGTTGCCCTACTCCTGCGTGATATCAGACACGGTATACCCGGATTCCGGGCGGCTGCACCCCCGCAGCTTCGGGAATACTGCGGTGCTGCTGGGCGAATACGTTCAAAAAGGACGTGCGCTGACGCTGGAGCAGGCGGTCCGAAAGCTGACCTCGCTGCCCGCGCAGGCGTTCCGCCTTAAAGGCAAAGGCCTGATAAGCCCGGGCTACGACGCCGATCTAGTACCTTGACAAAGTTATATCTTAGGATATAGTCGCTTCAATTTGTCGCGGGCGTTTATCGTCGTAAATTGCCAGTCAATGTTTTTTTCAGCGCCGTTTCGATTTGATTCCCAGGCTGAGATTTCCGATTTCAGGGTATCAATATCTCCGATTCTGCGGTCAAGGCATTGAGTGGTAAGT
>Ga0209629_10003272_pt1 | contig 11519 bp, 4 predicted proteins | sample TergutCu122P5_FD_187286 | JGI IMG/M metagenome (GOLD analysis project Ga0209629, IMG submission 187286) | Cubitermes ugandensis P5 segment gut microbial communities from Kakamega Forest, Kenya - Cu122 P5 (SPAdes) (version 2) | ecosystem: Host-associated > Arthropoda: Insects > Digestive system >...
CCCCCCCAAAAAAAAAAAAATTCTAATGTGCCAGTCATTGGCTGATTTCGGCTGAAGGGTAAATTACATCACAGTGTCTTTAAAAAAAAAGTTTTGGTGGGGGTGAGGGTGCTGCAGCCCAGAATCCCTTTTCCCCCTTGGATGCACCCCTGTCCAGTACACCTATGTATGGCATTTTTTAAATAACTTCCAAGAAAATTATTTGACCAGTTGATTTAAATTTCCTCTTGATACTACATTACAGTATGTTTAGCGTGGAAGGGTACGGGGAAGTTTACTGTGTTCTGTTGTGTTAGATGTGGCAAAGGGTTAAAGTATGGCCACAAAATTTATTTCACAATATCAGAGTAATCTCCAACAGAAAATAAAATGATGATGATCTGTGACTGCTGTCAATCTTTTTCTGTGAATGTCATCACAACTAAAGTCTTAGTGTACTTTAAATTATCTCAACACTGTGTGTACAGATGTGCCACTTTTAAAATCAGCATTTTTCTTGTGGTATGTTTACCTGGTGAGGTGTGTTACGGTTTTGCATACTCGTGCAATATTGCTAGAAGAGAGAAAGAGAGAGATGCAAAATAAACTAGGCTATGTAAGAAATCAAGAATTAGACACACAAAAGGAAAAATGTGTGTATGAGCACACCAAAAGTTAGATGAAATACAACTGCACATTATAAAACTGAACACAAAGAATAATAAAAGAGGAAAGGATTACTCATGAAAATATTTCTTTGGCTTTTATGAGGTTAAGTCATTATTTGAAACTGATAAATATAGTTAGTCACAATAAAAAGTAACACAGCCATAGTAGTGGGTGGCTGTCATTGTCTGTAGACATTATATCATGAACACAAATGGACAGTGTGGAAGTAAAAGCATGACATCGGACAATATGCAGTTAACCCTTATCCTGTTGATGTGGAGAATATGGTGAGCTCTTAATAATACCAGCAAATGGCAGATGGGATTTAACTCAGCGTTTAAAGGGTTGATGGCCATCTTCATACGTTCCTCTCTTACCCTAGGAAACTTCCCCAAATACTCACTGGGTAAGAGATCTGAAGAGTCCAAAGGTGGGAGGGTCCCAAATTTAGTCTGGATACAGAGAAATATCCCAGACCCTGCCAGGAATCTAGATCCTGTCATCAAGTCAGCAGCTCTGTCACACATTGACTCTGTTGTTTAGGTTCTAAGAAACTAAAACTTGGTGCTAATGAAAACATGATACTTTTACACTGTAACTTTGGTCTAATAACAGACAAAATGTGATCAAAATATGACATATTATATCAGTAGAAGCCAAAGAATGTCCCTGTTGCCACACATCCCCAATAGGATTTTAGCTGGTTAGTTTAAATTTAGTTCAGTGATTTGATAATAGAATCTTATGGCATTTAAGCCCCTAACTTTCTATGTGCAACTGTTACCTCTGAAGGTTTCTGCTGGTACATTATCACACTTTTCCAACTACAAATTCGTTAATCACACCTCACTCTGCTTGTCACCTTGATTTTGTGAGTGAGATTGAAATCACTGACATTAAAATATCCATTATGGACAGATGGGTAGAGGTAAAGACAGTAACTCAATGAAAAAGGGGTTGAGGGGAATACAATTCATTCATTCTGGTATATAATTCACATGATCTGTTGAAAATTAAGGACTCATTAAATACTGGGATAGAAGGACCATTACATCATGCAAAAAATATTATATGAATAAAGAGCAGATAATGTGACATTAAACAATACTATGGAAGAGTGACAGATATAGCTAATCTTGTTTCCAGTATTTTTAAAGTGTCTAATGGTTAGCAGTGACCAAGTAAAATTTAGAGCTATTAGTGTGCATCACAGAAATGTAGAGTACTACCTGCTGAAGGAACACAATTAATGCAGATGTCAGTCTTTCCACTCTTGTACCTGATACTCATGTTATTTACATACATTGTAATACAACAAACAGTATGATAAATGTGAGAAACTGAGAAGTATGATAATTTCATAACCCAAAGCAAACTTCTAATTCATTCACTAATTTTAATAAAGTTATTCAAACAATAATCATGACAGCAATCAATCTAGAAGCCTGGTGGCAAATTGAATGCCTTAGAGCCATACCTAGTATCAAACTAACTTACCATTATGTTATATTTTCAGTACAGATTTCAACAATTTATTCAACAAATATTTACCATTAATAATCAAACAATTACTCAAATTTTTATTTATTACCAGCACCAACTGTCTGTTAGAACAAACATTCAACAAGGAATCCTGATTATAAAAGCACCTATCAGCTAGTGGTCTACAAGCAGTATATACACCAAGGAAAAGTATCGAACAGTTATATTGCAATTGACATGATTCTGGAATATTTATGTAAATATTTTAAAATGTTGAACTTTGTATAAATACCTTGGAGGTTACTTAATTCAATATAAAGCACGGGAATAACAATTTTAAAAGTTTCTCTAACACACTGTCTTAAAGTGTATAAAATTCTTATTATATCTGATATAAAATAATGAATTAAAACTAAACCTAAAAAACTACACAAAACAGAATTCTTAAAACAGTATTTTGATACTCTGTTATATGTGTCATAATCATCATCATCATCATCATCATCATTATATTTCTTTCTGTACTGTAGGAACAAATAAAATGTAGCTTTGACTTTACCTGCATTCGATGGGCAACAAGTTCAGCAATGTGACGTCGATCCTCTTCTTGTGTATCACCCATGAGGCTTAATGCACTATCATTAACTTCAATGATAAATTCACGGCCATCTTTGGCAACAATTATTTCCAGTGCACAGATATCAAGGCCCCCAAAAAGCTCTGACACTTCATCAACCCACATCTTGTAGCGTTCAGTCATCTGTATCTGTTCCAGCATGGCTGATCCTGTGTTTGTTTTCCAGTTGCCAGAAATTGATTTACGCCTGGGAATGCAAGACAAAAACGCATGACAAATTTCATTCACTTGTGACAGATGCGAAACTATCATAAACCAAAGATAAAGTCAATTACATACGAGCTATGTATGCCTTACTATTTTGTTTGCTGCAAATATTTTCAACACTGACATGAAAATTATGGCCAATAAACAGCATGTGGCTTGTCAGACACACTAATGTAGACTACTGGTTGATGATATAAGTGTAAACGTCTAGATACTGAGCATAACTTATTGAAATGGAATATAGCAAGTTTTAAAATATACAATTTCTGTCAGTAGGTTGCATTAAGCTCCCTCTTAAGCTACTGTTTATAAGATATGCTAAAACAGTGAGAAATTTATGGAACAAGTTCTCTGGATGTAAATACTGCTTCATATTGGAACGTGTATAATATATTTTAACACCTCACGGAAAGGAAGCTTATTAAATTCCTTCAAAGCAACGGAGCATGAAAATATACTCAAAACATGACTTCTGAGAACGCAACTTTCTGACAAAGAACATTAGCCAACTCTGTATATTTTTTAAAGCACATCATACTGAAACACGTACGCATCATAATGGCTCCCTAGAACTTTGTATTTTATATGTGAAATGGATGTTTAATTAAGAAAGAGGTAATGTTCACCTTCAAATGTTTCTCTTCAACTTCTAGCAAGGTACATCGGCAAACTTCATTTCATTTATTTCACTCATTCCAAAGATCCAAAGTCAGTAAAAATCAATGGATATAGAACCAGTCATATATAGATATATAAATATATTCATTCTATACAAATATAGAACTAGTCATAAGTGAAAAGATGGAATGAATAAATATTATTTATAATCAACAAAACTATATAATACTACAATATCATACTTAACATAATACAAAATGGAGTGAAAATTAAACAATAAGTATTAGCCTTAATATATATAAAATTTATCTTAAATGTGAAAACATACCTCAAAATTTCATACAAGAGACAAAATAATAAATGTCAGTTTAATAGTTGAAATATATCATAAAACTGCTCTCTAATTGAAGTATTCATCTAATGTATAAAATGAATGTTGGTGAAGAAACCTTCTCAGAGATGATTTAAATTCCTTAATATTATGAGAGAAATCTTTATTTCAGGAGGAAGACTGTTATATAACTTAATACCCATATAAAAGGGACTTTGTTTGATAAATAGTCAATGTGACAAAAGAATCCAGAACTGTTCCTGGTATTGATATCATGTATCTAAGAATTCACCCAAAATTGATTTTTATTATTAACCATGAAGAGTAGGAGAAAGAATACATATTGCGAGATCAGTGTTAAAATATTTGATATTTTAAAAAATTCTTTACATGAATCCCTGATTCCTACACCCAAGGTAATTGTAATAATTCTTTTCTGTAGTTTGAAAATACTATTACTATATGAGGAATTTCCCCAAAAGATTATCCCATAATTAATAATAGAATGGAAGTAAGATTGGTAACCATCTTCAAGGGACCCTGCATCACAAAAGGTTTAATGGCTCTAACTGCAAAACAAGCCACACTTAATTTCAGTAGAATTATTTCTACATTTATATATATTCAAAGATTAGTTATAACTCTATCTAGGTACCTAATAAATAATTAAGAGATTATAGTAGTGTATGAAGCACTGGGGTTATGTGGAAGTCAGCAAGTTCAAACACTTCAACATATCACAGCACTGTTTGGAATAAGGTCACTCAACCATTTTGAACATTCAACAAAAATATATATCTGCATGGATTGACTCAGTACTGACTAAACAAAACAGATCTTCAATAATGGGTGTGGCCTCATATCCATCAGGGTATCAATTAATAAAAAAATTAACATACACTGAATATATGAACCAGGACCAGACAATAGATGGAAGCCTGCATTTGCAAGAAGGTATTCCTGTGGGCTGGAAGGGTACAACAGGTTCAGACGCAAATGAATACTTTTTACTGATCATAATGACATATTTTTGCTTACTGATTACGGGCAATAGCAATATTATTATTGCTCTTACATGCTTTAAGGTAATCTCATCTTCAGCTGTTATACATACAAATATACATATACATATACAATTGTACATAAAAATCTGTTCTTTCGTCATTTTCCAGTACATTTCAGTAACAATCCAGCTATTATTTTTCTTGGAATTTTGAACATCTAGAGGAGGGTGTTAAAATACAATTGTGTTTTTGTTTAGGACCACTGTGCCATACAGAATGAACATACAAAGACAGAATATTCATATTTTGTGTTTCCTACTATATGGCATCTTACCATTTAAATTTCATGACACTGAAAACGTCATCCCACAATGCAATATAAGGTTAATCCCATTAGCTGTGCTGGTCATTAAACTGGTATTGTCTTTACTGTCATTAGCAGAGTGAAATGATGTTCTATAGAGTTATGTGAGAGTACAGACTCAGCATTCATTGCTTAAGGGAAACTCCATCACAGCAACCAACAGTACAAGGTTCACTATTTTTCAGGGTTGTTTTTATATCCACATTCTTTGCCTGGGTTGGTTAGATTGTGTGAGTTCTAAGGATTTTCACAGCAGTTGAGGTTTCTGGTTTTGGGATACGACACTGTGATACTATGTGTCTTAGGGAGACACAAAATATTTCCCTTAATTTTTACCACAATTTATGCCATTTTGATTTTATATACAATAAAAGTTCAGCTGTTATCTAATTGATGACAGCCTTGAAATCTAATTGTTAAAGACAGTAAAATGAACCCAGCAATGCAAAGGGAGAGCCTAGAGTAGGTCTGTGATGAAAGTCTGGCCCAAATTTGTATAAATCTTCGATGGTAGACCTTCAGAAAAACAGAGTCCAAATGTCCTCAATTCTGTTGACCTTTGCCAAAAAAGCATAATGCTTATCAGCAACTTGATGAACAGATGTGCATGTATGAGACAGAAAACCAGCTCCTGTACCAAGTGATAATGTACATTGTGAACTCAACTGAACCTCTCCACTTCACTCACATATATTTTAATGCTTTTTATGATTCTCAGCATAAAGACCTATTATTTACTATTTCTCAACAGAATTAACTGACAGGAATTTTTAATGGAGACTGGGTGTGATTTCTGCAAAATTGTAACTGAAATTTTGTTTAAAATGTATCAGTTAAATAATCTTCAGCTTGCTTCCACAGTGCACTTTCTTTTCTTAACAATGATACTTAGACTATCAAGAAATTCCATATTATGGAACCTGAAGGTGTAGGTTACCACATTTTTCACAAGATCCTGCTATTTAAGCCTATCCTGAGCCAACAACAACGAAACAACAACAACAACAACAAATTGGCGCCTCTTCCTCCTACTTCTTTTTATTGTCTTTTTCACGTGTTAGGCTATGGAACGTGTTACATCTGTGACTGACAACTCCACATTTTCTTTCTCGTCCCAATCCCCACAAAGTAAAATCTTGAAAAGTTACGTTCAGTACAACAATTCGACGGTCGTGGGACGTAACTAAGTTATTCGCGACGTGTATACGGGATCATTTTCGGAGAAAAGTTGCGGAATGCTGTCTAATTCTGAGTTCTTCGTGCATGTAAGTTGTAGGACTGTGTGAATGTACTTACATGAAGGCCTTGTAATTGGGCCCAATTTTCTGCACATGGATGTCATACTTGCTATCCACGTACGGCTCTGTAGTGCAGTACGTGTTGGATACCGCAACTACAGACGCCATATCCTGGAAGTCGCTGTTTGTATCCACTTTGACCTTCCCCAGTCCGCCATGCGCATGCCCAATCTTGAAGACGACAGGGAAGCGAGCCGTACTCAGCTATGTAACAAGAGAAAAGGAAATATTATTGCTAATTCAGGTTCGATGTTTGTAGAGTAACAGTGGTGAATTAACTGCATTTGAGTGTCGAGTGTTGGTGGAATGATATTAACAATGGAAAGCCTAAATACTCGAGGAAAGTTCTATCCGCCAATAATCCCACGGGATTGACTTGGAATCGAGCCCGGACTTTCGCGGGGAGAGACAATACTTGTATATGTACGGTTTCTTTTGTATGATAATGCCAGTGCTCATTCTTCCATGATAGTGAAGCTCTTGCTGGCTAGTCGCGGAGTGGTTATTCGCAAACGATCTCACTCACCTGATTCTGCGCCAGCCGAATTTTTTCTATTCCCTAGGTGAAAACAGCCCTCAAAGGAAAAAGATTTCAGGACTTCGAGATCATAAAGAAGAACACAGACGTCGAAAATAATGCCGTTTCTTTTTACGCTTTGGATAACTGTTGCATGTAATTTTAGAAAAATTAGAAAGTGCATTAGAAAAATCACTTTGAAGGAAAATAAAATAATTTTCTTTTATTTCATACGTGTCCCTGCTTACAGACCGAAACCTAAACTTTTTATTTGACCTCGTATTTTTCCGCTCCTTTTTTGCTTACCGCACAAACATAATTACGCCGTACAGTGTATGTTACGGCCTGCGCTTTCCATTTTCATTTACATCAGTACGCCTCTATATGGAGAAAAATATTTGGGAAAAATTATATTAGTTTTAACAAAAAGCCGAAACATGTCGCCCAGTATATAATAAGACACTTCAAAGTTGTGGTTCAGACCGACTGCCCCTCTTCCTACCTGTTTAATTTGTATATAACAACGGGGTGTCACACATAAAGACAAAAACATAAATAGCTGTCACGAGGATTAAATTGTGATGAATATGCCTACCACTAATGCAGTGACTGAGAAAAGGCCAGAGAGAATTTTAAGATCGTATGACCGTGCATCGTGACAAATTCCTAGTGAATGAAACCAACAGACGCACTGAATTCCATTTTTATTGGTATTACGACTCTATATGTTTCGGGCAGCCTTTCTGCCCATCATCAGGATTTCTTAGCCGTACATCGGGATTGGTACATTTTTGCAGATTTGATGACCGTTTGCTACCAGGAGCAGGATGGTTCCATTGGAATTCAGTGCGTCTGTTGGTTCCATTCACTAGGCCAGAGAGTAGTTTGCACTGATTGTTTGGTACTGACTTCTCTGGACGTGAACGTTTACAGACGTCAGTGTTTAATTCACTTGATTGTGAGACTGGCCCGAGACCAGCTGATGACTCAGATTCTTCAAAACAAAGGCGTCGTTAACAGAAATTAATCACTGCCCCATTTCCAACTCTAACATCTCTGTTGGTTTTTTCTTTAAAGGGGCAAAAAGCACAAAATAAATTACCTGCATAAACACGCTGTGAATAGAAACGTTAAGTGCGGTACGTGGGTTGCAATGTGATCTCACAAAGGTCAGAGGTTACGGCATCCGACCCGAAGAGATGCTGCGTTAATATTCACTGAATAGCTCTGGGTAAGCCACATTTTCATCCAAACGCAGTGGACTGAATAAATCACCAGGACGCAGCGTTCAAAAGGCATGTTATCCGGATGTCAAAACAGGCAGTGGCTGGTAGTCCCGCTCGGGCTCCATTGGTGATAAGTGGGATGTGGTGAACAAATTCGTTTAGGAACTCTTTTTATTCCAGTAAGCACTCCATCGTCTTCCACAATATGGATCTACTTGTATCAACAGACAGCATTTTCAATGGCCGTCGTTGACGAGGCCTGTTTCCTACATTGCCGGAGCTCGGATTTCACAACTGAGGTTTTCGTGAGGTTTTCTTATTACCTCTGGTAAATGCTGGGATAAATGAAAAAGGATACGGTCCCTTCCTCCGATGTCATTCTCAATTCGTCATTCACGATTATTAGCGATATAAGATTTTTGAAAAATTAGTACATGGGTCGAATAAAAACATTCCAAACAACGTGGGTTTTAATAGCAGTATCTGTTTCCCTTCTGCACAAATCTGACATCAATATTCTGGCCTCATTCTCAGGTAACGTTAAGGCTGCTTGAGACCAGCTATATTAGATTGTAGCGAATTTGACTCTAATAGATAAAAAACGAGAATGAAAGAGATATTAAGCCACACGCACTCAAATTTCGATCTCCGTACAGCTGTGTGTGTATTTGTCTGATGACCATGTTTGTTACAAACATGCAGCAGATCTGTGAAGTCATTTTGTTGTTGTGTTTTGACCGGATTTATTATACATCTTTGATTAGGCCCACTCTTCTAAGGATACAACGTGTATGAATGGTCTACAAATTTTATATGTATTTGAAATAGGCCTAAGGAATTTCTCCAAACTTTCACTATGCGGGAAAATACTTTGCCTTTACAAAATATTGTTAGGTTTTCAAACAAGAATTAAGTCAAAACAGAAATGCTATAGAAGTAGGGTTCTGCTGGGAGGCGCACAAAAGTGATATGCAGAGAAAGTTAAAACTGAATGGTTCTTTCTTATCTATTATGGATTAAACAAGAATTTTTCTTCAAATTTGACGTCACTACTACTCAATTTGTGGATATAAAACAATATTAAAACCACGTAACACGCCAGCTTTAATTCGATATAAACGAATAAAATCTTTTAAAATTACTCGAACACCCAACAGGCTTCAGCACATCTGTGTTATACCCAGGAGGCTGAATTGGATTGAAAAGATGCTCCTGAAAGGTCAGTATTATGTTATGGAATAAAATAAGTGACATTGGTAGTCGTCCCCACTCTTTCCTGCGCATTTATCCTGAATTAATCCACACATATACGTAAAACGGTAATGATGTGATATTTAAGTGAATATTTCTTATGTGAAATTGAAAAAAATATTTTTTAATATTATTAAAGTGAGAATTTATTGGCTGTTTTAGATTAAAGCCTAATTTAAGAACGAGAATAATTATCAACCTCACACAAAATTGTTTTCCTTAATGTTTAAAAAAACAGTTTCATATAAAGGAATAAGACAAAGATAATTATGGAAAATCAGTGAAAGTTATTACAAGTACTGTGTATTGTATTCGGTAATGCAGAGTTCCAACAATTTTTCAACTATATTCACCTTTAATTATGACACAGTTGTGCGGAAACATGTCGCGTGTTTATATTTTCATATAACTTAATGAGAATAAATTCCGTTAAGTGGCCGTAAAGAAATATTCCCTTCATTGTCGTGGATTCTCCGAATAATTATTTTAAAATAATCCAAGAAATATCTTTATGGTAGGTGGAGTACCTGTTATTTATGTGCTTCATTTTACTTTGTAACTTTAGCAGAATATTCTTTAGAAGTGCAATTTATCCACTAGCACTCTGGTGTCTGGAGGGGCTAATAGAGAAAAATTACATAAGTATAAAGCAAGATCGGGGTTCTTATGACCAAGAACTGTAGCTATGGACCCACCAGTATGAAGCGGGAGTGTTAGCTAACGAATCTCTGCGTCTAGTATTGCTCATGTATTTTAATCCGTTTTCAATTGACAATGTCTGTATAATATTATAACAGTTGAATAGCTCTCAATTATGCCACATTAAAAGGAGGGGATGCAGTAATTTTTATGTTGATATTCTTGACACGATTTAGTTTAATTTTAACACAGAGTTTCAGCAAAGATCCTCAACAAGTAGCTCCAAATCCTCCGTTGTTTCCTACGTAAATTTTGTTTCTACAGATGTGCAGACCCAACGGATGTAACTTGAGGCGCATCCAGAAAGTTAGAACCGACTGTGTAAAGCGGAGGCGCAGGTACCAGATTTCGGACGGACAGAAAGTAACGAATACATGTATATCAGTACTGCGCAGCACCGTACAGTAGCTTTTGATATAATGCCTGATCGGTGATTGATGGGTTACTCTAACTTCTTTGTAACGAAAATGGTGATAGTCACAGAATGATGAAGCAAAGTTAAAGAAGGAAACGATATAATTCTAAGAAAGCTTTTATTCCTGAAAGCAGAGATTAAATTGGGCAAATGTTTGTTGTAGGCAATTCAGAGTGTTTTCTCTTTCCGTATTCTACCTAATATTCCAAAGATTGATGTAGGGTACATGCCCGTACACTTACAATCTTATATTTCTTAGGCGGATAGGCAGGGAGAACGCTGTATTTAGAAAGAAGTAGGGTTCGTGCCTTCAGTGTTTTAATTTAAGGTAAATAAAATAATAATAATAATAATAATAACCATCAGCAGTGCTAACAGGGTATAAAAAATCCAGGAGTGGTCTCGCTTCTTGAGTGTTGACCTCTCCATTTTGCCTTAGTCGACCCATTAATCCTCTTCGGGTTAGAGTTCATAAACACACAACAATGGAAATGTGTTTATCCTTAATTCTTAATGAATACTGTGTCAACTTACAGCTGTAATCCACAGTAACTTTCTTTAAATTACACATATTTCGCTCTTCTCTTAATTTTTCGTTTCTTGATGGTCATACTACGTATATCCTGCGACGGTCTCAAAAACTTTAATAACGTTGATGGCATATACGCTGCATTAACAGTAACGCTTCGGCAATTAAAGCATTCTATGCTAATTTCACTTGTTGAAATGCATGGCCCTGAAGATGAGAGCACTATGAACATTCCAAGTGTCAGTAACTATTTAGCTACTACTCGACATGGCTTAGCAGTCCAGAAGACTTTA
>Ga0209629_10003275_pt1 | contig 11517 bp, 13 predicted proteins | sample TergutCu122P5_FD_187286 | JGI IMG/M metagenome (GOLD analysis project Ga0209629, IMG submission 187286) | Cubitermes ugandensis P5 segment gut microbial communities from Kakamega Forest, Kenya - Cu122 P5 (SPAdes) (version 2) | ecosystem: Host-associated > Arthropoda: Insects > Digestive system...
AGGCTTCTGTTCGCCCAGTTTGGCGTGTAATCCCAGAATATGGGAATACCCAGCGCCTTGAACGTATAAGATCCCCAAGCTGATAATTCATAGCAAGTTCCATATTTGATGTTTAAATAAAAATCAGGCGGAAGGTCTATGTCGTAGCTACAATAATTAATCCACCAAGCGGGCGTGCTGAGGCGTTTGATTAACTGAGAAATAAAATCATAATACGAATTTGTGTTTGAATAGACGGAATCTGCAACGCTCTTGGCAAATTTTCTATACACAGGCAACCATTCTGCGATGGGTTCATTGGCGTTCCTGTATGGAAGCACATATTCGCAAAAATCTTCAAAAGAAACATCTTTATTCCATGGATAGTTTCTGCTTTCAAAGGCTGCGTCAATATAGGAGATCAAGTAATCCGCTTTCATGGATTGAATGTCATAAACAATGGACTTATCGGTCTTTTTACTTGCAAGTTCTGCATTCAAATTATTGATTCTACCAATAGTTGCGGAAGAAGATGAATCCGCCTTGAAAAGTTTATTGATTTCCGAATAATATTGATTTACGGCTTCTCCCCGATAGGAATAATGTCCCGGCATATTTTCAATCAAGAATACGGCTGCTTTATATTTCAAACTGTCTTCCGTGTGTTGCCGGTAATGCGTTAATGCTTTTTCTAATTCCGCCCGGTTCTTGCCTGCCAACCGCAAAGCATTTTCTAAGTAACTCTGCCTATTTACACAGGAAGAGCAAATAAAAATCAAAACTACCCAATAAATAACAAATTTTCGCATAATTCCTAATTCTTAATTCTTAATTTTTTTCGCCTCTTCTCTCATCTCCTTCACCGCCTGCGACTGCACCTTCGGTTCTTTTGTCATTACAATACCGGCAGCCTTACGGGCTTTCTCCATCTTTCCGGTTTCTACATACAATTTCATCAAGAGATAGTAAGGATACAGGCGATTGGGAACAATTTGAGTGGATTTCAATAAATTTTCTTCAGAAAAATCATATTCTTTCATCGCTTGATAATTTTTACCCATAATGTTATACAACATCGGATCACAACTGATTTGCATTGCTCGTTGCAAAACTTCATTACTTTTTTCCGGTTGTTCCGATTGCGCCAAACTCCGACCGTATTCAAAAAGAAACTGTATCTGGTCATTCAGAAAAGGATACAGTGGTTCATAATTCTGCGCTGCTTCTTTGTACATGCCTGCATTGTAATATATCCGGTTATTGTTCCATTGCTTGTAGGCTTGATAAACCGGATATTGCTTGTAGAGGATTAATGGCACGCAGATAACACAGATAAGACTGATTAACGCAGATTTAAAACTTTTATCTGCGTTAATCAGTCTTATCTGTGTTATCTGCGTGCCATCTACACTCATAGCCAACAGAAAAACAAGAAGTATCGGAAAAGGCAAAACGCTGAATGGATAGGAAAAGCAGGCAAAAACCAGCAAGGCGACCAAAGACCCCATCACGCCCCAATGCTTGTTTTTTATCAATCCTTTGAAAGCGAAGACAAGCAGTCCGATAAACAACAGCAGCGAAACAATTCCCGATTCGACAGCTATTTGCAAAAATTCGTTGAACCCGTATTCCGGATTGCCGGCTACGTACTCTTCCGTCTCCGAAGCCTTGCCGGAAGCGAAATACGCTGCTTGCGCATCGCCGTAAGCGCTTGGGAAATGCCCCAATCCTACGCCAAAAGGATGTTTGGTAAGAACCGAAAGAGACACCTTCCAAGTCAGCATCCTCCCGTCGGCGGAATCTTTTTTCAAGTAATACATCCCAAGTAAAGCAGAACAGGCAAGCAAAATAATAACCATGCCTGTCATTGCGGGCTTGAACTTGGCCTTTGTCATTGCGGGCTTGACCCGCAATCCCCTTATACCTTTCATGGGATTCCGCGTCAAGCGCGGGATGACAACTACTACGGTGCCCGCAATTGCCGCTAACCACGCTGCTCTACTCATGGCGGCGGGAAGAACGAGGATGATGGCGATAAGAGAACTAAGAGTTAAGAGATAAGAACTAAGAGTTATGAATTTTTTATCTTTTTCGTTTTTAACTCTTAACTCATCTCTCTTAACTCTTAACTCAAACAGCGCCAACGGAAACACCACTGCCAGATAGCCGGCGTAGGGACCGGGATTAAAGAACGAACCGGTGAGGCGGAACAAACCATGCTGCGAAGTCTTAAAGCCGTAGAGTTGCAGCAATCCCCAAACGGCTTCGACCAAACCGGTCAAAATAATGAAAAAAGAGACGAAAATAACTTTGTCATTGCGGGCTTGAACTTGCCCTTTGTCATTGCGGGCTTGACCCGCAATCCCCTGAAAAACTACTCGAAGACAAAAATACAAAACCACCAACAAAGCCAACAACGTGAGTTTGGTTGTATTTGCCGAAGCCGTATTGAATACGCAGGACGACAGGAAAACGCTGCCGGCAAAAAGCAATACCAAGGCGTCGGTTACCGAAAACCGGACCGACTGTTTGTTGGTAATAGAATAAATCAAAGTCGCTACGCTCGCCAACCCCATGCTTCCGTAAAACCAGAAGTATTTGCCGGAAACCACGCCGTTTGCAAAATGGTTGTTAATAACAAAAACTGTTGATAGTACAAAAAAGAAAAGAATAACAAATATTATATGTGTCAAATCATTAGCAGTAAATCTCTGGACTTTGCAATTATTTTTTTGTTTTGTCCATTCTATGTCCATACTTTTTTATATTTTAAATTCATAATACGCAATAATCCAACTTCCTTCACTATCCTTTTGAATAACATAAAACTTCTTACCAATTTCATCTTCTCTAATATAAGATATTTTGTCATTTTTTAATGTCATTCATAGAATTATAATTATCTATCATAATAAATTACATTTGATATGTTAATATTTCTGCCGATGGATTATTTTCATCATCATTTATATTAATTACATAAAGAACATTGGTTTTATCATCAACGCAAAAAAGATAAGGTAAAAAAGGTAAATTATAAATATCAATTAATATTCCTTCCCAATCGAAAACGAAAATTTGAGAAGGAAACTTTTTACTCTTTAATAATGTGTTAATAGACTGATTTGTTCTTAAAACATAACTATACTTTTTTGTATTATAGACACGTAATGAATAAATTGGAGCGTCATTAGATATACCAATAAATTGCGTTGATAGCGCGGGACTTTTGATTTCAGAAAAGAAATATTGTTGTATAAGTTCTCCTTTCAAATTAAAAAAAAGAATTTCATCCATATATTTTGATGCATACATAATTATTTTTTTTTGAGGATTAGAATTTATCAATCCATAATACGATGAATTTAAGTATTTTTCATTAATCTTTAATTTAGGATAGTAATTAACAAATTTCTTTTTATTCTTAGTTAATTTATTATAAAACATGAATAACCCTTCCGGTTTGTCTACACTTCTCATAACAGTAATTGTGTCATTAATAAAATTTATTTCATGGCAAAACATCAAATTTTCATCGATAGGTACGGATTCTATACAATCAGCAATATTATAATTTAGCAGAATTTTATTAAAATCAACTTTTTTATTATATAGTTGATGTATGTCATAAAAATTAAAAATTCCAGATGTGTCTAAATAATTTGTATTGTACATAATAGGACGCATAAATTCATGAGGAGCTGCACCTTTATAACCAAATTTCTTAATTAAATTAAAATTAGATTTATTATATACATGAAATAAAGTACTGTCACAATTTGCTATCAATATTAACAACGAATCAAATACAAAAAAGTCAGAATAGCACTTATCATCAATCATTATTGTGTTTTTTAAACTTGATATTTCTTTTGCATTTGGCAACTTTGTATTAGGTAATGATTGTTTTTTATCCACGCATGAGAATAAAAGTATACCTAAAATAAATAAAAATATTTTTTTTCCCATTTTCTTTTATATTATAAATTAAAAAAGTAAAAATAATGAAATCCGCATTTATGAAACCATTCATATTTTTTTCTTTTTACAAAGAAATTATGCAGATTTCATTACTTAAGATGAAATCGTTTTAATAAAAGCATAAACTCCGAACTATTACCATAATGAGCATAATCCGTCGCCAGTAACATATATATAATCAAATTGGCATGTTCCACACCACCTGGATGCGGAAGCTAATACATAACATTGATTTCCAACAACACATTGGTTCCATCCGCTAAAATCCTCATTAGATGCTAAAGCCTCTACATTTAACGTAATTATTTTATCTGAATTGTTATTATTCTGTAAGTTTAACTTAATATTTGTTAACGAAAAATAACATGTGGATAGTATAATAACGATAATACTTATGATTTTTTTTTTCATTTTTTGTTAGTTTTAATAATTATTACCTACAATAGCCATCTCCGTTTCTTATAAATGTCTCCATCAGACATGATCCACAATAATTACTATAATCTGCAAGAGTTGTGTCTGACGAGCGATTTCCTACTCCACAAAAATAATAACCGCCGCTCTCAATATCCGCCAACGCTTCCACATTAGCCAGCGAAACATCCGACAATTTGCTGCTTTTTGAATTGAAATTCACGTTAAAAACAGCAACTGCAGCAATAGCCAAAATAGCTAAGCCACCTAAAATTTTCTTTTTCATATTTTTATTTTTTAGAAAAAAAGAACAATTATTTTTATAAAATTATATAAACCTTAAAGTTTATTTGTGAGAGAAATCCGGCATTGCCGGATTAAGAACATTTTCAAAAGGTTGTATCTTTTCAACAACCGAAACCTTGCAGGTTTCCAATTAATTCCGTATTTTTGCAGCCTCCTTTCTTTTTTGTGAGAGAGGTAGGCGGTTATTTTGTCTTTTCTTGTAAGGGTTGACATCTTACCGCCTTTTTTATTCCCCCGTTTATTAATACTTATTTTGCTACTCAATTATTCAGTTATTCCTTCAAGCGTCAGTTTCACCGGCGATTCTTTTACATTACACAGCAACTCAATCGTTTTACTGAAACGACCGGTTTCTTCCGGCTTCATTTCGACACGGATGATCGCTGTTTTTCCGGATTCAACCGGTTGTTTATCCCAGCTCACATTTGTGCATCCGCAGGAGGCGGAAACGCGGCTGATAATCAAGGGGTGATTGCCGGTGTTTGTAATTGTGAATGTTGCCGGATTCACGCTGCCTTTTCGGATCGTTCCGTAATCATAAACCGTTTTATCTGCCTTAACGGTGGTGAGGATTTCCGGCTCTGTTTGCTTTCCGCCTGCAATCTGCGACTTATACAATTCCCAAATCTTGGGATTCAACACAGGATTGCCGATTGCCAACACTTTATTGTTTTTATCTAACAGAAAGCATTGGTATTGCGTCTCTTTTGGAAAATTATTCAATCGCATGATGGCATTTTCCTTATCCACAAACACAGGATAATCAAAACGATTATTGCGTAATACCATTTTCAATTCTCTAATGCCATTTGACTTTATTTGGAAGAAATATAGAAAATCAGGTTTATTCTCAAATATTGTATCCGATTGGTTGATTAAAATTTTCCATTCCATTAGTTTTGTCCTACAACTCGTACAACCTACAGAATCAACATAAAGTAGTATTTTAAAATTTTCTCTGTTTATTTCCGGACACTGTATTGTACTGTCTATCTTAAAACATTCAATATTCTGTGGAAACTTTATTCCCTTTCCTACCCATTCGGCAATAATTGCCTTTGATTGCAATTTTTTATTTTCTGATTGTTTGCAGGAGAACAAGAAAGGAAGTGTTAATGATAATATAATGATGTAACGAAGCATATTATTGTTTTATTTAAAATATAATTTTACAAGAACCGGATTACTATCAAATTTTAGATTTTTTAGGGTTAGTCGGTCTTTTTCGCTCAAAAGGTTACTTTTTAATAAGTCATCTGCATTATTTGTAAATAATTCTCCTATGAGATAATCATCACTGAGTAAATACGTCAAAAACATAAGTCCTTCCGTTGTTTTAAGAAAATAGTAACTTTTACCCGTTTCTTTCTGATAAAACACATGAGGAGAGAGATTTTTCTCGTTTTTTAATATTATTTGTGCATAATAATATTTTTCGTTTTCAAATTTACGATAAAATTTGTATAATACCTCCGAAGATGCCATCTCTCGAATTATTCTTTGAAGTCTCGGAGTTCTTTCTTTCAATTCAACATTGATTATCTCTGATTCCCGATATTTATCAATATTATATTTACTAAAATTCCATCTATACGCCAAAATGCAGTCATTCATTGTAATTTGATAAACCTTATTCGTGACCGCAGTAGAAAAATATACATTGTTGTGATAATTCCAGAAAGGTGAATATACAAATGAACCTTCCACACCTTGTATTTTCCAATAGCTGTTTAAAATTTGATGCGTTTGCTTTTGAATTAAAACGATACCTCCCAAATTTTCCGGATTTGGCCATGTGTGTCCCCATACAATATAAGTACTGTCATTAAACTCTTTAATATGATTGTAAGCTACAGGCGGAACGGGAAGATCAGTTCGTTTAATAAATTGACCATCATAATTATAAGTGTTGATAAAGCAAAAAGGAGACAATAATACAGCCGTTCGATGCAATGTATCTACAATTACGTCATCTACGAATGTATATTCGCCGGGACCTTGACCTACTTTCATAATAGTATTAATATGTTTACCGGAAACGCCGTCAAAAATATACAAACTTTTCATTCCTCTGTCAAATACAAACAGGGTATCATTGAATAAAAATAAATCCTCTATCTGTTTAATATATGAACTGTCATTTGTTTCCAAAGGGATTAATTCTATCTGTTTGAATAATTCATTAAATGAAATACCTTTATCTTCCATTTTTACATTCAATACCAGGCAGTTGTCGTCTGTTTCTTTTGGCGTACACCCCAGCAAAAAGACTATTAATAACTCATAAATAATATACCGTTTCATTTATAAATAATTTTAATGTTTATAAAAAGAAATGGAATACACAATAATATATTCCATTTCATTCTCGCTACAATACTTTAACATAAGCACCAATCAGCAGGGTTCCCTGTTCTGGTACAGCCTGACGTATAACCACTCCAAGGCGAATTCATCGTCCAACATTTTCCGCCAGTATAACAACTCAAGTCACAATATAGATCACTACTAGGTATCTCATATTCTGCCAACGCCTCCACGTTAGCCAATGAAACATCCGACAATTTGCTGCTTTTTGAATTGAAATTCACGTTAAAAACAGCAACTGCAGCAATAGCCAAAATAGCTAAGCCACCGAAAATTTTCTTTTTCATATATTTATTTTTTTAGAAAAAAGACATTTATTATTATTAAACCACATAAACCTTACGGTTTACTTGCGAGATAAATCCGGCATTGCCGGATTAAGAACATTTTCAAAAGGTTGTATCTTTTCAACAACCGAAACCTTGCAGGTTTCCAATTAATTCGTTACTTTTGCAGACTCCTTTCTTTTTAGGAGGGAATCCGGGCGGTTGGATTGTCTTCCCATTATAAGTTCGACATCTTACCGCCTTTTTATTCCCCCGTTTATTAATACTTATTTTGCTACTCAATTATTCGGTTATTCCTTCAAGCGTCAACTTCACCGGCGATTCTTTTACATTACACAGCACCTCAATCGTTTTACTGAAATGCCCCGTTTCTTCCGGCTTCATTTCGACACGGATGATCGCTGTTTTTCCGGGTTCAACCGGTTGTTTATCCCAATTCACATTTGTGCATCCGCAGGAAACAGAAACGCGGCTGATAATCAAGGGGTGATCGCCGGTGTTTGTAATTGTGAATGTTGCCGGATTTGTGCTGCCTTTTCGGATCGTTCCGTAATCATAAACCGTTTTATCTGCCTTAACGGTGGTGAGGATTTCCGGCTCTGCTTGCTTTCCGCCTGCAATCTGCGACTTATACAATTCCCAAATCTTGGGATTCAAGACAGGATTGCCAATAGCCAACACTTTGTTGTTTTTATCTAACAGAAAACATTGGTATTGCGCCGCCTGCGGAAAATGGTTCAAACCGTTGATTGTGCTTTTAGTGTCTATAAATACAGGATAATTAAACTTATCTTGAATAAACAGATAACCGATTTCTCTCAAGTTTTTGGGCTGGAAATAAAGTAGAAAACCCACTTTTTCCTGAAACAGACTGTCCGCTTCTTCAATCAATTGTTTCCACATAAACAGTTTCAACCGGCAACTGCTGCATCCCGTCGAATCGACATACAACAGGATCTTAAATTCTTTTTGGAAACACGCCTTGCAAAGTTCCGGAAGCGTATTTTTTCCCAAAACATAACAGGGCGTATTTTCGGGATAGCGGATTTCTTTTCCTGTCCATTCCGACACGATTTTTGCAACTTCTTCCTTTTTTCGGTTGTCTTTGCAGGAAAAAAGGCAGACCCAGACCCCAACTATAATATATAATAAAAACTTCGCCTTATTCATTTTCTTAATTCATTACTAATTTCCGGATTGCCACAGTTCTTTCTTTTATATCCATACTTGTTTCATTCAATTTTTGTAGCAAGTGCTGAGATTTGCTTTATGACCATCTCACCGCCTTTTTCTTCCCTCAGTTATAGCGGAACAACGCCTAACTTGCGAAAGTATTTCTTAAAAATTATTTAATTTGTAGGATGTAATACTCCAGCCTTTATTTTCATTTTTAATGGCAGTATACATTCTTTTAAGTTTTTCATTTACAGTAATATAATAAGCATCATGGTCTAAATATAATACCTTAACAGGATTCCCTTCCCAATCAAACATTAGCACTATATTAGAGCAAAAAGGATTATCCAATTTTTTGTCACTATACAAAGCATATACATAGTTATTGCTTGTTGAAATATCAATGTATCCTATTGAATTGTCAACATCAGGAAGAATGTTATTCATACCTCCATTTTGTTTAGGTTCAACTTTAGGATCTCTAAGTCGGATTGATTTTATCGTAATTATTTTATTATTTACCACTTTTACAAAATCAATATTAGAAGAATAATTTATTGCATAAACAAATTTATTTTGGATAGGGTGTTTCTGAAATATACCTTGATTGGCTAAATATTTATGATATATATTAAAATCTTTATTATTTGCATCAAAAATCTCTACACCAAAGTCAATTACTTCACTTTTTTTGTCAAATAAAGTAAATTGAAATTTTGACTGATAGGTTCCAGCTCCGAGGAAAAGACTATCATTTATAGGGATAACACGTGAAAATTGAGCTTCCGCGATTTTATATTTAGCTAATCTTAATGGTCGAAATTGAATGTTAGCTCTCAATGAATCTATAGCGTATTTTGATATTAATCCGGTTTGATCATCATTTATAGTAAAATCAACATCATTTAAATATCCATAACAACCTAAAGGAATTTCATTTGGACCTTGTCCTATTTCACCAAATCTGCCAATATAATTTTCTAATTGTAAATCAAATAAAGAAAAACTCTTCCCTGAATGATAATCAAAGACAACTAATGAAGAGTTATTACACTGTATTGCTTCTATTCTTGCTAATGAATCCTCATCAAAGCTACAATTGATCTCTAATAGGTCTTCCTTATTAGAGAATAACTTGATAGGAGAATTTTCCAATTCATTTTTACAAGAAAAAAATGTAAACAAAATAATAATATAAATACATTTTTTCATTTTCTAATTTTTTTAATAGTGTCAAGTTAATTTTATTATGTCGTCATTGCGAGCGGAGCGAAGCAATCCATACCTTTTTCCGGATTGCTTCAAGCTGTCGCCTTCGCAATGACGATGCGCCAAATTTGAGTTAACATAACAATAGTACCAAAAGTTGCTTATCAATCTTTGAAATTTCTATAGATAATAAACTTCAATACACAATATCAAAACAACTTTTGATACTATTATTTGTAGTTTTAAGAACAAGGTGATGTTTGCACCTTTCCTTTTATAACAAGATTCGGACCTACAACACAGTCACTTGTATTTCCACAACACCAAAGATTAGTAACTTCTGATTCTGTTTCAGATAGAGCTTCTATATTTTTTAATGACAATGTTGACACATTATCTTGTGTATAAAAGTTCGTTCTAAATATAGCAATACTAATGATTGCTAAAATAGCAATACTAATTAAATATTTTATTTTCATACTTTTTATTTTTTGTTAAATTTATTAATAAATAAACTATTCATTATGGACAGGGAGAAAACGATGCAATTCCGTGAATTACAATAGACCCATCATCACTCTTCGCACAAGTACCAGTATTTCCACAACAATAAGCGATTACCTTACCACTTTCATCAGCCGCCAACGCTTCCACATTAGCCAGCGAAACATCCGATAATTTGCTGCTTTTTGAATTGAAATTCACGTTAAAAACAGCAACTGCAGCAATAGCCAAAATAGCTAAGCCACCGAAAATTTTCTTTTTCATATATTTATTTTTTTAGAAAAAAGACATTTATTATTATTAAACCACATAAACCTTACGGTTTACTTGCGAGATAAATCCGGCATTGCCGGATTAAGAACATTTTCAAAAGGTTGTATCTTTTCAACAACCGAAACCTTGTCAGCTTAAAATTAATTCTGTACTTTTGCAACCTCCTTTCTTTTTAGGAGGGAATCCGGGCGGTTGGATTGTCTTCCCATTATAAGTTCGACATCTTACCGCCTTTTTTATTCCCCCGGTTATTAATACTTATTTTTCTTCCTTTTTTCGGTTGTCTTTGCAGGAAAAAGACTGATAATATAATTATACGACACATTTATTCTTCCTTCCTTATTTTTGTATATATTTTATGCAAATGTATTTTTAATAATTAATATAATGTACGATTTTATTGATTTTGTTTTTCATATATTGATAATATATAAAAATAATTTTTTCGCATATCATATTATGTTGTCATAAAAGCATCATTATATGTAATTATGATAGAAATAATATTTTGTAAATATCATATAGTTGAATTCAATTGTATTTCTAATCATAAACAGATAAAGATACTTTCGATAAAAATGGTATCATCAGATTTATTATATAAAATAAATAAAATCGTTCAGTTCTCCATAATCCCATTCAAGTTTAAATAAGCAAACTGCATTTTTGCTTCGTTCAAAGCCATTATAACCCGATTATTCCCTTTGTCATAACAGAAATCAGTGAGCCAATAGCCAGTTTCAACGGTCTGAAGATAATCGCCTTTTACATCAAAAATCAGAAATTTTGTCGGAATGTATTCATTTGTTTGTAAGTTTCCCTGACCATACGATGCAAATATATTATTCTTAATAAAAACGACTTTACCAAAATGATCTTTCCCATCTCTTCTGTTACTCCAGTTGGGACCATATACACTGTATTTCAAATCGCCATTCAGACTGCAAATGGTCAATAAATCATAAAAATAAGAGTATTCCACATATATGCAGTTTTCCACAGATACTGAAACGTTGATGCG
>Ga0209629_10003276_pt1 | contig 11515 bp, 7 predicted proteins | sample TergutCu122P5_FD_187286 | JGI IMG/M metagenome (GOLD analysis project Ga0209629, IMG submission 187286) | Cubitermes ugandensis P5 segment gut microbial communities from Kakamega Forest, Kenya - Cu122 P5 (SPAdes) (version 2) | ecosystem: Host-associated > Arthropoda: Insects > Digestive system >...
TCATTCGCGAGATTATCAAGGCATACAGGATTCCTGTCCTTGAGGTGATGCGTTACGAAGCCGACGATGTGATCGGAACAGTTGCCAAACAGGCTGAAAAAGAAGGATTTGAAGTTTATATGATGACGCCCGATAAAGACTACGGACAATTAGTCTCCGGACGAATTTTTCAATACCGGCCTAAGTTTGGCGGAGACTACGAAGTGCTGGGCGTGCAGGAGGTGTTGACGAAATATGAATTGCAATCGGTAGGGCAGATGGTCGACTTATTGGGATTGATGGGCGATACTTCCGATAACATACCGGGTTGTCCCGGCGTTGGCGAGAAGACAGCACAGAAACTGTTGAAGGAGTTTGGTTCCATCGAAAACCTGACTCAACATACCGACCGGCTGACCGGCAGTTTAAAAGCTAAAATAGAAGAACATCGTGAGCAGATACGTTTTTCCAAATTTCTGGCCACCATTGTCACAGATGCTCCGGTCAGGTTTGATGCATCAGCTTGCGTTCGGCAAGAGCCGGATAAATCAAAACTGATAGAGATTTATACCGCACTTGAATTTCGCAATTTGATCCAGAAAATGAAAGGCGAAGCTGAAGTTGTCCAAAATCCGGCTCCCAAATCGGATCAACTTTCTTTTTTTGGTGACCTCTTCGAGGCTTCAAAACCGTTACCGAATATATCTCAATCTAAACCTGATGCGTCGCTACAGAATGTGTCGCAATCTCAATCGGATGAGCCGGCTGTATCGAACAGGACTTTTGCCGATATCAACAATACGCCTCATACCTATTATTTAGTAGATACGGAGGAGAAACGGCAGGCGCTGGGTGAAAAATTGCTGTCTTGCGATGCTTTCGCCTTCGATACAGAAACCGACGGGATCAATCCTTTGACAGCCAGATTGGTTGGTATGTCGTTTGCTATCAAAGAGTTTGAAGCATGGTATGTCCCTGTACCCGAACCTATGGAGCAGGCGCTGCAGGTTTTGGCGCCATTTACAGCAGCCTTACAAAACGAAAAGTCCATGAAAATCGGGCAGAACATTAAATTTGATATGTTGGTGTTGCGAAAATATGGCGTCCGCGTGGCCGGAATGTTGTTTGATACGATGATTGCACATTACCTGCTCAATCCCGAATTGCGACATGGCATGGACTACATGGCTGAAACATGTCTGCAATACAGCGTGATCCCGATTGAGGCGCTGATTGGGGCGAAAGGGAAAAATCAACTCACCATGCGCGCTGTGCCTGTTGAGAAAGTGTGCGAATATGCAAGCGAAGACGCCGATGTGACGCTGCGACTGAAAAACGTATTTGCTCCTCAATTAGTTGAAGCAGATTTGAATACGCTGTTTTTCGATATCGAGACGCAACTGATTTACGTCCTGGCAGAGATGGAATATACAGGCGTCACACTCGATTGCGAAGCTTTGAAGCAAAGTTCTGAAGTGTTGACGTCGAATATCATCGTTTTAGAAGCTGAAATATACCGTATGGCCGGAATCGAATTTAACATCAACTCGGCCAAACAGGTAGGCGAAATCCTTTTTGACAGGTTGAAAATCGCTGACGACAAGATAAAAAAGACGAAAACAGGCAGTTACAGTACAAGTGAAGATATTTTGGAGAAATTACGCAATAAACATCCAATCATCGAAAAACTGTTAGAATACAGAGGGTTAAAGAAATTATTGAGTACGTATATTGACGCCCTTCCGGCGCTGATTGAACCCGCGACAGGAAAAATCCATACTTCGTTCAATCAAACAGTCACGTCGACCGGCCGACTGAGTTCGACAAACCCCAACTTACAGAACATCCCGATTCGCGACGCCACAGGACGCGAAATTCGCAAGGCTTTCACTGCCGACAATGCAGATTGCGTCTTTTTCTCAGCCGACTATTCACAGATCGAATTACGTATCATGGCTCATTTAAGCGGTGATATTCACATGATTGAAGCGTTTGCATCCGGTTTGGACATTCATGCGGCAACGGCTGCTAAAATCTTTCGCGTCCCGCCGGCTGAAGTGACGTCTGACATGCGGCGAAAGGCCAAAACAGCCAACTTTGGCATTATCTACGGCATCTCCGCCTTCGGACTGTCAGAACGATTGAATATTTCGAGAGCGGAAGCACGAAAGTTAATCGACGGTTACTTCCTCTCTTATCCGTATGTCAAGGATTATATGGACGAAAGCATTCGGACAGCGCAGGAAAAGGGCTATGTAGAAACAATTTACAAGCGCAAACGTTTTTTGCCGGACATCAACTCGCATAATGCGGTGGTACGCGGATATGCCGAGCGCAATGCCATCAATGCACCCATTCAGGGAAGCGCCGCCGATATCATCAAAGTGGCGATGGTGCGGATTTTCAACCGGTTTGAGAAAGAAAAACTGCGCAGCAAAATGATCCTGCAGGTACATGACGAATTGAATTTCAATGTCCGGAAAGACGAATTGGAACAGGTGCGGAAAATCGTACTGGAAGAAATGGAAAACGCCACCCGGCTGAAAGTTCCCCTGATTGCCGATTGCGGGGTAGGGGACAATTGGCTTGAAGCGCATTGAAATAATTGATTATGATGGAAATATCATACTGTGTCCATCTATTATAACTCGCTGTAACGCATATTTTATACATACTTACAGCGAATTATATTTGATTTTATCTCGTTGTAAGTAATATTTTTTTGTATATTTGCCATTGAATTATTAACAAAAACGTATTCGTATGAAATAAAGAAAAAAGAAAGAATATGCTAAAATGCATATTATAAGATATATAAGATAGCGATTTGCTGCTGTTCTTGAACGTCATTTTCCACAATATGATCTTTTAATTAAGGATTCCTATCAAGAATAAGTTAGTGAACGCCGTGTGTTACGGCGTGGGACAACTTATTAGATAGGATAGGCGTGGAAACCAGACGTTCAGAGAGGTTGTTTCCACGCTATTTTTTCTCTCTTTTTTTCAACAAGAAATTATCAATTAACAACAATATTTCAAATTAAATTACTATGTATCTGAGTTTAAAAAAACAGAAGCGACAACTAAAAAAAAACAGTGCAATGGAGACCGGAGACCATTCAACAAACGGGGCAAGTTCGAAAAGCCATAAGAATAAAAGAAACTTACTTTATTTAGTAACAGCCGCAATAATGATGGTAACTGTTTTGGGGAGTTGCGAAAAAGACGGATTCCCGACCCCTGTCGCCGTAACAGGTGTGACCCTGAACAAAACAACTGTGACGCTGGGTGTTGGTGTCTCAGACTCGCTTATTGCAACCGTACTGCCTCAAAATGCTTCAAACAAAATTGTTTCCTTTTCGAGCAGTGCACCTGATGTAGCAACAGTCAACAACGCAGGCTTGGTGGAAGCCGTTAGCATGGGCACGGCGACAATTACTGCAACGACCGCCAATGGCAACCATACGGCAACCTGTGTTGTAACAGTGACATTTGCCCCTTCAAGCGGCATCATACTGAACAAAGATTTGCTGACGCTCTTTGTGGGCGACACCGCAACGCTTACCGCGACCGTACAACCCGCAACTGCCTTGAACACCTTCACATGGTCGAACAGCAGCGAGAGTGTTGCATCGTTTGATACCGCAAAGGGACTGATAACGGCAAAGTCTTTGGGTACAACAACAATAACGGCAACTACCGGCGACGGCAACCACAAGGCTACCTGCACAGTTACGGTCATTCCAAAGCAAAGACAGATGAGTATGGTCACATCTAAAAGCGGAGAAGTAAAGATATATTTGGAAGGATTCGGATCAGCTACAGTAGATTGGGGAGATGGTACAAAAAATACCTATGCGCTTAGCGGTTGGTTAAATCATATATATTCAGGAACATCCAAGCATCTAATTACAATAACCGGTGAAAAGATCACTTTTCTGTCTTGCAACGAAAATGAATTAACAAGTTTGGATGTAAGCAAGAATCCTGCATTGACTATATTGATTTGTCAAGCCAATCAATTAACAAGTCTTGATATAAGTAATAATATTGCGATAAAAACTTTGGGTTGTGGAGGATATTATGTTGGTAATAAATTAATTGCAAATCAGATAACAAGTCTTGATATAAGCAGGAATCCTGAACTGATAGATTTGGAATGTGGTAGTAATCCATTATCGCGTTTAGATGTAAGCAATAATCCTGTGCTGAAATATTTGACTTGCGTCAATCTTCAAATAACAAGTTTGGATGTAAGCAAAAATACTGTATTGGAATACTTGCATTGCGGTTGGAATCAATTAACAAGTCTTGATATAAGCAGGAATCCTGCACTGACAGAATTGGAATGTAGTAATACTCCTTTATCACGCTTGGATGTGAGTAAAAATACTGCGCTGACACATTTGAATTGCCAGGCTACTCAAATAACAAGTTTGGATGTACATAATAATATTGCACTGACAGAACTGTTGTGCAACTATACTAAAATAACCGGTTTAGATGTTAGTAATAATCCTGCACTGACAAAACTGAACTGCCAAGATAATCAAATAACGAGTTTGGATGTAAGCAAAAATACGATACTGGAGACCTTATTTTGTGGTTGGAATCAAATAACAAGTCTTGATGTGCATAATAATACTGCGCTGAAATTGATACACTGCGCATCCAATGAATTGTCAAGTTTAGATGTAAGCGGGCTTGATGCGCTGACTGATTTGTTTTGCTTTGGAACTAAGATGGATGTGACAGGTCTAAACGCTCTGTTTAGTTCGCTGAACTCCACCGCCGGTTTTAAAACTATTTACATTGGTATCAACCCTGCATATAAGGACTGTAATCGGAGTATCGCCACTAACAAAGGATGGATTGTGAATGATGGGTTTTAGGTAACTGACTCTAAAACAAATCAGCATGAGAACCTGTATCCCCTGGGGCTGTGCCTTTGTTGAGCCTCTGTATCATGATCGAATTTGAAATTCGACAATTCATAAACAGCGGCATTACAAGTACCGCCTAACGTTAATGGTATACGATGCATATTATCTTGAACTTGCCAAACGGCTAAATCTTTCATTGCTTACGTTGGATATTAAGTTAAAAAATATCGCTAAACGGTTAAATATTAATCTATTGGAGGAACAGATATGAAAACTTACAGTTATTTGGAGGCTAAAAAGAACCTCTCATCATTGCTAAACTCATCTATCAATCAAGATGTTATCATACGAAAACCAAACGGACAACAATTCAGAATAGTTCCTGTCAGAGCTAACGCTAATTATTCCCCCTTTGAGATTGATGGTATTGACACAATCATCACAACTGACGAAATCCTTGCTGTGGTAAAAGAGAGCAGAGAAAAAGAGTATTGAACAATGAAAAGGACGAAAATCAACACCTGAAAAACGAAGTTGAGTTTCTGCGGTCATTAATCAAATAGCAATCTTATATCACACAGTGAATTAAACCAAAAATCGGAATGCAGGGTGCATTTTGTCCTGTTCGTCTCGCGAGATTTTGTATTTCGCTGCAATCTGTTTCCATTTCGACACGACATTGACTGTATGCTGAATGATTGCTGATGCTTGAATGGCTGTCAGTCTGAAAAAAGAGGCGACTTCGGCTGCTAAATCCAGAACCAAAGAATTGTCGTGTGCCGAGATGTTTAACTTCAGTCCGACGCCTGCGGGATTCGGATTGATATCGTAAGCGGGAGATAACGTCCAACCGTTTTGTGTCAATAAAAATCCGTGATTCCGTAAATGGTCGTCCGTATTGCTTACACAAATGGAAAACACAATGCGTCTGAACAATTCCTCCAAATCTTGCTGCACATTTGCTCCTTTACGTATGATAAACTCCGCTAACTCCAAATAACTGACGCTTTCCTGAAAACTGACTCCATCGGTATGACCTAATAATGTCATGGCAGACGCAAAATGTAAACGTTGTCCGGTGGCTGTCCTGTCGAATCGCTTTGACAGAAAGGTATGATGTCTGCCGTAGAATGGTTGTGCCTCTGCTTGCGTTACGTTCAAGCCTGCCATTTTTGCTAACTCGTTGACAATCATTTCCCAAGAGCCTACATTGTATTTGTCATCCCTGCTTGGAAATTTGGCAATCCACAGTGTTCCATCAATATTCCTGACCCCCGCTTTTGGTCGCGCTCCACCTAATGAAGTGCCGGGTGCGAGCAACATATTTAACCATCTCAACTGCTCGGTATCGTCCTCAATCAATTCGTTTTCCAATTGATAGCTTGCCTGTTCGAGTTCGCGAATGGAAGTCCAGGGCGGAGTGGCAAAATGCCGGTTATCGTTCAAGTAAGCGCCCGATGCTGTTTCCCTGAATCGTAATGCACCCATGCGCTGTTCGTCGAAAACACCGAGTAAATAATCAGATTCATTTAAATCTCGACGCCTTCGATTTTCCATGCGGGCAAGAATAGATTCGCGTCTGTCCATCAACACACGTCCCCAACGATCGGGTGAGGAATCTAAAAATACGCCAAAATTATTTTTTTCATCCCGCAAATACTGAATGCCCGGATAAAGTCCCAAATCAGGGTCTATTTCTTGTACGAAAGAAGATTGCAGCCATTGTTTATCATATTCAAAAGAAAAGATTTCCTTCCCTCTTGAATAGGTAGCATACAGCGTTCCAATAAATTGAGGATTTTCCAATCCTGCCCAATCGGCATATACCCATATTTCTTTACCGCTATTCATTCGTCATTTTTTTTCTTTTCGGGGCGCGTTTTTTTACCAGTATCTCGGCATCCTGCAGTTTTCGCCCAAGCGTATCGTCGGCAGCCATGGAGGAAAGATTTTTTTCCAGACCCAGCACAAACAATACCTGCGCATAATACCCCATGGATACGCTCGGTTCGCCTTTTTCAATCTGCCAAAGCGAGGAACGCGAAATACCCGCCCGCCCGGCAACCTGCGTTGCACTGAGCCTTCGCCGTAGCCTTGCCAATTTAATGTCCTCACCCAATGTTTCCAGTATTTTTGTCAGGCGAGGCAGTAAAGTATACTTTTCTCGATTCATAATGTTTAATTTTGCGCACAAAGATAGTAATTTGGTCGTGAATATTAAACATTACAACAAAAAAATATTGTGGAACACTTTGCTGTCCCACGTTTTATTACGACCCGGCCGCAATAATCAACCCGATGCCGGCAAGAAACAGCACGAACATCAGCAGTAAATAGCCATTCACGCCTTTGGGGGCGTCCTTAAATTCTTTCCAGATAAAAACACCCCAAAATGCTGATACTAAGGTGGCTCCCTGTCCTAATCCGTAAGAGATGGCGGCGCCGGCTTTCCCTGCGGCAATCAGATTGAAGGCATTACCCAACCCCCAGATCAGCCCTCCCAGGATACCTACCCAGTGGATATTGAAACCGCCTTTGAAGTAGGAGTTGTAGCTTACCGGCTTGCCTTCAAAGGGTCGCTTCATTACCAGCGTATTAAACACAAAATTGCTGACGAAAATGCCGCAGGCAAAAATAAACATCGCCGAATAAGGCGTCATCTTGCCTGGCTGCGGACTGGCAAAGTTGTTCAAATCCATCGAAGCGGCCACAAAACGATAGAAGAATGACATCAACAGACCGGCAACCAACGAGATAACAATCCCTTTTGTGGATACTTTCTTCGCCTTTTTGGCCTGTTTGTTATAGGCGATTGCATTCAAGATAATGGCAACCGTCACTAACGCCACCCCTGCAAACAGCAACACAGGGTCACCCGACTGTTGTCCTAAGTAATTGATAATGACGCCCAGTACAAGCGCCAGACCAATTCCAACCGGAAATGCAACAGACAATCCGGCGATGGCAATGGCTGCCGACAGCAGGATGTTGGCCGCATTGAAAATGATACCGCCCAAGAAAGCGCTACCGATATTACCCCATTCAGCCTGGGCTAAGTCGGACAAAAAACTGCGTCCTTCAGCGCCCATACTTCCCAGTGTAAAGGCCGAGATCAATGAGAAAAGCAGGATGCCAATCACATAATCCCAATAGAACAATTCATAACGCCATGTCTTTGAGGCCAGTTTTTGGGTATTTCCCCATGACCCCCAACACAACATGGTGATAAAGCAGAAAATAACTGCAAGCGTGTAATTTTGTACGATAAACATAGTAGTTAGTAGTTTGATAGTTTATAGTTTGATAGTTTATAGTCAATAGTTAATAGTTGGGGGCGAAAGCATTTCGCTCCTACATTATTCATTCTTAACTCTTAATTTTTAATTCTTAATTCTTAATTGATTTTGGTTGGTGCATCATATAATTTTCGATGATATAAGCCACTTGTGCCGGCGGCATCCGTTCGATGATGCGGATATGATGGCCTGTTGCGGTTGGCGTCCAGTCGTTGCGACCTGTGCTGTCTACGCGCATGACGCCTCTTTCGGTGTCGAAGAAAGGCTCAGGCCCTTTCGCAGCAATCCATGCGGCGGTTTCGTCCCAACTCATTCTTCCGTCCGGGTCGCCTTCAGCAAAGCAGAGTTCAAATGTTTCTTTTATCGGACTGTTTTGAACATCCATTTGCACTAATCTTTTCCCTGTCAGTATTTTACTGCCAATCTCAAATCCGCTCAGGATAATATCGGTCGGCCAGTTTTCAAAAACAACTATCGAGGCCGGCGTATCGCTATGCACATTAAATTCACTGCCTTCCGGAAACCTCCCTGCCATGGAAACCATGTGGTTTACTTTCTTCGCAATCAATTCTTTGCCGGAGAGCGGCGAAATGTCATCCCCTTCCGACAATAACAGGTCTTTCATATTCGTAAAAAATCCAACGGTGCAAATCACGACGCTTTGATCCGGCTGGGCGTTTAAGATTCGCCGGTAGACCTTGACTGCATCCGGAGCATCCGACGTCCTGGCTGTCTGATGCTTATATTTCGCCGGCAACACTTCTGTCCATTTCACTTTGTGCCACGTAGTCAAGTCGACTCCGCCTGCACTTTTCGGTGCGCCCACCGGTATGGAAGGACGATTAAAATACGTGTTAATCACTTCAATACAGGGCACGACCTGTTCGTTTTTATTCGATGAAATCGTTGCCAGCAGATTGACTTTGCCGCTATCTGCCAGCGCATGAAGCAATGTCAGCGCCCCCACATCGTCGTAGTCCGGCCCTAAGTCCGTATCGAAGATAATGGCCACAGGCTGAACGTTATCAGTCGTTTTTTGTGTACATGCAAACGCCGATAATAAGATAAGAAAAATCAATAAGTACCGCATAATATATTTGTTCATTGTTATTTATTCATTGTTATTTGTTCATTGTCATAAATCACCGCCTCTCCGAAGCGAATATTGGCGTCGGGTACGGGGTTCAACCATTTGAACGAGACGGTATGCTTGCCTTTCGGCAATTGATATTTCCAGAACAACTCGTTACGGCGCGTCGTGTAAGATGCAGGCAGACTGGCCGTTTCAACCAAAGCGCCATCAATATACATCTCTGCCTTCGCCACATAGCTCTTGTCGACGGCATTTACATTCCCTCTGAACACAACGCCTGTCCCTTCAAACGTAAACTCCCCTACCTCAGCTATTTGTTTGTTAATTCCGGGCTTTTTGACAGGAAACATTCCTTCAAAAGATTTCTCGTAGCGCACGGGAACAGGCGTTTGGTATTTAATCGTCACATCCTCAGCGCCTACTTTCCCTCCATTGCGTTCAATGACCTGCAAGGCCTGTTTAAATCCCATCTGATAGGTCTTATTCAGTGAAATCGTCGTATAGGCAAAATTCATATCTTCCACTTCCCGCAGGTTTTTCATCCAGTATTCGGGAATATTACTGTAGCCCAGCATGGCTCCCAAAATCCCTCCCGATGAGGCAGGGTTACAATCCGAATCCTGTCCACAACGCGTGGCGATATCAATCGTTCGGGAAAAATCCTTTTCGCCATAGAGCAGTCCGATCACGATATAAGCGCTATTGATGACCGCATCAATGTTAAAAGGGACAAAAACGCCATCAGGACAGCCAATATCTTTGTTCCATTTCCTTTCGCACTCAAACCAGGTACGCTTCCAGTCATCCGGAAATTGTCGATGCCATTTGATGATATCGCTCATACACTGATAAAAACGACTTTCAGGAGGAATGGTCTTCAACGCTTCGGTCACGACATATTCCATGTCATCCGATACAAAGGCCAGCGCATACATCGCTCCTACGTAAACGCCACCGTACCAGCCATCTCCATAATTCATGATATGGCCAATCTTATCGGAAATTTCCGAAGCTGCATTTGGCATCCCTGGCGACATCAACCCTGCATAATCGGCTTCAATCTGATAATCAATGTCATCGGCATGAGGGTTATTTAGCCAGTGACCCGATGCGGGCGGCATGATGCCATTCAGGATATTGTAGCGTGCAGCCTGATTGGCATGCCATAGCATATATCCTGCTGTGGCAAAGGCCATTGCAAACGAATCAACAGGTGCGTCCAGACCCAGCCGGTCAAATACATCGACAAATGTCAAATCCATATAGACGTCATCATACAGGCCGGGAGAATTTTCGTAATACCATTTGATAATGCCATCTCGCCATTCCAGTGGCACATAGTCCTGTATCATCGTCCCGGGAAACTTGAACTCGGTCGGCCCTCCGTAAGTGCAGCCGATGGTTTGACCTGCCCATCCCCCTTTAATTTTGTCCAACAAAATGGCTTTGGACATCGTAATCTCCTGACCTGATTTGAGTTGATGAGCATTTGGCGGTGTACTGCAAGCGGTCATTCCTGCGAACAGGACAGCGAGCAGCATGGTGAAAATGATTGTTTGTTTCATCCGTTTATAATTATTTATGTTATTGAATTATAATTATTTAAAAGTGAAGATTCTATGATATAGTTTTTATTCTGTGAGTTCATACCTGTAGGGCGCTGATGCCTGTGCGCCAATCCGCGTGACGGAGATCGCCGCAGCCTTGCAGGCAAAACGAACAGCCTCCACCAAGTCAGCGCCTTCCGAAAGCGCCAGCGTAAAAGCCCCGTTAAATACGTCTCCTGCTGCTGTTGTGTCAACTGCCTCAACCTTCGGAGCAGGAATCAGCGTCGCCTGTCCTCCGGAATAAATCAATGCGCCCTGGGCGCCTAATGTGATGATAACGTGAGGGACACCTCGCTCGGCAATGATGCGTGCAGCTTCTATCGCGGTCGGTTCATCGACGATAGCGACGCCTGAAATGATGGCTGCCTCCGTTTCGTTCGGGGTGATGGCATAAAGCCGGCTGAGTAATGTGTTGGACAGAGATTGTGCCGGCGCAGGATTCAGGATGACTTTTTTGCCTTTTCCATAAGCTGCATCAGCCACATATTCAACTGTTTCAATCGGTATCTCCAATTGCATCAAAACATATCCGGCTTCGTCGATGGCGCCTTCAACTGAAATGATATCTGCGGGCGTCAAATGAGCATTTGATCCGGAAGCCACTGCAATGCAGTTCTCGGCCTGCTCGTCGACCGTGATTAATGCCACACCTGACGG
>Ga0209629_10003277_pt1 | contig 11515 bp, 3 predicted proteins | sample TergutCu122P5_FD_187286 | JGI IMG/M metagenome (GOLD analysis project Ga0209629, IMG submission 187286) | Cubitermes ugandensis P5 segment gut microbial communities from Kakamega Forest, Kenya - Cu122 P5 (SPAdes) (version 2) | ecosystem: Host-associated > Arthropoda: Insects > Digestive system >...
CTGGTGATGGGCATAGTGGTGCCCGAAACATGTTGAGCAAGCAATAAGATCTGCAATAAAAACCTCTGTTGCATCTAGTTGGCATTTTATTTCCACATATCGGAATCTTTGGACATGAAGATGAGAAGAAGAAAAAGGTGGAAAAGGGAGAGAGATGGAATAAGTAACGATAATGATGGAGACTGTTGGAGATTTTTGGTGCGAGGAGCGAATTCCTGCCAAACCAGAGGCACAATGGTGAAGCGTGAATTGTTTGGCTGTGTGAGAATCCCTTACAAGCATCCAGCTTCTTCAACACCGCGGCGTCTGGCATTGACTGTTTTCTTAATAAAATTAATGAAGTGAAATTCGACGATAAGAATTTAAATACATAGTTTATTCATATTTTTGGTTTATTGATCCATATTTTTAATTTAATGGGCAAGCAATATTGCTGAATTTGGGAGCGAGGAAGTGACAATAATTTTCCGTGAAGTAATCATCGTTGAAAAGCTTGTGGTCACAAACACATGGTCAAGGATTTCCCAGCTTTTTAAGCAGACAGCAGTTTCATTAGTATTGTTATAACCAGTTACGACTGGAGACTTCCCTGCGCCACCTGAATCCAGTCTACGTTCGCACTCTACGTTTAATATCCACTTTTAGATTTATGTTCTAGATACCAGTCTCATGCCCTTTGTGGATTACGCTCTTAAAGGCGTGTTGTTTGGTAAATGGTATCCTTGATTGTGTCACCGTTGAAATGTTCCCTGAATCATGATCCAGCATTATGCAGTTTCTATTTAATACCCTACTTCCTGCTTCTGGCAGGTCTTCTGTCTCCCACAGTATTTATTTTAAGCAAAAACGTTTGATGAATTGAAGATCTTAGTCTGCTGAGAAACGATGCCGTATTTACTGGTAAATAGTTACCATTATTTCGAAGGCGCTTCGTGGCTCCGGCTCCAGGGTGTAACCGTAAGAATCTGTTCTTGGAAATATTCAGGCCCAAAATGTGGGGGGGGGGGGGATGTAGCAAAACACCACTAACTCTTTAAAGATCCATATGGATTCATATCCTAAAAGAATTAACGTCTTCACCACGCCATTGTCAGAAAAAGTAATTCTTATTGTCTTGTTTCTAAGCACCTTCTTTGTCAGTTTCCACATATTATCTATTTCTGATAGTCAGTAACCTACCTACTGAAACTCGTACCGCCATTAGTGTAGGTAAACTGTATTTTGAAGCTTCAGGATAGAGAGTGCAAGTGAATGATTGGGCGTGGACAGCAACCGCTATTCATTTTAGTCGACCAAGGGACGCCATTGTGACCATACACAAAATTGCCGCCGGCTAAGCTTTTTGCTTACATGCCCGTACAGTCACCTTTAAAAGAAATATTACCATAAGATTAGCTTTTAACTAAACTTTATCAGCCAGTCTAATGACTAGGCTAGATAATCTGTGAGTCTAGGGACTCAAAGAGCAGGGTTCCATTCCTTACGCGATAAGTGTTTCCCTTTTTCGTCACGTAGCCCAGATGGGCATGCTCTCCTATCCACTAAAATATATAGTTCTTTCTTTTGGAATAAAACGGCCAGGGAGTGAAACTGACCACTCACTTCCATCTAGTGCTGAATGTAATACGTGGAGCTATGCTTCCACTATAATTGCGTCTTAAGGCCAGGGAATTAAGAACACAGAAAAGTTTTGCCTTTCTATTTTTTAAATAACGTATTGGCAACAAAGCATGCTGTTACAGACATCTTGTGTAAATGAATCTGGGGCGTCCTCTTTCGGAATGAGCTACGTAACTATCGTTTCATCCAAGATTTTTTTTTTTTTTTTGCATTTTTCTCAATCCCTGCAGGCAATATTCTGAGCGGTACATTATGATAAGCAGTCCTGGCTCTCGAATATGTCCTAAATAGTCGTACTTTTCTTGAATAGTTTGTTCACAGCTACAACTAATTATCATCATCATCGTCATTCACAACAACGACGACGACATCATTATAATCATAATCATGTTTGTCTTATCAGCTTATGTAATAATTTTTATTTGTGAATTTTATCTTTGATTTAAAATTTATTGTTAAGTTTGCATTACCTTATTTTTAATTGCATTCTCAGATTTAACCTTTTAAAGCCTACCGGTTACTATACGTACCACCAGGTTTAACATGTAAAAATTCTGCATGCTGATTACATTGCTTTTATGTGTTGTGTGTGGCTTTCAGAAGAAACAGTAACTTTTTCCTTATACAGAGTGGGGCATAAAGATCTCCTACATTTTGAAGAGGTATAAAAAATGAAAGAAGCTATCTAGAAAAAAATTGTATATATTTCTGAAATGTGCATAAAAAACAGTTTTTAATGGGTTTTAAAAATCTTTCGCTCGGAGTGTTGAGGGAAATGTTCCCTGGGAGTTTGATCTCTTTAAGGGGAGACGTGGGGTGGCCGGCACTGTCACCAGATTTAAGCCCATGTGACTTTTTCCTTTGGGGGTACCTAAAGGAAAAGGTTTTCAAAAATCGTTCTCGATCTCTTGAGGATTTGAAGGAAAGGATCGGACAGGAAATTGACGCCATTCCGCCTGAGATAACCCGGAGAGTGATAAAGAAATTCCGGGAACGTCTTCAGCAATGTGTTGCCAACGACGGCCGCCATATGTCTGATAAGATTTTTAAAATCCATTAAAAACAGTTTTTTATGTAATTTTCAGAAATATATATAATTTTTTTTTCTAGATAGCTTTTTTCATTTTTTATACCTCTTCAAAATGTGGGAGATCTTTATGCCCCACCCTGTACATCATGAACAGACTGGTTTTTATAACCGAAGTGGACGGTGTTTACTGCGCGGTACGGACTGAGTCCTTACGAGTATATAACACACACGTTTCGTCCTAAAAGAGTTAAAGAAGTGGTAATAAACACTACACGGCTGTGTAATAAACTGCGTTCTCATTGGTTTACACACAATATTAATACTGTACGCTACTGCTTGACGCATGACAAAAGGCATTTCTAAAGAAATTCTAAATATAGTGCCAAGATAATATATTTGGTGAAGTCTGTTAGTGACGCAGTGGTATAATGGTTGGAGTGAAGTTGTGTCTTTAAACAAAGTTACAGTGGACTTAAATAATTATCACCATTGTCTCACATGCTAGTTTGTCTCCTTGTTAGCAGTCGCCAAAGATTTTTTTTTTATCTGAACTCACTTGAACACTCTCAACCATACAATTCATAACATGTTAACCCACGCTTCTTTGACATAGCCAGTAACAGTTCTTAAATATAGTCGTATGCTATTGCTCTATCATCTAAACGGACGTTATCCATATATGATTTACCTTAAAGTATATAGACTTCAGAGAATCTCGCTTGATGAATTCCATCCAAACTGTACGTTTGTGCATATCTTACATCACAGTAATTATCGATTGTGTATTTTTAAAATTTTACTCAGGAAATTCCGGTATATGATACAAACTTAGAAATGATTTACGAAATAAAACCACGAAAAAGTGAATTATATTGAAAGGGTGGAACTGATAGCCCCAGAGCAGGTCACAAAATTAGTTCACCCGCATTTTCACCACAATATTTACGAGTCCCCGCCATTTAACCCAAGCTGAGCCAATTCAATCCGATTTCACATTTTCGTACCCTCATTCCTTAAGTCTCATTTCAATAACTTCTCACGCACACTTGAGTCTTCCAAGTAATCGCATCTCTTCAAGTGTTACAGCTGCAAATTTTCGCACCTGTTGCTTCGTCCATGCCCCCTACGTGTCCTTCCTATCTCAACCCTATTTATTTTATTTCCCTAATCATATTTCGTAAGCCGGTCCCAGTGGCCGCGCGGTCTAAGGCGTAGGACTACGGCGGCTCGCCTGCTGAGATCGTGGGTTCGAATCCCACCCAGGGCTTGGATATTTGTGTTGTGAGTGTTGTGTGTTGTCAGGTAGAGGTCTCTGCGACGAACTGATCATTCGTCCAGAGGAGTCCTGCCGACTGTGGCGCGTCGTTATATGTGATCAAGAAACCTCGTAAGCGAGGAGGCTAAAGCTCGCTAGAGGGCTGTAAAATACAACCCCCGATGGGGGTTGTAGGGCCAGGAGAAAAAAAAAATCATATTTCGTAAAGGGTAGAGATCATCAAGTACCTCACAGGCAAATACTTGTAATCTTCCATACTTGCTGCCGGTTATGTTCGCCTCTTCTCCTCACTGTTGGGGCCTATATTTTTGTGGATTATTTAATGAGGCTCTCAGTAACTCGATATAGACTTGAATAATTGGTTGCTAGTGAAAGATGAATTGGAAAGAATGAGAAAGGATGCTCTCACGACCTAACTTTAGGTACGATCCCCAGATTTACATGTAGGAATTGAGCCAATCAAGAAAATTTCGCGATAATTGGTGTCGTGGCCGGAATTCGAAAAGATAACCTCCCGGATGCAAGTTATAATCATTACTATTTGAGCCAGCTTGCTCTGCGTGCTGTTTTGAACTAACTCCACCCCCTCCAATAAGGTCGATAGGTTCTCTTGCGCCCCAACTTACAAGAGGTGATATTCCAGGCAAATCATTACTTTATAAACTACCTCCATTAATGCCTATAAATATGTATGACATTCTATAAGCTTTCTGCTGAAAGTGAACTTAATAAGGGTTTGGTTTCTTAACACAGGACAAAGTTTAAAACTGATAAAAGCGATCAAATTGACAGGAGCGGTAAAGCTTTTGGCTTTTATTCTGGAGGAGATCGGTTCAAATATCTGCCAGGGTTATGACTGTATTTAATGATATTTACGTGGTTTTTCTCAGCCCCACAAGCAGATAAAACGTACCTTCAATTGGGGCCACGATCTCTTCCTTCCACTTCAATTGTAAATAGTTATTCACATGTTATCCTGATATTCAGCAATAGTATCCTGGTATTCCTCACTCAGTCCTGTAAGTAAGTACGCTATTTGCAGACACCCAAATCAATTGGAAGAAGTGTATCTTGAGAGACAACATTTTGGCCAAAGCATTACTCTATGAACGGTCTTCATTAATCTCTGTGTGTTTTATGTTTGAAATTATACCAAATTTTGTTGAAAGTAAATATAATAAAACTTTTTTTTTTTTTTGGTAATGCAGGACAAAAATCTAACCTCACAAACCAAAAGCTTATAATTTGTATTCGGGGGGTGTTCGCATAAAATCTGGGCCAGTATTACCAACTATCCTGACTGAGAACTTTCATGGGCTTTTCGGTCACTCTAGGGCACTAAAGGTTGAGCAATTTAAATTAGACCACAACTGCACCAGCCTCTAACAGAAATGAGTACCAGGGATATGTCCTGCGGGTAAAGGTGGCCTTTGCGGAGGGCTGACAAACTTACCCTGTTCTTCTTCCGACTATCTACAAATTCTAGCAGCTTGACCCTCCTGGAACCTCTAAATGTCTGTCCAGGCCTGTAATGGGATATCTCGCAATTTAGCCATTTTACTTGTACCTTTACTAGTACCGCTATCGCACCGCTTTCTTTCACTCTATTTAGAAATGTTTGATCACTTATGGTCCTATTGATAGGCTGTATAGGCGATTCCTGGCATTTATAACTCTGCAGCGAATAACGGAACAATGTCTTACGTGGATTGACAATAAAGTTCGCGAACTCATCGCGGTAAAAGTGCTACACATTTCATTGCTGAATAACACCGTGGTCGCTTTCAAAGTACTCCTCTTGGGAGGCTATGCACCGATGCCAGCGCCTAGTTCACTCTTCAAAACAATTTTGGAACTGGTTTTGTGGAATGGCCTTCAGAGCTGTCTTTGTATTACTCCTGATGCCATCAATGTCATCAAAATGCCTTCCTTTCAATATTTCCTTTATCTTCGGGAACAGAAAAAAGTCACTGGGGGCTAGATCCGGTGAATAGGCAGGGTGTTTTAACACAATTATTTGTTTAATAGCTAAAAACTCCTCTTTGCTTTTGTTCTTCGGTGAGCTCCTTTGGGACCATTTTTGCACACGCCTTCCTCATGTCAAAATCTTCAGTTAAGATTTTCCTAACTGTTTCTCTGTCGATGTTCACTTGCTCTGCTATGCTCCTGACAGTCAGCCGAAGATTGTAACGCAAAATTTAACGAACTTTTGCAATGTTTTCTTCAGTTCTGCTTGTTGCTGGCCGCCCTGATCTCTCTTCGTCAGTGACACTTTCTCTTCCCTCAGAAAAACGTTTCACCTACTTGTAAACTGCTGTTTTCTTCATAGCATTATCCCCGTAAACTTGCACTAACATCAACATCAACTAACAACAAGAAATTCAATGTTCGTTCGTTGCTCTAATTCAAGCTCCGACATTCTCGCGGCGGCAAATGAAAACACACGCAGACAATAATATATGTCACTCAGAAAGAGACTGCCATAGATCAACAACTACACAGCTGTGAAACGCTGATATGTCAACTCATCAAACCATACTAAGGCTTTTGTCCAGTGCTGCCACCGCAAGCACACAGTGGCGAGTTCGCGAATCATGACCCCTTCCTTCCACATCCCGTCCAGTTTATTACTCGCTGTTACCAAGTTATTCGAATTTGTAGTCTTGAGCGAGGTGTGAGGTTCTCCCAGCGCTGTTGCCGAAGAGTCGAGTCTTCTGGGATGTTACGCTGCGTTGTTGGGCCGGATTCTGCAAAGTCTTAGTCTCGAGTGAAAAAAAGTTCTCAAAAATCCAGGAGCCACCTTAAAATTCTAGGCACCCGAAGTGACGTGAAGCAAATTAAACACTCAGAACCCATAGATGTCAAGCGCCACCGTGCAGAGCTCAGTCGCCTGGGCCACCTGGTGCCCGGTATATGTTCCCCACTGTTGATACAGTGAGCGTCTTCAAATAAGCTACACAAACTTGCAGCTGTTGCACCTAACGCAGCAGTCTACGCAAATAGAATATTGAATTGTCTTCGATTTAGTAGATAAACACATAATAGCGTCAAACGATGTGTTCCAAAATTGTTGAACATAAAACAGTTCTTACAGATGAAAGAATGTCCCTTACCACCTAGAATCTCTCACGACTTTTCCTCCATGAACTACGCTGAGTTAGTTCAGTGCTCATATCATTTGTCTCAGCCACTCCCTCAAATAAATGACCATTTTGTAGTGAGACGCGCAACTGAATGTAGGTTCGCGTTCATCGGTAGTGGCTAGCCGCGTACGAGTGATTTATTCTTGATATCAAATAAGATGCCACAACGAATGCAAGACAGGCCATGTACATATAAACCTTAACAGTGAGGCGCCTTAGCGTAACCATTTTTGCCGTGGGAAAGCAATACATATTGCATATTCTGAGTGTGTGTTGTGTACACACACTCATTAATACGTAATCACACGTCACAAGTTAGTAAAAGGACTTTGTCTTCATCTTAAAAACACATACACTACAAGCTGCTTCCGAAACGTCTTGTGTGTGCATTGTGGTGTATGTGTTTTTACGACGATGACAAAGTCCTTTTACTTATTCGTGATGTGTTACTCGCGCATAGAAACCACAAACCAAGCGCTGCTGCGTGGCCGCATAGCAACCGATGACGCCACGAGCACCCAGTCTAGTGGTATATAAAAGAAAGAAAAAGAAAAGAAGAAAACGAAGAAAGCAAAAAGAACAAACACATGACGTCCGAGAGTAAAACACGAAGTCGGTGGTGGAGGTAGCTTACTAGTTCATTCAAGGTTCAATTTGCGTCTTCTGCATCGAGGCTTTTATTTGGAATGTAGACCTTTTCAGTTTATACCGTATTTTTCTGCTGTCATTAAGTCGAGTGCAACGTTGTATACTTTAATGGTAACTTAAAACTGTGTTCTTCATTTTACCCCTTTGTGTAACAGCAGCTGGCCAGTTCGGAACACACAAGTGAAAGGCGTGACGACTTCAAAAAGCTATCGCAGTGTTCTTGGCCTAAAGCCTCGGACGCACGTCACGATGTGGCCTCGTGGCAGCTGGGAAAATGACTAACGTCGACACGCAGTCGTTGGCACCGGATCCTGCCGAACAATGTCCGAAGGACATTCTCTTGGTTTTCCTGGTTCCATACAAGCCGATTATTTGGGCGGTATCTATTATGACTTATAAAACTGTTACGCAATCCACACTGTTCCCTAACCAACTCAATCATTCAGATCTTTCCTTGGACAGTAATTCTTGAAACAGTACGGAAACTCCCGGTTTGTACGGTTCGGAGGAGTATTTCATTACCTCCAGTTTTAAACCTCCCACGTCAGCATAGGTGGCGCAAATTGTCTCTAAGATTGGGAGGATTTCAACAAAACTGTACGTGCATATCAGCTTTCTCACAACATCTATTGCTTAGGCCATGACAATTTCCTTAATATCTCTTTTTTTTATAGGATAAGTAAACATTCCGTTTTTCTGATTACACAGATTACTGTCCTTTGCGATGTGACGCCATGCAGCCTGGTAGCAATTTACCTACCGACGTTTCGATGTGGAATATACTGTCTCTAATTTCAAGATAAAGAGGAACCAGACTACATGAAATGACATCCAAAAATACAGTAATCTTGATTGGCACAGCTGTGAGAACCTCAAATTTTGAATTATAATTACGTAATTTTCTCTGTTCCGCAGTTAATTTATTTTTTGTCGAGATGTTCTCTCCTGTTCTTTGTTCACAAGGATCTTAATGTGAGTTCCTCTAGAGCTGCACAGATTCGAGACATGATAGTCTGTGCGTCTAATTCGAATGAGTAAGCATATTTTGCGTACGCGTAGGTAGGACGGTAATACGAAGAAGATTCTTAGAGAAACACATTAAGGAGATGCGTGTAAGTCAGCCGTTCTTAACCTGAGGTTCGCGGACCCTCGGGAGTCCGTGGATACATTTCAAGGGGCCCGTTAACTTAGACGTGGAAAAAACTACAACTTTATTTCCAGTAATCCCTAATTGAAATTCAGCTTTCATTCAATAATAAATGTAGGCAACAAAGTAATTTATGGCCTGTAGACTGAAAAAAAAAATTGTTACCTTCATTGAATCTCACTATCTAAAATTATTATAGCCTCAGGAAGGATAACCAGGATACATTTCCCTTCGAGCTGAAATGTATTTAAAAAAAAGAAATTTAATTTCAACTTCTCTATCGTTTAAATTTATTCTATTGATTTAATGGGTTAATAAAGACGCACGTACATTTTTTATTTTGTAATATTTTTGAATCTGTATTTGAGCATAATTTGTAGCCCGTGTTATTATGTAAGTCATAGACATTTATCCATGTACTTTATTTTATGCATTTAAATATATTTTTTTTCTGAGAAAGGGCCCGTAGGTTTCACAAGCCTCTCCAAAGGGTCCATGGCACACACACACACACACACACACAAAAGATTAAGAATCCCTTGTGTAAGTGAAGAGAAATGGCTAGATTCGGGCCAAAGGCGAATGTTTTGAACAGTCCTAAAGCAATGAGGTATCAGAAATTTCTTAAATGCTTCTACACCAAGTTGTTTAAGCCATTTGTTGGCCCAAAGAAAATATAAATTTGAGGCCCCCCCGAACGATGGGGCCTCGCGTAGCCACACAGAACGCGACGGCCTTAAACCGGCACCGAAATGGTATCAGACGCTGATGGAATATTCTCCAACATGAATATAATTACCTTGCTAGTAACCACGATCTTTTCCTTCTTTGCTCCGATCTAAGACAGCCCAATTAGTTTAGTGACTAGGCTAAGGACTGGACGACCAAAGAATCGGATTTCGATTTCCTAAAGGGACAAAGGTTTTTCTCTTCTCCGCTGCTTTCGGACCATATTGATGGTTACTTGCCCTCCTATCCAAAGGGTAGCAGCAGCCCTTTCTCAGGTAGTTTAGCGGTTAATGCGTCTAATTGAAGACTTTCTACTACCCAGTGCCGAGATTAAGAATGCGTAGAGCTATGCCTCCGCCCTCCACCCCTCTTCAAGACATTCTGCTTTATTGTAACAGGAGGATATATTTAGCTTTCTATAATTTGCATCCTAAGACATCGTTTGGTCATGTAAAAGTATATGCATAAATACTTTTGTGCATAATTAAACTCTATACCATCAACCATACTTGGGGAATGACGGTATATTTCCACGTATTCTTAACATAGGCAATGTGTGGAGTTGAGTGATCAGCTTCCCGAACTGGCCGCTTTAACACCATGGAAATAAACTTCAATAACCATGAACTGAGGGCTGGATGAGTCCCTATGCCGGTCTGGAGATAAGCATCATTTCCGCGATCGCCTAACCCATAGCCTAGTCACTATACCACTTCAGCTAATCAGGCCCCATTCGACTTAGTATTTGTTCTAAAGTATACCGCTGAAGACCACTGTCTCTTGTAAAGTGACACCTGTAGTTTTGTGGGTTTGTGTCAAACTGTGGGATAAACCTGCTTGCCTACATTTACAGTGTAAACCCTTGAAGATGGAGGCAACATACTCTTTCGGAACGTTGATACATATGTACCAATCTACACGACGCCATATTACAGGAGACAATAAGCATAGTAATCACCGTATTGAGAATCTCGAATCTAAAGTATTTTTTTCGGTTTCTGTAAAAAGTAATATTAAGTTGGGTTTAAGAAATGACTTTTTGCTAGTGACCGAAAATTGCTTCTGAATCCTATTTTATTCCCCTGTGACGTGAATGTTGTCCTGACGCCAGGGGACACTGAAATGTAATAGGTTTAGTGCTTCTATAGAGACGCAGTTAATGAGTTGTGTTTAGCCGATGGCTTCTGAGTGCAATTCAGACTGGGAAAGGCATCTAACTTAATAAGTTTACCGTTCCAACACGGAATTGCTTGTTGGCTGCAGAACCTAGTTTTCACTCTGAGTATTGTGAAGAATTATTCTTTTTGAACCTCAGCGAACTTCGCCCTTGACTTTTCCTGTACACGTACATTGTAGTTCCAATCTAATTATTCTCTCCTATTTCTTTCCTTTCTTAACCATTTTCTTTGCTTATGTCGTTCCCTTCTGCAGGCTTTTTTAAGTTATTCTGTTTGTTTAATTGTTCCTTCCCCGCCATGTTGCTGCCAGTGGAGACTAAAATTTGTACGGTTGACTGTGTGCAACGGCAAATGCTAAAATAAGTTACAATCGCTTGTCTTGTGGTTTCCACTTCATCATGTATAATTATCATTCCATCCGTCAGACTAGGACTGAGCTGTTAATTAACAGACACTAAATGTCAAAAATCAGACAAACATCCAGTCTGATATAAGTCTTCATCTACAAGCAACCCTCTGATATGGACCTATCCGAGGTCAGATATAAATTATGTCAATACTTCTTGTTTCACACAGCACGATACGTTTCTACGGACTGTGCTTTCCCGAATTAAGAAATTGTACAAATAAATAGAGGGGCGCGCGGTGGCGTAGTTGGTTAAGGCACTACGCTACAAACCGGCAGGTCGCGGGTTCGATTCCCGATGGTGTCACTGGAATTTTTCAGTGACATAATCCTTCCGG
>Ga0209629_10003278_pt1 | contig 11514 bp, 5 predicted proteins | sample TergutCu122P5_FD_187286 | JGI IMG/M metagenome (GOLD analysis project Ga0209629, IMG submission 187286) | Cubitermes ugandensis P5 segment gut microbial communities from Kakamega Forest, Kenya - Cu122 P5 (SPAdes) (version 2) | ecosystem: Host-associated > Arthropoda: Insects > Digestive system >...
AAAGGGAAAGGACTTTATGTTCTAATGAAGATAACCGACATAATTCGCGACAGGTTCAGCACAACTGGCAGGTCGCTCTTAATTCACACTAATTATTACTCAGAGGGGGCTTTACAATAGTTAAACTAGGGCTTTCTCTGAGAGACAGCACGAAAGTGCCATGTATGTAATACGGTTCGTCATCGGCTTCTAGTCGCAGGCCTTGGTTCAGTCCAACAGTAGTCAATGCGAGATTTGTTTTGGACAAAGTGGTACTAGGAAAGGTGTTAGACGTACGTGACACCGTCACACGGTTTCGACAAAATGGCACTGACAGGGGATTTGAATAAAATGACAATGGAACAAATTTTGGATCGCGTGGTATTGGCACATTGTTCGCTCCTAGTATTTTCATTTCCCCCTGCCAATTGCCAGTACAGCAGTGAATCTATTTCAATTTTATATCATCCGGGGGACAGGCAATGGGCCCATAATGGGCCGTAGTCCCACAACCCCCACTCCCATAAAAAGATAAGGGGATGCATTTTCGGCCAACGGCAAGGAGCAGATCTTTCAATGGGCCACTAGTACTTTTATGGAATACTTGAATTCCTTGTCCTACTGGCGTTTATTCCTTTCTTTTCTCTCCTACTCTTATTATGCAACAAATCGAGCCATGAAACGTTCATCGCAGCAATAAGCATGGCGTGTCACACGAAAAAACTTTGTCAACGAATCTGGGGAATGCTTTGGTCATTTAAATAAATATTAACTGCTATAGAAACAAAACTTGTTACTCAGTGACAATAGGAAATATCTTTAAATAAAAATCACCTACTTACAAGAGCGTCGCATCATGATCCCGTAAAAAGAGGAAACGTTTTATCAGGCAAATGACCATATACTACTAGAGAAGTACCTTGTACAGTACCACGCAGTTTCTTACCTTACCTACATTATATACCCAGAGAGCTAATTTCTTCCTTCATTAGCTGCTCATTCAGTCAGTTACTTATTTTATTTTGTTAATTTCGTCATCTGGCACGCTTTTTGATCGGTCACTTAGCTACACAACAATTTTTTCTCCGGTGGTTATTTATTCAAAGGTCTCAAGTTTTCAGGCTACCGCGGCGGTGCAAATAATGTGTTAGCTCTTCTGGGATGTTGCGCAGCGTATGTTGGCAGTTGTTTACCGACGTTTCGTTACGGCCTATATGCCCATATTCTAAAGTCAAGCAATTCGTTTCTTTGCACTGCTTGAACCTTGAAGAAGGGACCGTTAGGTCATACCGAAACGTCGACAAACTGCCAAGAAATGTTGCGTGAAAAGCCAGAAGAGCGAAAAGCTTATTGAAACTTCCATGTAATCAGCTAGTCACTTACATATTTGAGGGGTTACTCATTGAATTATGTAGTCACTTGTTACTAGTCTACGACCCACTGCGCGAAATGAAGTAAAGGTGTTGCATATCTCAGAAGTCCAACGAATTACTGTTCCAACTTTTGTCATGAAAACGGATAGGTCACTGGTGAGACTACAGAATGAATGGGGAACTGAGTGTCTATGACCAAGGCATATTCTAGTTGTACAAAAAGTATCAGATTGTACATAAAGTTATAAATCAAGCAAATGACGGTCTTAAATCACCTATATTAACGAAAGTCACCTTATATACGTGCATCTTTTGCGGGCTTCGGAATAAACCTGAAAGAGCGCAGTACCTAACACTGCTAGTATTTGTATTTTTCCTTTCCTGTGCGGCATATTTTGGGCGATATTTGCCTCAATTGTACTAAAATAACAGAGATAAAAATTATAATGAACTTGTAATTTATAAAAAAACTTCCTTGCGAGAGTAACATCATGTTAATTTACAATTATATGTGTTGATAAATATCTTCAACTCTCTCCAGTACAGTGGTTACACAATGAACCACCTGCCGGTTAATAGTGTAAACACTGTACATTTCTGAACATTACATCTTCCTACATTTTGCTCACACTGTGTATGTATGCATTTTGTATGTTTCTCAGTCATTATTTCCCTTCACAGAAAGCATTTATTCATGAAGCAAAGTGTTGCCTGCGACGAGAGTGTTTTGCTGACTGCGGAGACATCTGAAATGAGAAAACATTTAAAACCATTTCCCTGGCAAAGCCGCAAGAGAAGCCAAAAACAATTTTGAAAATTTAAGAAGCGATTGTTTCCGGAGACATATTAGGCCTATATGACTGAATTATTTAATAAAAATTGGCCAAAGTATGGATACCACAGACTAGATTTAGAATTGAGTTTCTTTCATAAAGCTTTCTATTGCTGTATTGCTGTCATTTTATTTTACTGCACATGAGGCACAGAAAAATAAAAAGTTAAAATCACACATATAATTGCACGTAGACATGTTTACTTTTCATTCTGTGCATTGTACTTCATTTTGCCCGCATGCAGACCACCAAGTTTTGCCGAAGCTACTCGCATCACACAAAAGGTGAGCAGGCCTGTTCCGCATAATGGAGACGCTGTGTTTTACTGTGGGGTATATCCATTAAAGTTACTTTGCTCTCAACATGAAAGTACGTAACAAATATAACGTTAAATGTTTAGCATCCACAGTACACTGAAAGTCGATATGCCATAAAAATTACCATTTTCAGAAATTAGGACAATACTACCCCATCCTTCGTGGGTAACAGCGTCACAACCTTTACTCACGGAAATACTCTCCATAAAACTTGAAGTTCACCTTGTGACATGCCATTAAGGCAAACGGGCCCATTAGAAGTGTAGCATCACTCTTTCTTTAACCTCGGCAACAGATGGAGTGGGTGCAGAAGACCATGCCCTGGTCGTTTGATCCCTAGCAAAGACTCTGCACCAATTGTACAGGGGTGCTGATAAGTCCTTAGCCCGACCAGGAAGAAAACAAGCTACAGCGACAGAAGATTTTGAGTTTCATATATTCTATTTATAATCATAATTGGAGGAATATTAGTACCATTGATATATATAAAAAGACTAACATCAAACGAAATATTCTCACCATCAAACAAAATACATCGGGAAGTAGGTCGGGCTAAGAACTTATCAGCACCTGTGTACAGGAGGCTGGGAGGGCCTTAGGGCCGATCTAAATGAATGAGAAAAATCTCACCCCACTGGGTTTGCTACACAGAACCAACTTCAACAAGGATTTAATTTACTCCGTAGTCTGTTCTACGAGAGGCCAACATACTCTTCCACAGCCAGTTCTCCACAGAGTGCGATCTACTGCTACGTCCTTCAATTTCTAACATCCTCTCGTTTCCATAACGGCATCCAATAGCAGCTTACGTCTTCTTTCTCGTCTTCCTTTCACTTCTATCTTTCCTTCTAGATTGCCAACAATAACGTCTTTTACACGGCAGTTCTTAGGCAAGATGTGTCCTATTCAGTCAGTCTTCTTTTTATTGTTTGTAAGATATTCTTTTCCTCCTTGACTCACTGTGATATTTCTACATTTTTTACACAATCGGGCCAACTGATTTTCTCCAACCTGAAACACCGCCATTTTCAAAACTCTCCAGGTATTTCTGATCTACTTTCTGAAGTGTTGAAGTTTCAGGACCATGCAGACCTACATTCCAAATGTAGCAATTTACTACTTTATTCCTTAAGTTTAAGTCCAACTTGCTGGTGAAAAGATTTTTTGTTTTACTGAATGCTACTTTTGCTGTGGCAATCCTGGATTCAATTTCTCGCGTACATCGTTCATAAACTGCCCTTATGCTGCCCAAATAATTGATATATACCACATTCTCAGGCTGTTTTCGATCTGTAATAACGTGTACTTGGGATGGTTGTCTTGACATTTTCATTTAGGGGGTACCTTAGAATTTACACATTTATTTCCATTCTATAGAATCTTCCAATTTCAATTAATATAGTAAATCCTGCTCTGTAGTGCCGGTTCTTTCTTAACCAGTATTACAATATCATCAACACTTTTCGCAATGCGAATTACTGACCTGCTATTTTTAAGTCTCCAAACCCTTCAACAGCTTCCTTGGTAAGGTACTTGCTGTATAAATTACACAGAATCGGTGACAAACAGCATCCTTGTCTAACACCTCGTCCAGTCTTCACACTTTTTGTCTCAACGTGGTCGTACTTTGACACTCCGATCCATGTACAATTTGCTGGTCATTCTTCTTACGTTCCCAATAGGGCTTTATACATTAAAAAATAAGTAATTTAAATAGGCAGGAAAATATAAGTCAGTATTAAATATACAGCAGTTTTAGGATAGGGAGCACGTGCCATCTGACCAAGGTTCCCTCAATTATTAGTTCCATCTCCAGCAAAAATTTTCAGAACAGTTTTAAGATATCTTTTCTTGTACAGACCTCTGAGGGCGCGACAGACTTCCTGTCCATATGTGCTTTCCCTAAGCTGGACCACATCCAGATTGTTAAGAAAGGAATAAGGCACACAATAAGAAAAGTGATAAAAGCCTCATTCTGTGACTGTATGTGCCACAAAATCCTTAAAGACTCTTTAACAGTTCCAGCAAATGCTCACAATTACATTACTGTAACGCTAATATAATTGTGTGCATTTGTTGGCTTAAATTATAATAATTGAATTGAAAAGCACGGGATGGTAGATGTGAATAAAGTTTAACCGTCCTTACACGTTTACCCTGTCTCTTTCTGTCGAATCGCTTGTTATTTATACAGGACAGGAATCATTGTATAAACCATTGAATATAATATGCAACAAAGCAACTACACAAGTATATTTCCAGAACCACACCCAACCCCCGCAATCAGCATACTGCCTCTACCTGCTCTCCTTCCTCCCCTAACCCTTCATTCTCATCTTATTTCCTCGGTTGCATATTCAATCGCTGCACTTCGAATCTCATGGCCTCTTTCAATTTCTAAAGCTTTGTATTGCACCTAGACTAACTTCAAGTGAAGAACGAGGGGTCACTGCATGGGTATCTTCAGGATCATAAAGAGCTGTCTTGTAACAAAACCAGTGCCTCGTTTTTTTCAGTTCCAGTATGTATCTTATTATTTTTAGCTTATAGTATCAAGGGTTTACATTCTTAAACATTTCATTTAAGTAACACAGTGATCGTTAAAGGAGTATACCGCTTGCCGATATACAGGACTTAATTTCAACTAGACTGGAAGAGAATTTTACTATTTAAGATGTTTTTGTACATGCGGTTTTAACATGAATCCTGCCTAATTTAAACTATATAACTCTTGACATCCTAAGATAACGCCGTCATAGCATACTTATATGTGTTTTTTTACCATTAACTCTCTTCGAAGTTTTAAACTTCATACTTCTTTTGTATATTTAGTAACCTCTTAAGATGGCTATAGGTTATAGCCGAAACGTTTTGGATTAGTATGGTATACAAATGGATAAGAGCAATTAGTTGGTAAATAAATTTTATTTGTGTAGGTCCATTGCACCGCGTAGTCTGAAGCGTGGATCTGCGGCCGCTCACTCCGTGGGATTGCGGGTTTGAAAGACGCTGGAGGCCTGGACGTCTGTCTATTGTGATGGTTGTGTGTTGTCAGGTAGAAGTCTCTGCGACGTGTTGATCGCTCGTCCAGAGGATTCCTACCTAGTGTGGTGTGCCTGAGTGTGATTTCTAAACCTCAACAATCAAGAGGCCTAGGTAGGTTTGTCGAGCCACGAGGGAAAAAATGTCCATTGCACGGAGTAAGTACAATGTCGAATTTCATGTAAGCTTTCATGTATTTTAAAGTGTAAATTTCGATGAAATTTCAGCAGTCATTATACCATTACATGGACACCGCAGGCAGTGTCTCTGAATGTGAGGTTCGGCGGTCAGTCCACGTGGTTGTTTGTTAGTTAACACTGACTCTAGGGGTGTTGATGTTTGTTTTGTAGAAGAATTAAGTAGTTCGATCGATATCATTGATGGATACCCATGCGACTCGCAGGCGGATGGCATGTTATCGACTGGCCATTGTTAACATATTTACTGTGAGATAGTAAAATAAGAGTCACTGTCATCAGGAATGATTGCTACATGACTGCATGTCATATGAGTTCGTAATCAGATACGCCGATTTGTCATTACTTTTCTTTAAGGAGGCTGTTACACGATAATCTACTCACGGGTGAGCATAAAGGAAGCTTATTACATATTTGTAAAAATTATTTCCTTCGCTGTTAAATATGTTGTTTTAATTCCTTTAGGGGTGGTGGAGGGGTTTGGATTATCTTTTACCTGATTTGATTCATTCGATTATTTTAAGACGCACTTCAAAATGTTCAAATCTGGTTGCATGGTGATTGATAAAAATATGAGGTAATTATCGTGGCCGAATTTAACACTTTCCTCCGATATTCACACAGAAAAATATAAAACCAATGAATGGTTACTTCATACAAGATTATAATCTGCACTCTCTCGGTTAAGTTTCCTCACAGAATTTTTCATACCATAACTGCTGTCTCAGAAGGCTGCAAGTTGAAGATAAGAAAAATTTACCGCACCAAGTTCAACAGACTCAGTATAAGAATTTTCTTTAAAACTAGAGGGAGAAAACATTTAGAAAAATTCTCCAGTCTTTTGGAACACTCTTCCATGTCGTTGGGTGATTAGTGCTCCACGATTCGGGACTGAGTGGTGGACGCGAAAAATCAGTAACAATATAAATATTGGTACTGCACGATATACCAGAAAAATAAAAAAAATTCAACTGCAAAACTGCTGAAACTCGCAGAACATTTAGAAATTTAAAAGAACGTTTCAATGTTCAAGAGACTATCCAGAATTAAGAAAACAACGTTTAGGCATTCAAGAAAACACGTAAATATTTAAAATTCTTAAATTTTTAAGGTAAAATTTCGATCTTGAAGAAATTTAGCTCTTCCTGAAAACATTAAAAGGTTCAAAAACCATTTTCATGGTTAAGGAAATGATTATATCTTGAAGGAAACAGAAGTCAGTTAGGTCCAAAATGGTAGGAACATGTATTGGGCATGCGGGAGATATGAATTGCATTAAGAATTGTTCTCTGGAAATCTGTATGGAAGCTTAGATGTAGAATACACGACCATATTTACTAAAGCCGCATAAAAGTCATGAAATTTCTAGAAGACTGGAAGACTGTTAGCTTCGCCAGGAGGAATCTAATCCATGTAGTTACCTAGCTAGATAATTTGTTTAGATTTCGTATCGATAGATCTACAGCTTATTACTGACTAGAGTTAACTAACTTCAATATTCAGTGCTGAGACGAAAGCAAAAATATAATACTTTGGTACAGCTCTCTTTTTTTCCTAGAAAAGTTATATTTTATCACAAACAAAAAAAAATATACCGTCCACCACAACACTTTAATGGCCTATCACAAAGTGCTACAAATTTCTATTCGCATGAATCATCATCAGGCACTTCCTTTTACAGCAATTAAAAAAAAACGTACATTTGGGCATGCAATTATCCTGTTAGTGAGATCTTACTAACTTTAGTTATTCATTAAAATAATAAATATGCGTCATATTTATAGGCTGAAATATCCAAATTATGATGTAAATAAAGATAAAATTGAAAAAAAAACTTCATAATCTTTTCTGTCTAAACGGACACGCTGTTTCAAGTAAGTCCAGTTCTCCCCGTTGTGTCTTGTATGTTTTTTCCAGCTCCTCTTCGTACTTTTTGACTAAAATTATGGAATGTACTTTTTTAGTTTTTGTACTCAACGTTGCGAATTTTTGGAATCCATTTTGTGCTTCTTTACTCTTTGTTTTATTGTATTTCGTTTATTCGTGTTCTTGTGTGTATTAAATAAGACCGCCAATTACATTAGCTTGGTGTACGTGTAGTGCTGTAGTGCTGTGGGTACGACACACATAAACAAAGGGAATATAATCGGCAGTCTTATTTAATAATTCTAGAGTACAAGCAGCATAAAATTTAACAAAGAGTAAAAAAGCATGAAATAGTCTCCCACAATTCCCTTTGTTGAGTACAAAAACTAAAAAAGTACTTTTTTTAATTTTAGTCAAAAAGTACAGACAGGAGATGGAAAAACGCACAAAACAAGACACAACGGGGAGGATTGGACTTACTTGAAACAGCGTGTCCCTTTAGACAGAAAAGAATATGAAGGTTTTTAATTTCAATTTTATTTTTATTTACATCATAATTTGGATATTTCAACCTATAAATATGACGCATATTCATTATTTTAATAAATAACTAAAGTTAGTAAGATCTCAATAACAGGATAAATGCATGCTCAAATGTACGTGTGTTTTTAAATTGTTGTAAAAGGAAATGCCTAATGATGGTTCATGCGAACCGAAACATGCAGCACTGTGTGATATGCTATTAATGTGTCGTGTTGGACGTTATATTTTAATTTGTTTATGATAGTAGAAAATACAACAGGATGCATAAAAATAAAAAGAATACGTTCCGTTAAACATAAAATAAATGAAACATAAAAATCATATTATCTTATTCTTCTCTTCGCAGCAAGCCTTGACAAGTTCAAAGTAGTGGATACAGGATTCAAAAGTGACAATATGCAAAAGTGCAACAGGTCAGTTTGGATGTCCCTTCCCTGCCTATTCTTCGTGTGTCAGCATTCGCGGCATCATTACAATCAGATATCAAAATAGCCACCCTCTTTGCACCACTTTGAACCCGAAACCAAGCGGACTGGGCTACATGACAACTTCAAAGAAAATAAAACTCATGGTTGCGCCTTCAGCTGGAAATTCTTGGCTACAGTCTTCTGTTATGGCAAAGTTGCTATTCTTCGCAACGTATTGCCGATGGAAAAATTAAAAATCTGGAGGCTCTCCTTTGTCGACTTCGACCCACAAGATACAACACGCACGTGTTGATCTACATAAGTGCAGACATCGCTGAAGCCATCATACGACTTGGACGGGCAGTGTTGGCGTTCCACATGTTTGGCCCTTGTAAGATAGTCGGCGACGACACTATTACGTCTATCACAAAGCTCTGCGGATAGGAAGAACAGATGATCTACCGGGCGGCAATACACGACCGTGTGCTGCTGAAGAAGAAGCACAGAACTATGCAATTAGTAATGTTACCTTGAAGATGTTCAGCTATCCAACTTGTATACGTGTGAAATATAAAATAGAAGGCATTATGTTCTGACTGCCCTTCATACATATTTATGTAAGTACATACGTATGTTCAAATGACCAGCATCGTGGCTTGGTGGTCAGAGCTCCTGACTACTAACCATGAGGTCCCGGGTACGATTCCCGGCTCTACCATGTGCGTTTTTCCTTGAAAGGGGAAGACGGTAGATGGTAGAAATTAGGTTTAAGGTCCCCCCTGGCACCTCAGATTCACCTCTCATTTCTCATCGGGACAACGTAACGGCGTCTAATGGACGTCCCAACCTCAGAAGTCGGTTACACTTCAGCCACAACCGGGGGGGGTACGTGTCCTATGTACGTACGTATGACGCATGTCAGTATGTATGCTTGTATTTAAGTACGTATGTATGTACGTAGGTATGTATGTTATGTATGTACGTATATACGTAGGTATGTATGAATGTGTGTGTATGTATGTGTGTGTATGTATGTGTGTGTGTGTATGTATGTATGCATGTATGTATGTACGTAGGCATGTATGTATGTATGTACGTATATATATATTTATTTATTTATGTAGTTCTGTAAGTATATCATAAAAAACTTTTTCCCCACAATGTAAATGTAGTTTTTTTCAACAAGCATAGCAGGACTAAAATAGACAATTCCTACTAGCAACCTCTTTCTTCCTCCGTTAGTGTGTGTGTGTGTGTGTGTGTGTGTGTGTGTGTGTGTGTGTGTGTGTGTGTGTGTGTGTGTGCATCATTTAGTGTTCTGTTATTTACCTTTGCTGTTCAGTTTATGCGTGACCAGCGCTGTCTTCTTTCACCTTCCACCAAAGACCGATTGCTGAAAAGAATTTCGCTTGCATCTACAGAAAAAGAAAACTCTTGTATTAAAGATGAGAATTGTGAGAAATGTAAGCCAGGCTCGAAGCAGATTCGACCACTCTGTTAAGTCTGTTTAAGTTTCGGCTGAAGTGAACAAAGTTTGTCTTTGTCAACAAAGAGAAGCACCGGCGATGACTGATATAAGAAGAACGTGAAGTCCTACGTTATGATCTGCAATCCACACACACACACACACACACACACACACACACACACACACAGAGTTTAGCATTACATACCTTACGTTTCTTGGCTACTGTTTGAACTGAGAGTCGCTGAACTCACTTGGAGCAAACTGCACTTCAACAAAACTGTTCTGCCTGAAAATTTATTTGCTGAATTTATAAAGAATGGAGAGTTGGAATTTTTACGTACTGGGTACTCAACCAGTTCAGGGCATTAACTTTGTGTCGCTGGATAAACCGTTTCCGACCTTTCGAAGAATTTCAGTGCCGTAATCTTCATGTTAAAGTTGGATCCTGATAAGGAAATCATCACTCTCCTTAATCCTTCAACAGTACCGGCTATCAGAGCCTGAAACCCGCAAATAGTTAATACATCGGCAAACATTTTACACATAAATGTAATTGTTCTCCTTAAAACAGGGGAAAGAAGCAGCAACACTGTCAATATTAGAACTCCTGCATCGAAAACTAGTTGTCATTCGACATCGAATCAAGTCCCACAAAACTGTCACACTCTGTGTATTTATCTGTTAATTCAAATGCGTGTTTTCTATTTTCTGCCATTCTCTATTATTTCCTTTCTTTTTTACTGTCTTTCTAACTTTGTAAGTAATTGAAATATTCTGTACTTATTTTTATGATATTCGATTTTAAACTTTCGCATTTGCAGAAGGAAATTTTTCTTGTAAAATAAATCCAAGAATCCAGCTCAAAACAAAAATAAATACATCAAACACGGTAAGTACTTTACCGGGACATATTTCTTTAATATTATCATTTTATTTTCGACTTAGTGATTCTGTTTACTAGATAAAAATTTACATCATGTTTACTCTGTTTTCACGAGATAAGAAAAATTCTCCTTTAGACAAAGGCGTCCTTAAAAATATTTTTAAAATTATAGGTAGGTTTTATTACCGGACAATGTGAATTATGCTACACCCTTCTTTGCTGCTACGTTTGACTGCGTTGCGCTGCCGTTTTTAATCCTTTTGGATCTGTTAAAATCACACGATACTAGAAAGTGCCATAGACTGAGATCTTGCAACTCTGGGTTAGCGGGTTAAAGTTTTACTTGTGGAGTAGACGGGTTGTCCTCTTCAGTTGAATGGGACCCCTACACGTTCAATTAGTCTTACAAAATGTCCGAACAGAATTCTCTTCTTCAAAATTAATTCTAATTAAGAAAAAATCAGGTTTGATTCATAACAGCTGAGTACAACAATATAACACTAAATATATTAGAATATACTTTCTAACAATTCGAATTTTTTAATGCCAGATCGACTAAGGTGTGAAATAATACTTACGAAAATTTCATTCAGAAAGTAATATCAA
>Ga0209629_10003279_pt1 | contig 11514 bp, 8 predicted proteins | sample TergutCu122P5_FD_187286 | JGI IMG/M metagenome (GOLD analysis project Ga0209629, IMG submission 187286) | Cubitermes ugandensis P5 segment gut microbial communities from Kakamega Forest, Kenya - Cu122 P5 (SPAdes) (version 2) | ecosystem: Host-associated > Arthropoda: Insects > Digestive system >...
GTCAACATATGCTGCTTGACTATGTCGACTAAAATGGTTTGTATGTGAGAAAAAGTTGTCCCTCTCCAGGCCTTAAAGGCATAGAAAAGAAGCCATCGGCCCTGGCTGCTTTGGCCCAGGACGAGAACCCAGGTACCCATTTAATAAAAGGCTGGGTGAGCCCTGGAGCTGGGCTGGACAATTTGGAGAGGACAAAAACATTTGTTCCCAATACAATTAATCCTTATCCTGCTAATGTGGAGAATATGGTGAGCTCCTAATAATGCCAGCAAATGGCAGATTGGATTTAACTTGGCGTTTAAATGGTTAAAATTCACAACTGGGACTCATACACATGACAATCAACCATAAAACCTGTATGCAGTTAAATTCGGTTTGTTAGATCAAAATCAAGATGGTCTGGCTATGCTATTCAGTCAGAATAGAGGTTATGTCAGTTTTGGGTGTGATAAATAATTATATAGGGACATTATTTTAAATGACAACTGTCACTAGTCACCTCATGTCTCTCCAGGTCAAAAGGGCAGAGAATCATCCAGTCAACTGCATGTCATACAGACAAACATGGTGCAGCATTACTGTTCTGAATGTGCATGCTCTGACATAAATGCGATATGAGGTCTGAGTGTAAGAAGAACTACAATGGGCACACAATTAACTGCCAATGCAAGCAAGAAAATACAGGCATTGCCAGGAAAACTAAAAAATAAAGGATGGAGGCACAATAATTACAGACAGACAACAATGAATGCTAGCTCAGTTTGAGTCTTGCAACAAAACTACACTTGTTAAGTTCATGATCCCATCTCCTGTCTGAGTGTCTAAGGATTAAAATACAAGAACTATAATTCTGCATGTTTTAAATGCGTGTGGTCTGTCACACTAAGGAATGCACATATAACACGTCTTGAAACCAGACAAAATTCAATAGGACCCTACTGATGAAGATGGAGTCAGCCTCTGATATGTTGTTATATTTGAGATAAGAAATGCATACAAAATGTTAACTGACAACTGAAGTCAAAATATCCCTCATCAAATCTATATTCAAGCCAAAAGAAGTGCTAGTCACCCATCTACTCCCTCATTCTATGTACATTACACAACTCACCTATGCAAACATCAATAACAAACTACAAATGCAAATACAACAGCCATTAAATGTCATGTCACCAAAACAAGAAAATGGAGACAACTGCTCGGAGTGGGGAAAGACATGAAGAGGGAAATAACTGTTAGGCGGATGGTTGGACAGCACCTGCATTCATTCTTTCCTTAACTCAAGTTCATGCATAGCTGGGAAGACAGTATTATAACTGTGTGGACATATTTTATGCTGAAGATATATTATTTATAAGTAATTTCTGATCAATTTGATTCAAATTCCACAATAATATTGATCAATACTTATTATATAAAAAGAAGGCAGAGTTTGTAGACCTTAAGATGATACACAGTGGTGTCACATACTGCGTGCATACTTGTAAGAAACAATCCTCCTGTTTGAAATCATACACTACCCAGATGGTTCCTCCTATATACATACACACATACATATGTACATACATATATACAACATACATAAATACATTCCATGGATCCATAGGTGTGTCACAAAGACAGGAGGATGTGGATTAAGTCAAAAATAAACAAACATAAAATAATGTTCTCAGAACAGAACTAAAAACAGAGTTGTCTAAAGTACACTACATAGCACAATTAATAAAGTGTATAAAATCTTATTTTAGTGCATACAGTGTCTGTACCATATTTCAGTTGTAAATGTTTTCAGATGTAAAAAGTAACAAGCCATTCTGAACTGACAATAAATTGGAAGTCACGTAGGAACACGGTGGAATCCCCACAAAACTTCAATCAGTCACCAGACTTATTCACTTGCTGGTTATAGCTCCTATGTAATTCCAGCCTTGCAGTTTAACCACATCATGTTTTGAAATTCTTCCAATGTTTCATTGTACCTGCAGCCACAACCTTTATGATGAGTGAGTGAGAAAGAAGCAGCAGCTTGATAGATACGTCTTGCAATGGTAGTTGAGGTCATTAAAGTGAGTATGATGCTTATAAAAATGAGAAAGGCCAGTGGCCCAAACTGTAAGTGTCACTGTGGGAAAATGGTTAGGATGTATGTGTTCAGGACAGCAGCACTCTCACACCCTTTAGTTTGGTACTTCTAAGATTTACATAACAGACCAGACACCCTTCCTACTGGATAGCACTACACTGCACACCCACATGCTAACCACCATTGTGAGATCTACATATCAAGCCACATCCCCTTTCTGCTGACTATGGTATGCAAACCAAATACAATCCCCTACACCCCCAAAAAAGAAAGGTGTCTTTAAGATACCAATTTTGATTCATTCTGACACTAGGATATAATTCAGAACCTAGATATGTATGATGAACCACTGGATAAACATGCCAGACACTAAGGAGGGGCAGTTTTGTTTTGTTATAACTACTGCATTCTGGCACCACTAAGCCAGACAGTACAGAAAATACAACAAGCAAGCAACTGTTGGATTAGATACATATATATATACACATACATAACACTTTACAAAATGAATTCAATCATATGATCATACAAAACATATACTACACTGAAGAATGAGGCAGCACATTCATCCACAACAAAGGTAAAATTTTACCACACTACAAGGCATCATATTACAAAACACAGTAATCCTCAAGGTTATGGGTATAAAACTGCGAGAAACTAGTTAAATGCTAAGGCTGAAAAACATTCCAAACTACTTGTAACATACGTTACTTCCACTAAACACCTCACACAGAATAAATTATAACCTTAGAGATTTGAGTTTCTCACAGACGTGTCATTGAAGATGCAAGTCTTCGTTGATGTTACGACGTGTGGATAGGTGAATAACAACGTTTCAAAAATACGTCGGTAACTACTTAACATCTACACGGCAGGAAATCCCTCAAGCCGAAGCAATACCTCATAACAGCAAAAATTTCCACTAACATTCTAGGTAGTTTCACTTCTAATGGATCACGACCTTACGTTATCCAAGATGTAATATTCGTAATAATGAGTATAAACATTCTTACCTGAGCGAAAGTACTTCTACATTATGCATACGGCGAAGAAGGCTAACATCTGACAGTTCACTACCCCTGTAAATAAATGTATAAAAGCGACCAATAACTACAATTTTTGTTACACAACTGTCAACACTGAACAAACAAAACTCATATGCGCGAAATTAATTCCAATTTCCAACTCACCAACAATTTAGTTTCCTAATATTTGAAAGATCTGATGCTCTTGTACGAGCAATAACCATCTCCTCTGTCAACCTTGCCATTACCCAAATATAAACCAAAACGTTCGACAGCACTACAAGTTTACAGTAAATTTAACAACACAAATTAAAACTTCAAATGTCATAACGGAATCCTCAGACACAGCGGTCACATCTCCTGTGGTTGACCGTAATCAGACTCTCCTCCTAGAACTGACATTTTTCGTTACTACGATTTGAATGACAGCAAATCTGAATAACTCTGGCCACTTCAAATTTAGTACAGACAGTCATCTGAGAACCATTGTCCACTTTTAAGACTGGGTTTTGACAACATGTACTTTGAGATTTCACAACCAGTATTTCAGAGACACCCACTACCTCCATTACAGGGTGTAAGTAAAAATTGCAGACTGAAAAGGACAGTAGCAGTCTCCCCAGAAACATTGTTAACAACCAACAAGTTATCAAAACCCAAATGATCACCATCCTCACACCACTTCCATGTTCTTCTTCTTTTAACTGTCACATACAACATTCTATTAGTAATAAGGGGGAAGATTTTAGGTTTTTACAGCAGTGCTGCTGAGGATCAGGTCTTCTGGGATGTGACTCTGTGTCACTGGGTGAGAGGTTCCTAAATTTTTTAAGAATCATAGTGCCTTCATCTGACAGGATCAAGCAGTCCAAGAATGCCTTAACAATTGAAGATGAAGGCACTATGATCCTTTGAAATGACGAAAACCACTCACCTGACACACCATCACATCCCACAATACCCAAATTTCCAGTAACCACAGGCTTATTGAATCCATTACAGTTTCATAAACAACACAGCATTGTAAATGGAGTACTGAACCCATACATATGTATATGGGACTGACCTGTATTTAGTTCAATGTTGCATGTGTATTGCATTTATATTTATATCAAATTTATATTTATACCAAATAAATAACATTGCATGGTGCATGTAGTATTTTCTGAAGAGACTTGTTGGATTCATAAGTGGAAGTACATTGAGGAAACTAACTGGATTTACAGGAATGTAAACAAATGAAGGGCAATAGTTACCTTTGTTGCTAGTGGTGTTGGGTCCTTTTGTTCTGCTACCATTGTTTGACATTTCCCTGTCAAATTTTGTGACTCACATTTCCATTTAGGAAGCTTGAGGATCCTGTGTAAGTAGCACAGAACATTATCATAATGCTTGTGCAAACTACAAGATCCCTTGTTTAGCACGTCCTTCAAATTCCCTTCACATTTTTATCCCTACTAGCCTCTCTACTGCAGCATCTCTCTTCTCCATCTTCAAATACTATATGTGTATTAAACTCAAATTCCTTACGTAGTCTAATTTCCTTTTCTCATTGCTACCAAAGTTTGAATTAAAAAATCTAACTTTTGTCTTTTGATACTAAGAAACGAATGCCACAGATAACTTCATTATCTGACTGGAAGTATATTGTATCATACTGTATCAAATTGTAGCCCATGTTTTGCAAGAAAGGAATTAATGTTTTGTGACTACCAGCAGCCACTGAACCAATGAACTAATTGTTATGAAAATGCAGTACTTAAACTTTCAATTGTCCATTTTCAATATTATGTTAATTTAACTGTGAAAACTAACCCTGTTATTCTGTGGATAGAGATTATTCCAAAATGTCTGTATATGTTTGTGACTTGTTCTGTCAGTTTAGTTAAAAACTCGGTGTTTTGGAATGAACTAATCTCCTTCTAGTGTGTGGACTCAACAGAGTCAGTTTCATCATTTTTATATTTAAATTTATGGTGGAAAAACAGTCATCTGTTGAATTATTGTGTATGTTTAATAAAAAACTAAAACTGTAAAAAAGTCATATCTAGGCAACACAATAAAACACACCATTATCACCAAACTTTAGACTTAATATTATACATAGATGTTTCTCAAACATAATCTACCTTCCATTAAAGAGACTCACTGTAGTGGCACATCAGTTTCTAACTTCATCACAGCATGATATGAAAATAATTACATGTATGTGATACAAGAATCAAGTCAATGTTAACATGTAAATGGGGAGTATTTTTCTCAACTTTGTACACTAAGTTGGCGCAATACCTTGTATGAAACATATGAATACTTTCTAAATGTGTGTGTGTGTTACACATACATACATTATATATACATATTCACATAATGTTGTGAAGCTGTGCTCTTGTGTTATTTGAATAGTACACAGAAGGTAACAATATTTTCATTCTCTTAAACCATTTTATTGTTATGTCTGCATGGTTCTTGTAATCAGTCTATAATGCATGTTTTGATGATAATTGGCACACTGTTGTTATATTGCTTCGAGTCTATAAATTAAAGCAAATGAGCTGACAGTTGTAAACTGTAAGGTTTTCACGGGATTGAAGCTATTAAAGATATTCTCTGAGATGACAGCAGTTGTAAGTGTTTATATAAGATATTACTGCAGTGAAAATGTGTTGCTGAAAGAGACCTCTTTGTAGGTTGAGGTATAGTGGGAAATGTATGAATATGTGGATTGTATAACAGCAGTGTCTTTGGATGTATGTTTAGTGTTCAGTAATAGTATTACATATGGTATTGTTTGTAAATGCAACAGAATTTATCAGCAGTATTTATTTGGCTGGATTATTGTTTTCTGGTATGAATTAGACCTGTTAATATGCAAATTTTCAGAGGGTGTAGTCCAGTACATTCCTAGAATTTGGTTTTATTAAAACTTATAAATAAAGCACAGTCATGTTTCTCTTCACAAATCTAAGGTGTATGTATCACACTTACAGAGAATACATGGAAGATAATTAATCTGTATTGTTGCCAACATGTGTGGTATCCATGGCTTTACCAGCAATCAAGCATTGCAGTAGAAATATATATATTAGACCTGCACTTTTTTAATTTGAAATGAAAATTAATAGTTAATATATGCATATAACAATAATTTACAGAGAAACTTGTCATTGTGTGCTTAAGTTTGCATCCATGTGTTACAGTCAGGACTTCCATAGTTAGGAAAAATATTTGGCAGAAGCTTTGGTATGGGTAAAAAACGACTGACCCATTATACCATCAGGTTAAACAGGTAACTGGGATAGTACTCCATTTTACCCACCTCTCCTCCCAGCTTGTCCCTGTTTTAACTGGCAGTTGCTTCTTATGTACATGGTTACTCCCACCAGAGAAAAAACATTAGAGTATGAAGCCAGTATGTATATGCAACTGGCATACCAACTAGTGTAGAGAATGCATATTTTCCAAGAGTCTCCTTGCGCTCTAGCATTCGGCATGGAAACGTGGGTGAAATATTTTAATAATTTCGCCGAATTAGATTGTCATAACAAAATCAAACCAGTTCCCTTCGTAATGACTTCTGTTGCACACTGAAAACAAGCACAGAAACAGCTATATATTGCGTTATTGGCAGGTAACTGCGTCTCTCACGAAGTTAGCGCTGGTACCCAGTGTACTGAACCAGCCTGTTTAATCCAACTTGCCCCTACACTGTGTTCTATAAACTACAAAGTACAGCACAGGGACCATTGGTGTATAAGCATTAATTTTTTTTAATCGTTGTACCATGCACCTTGATAACGTCAAAGTTCCTCTTACCAACAACTGCACCTTTTATTAATCATATAAAATGTTAAAATTTACATTAAACTATCTTATTTTTGCTCCTACATGTTTCGGTCCACCTGGACCATTCTCAGGGAGCTCATGCTGAGCCTAGCTAAAGGTACACATTTGTAGAATTAATCAGTAAAAGTACATTGTTATAAGTTTCGTAGTGTTGTGGCAGCATGTGTTTCAGGTTGTTGCGTGTGTACTGAGTGCCGTGCGGCATGCGCATGGCACTCGGTACATACACCACAACCTGAAACACATGCTTATAACAATGTACTTTTACTGATTAATTCTACAAATGTGTAACTTTAGTTAGGCTCAGCATGAGCTCCCTGAGGATGGTCCAGGTGGACCGAAACATGTAGAAGCGAAAATAAGATAGTTTAATGTAAATTTTAACATTTTATATGATTAATAAAAGGTGCATTTGTTGGTAAAAAGGAACTCTGAAGCATTAACCTTATTTTAACTAGATTTATTTTCTTTCCTGTTACATGCATGTGTGTTGTTTCGATAAATCACATTTGATTTTGTCACTGCAGATCAGCCACTTGCTTATGTGTGCCAGTTACACAGGAAGAGGGTCAAACATCGTGATTGTAAGAGAAATGAGTATTTCTGTATTTATGTTAGAATACTAATCATCTTATGTTCTCATGACTTTAGTAAAGGGTATATTTTATAGGCTCTATATTAAAGTGGAAACATGAAATTGTTCCCGAGTTTAATTAAGCACACAATGAAGACATCATTGTTCTTGAAGGAAGCATTGTTAACTACTCTGGCCTCTCATCACGTAGGTCTGGGTTCAATCCCAGCTCAGTCCATGTGGAATTTGTGTTGAGACAAGGTGGCACTGGTCAGGTCTGTCATTCTGTGAATGCTGTGTACTCACGTTTCATTAACCTACCATCAGCCGTATGTAATAAGAGCAACTTGAAACATCATTCAACAAATATCTCCGTCTCTCTCACATGAACTACATTCTACGTTCAAGGAGTTAAACATATAGGTATACATCTTCTGTCAAATATCCGTATTTAAGTCAGCTTATTTGCAAAATATTACGCTAGTACAGAGTGTTTGTCCATTGAAACTAAAGTCTTGGCCAATTGCATGACCTACAATAAAAAATATGATTGGAAGAAATGTTTGGATGCAAACTTTACATTGAATAATCTATATGTTACTTATGATATCATCTGTACTTACGTACACATATATTTTATTCTTCAATGTATATTTTATGACTTATCAATGATGTTATATTTTAACTACGTATGACTTTCTTGTGTTACGTTTCTTGAAGATGGCAAATTGTTTTTAAATTTCAATTAATTTGTGGGCCTGAATGGTGCGTAGTCATACAAAATCTTATATCCACACACCAGCAGTAAAAAATGTTATAAAAAACTAGTGTCACCGACTACTGAAAGCGGTTTTGCTAAAATGTTGGTTAATGTGCTTTTCCTTGACATTACGCGTGTAGTGAATTCATTTGTAACATTGGTATTCGATGGGGGTGTGTGGTGTCAAAATCATGCTCTGGCTGTTTTATCTCTGAGGCGGGAAAGAGACCCTGGTACCCATTTGCCAGGAGGCTGGGTGGGTCTCAAAGCTGATATGGATGTGGTGGTCAAGATCGCTGCATGTGTTAGGAATCGAACCTTGTTGCCATTACAGCTCTGTATATTGTGCTAACAGTTGACAGAAACATGTCTTGTGGCTTACATTGTGCACTGATTTTGCATTAAGTTTGTTAACTCATAACACTTCCAGCCCTGGATGGTGTTCCAAACAAGTGTCATAGTGAAACATTTACCACAATGCTAAATCGGTTGTACCTTCTTACTAGGTATGATGCTCTACTTCGGATACAGCATACGGCACAGTGAAGAGGCGTTGTTCCACCGTTTAACTCCAAGTCCAGTGCAAGGTAAAAGACCAAATTATAGTAGAGGGATCTTAGTTCCAGAAGAGGACTGAGATTTTTACAAGTGTTCAAAGACATAATGTCTATTTTAAATCATATAAAATGCTTTGTTTCTACTGGAACTCACATATGTTACATAGTCTTGTTACAGAATTTTCAGTAGGTGATGATCTTAAGACGTACAAGTCCGTCTTGATAGGTGAATGTGCAGTGGGATTTAATGGAACATGGAAAGATTTGAGACTATTTTTTTTTTTTGTCAGTAGAAGTTTTCATGCTTAAATGGCATGTGCTGCTCAAGTGATTGTCTGCTGGGTAAGTTTTTTTCCTGTAACTTATTATCTACATTGTGCAATGACCCACAAGACTTTCATTTGGACTTTCTGTTCATGTTCCAAGGCTACAAGTATTGAAAATGCCTGTCATAAATACAGGGAATTATTATTGTTGTTATTATAACTACACTAGACTGTACATAAGCACCTAATCTGAGCGACCTATAGACATCAGTATATAGATTATTTCAGGCCCTGTTTTGCACTGCAAAACAGGGCCTGAAATAATCTAGTAACAGGTGTGAATTTGAAGGTGCATAAGCAGAAAAACTGCTACAAATATGTTGTGCAAGGAAGTAAACATCATATATATTCCCTGTGTTGTTTGTAACAAACAACGTCTGGTTGTTTAACATGCTGGAACACAAATTTTATATTTGTTGCTTTCCTGAGTCAGGATCTGATCCTAAGCGCATGTGTGTTTGCTAGTCAGGGACCAACAGTGTGAAGTTCCTATTTTAATTCTGTGTAGGAATTCAAAGGAACAAGAACTGTAATTTCACTTATTCCTGTGATTAGTAATGTTACATGTACAGTACACATTTTAGTGGTGATGTATTATTTTTTATACACATATTTAACATATAAAACAGTGAACAAAATCAGCTGACTTAGTTTGAAAGGATTCTGACCCTTGTTACTGTATTATCATTCTGTCGTATTTCCTATTATCCTGAAATACCTTCTTCAGCTCTACACTCACCAATGTAGTACTAGTTTCATATGTGACAGAATACACACATACTGCAGTATGCACAGTGGCAATAAAAAAATTCTGTGCCCTGTATTTCTAATACTCATTGAATTCTCTGGGCTATTACAACATTGCTTCACTCTCAGAGATGCTGAATATAACATTCATGCATCAGGTCACAATAGCTGAAAGGAGTTATTGGATGAGTTGTAATGCTACTAGTTTTGGCTTTACTAGGCCATCTTCAGGTCAGACTCTGCTCATGTAAATGGCAGTTTTCATTAATGCAATATTTTGTGGTGGCTGTTACATGTTTTTTGGCCTGTGTCTTTAGTGTTTTTGCTTATGCAGAGCAATACTTCCTAGGCCTTTGTGTTGGAAGGTATGTATGGACATTGCTCTGTAGTTACTTTGTTTTTTTAAGCAACTGTTGTGAGATAGTAGTAACTACCAAGTGAGAACTGAACATATCATCCCAGACAAAGGCTTAGGAAACAACTGCACTATGTAACTAAAAACAAACACAAAGGCCACAACCACCACCACCACCACCATCACCATCACCATCCCCCCCACCCCAAACACAAAACCAAAACACACTCAACAGAATACATCCAGCCATCTTTTACGCTCTAAATGCATTCCTGACAAAGTGGACATAAATCAAAAAGATGTAAATAAAAAATTACACTCCCATAAGAAAGAAAGAGAAAAAAAAGACATAACTGCAAATAAACCAAAGGACGTTAAACCAAAAATGTGAGGGTGAAAATTAAGAAGTGGTGTAAATTGGCAAGGGGCATTAAAGCATAAAGGCTGGGTGTAATGCATTCATGAAAATTTCAGTGTAAATTAAAGAAGTTTCATCTGACGATGGCACAGCAGAGCAGAAACTAGTAACAAAAACTAAGGCAAATGACTTAAGAACTCTTCTCACCAATATAGTGTACATTAGCATTCATCCAAAAAACATTACTCAACATTAAGTCCAGCAGTGTACTCAAAGAGATATAAAGTAACAAAATGTTTCTTAACTTTGATACTGTGTGGCACTGTAGGGTGTCACTGTCAGAGAAACATACTGCCTCTATATGCAGGGTTGAAGGAAGTGGGCCACAGTTGATGCTGAAAGGATCGGGGCAGAGATGTAGTTTAATACATATAAAAATGTGAATTCTCCCATATGTGTGAATAGAAATTGCATTTACATTCTTTATTTACAGACTGATATTACATAATAAAACTGTTATAAACATAAGCTTTCTGGAAGACAAGGTGACCAATTAGGATACATATGTTCAAGGTGCAAAACTTTACCCATTACTAAATGTGCTTCATTGTTAAGTGATGCACTTGAGGGCTGCTATAAATATTTCACAGCAGTGGCCCTGGTTTGAAGAAGTATGTTCAAAATATACAAATAAGACTGTTGTTGAAAGAAGGTTGTACTTTGACATATAGCCCAGTCACTATCATGGTGCTATGCAAAGAACTAATTTTAGTTGCTGTACTTGGACTTGTCCATACTAGAATGATGTCAGGGTAGCATATTTACAGCAATTACAGAGTGCAGATCACATAACAGCAAGCTACTCTCTCTCTCTCTCACACAC
>Ga0209629_10003280_pt1 | contig 11513 bp, 8 predicted proteins | sample TergutCu122P5_FD_187286 | JGI IMG/M metagenome (GOLD analysis project Ga0209629, IMG submission 187286) | Cubitermes ugandensis P5 segment gut microbial communities from Kakamega Forest, Kenya - Cu122 P5 (SPAdes) (version 2) | ecosystem: Host-associated > Arthropoda: Insects > Digestive system >...
ACAAAATGTATTTGACGATTTCATCGCGGCAGCCGAATACCTGATCAGTGAAAAATATACGGCGAAAGACAGGATTGCCATCAATGGAGGGTCGAATGGCGGACTGTTGATCGGAGCGGTTGTCAACCAGCGTCCCGACTTGTTCAAGGTTGCCGTTCCTGCTGTTGGCGTCATGGATATGCTTCGTTATCAAAAATTTACGATCGGATGGAACTGGGCAAGCGATTACGGGACGAGCGACGACAGCAAAGAGATGTTTGCGTACCTCTATGCCTATTCACCGCTTCACAATATCCGCAACGACGGAACGTCCTATCCGGCCATTTTGGTCACAACAGCCGATCACGACGACCGGGTTGTACCGGCACACTCATTCAAATACGCGGCTACGCTTCAGGCTTCCCAAACAGGCAATGCCCCCAAGTTGATTCGCATCGAGACAAAAGCAGGACATGGCGCCGGCAAACCTGTCAGCAAAATATTGGATGAATATACTGATATATACGCATTTATCATGTATAATCTGGGGATGAAGTATTGAGACCGCTGTAGGCAAGTTTAATGATAGCATAGCGCTTTTTTGCTGAAAAGATAAGAAACTATCAAAGAAAAGTTGTACTTTTGTGCATTATAATAGGAAAATATGCTTAATAAAGAAGAAAATAAAGTATTAGAAAGTATCAAAGCAAATCCGTATATGCAGAAAACGATTACTTTAGTGGACAATTTTGTCGAAAATCACACAAGTAACAACAAGAAAGTGGCTTATTTGGCAGTTTTTGACGAAGTTTTTTGTATTCTCAACGAAGCAAAATCTTTTGTTGATGAATATTTGGCAGACCGCAAAGTAAAAGGCGAAATCAAAGACGAAAAACAAGCCTTGAAATCTATTGCAGGCAATTCTTTTTCTTCAGCATTGGTTTATATTTTCTTGAAAAACAAAGCATTTGACAATATTCGTGAAGATATTTTTATCACAAGTCAATTGTCAAAAATTCCCTCATTCAAAGAAGTTTCCGTTATCAATGTTGATGGGGAAACGCAAAAACCTGACTGCGATCTTGTTATTTATTCTTTAAATGAAGACGGAACTTTGAAAAAATGTATGATTTTATCGCTCAAAACTTCTTTGAGAGAACGGGCAGGACAAACTTACAAGTGGAAACTTTTAATGGAAATTGCCACTTCCGACAACTCAATCAAGGACAAATACAATATTGATTACAATCCCGAAAAAATGCCGTTGGTTGCTTTTGCAACGGTCAATTTCTACAACGAAATCAACAATCCGCAACACAGAGGAATGTTTAAGTTTTTCGACAAATCATTCATTGCCAAGAATGTAGATGCCGATTTTATTGCCAGAATGTCCACTTTGCCAAATTATGTAAACGAAAATTTATAATTATGTATCAAGTTGTTAGGAATGAAAAATACGATTTTATCGGGCAATCTTATGCAAGTGTTTATCCAAATTTGCATAAATACCCTGCAACAATGTTGCCACAAATTGGTATTGAAATTTTCAAAGAATTAGATATAAAAAGTGGAAAACTTCTTGACCCTTATTGCGGTTCGGGTTCTTCGTTTGCAAGTGGTTTGGAGTGTGGATTGACCGAAATGCACGGCTTTGATATAAACCCTTTGGCAGTTTTGATTTCAAAAGTACGATTCACAAAAGTATCTGTAAATGAACTATTTGAAACGAAAGGAGTTCTAAGAAATAATATTTACGAATTTCTAAAAGATGAAAAAAATATTAAAACACTGAAACGACCACAAATTACAAATATTGATTTTTGGTTTTCAGATGAAGTGATTGACAATTTAACAGTTGTTAAACATTTTATAAATCAGATTCAAGATAAAAACATTCGTCGTTTCTTTTTAATTCCATTTTCGGAAACTGTACGCGAATGTTCTTATACTCGCAACAATGAATTTAAGCTATTCCGTATGAAATCGGAAGATTTATTGCATTTTAATCCCGATGTTATCGGGGTTTATCTCAAAAAATTAGAAGATACGATTTTTTTATACAGCAACTTTTATTTTCCAAAATTAGACGAAAAAGTAATTGTAAATGTGCAATATTCCACATTTCAACCAAAAGACGAATATTTTGATGTAGTTTTGACAAGTCCACCTTATGGCGACAGTCGTACAACTGTTGCTTATGGACAATTTTCGACACTCTCAAACGAGTGGATCGGAATTGATTACGCCCGAAAAATTGACGGAATGTTAATGGGTGGCGTAAAACCAAAGCAAAATATACAAAACGGAATTATTGCCGATTATATTTCAGAAATCAATAAAGTTGATAATAAGCGTGCGTTAGATGTTTCGGCATTTTACAACGATTTAGATTTTTCAATTAAACGAGTTGCAAAAAGTGTTCGCAGAGGTGGAAAATCAATTTATGTTGTTGGTAATCGCACCGTAAAAAACGTACAACTTCCTACAGACCAATTCGTTGCAGAAAAATTTGAGCAAAACGGATTTAACCATTTAATTACGTATAAACGTGCATTAAGCAACAAATCAATGCCAAGTAAAAATTCACCTACCAACGAAACAGGAAAAACTGTAAATACAATGTTATGGGAGTATGTTGTGATTTGTAAAAAAAATTGAAAACAGAAATAAATCGATAAAAACGAATAATATGGCAGGATATACACTCAAATTGAGTATTTACACAATCGTACTAATAGACGGCGAGAAAAAAGAAGTATCATTCAAGGAGTTACATAAGGCAATCACAGGTAGTAATGATATGTCTAAACCAGAAATGTTCAGTACGGTTAAGAATAAATTTTTAAATTCTTTTAGCGAAAAATTTGTTTTGAATAGCAACAAGACAAAAGGAATTGCCATTAAACAAATAAACACAATACCAACAATGAACATTATTGACGGTATGATAATTGGTGGATTAACAGGGATAGAACAAGACGTTTACAAAACTTCGAGTTCGGAAGAAAAACAAGACACAATAACGGAGGATGAAGTTACGGCATTGCCTTACTATTTTAAAATTTGGATGCCATACGATAGCAGTGTCGGAGTTGTTTTGGTTCAAAGTTATACAGAGGCGGGGGTGGTGTCTTTAATTTTGGATAAAATCAAACACTTTATTAGGAGTTATAATTTTTCTATTTTGCAAAATCCATTTGTGGACGAAGAATACAAAGAATATTTTAAGAAACATAGTATTGTCGATCAACTTATACTATCAAAAACACAATTAAGTTTGGAAGCAAGAGGTGCATTAAATCAGATGTTTGCCAATTTTGAAGGATTAAAAGTCGAAATCAAACTTTCGGGATTTAAGGTAAATATTGATGAATTCTGGCAACAAGTTAACACCCAAAAACCGTTGGATATTGATTTATCCGAATTTGAAATGAGTGAAAGAGAAAATTATGATGTTATCGCCACATATAAGGATATTTCGGGAAAGCAATCGCAGGCTCGTCTTTCAAAAAACCTTGATATTACGCCAACAATTATTTTGGATTCCGCCCTAAAAGAACAAGGGAAAGAATATCCTAACTACGAGAAAATTCAAACTCACACCAATACAATTTTAACAAAAGTAAAACAAGAAATTGGTTATGAGGCTAATCCTGTGGAATAATATTAAACTCAATGAGATACGTCAGCAAGCCAAAGAATCTTTGAAGTACAAAGATTTTAATGCAAACTCAAAGACAAAAATTTATTTGTTGTATTTGTATGGTTTGCCTATTTTGTTCTCGTTGTTTCTGTTGTCATTAGGTTTGTTTATTGAAAAAGAAATAGCAAGTTATTTCATCACAAGTATTAGCATTTTTGCAGGTTTGTTTTTCAGTCTGTTATTTATTGTAACAGACAAATACAAAGCAAAAAAGGACAATCTTAAAGATACTGTAATTGCTGCTAAAGGAGATAATCTCAAAGAATTTGCAATTATCGAAAAAGAAGATGAAGATTGTGAAGTACATAATTATTTGAAACGGTATAGAAACTTTTCCATTTTTTTAATTCGGCAAATTTCGTTTACAATTATTTTAGCCGTAGTTCTAATCCTTTCATTGTCAATTATCTATTTCACACCTCAATTTCCACAAATTGACTGTTTGATTTGGAAATATTTTAGATTAACTACAAAATATCTTTTAAACGGAATTATTTATTATTGGAGTGCGCAATTTATTGTTTTTCTGACTGTTATTTTGAGTAATATGTATGTTATGCTACTTGACGACATTAACTTTGAGAAAGATAAATAAATTTAACAAAAAGACATAAACAAAACCTGCCTACAATAAGCGATTTTGTGAGATGGCGGGCGCAGCTCGTCCGAAATTTATTTAACTTTGCAACATTAGCTCTCGTGCAAGCAACAGTGCCCTCCCGCCTACGTGAAGACGTCAATCCGTAAGGCGCGTAAGATATTCCTGTCTTTGTTTACTTGTAAATCTTCGTTCATAGGATAGAAAAGTTTAAACTTTCAGCGTTGAACGTTGAACTTTTTATTACTTTTGCGCCCGATTTCATAACAACTCGTTTATACAATGAATTTTGTTGAAGAACTTAGATGGCGAGGGATGATTCATGACATCATGCCCGGAACTGAAGAACTGTTATTAAAGGAGCAGTCATCAGCTTATATCGGTTTTGACCCGACAGCCGACTCGTTGCATATCGGCCATTTGGTCGGCGTGATGATGTTGAAGAATTTTCAGCTTGCCGGACACCGTCCGATCGCATTGGTAGGGGGCGCAACCGGAATGATTGGCGACCCTTCCATGAAGTCGGCAGAGCGCAACCTGCTGGACGAAGACACATTGAGGTATTATCAGGAATGTCTCAAAAAACAACTGTCCAAATTCCTTGATTTTGAATCCAATATGTCCAATCGGGCGATTATGGTGAATAATTATGACTGGACAAAAGATTATACGTTCCTGGATTTTATCCGCGATATAGGTAAATTGATTACAGTCAATTACATGATGGCCAAAGATTCGGTCAAAAAACGGTTGAGCGCCGATTCGAATACCGGCTTATCATTCACCGAATTTTCTTACCAGCTTTTGCAGGGTTACGATTTTCTGTATCTCTACGAAAATGAAGGCTGCAAGTTGCAGATGGGCGGCTCCGACCAGTGGGGTAATATCGTCACAGGCACCGACTTGATACGCCGCAAAACTGGTGGTGAAGCGTTTGCGCTGACATGTCCGCTGATCACCAAAGCCGATGGAAGCAAGTTTGGCAAGACCGAAGCAGGCAACGTATGGCTCGATCCAAAACGCACCTCACCCTATAAATTCTACCAGTTCTGGATGAATGTCAGCGACGAAGACGCGGCCAAGTTCATCAAGATATTCACCATTTTAGGTAAGGATGAAATAGAAGCACTGGAAAAAGAACAAGCCGAAACGCCTCATTTACGACCGCTTCAAAAACGGTTAAGCAAAGAAATAACCGTCATGGTACATTCGCAGGAAGCCTACGATGCAGCCGTCGAAGCATCAGAAATACTGTTTGGCAATGCCACTTCGGATACGCTGAAAAAGTTGGATGAAGACACCTTGCTGGCTGTGCTTGAGGGAGTTCCTCAGTTTGAAGTGTCGCGTGATGCACTGGCTGCCGGCATCAGGATGATCGACCTGTGCACCGAAAAAGCAGCCATCTTCCCGTCCAAAGGCGAGATGCGCAAGATGGTGCAAAGCGGAGGCGTCAGCCTGAACAAGGAAAAGGTTGCCGAGCCTGAACTGATCGTCAATACAGCTAATTTACTGAACAACAAATATATCCTTATCCAGCGAGGCAAGAAGAATTACTTTTTACTTATCGCCAGATAAATCTTTCATGCGGATTGATTGCACATTTAAGTTTAAATGCCTATCTTTGCCGCCGCTTTCCAGCTAAAGCCACCGATTGTCTCATGGTGTAATGGTAGCACAACAGATTTTGGTTCTGTTTGTCTAGGTTCGAATCCTGGTGAGACAACATGATAGAACGAAATAAACGATTGAATATCAGCAGATTTATTTAATCGTTTTTTTATTTTACTTATGAATGAACTACTGTAGCAATTCCCATTTGTTAGCACAAATTGATATCATAAGTAAGGAAAAAAGTTTATTAATGATTTTTTTTAAAGTGCCCGTACCATGCATTTTCATAAAAATAGTTCGAGTCTTTACCGATTTTAATCGAAAATTTACTTCCAAAAGCTCTACTAATCAAATAATCCCCTTGTTTATAATATACCCCTTGTCTATCTGGATAGGGTTCAAATTGTCTATCAGAATTCAAGCATTCAACTAAGTAAAAAATATCTCCTTCTGCTGCTTTCAAATACTCTGGAACATTTGCTTTACTTATTCGTATTTGCATTGGAACTTCGTTTTTTGGAATCTCTTGCTCATAGAGATCGGCAACCTGTACCCAAACTCCACAAAAAGGATCAGATGATTTAACTACACCACTATTATTACTACTTCTGCTGTTGCTATCACAAGAACAAAACGCAATACACACTAAAACTAATACAACAAACCTTTTCATTTCTACTAATCTATTGAAAATTAAACATTTGTATTTTTTTCATCGCTTTTAATCTCGAAAACAGCAGTTAATTCAGAGCAAAAGTGCGCTTCCGTCCATTGTTTCATACCCGCTTTCCAAACCAGCGTATCATGTGTGAATTGACCGCTTCGGTACATTTGCGAGAGTTGCGTTAGACTGTAGGGACCACATTGCTCATTGTTGATCACCACATAAAAGACTGTCAATGTTGGCGGTATCGGTGGCGAATAATCTTGCTGATTCTGATTGCGGCTTGCCGATACTGATTCTTGATAAGTCCGCTTGGGTTCTGCTTCTTGCCGAATACGTCTGCGTTCACATTCTCTAAACTCTTCTTCCTCTCTCATCTTTTCCCGTCTTTTCTCATCAGAATCACCCAATGCTAATAAAATAATTATTACAATAATAGGTGAAATAATCAGTGATAAAGCGAACCAAGCACAACCACCCCTGCCTTTGCTTTTTGCAACTGGAATTACAATAAAAGAAAGAACCACATACACAAAGAAAAGAATAATTAATTCCATAACTATTAAAATATTTGCTCTCTACGCAACTCAAATAGAGATTGTTATAAATAAAAAGAAGTGAGTCGCAGCCCACTTTTATCAGGTATCGCCAAACACCTACGCATATTAGACAAACAACCCACCTTTTACGATGAAATATTTGTACTCGATATGCGTTTTCAAAATTTGGCGATTTCGATAAAACAAGCACTTCCAACAAAAATTTTGTTCCTTAGAACGCTACAAAGATAAAAAAACTTTTTTATATCTATACATAACTAAACCAATAAAAATCAATTATACCAAACTCATATTAAGATCGCCAATTGTTACCTCATAAATGATTGGTCTATAATTCCGTGAAAACTTCGTAAAACATTATACCACAAAAAATGGCAAAATGTACGGAACAAAACAGGTCGATAACCTATTGCTATCAACCTGTTAAGTGTGACTCCGGAGGGATTCAAACCCCCAACCTTCTGATCCGTAGTCAGATGCTCTATTCAGTTGAGCCACGGAGCCATTTTCAGTTTTGCTTATAGCGCCTGAAACAATCAACCGCTATATTTTTTTGAGGCTGCAAAGATACAACTTTGTTTTATGGCTGCCAAATAAAAGTGACTAAAATTACCAATCGCTCAAGCATTTTATGGATTAAGCAGGCGGTCGTGTCATAAAAAACATTTGCCGGCATTGTCAATCAATACCGGCAAATGCAAAATTACAAAAAGTTACTATACACCGTTAGAACACATTATAATCGGGATGGCTTGGATCGTATCCCGGATTCTGTTCCCATTTGTTGGAAATATTCAAATCAATTTCCGACTGCGGAATGGGCCAGAGCGCATGTTTTTTCATGATATTCAAGCCGGGTCTGCTGGGATTATTGCAGTATTTCCGTACTCTTTCGATCAATTTTCCGGTGCGGCGCAACACAAAGTGCCGACACTCTTCACCATACAATTCCCTGGCTCGCTCGTCAAGCAGGTAATCAATATTCACATCAGCCGGAGACACCGGTTTCGCATGGGCTCGTGTCCTGACCGCATTGATGTCTTCAGCGGCTTTACCCATCTCTCCCAGCCCGATATAGGCTTCGGCTCTCAGCAGGTAGGTTTCGCCGAGGCGCATTCCGTATATATCCTTAAATGTATCGCCGTTACCCATGGTGGCAGCATTTGTCAATACATTGCCGGGATCGAATTTTTTCAGGAAAAACGGGAAAATATACTGACAGGTATCGTTTCTTTGGCGAAGCGACAATCCGGTATTCGGGTCCCTGTCGGTATAGTTAAAATTCTTAAAGTCGATTTTTTTAAGGTGCCATTCCGAATCCTTGTTGTAATAATAATAATCGCGCTTGATGTTGTGCGGTGCATTACGGATATCATTGTTCCAATCGCTTTCCCAGATATAGTAAGTGGTCAAGTTGGTAGGGCGTATCCAGGACACACCGCGCCCCAGTGTATCGGTATACAAGTTGTCGGTTGTACCATTTTGGAAGTTGAACGCTTTTTTCCCGTCGGGTGCAGTGGGCAAACGGTGATAAGCAGGTCCCCAGCATCTGCCTCCGCGGTGATTGGAATTTTGGTCTGCCGTTCCCGGTTCAAACTGGATCACCCAGATGGCTTCCGTATTGCCCGGAATGTTCTGATTATTCATTGCAAAAAGATCGAAGTAAACATCGCCTGTACCCCACATCGAATTACTTCCTCCGAAACGTTCGGTCATCAGGTGGTATCCATAGTTGTTGATCACATTCGTTGCCGCCGTTACTGCTTCGTTATACTTGTGCTGTTCGAGATAAACTTCGCAAAGCAGTTGCCATGCAGCACCCTGGGTGATTCTGCCGGGGGCTTCTTCTTTACCCCGCACCGGTAATTTGTCGGTACCATATTTCAGGTCTGCTTCCATCAGGGCGAAAGCCTTTGACACATCATCTCTCTGGTAATCTGTTTTTGGAGTGGTGGTAGGCCAGTCAATGACCGGAACTTTGCCAAAAAATGAAACTAAATGACGATAAGACCAGGCTCTGAAGAATTTTGCCTCGGCGATAAACGCTTCTTTCTGTCCTGCATTTTCCCATTTTCCGGGGTCAAGGTCTTCACAAGCCTGAATCACATAGTTGGCACGCTGAATGGTGCGATAAGGACGCTCCCAAAAATAATGAACTGTGGTGGTTGAACCGCCTTGCGAACCGCTGGTGCTTCCTGCCGGAACGATATAACTCTGGTAGTTACACAGCCAGCGATTACTGTTGGGTTCCTCGCCAAAAAAGGCGATATCCGTGCCAAGTCCGCCTAACCAGATAGCAATCGGGTCTTGATTTTCCTCGCCCCAATACCAACTGTTGCGCACATATTGATGCAATCCGGCAATGCCTTGTCTGATACCCACCACTGAATTGTAGGCATTTGTACTTAATAGCGTAGAATAAACTTCTTCTTTCAGAAACTTTTCGTCGTTACACGAAACAAAGCTTATAGAAATAGCCAGCGCTAAAGAAAGGAAGATTGCCGTAATGTTGTTTCCGGCATAACGATATGTTTTTATATTTTTTTTCATTGCTCAAAATGTTAGAAAGTTAATTTAACTCCTGCCGTCACATTCCGCATGGCAAGATTGTGTTGATTTTGTATGGACCGATCGCTGTAGCGGAAATACATCGTTTCAGGGTCCCAGCCTGACCATTTTGTCCATGTATATAAATTGCGTCCCGACACAAAGATTTGGAACTCATCGATGAATCTTCCCATTTTACTCAATGTAGCCCGGTCAAAAGTATACGTGAGCGATACATCCTGCAGCCGGATAAAACTGCGGTCTTCGTAAATCCCGCCGGCCACCAATTGCTGGTTATATACTCCCGTTGCGTTGTTCACGCGATTTTCGGGTGTCCAGTAGGGGCGGACAGCCGATTGATTGATTCGTCTGACGTCGTCCGAACGTTCCATTACATTCACATTATTGTAATTATTCAACATGTACCATCCGTTACCGCCCATCACGGAATTGAAAAGGAAGTACAGCCCCAAATTTTTGTAATTCAACGTGTTGGAAATCGCAAAGCGGAAGTTGGGTTCCATGTTGCCTATGATTTTTCGGTCCGCTGCACCGGTTATCTGCTTATCACCGTTGATGTCGGTATGTCTGTATTGTCCGGGATACCAGCCTTGCAGTACACTGCCCTTAGGTCCTATCCTGCCTTCATACAAGTCTTCTTCCTGCCATATACCATTCTTTTCATAGTCATATATAGCGCCTATTGACTGGCCGACAAACCATCCGTTATCAATATCAGCCTGTGTGCCGTTTCCATACAAATCAACAATTTTATTGCGGTTCAACGAAAAGACGATTCCCGATTTCCATTTGAGAGGAATATCTTTCAGGTTCACCGTATTGAGTGCAATTTCTATTCCTTTGTTTGATAATTTTCCCAAGTTGGTTCGAATCGAATTGAAACCGGAAGCCTTGGGCAATCCGCGTTGTACGATGACGTCGGTTGTATTACCGGTATAGATTTCGATGGATCCGTTGATTCGATTCCATAAGCCGAAGTCAATACCGAGATTGTATTGGGTTGTTTTTTCCCATCTAAGGTTTGCATTACCCATTCTGTCGACGTTGGGAAAGGCTGTTAAAGTCATAGCCGAACCCCACTGGTAATATCCGGTAGATATTTGCGACATACTCGAATAGCGTCCTGCGCCCGGATTACCGTTTACACCGTACGACAGCCTGATTTTTGAATAAAGCCACGGAAGGTTACGCATGAATGATTCGTTGCTCAGTACCCACGCCAGTGAAACCGATGGCATCGAAGCCCACTTGTTGCCGGCAGGGAAGGTGGAAGAACCGTCGCGACGCCATGTACCCGTAAACATGTAAAGGTCTTTATAGGTGTAATTCAACCGTCCCATATATCCGATGCCCGATTCCATCCATGCATTCGGCTCGGTCGTTCTCACCAGCGAACCCATTGTCATGTTTTCGAATCCCAGTACCGGATTTTCAAATCTCTCGGAAATCAGAACATAGCTTCGACCGGTTCTTTTCTCACGGCTGTAGAGCAGGGTAGCGTTCACATGATGATCGCCAAAAGAATTTACATAACTGATAATATTGTCGAAAAGCCAGTTACGTTCATACTCCGGACGCCGTTCGGCATGGCCTTTTTGGGCAAGACCGTCATGGATGTATGCAGGATAGAAAATATCATTTTCACGGGAGTAAACCGTGTTTGAATATTTAATATCGTAACTCAGTCCCTTTACCCATGGTACGTCTATCCTTCCTGAAACAACAAAAAAGGTATTGGTGCGGAGATCGCGTGTCAGTGTTGCTTCCCGTTCAAGCGGGTGACGCATATAGTTTTCGCCGGTTAGATACATGGCACGTTTTTCGGGCGGG
>Ga0209629_10003281_pt1 | contig 11512 bp, 11 predicted proteins | sample TergutCu122P5_FD_187286 | JGI IMG/M metagenome (GOLD analysis project Ga0209629, IMG submission 187286) | Cubitermes ugandensis P5 segment gut microbial communities from Kakamega Forest, Kenya - Cu122 P5 (SPAdes) (version 2) | ecosystem: Host-associated > Arthropoda: Insects > Digestive system...
TCCCCCCAGTATATTAACATCATCGGCATAAGCCAGAAGCTGGTGTGTACCATTTAATTTCAAGCCATTCTGGTTCACCTGAACCCTCCTAATGGCATACTCCAAAGCAAAGTTGAAAAGCAATGGTGATAGAGCATCTTCTTGTTTCAAAGCATTCCTAATAGGAAACACGTCAGACAAATTCTTGCGTACCCGGACTCTGCTATACGTTTCAGTCAGACACATTTTTATTAACCTTACCAGTTTCTTGGGGATCCCAAACTCAATGAGAATATTATATAAAACCTCCCTCCTAAATGAATCATAAACTTTCTTGAAGTCTATAAAGAACTGATGCACTGCTTCATTTTATTCCCATTTTTTTTTTCAAGTATTTGCCGAATGCAGAATATATGATCAGTAGTCGACCTGTTGTGTCGGAATCCACATTGATGATCCCCAATAACTTCCTCTGCATATGGAATTAACCTTGAGAGCAGAATGTTGTAAAAAATTGTGTACGTAATTGGAAAAAGCGATATGCCCCTATAGTTATTACAATCTGTTTTATCCCCCTTCTTATGGATAAGTACTATGATCGACTCCTTACATTCTTCAGGCAGTTCATCTTTATTCCAAATAGAAATGATAAGTTTATGGATCGCACAACGAATTGTCCTACCCCCTGCTTTAATCAATTCCGCTGGGATTTGATCAGTACCTGGTGATTTGTGGCTTTCTAGATTTTCAATAGCCAACTCAACCTCGAAGGCACTTGGCTCAGGCACTAGTGGTTCTGCTGTGTGTATTTCTTCCTGCCTAACATCCTTAGCCCCATGTACATTCAATAGCTGGGAGAAATAGTTCCACCACCTCGTCATAATACTGTGGGAATCTGTAACCAAATCTCCTTTCTCGTCCTTTACTATAATAGTTCTCGGCTGGTACCCCTTCTTGAAGTAATGAATGCACCTATACAAGTCCCTGATATTGTTGATCTTGCTGTTAGTTTCAAGTTCCTCGATTTTAGCTTTCAGATATGCCTCCTTTTTGTTCCTGAAATGTTTGCTAGCATCACGTCTTACATTGTTCAGGTTATCTACATTGCTTCGGCTTGGATCCTGTATCCACTACCTTTTAGCCTGTTTCCTCCGATCTAAGACAGTCGTTAAATAAACATGATGTATTGAATATTTCAAATTAAAGGTATTTCACATAATCTTAAAATGCATGCGGGTATGTGTTAAAACATGTACATATTTCTGGGTGTTCATTATGAAGTAAATAAGAGCACCTTATATGGAAACCACGTCCTGCTCTCTGTCCGTCTGTGGTACAATGTCAGCAACTAAATCCTATACTGAATTTTCATGAAATTCGGTATAGAATTTCTTTACAAAAGGTTATCAAACAAGCGTCGTATCTTTTTCTGTCACCAGTTGGCTATAAATTAGAAGATCACAATCCGAACACAATCTGTAAAGCGAATAATATATCCCAGAAGTGCGACCATCTTGTAAAACAAAAGTGAAAAGAAGTCCCAGGTGTTTTGCATGTTACAATATGGATTGCTACTTGAATTCGAAAATACAATGTACATATAAACGTAACACTGAGGCGCGTTCATGCAACCATTGCTGCAGTGGAAAAGCAATAATTATTACATAGTGTGAGTGTATGTGTTGGTGTGTGTGTGTGTTTTTGTTGTCTTAGTCATCCAACATGCAATGCGCATGCACCATATTGTTATCTGTGGCCTGCCAGGCTCTAGAGTATTTTTCCACATTATTCCATTAAAGGCAGGATTTTCGAAAAAAAAAATTATTGAACATAAAATATGTGTTTGGTTTTCTATAAAACTTTTGTCTAAACATTCCTCATTTTAAGAAGAAATGAGCGAGATATGATTAATTAAATACGCATAATTGGTCTTCGTGTCAAGTACCTGTTATTCTTGTCGGATTTTAATGAAACTTGAATTTTCTCGACAGATTTTCAAAATGTATTCAAATACCAATTCTTATGAAAATCCGTCCATTAGGAGCCGAGACATGACGAAGGTAATAGTCACTTTTCGCAATTCTGCAAACGCGTCTAAAAACAGATCCCACTCACAAATTGTCACAAATACAAGATGGAAACACATTGGAAGGGGGGATGAGGAGATCTTAAATTCGCCGTAATATCATAGCAGTGATGCCGTAATTTTAACCCTTGGAATTTTAACTGTTTTCAGTCTTAATTAATTAATGTTGAAATTGCATGCTTTAAGAAAACATATAAAATTGAGATCTCAACTTAGCACTTAATATGTGTTCACCGAATTATGTTAATCCTCTTTACATAATTTTTAATACAGCCTGAAGATGGCGTAATATTGAAAAGGCAAAACGTGTTGTACATTAGTGTCTGTGATTTAACAATATTTCAATTAACAATATTTTTGTTGAGAGTCATTGGTACCTACTAAATAACAAGAAATTTGTTGATGCACATGACGGTTACTAAATTCAACCTGTGGGAAGAAAGAGTCAACTTTGATGTTCTCATACCATTTCACCTTAAGATTTCATGTACGTAGACTGACAATAAAGTTCGCGAACTCGCCACCATGTACTTGCCGTGGCAGCACTGAACAAAAGCCTCAGTATGGTTTGATGAAGTTGACGTAACAGCGTTTCAAAGCTGTGTTGTTGTTGATCTGTGGCACTCCCTTTCTGAATAGCATCTATTAATGTCTGCGTGTGTTTTGGTGTGCCGCCGCGAGAATGTCGTAGCTTGAATTAGAGCAACGAACGAACATTAAATTTCTTGTTGTTAGTTGATGTTGATGTTGGTGAAAGTTTACGGGGATAATGCTATGAAGAAAACAGCAGATTACAAGTGGGTGAAACGTTTTTCTGAGGGGAGAGAAAGTGTCACTGACGAAGAGAGATCAGGACGGCCAGCAACAAACAGAACTGAAGAAAACATTGCAAAAGTTCGTCAAATTTTGCGTGAAAATCGTCGGCTGACTGTCAGAAGAATAGCAGAGCAAGTGAACATCGACAGAGAAACAATTAGGAAAATCTTAACTGAAGATCTTGACATGAGGAAGGTGTGTGCAAAAATGGCCCCAAAGGAGATCACCGAAGAACCAAAGCAAAGAAGAGTTTTTAGCTACTAAACAAATAACTATGTTGGAACACCCTGCCAATTCACCGGGTATAGCCCCCAGTGATTTTTTTCTGTTTCTGAAGATAAAGGAAATATTGAAAGGAAGGCATTTTGATGACTTTGATGACATCGGGAGTAATACAACGGCAGCTCTGAAGGCCATTCCACAAAACCACTTCCAAAATTGTTTTGAAGGGTGAACTAGGGGCTGGCATCGGTGCATATCTTCCCAAGGGGAGTACTTTGAAAGCGACCACGGTGGTATTCAGCAATGAGGTATATAGCACTTTTACCGCGATGAGTTCGCGAACTTTATTGTCATACCATGTATATTAGAAATGATTGATAGATACTACTCACGTTTTCTGGACACATGGAGGCAGGTTGTCATCAAAATGGAAGGTACAATTTGAGTATGTAATTTAATTTAATTTAAAGCATGAAGGGAGGCAATCCAAAGGAATAACAAAGATAAATATGACTCTGATCGACTGGGAATTACAGGCTGCAGATGTGGAGTTGGAAGATGCTCTGGATGAAGCTTTGGAAGCTGGATACAGACACATCGACACAGCCTATGTGTATGAGAATGAGGCAGCTATTGGCAGAGTACTGGCAAAGTGGCTGAACTCTGGCAAGGTTAAACGGGAAGAGCTTTTCATAGTCACAAAGGTAAGAAGTAGATGCTTATAGGACTGGGCTGTCAGCAACAGGTAAATATCCCTGTGTCTAAGCATCACATCATGAAGATATTACATGGGTGTGGGGACAAAGTTTCATGCATTCTACCCCTTGTGGTTCAGAGGTAGAGAGAGTGGGGGGAAAGGAGGTGCTTCACTTTCCAATTATATTTCAACTACTTTTCTTGCATTAAATGAAATTTACCATATCATCCTGGTTCCTTACATTTCCCATTTCAGGCACTGAAAATTTTGATTGCAGCACAAGTGTTTGTGTTTGTTACACGTAGCTGCACATATAACCACTTAAATGCAGATGCATAATTAAATTTTAAGCCAGTAAAAATTTAACTTAATATGCAGCTAAATTATAAATTTGTTTCAGTTACCAGCTGTTGGCAACCATCCTGACAGAGTTGAAAATTATTTGAAGCGTTCATTGGATAAACTTGGTTTGGATTATGTAGATATGTACTTGGTGCATGTGCCATTTGGTTTCTTGGAAAAGGGGGAAGAAATTCATCCTGTGGACGATGATGGAAACATTCTCCTGGACAAATCCACAAACCATGTAGATATTTGGAAGGTACAGCATTTTGCAAGAGAATAATATGGAATCTCATGCTTTCTATTGTCTTAAGAATTATTAATATTATGTACATTGAACTCCTACTCTTGCACCAGCACACCATTTGATCTCTTTTACATACAAACATTTTAATATTCTTCTAGTATATCCATAAATAAAAAATTTCTAGCTTACTTCAGACTCCTGTTTATTGTGCCTTTACACACGTCGTCGTCGTAATTTTCATAACTCTCTTCCTCTGCGTTATCATTTTCATTACTAATGTTCTTCTTTTTACTGTAACTGTCATTACCATCATGTATTAATCGTTTATCATTTGGCACAAGAAGCTAAAATATTTGAGATTGAAAGAGATTATAGTTGGGCCAATTGTCATATCAGCAGCAGAAATAACCCCACACACCTTGATATAAGAATTTCAGGAACTGGAATTACAAAAAATGCTTTCTGCCATGCAGATAGCTGTACATTGTAAGTTTATTTTTTTCTCCATAAATAAAATAATAGCTTTACCACACTCTTGATATTTATTTATTTGCTGTTTATTAATGTCACTGTCAGTAACTAAACAATATAACAATATATAGTGCTGAATAACTGGTAGCTAGTGAATATTGAATTGGAAAAGCTGTATCAGGAAGCACTTGTGACATATTTAAAAGTAGTAACCCAGCATTGTTTTGGAGGGACTGAGGAAAGCAACGAAGATTCTGTCAGTGTAGCTGGTATTTCAATTGATGTTTGAACTGGGCACCTCCAAAGCACAGGTAAAAAATGTTACACTTCAGCCAACTTGTTTCTACTGCACCCTTGACAAATTTCTGAATATACATACCCTTACATGGTCTTACAGAATGGAGCTGAGAAAATTCATAATAACAGGAATAATAAATAATTATATCTGCATCAGAATGAACCTCATTTTGCAAACTGGTAAACAAGGTGTAATGCAATAGTTAGTCATATGAATCATTATTGCTCCATACTGCTATGAAACTTTCAGCTTTGTTTAATGCCATGAGTAACAGTGTGCATAGTACAGGCATTAATAAAAAATGGCTCGACATTATGCTGACAGGGTGTATTTATTTGTTTGTATGGTTCTTAGAATAAGTGATTTTTTAACCAAGCAGTTTTTTTGTGTGATACAGATGCAGTGTGTTTTCTGTGGGTTAGGAATTTCATGTTTAAATATTATTTACATAGTATTGTGTCTTAAAGAGTCTAATAACAGATACACACACACACATATGATAGTTACAAATTATTTTGTATCTGAAGTTTGGTCAAAGATATTTCAAGATTACTCAGGAACCCTTCCCTTTCTAACTTGTCTGAAACATCCACTGCTGTTTTATATCATCTGGGATGTTCTAGGCAATGGAAGCACAAGTGGATGCAGGACATACCAAGGCTATTGGGCTGTCTAATTTCAACATCACGCAGATAAAACGAATACTGCAAGCTGCTCGCATTCCACCTGCAAATCTACAAGTAGAGCTGCATGTCTTGTGTCAGCAGAATGAACTGGTTGAGCTGTGCAAAGAGCATGATATTCTAGTCTGTGCTTATTCACCACTCGGTTCTCGTGGCACAGAAAATATGTACAAGACAATGGGAATAAGGTATTAATTAATCTATATATATATTACATAAATATATATTAACAAAAATGTAAACTCTTTAACAGTCTGTTTATACAGCAAGTTTAATTTACAAGGGAATATAAATAACTCTTCAGTATCAGTGGTGTAATTTAAAAGACACATATTTTAACTACAGAAAGTTCTGGTAAAATTTTCAACATAGGCATTAATGCTTTAGGAATACAGGTCCATTGTACTCACATAGTGTACTTACTATTATAATGCACAGAAATATCATATCTGTAAAATTGATGGTTTAAAAGAAAATGAAACTGGAGGAAACTAAGTTCTAAATTTGTTACGACACTTTTTACATTATATCTCCCTCATAGGGTTTGACAAAAATCACCCTTTGTGTTTCACTCTAATTTGTATGCATGAGCAAGAATTTGCTTCTGTTGCATGCACGTTAAGCAACTAGACTGTTCTGAGTCATTGTGATGTGTGTGAATGAGAAAGCTATGTAAAGGAAGGTATGCCAACCAAACTACCAGAAATGCAGGTATGTAAGTGAGAGATCTGAATTGTGTGGTTTTCTGTACTTAAGAGAAATTCAATAGAAACCTGTGCAATGTCAAGCAAAGTTTAGTTGAAACCAACCTATCAAGTGACCAATGGTAAAGAACATGATGTGACCAGTAAGATAAAGTGTAGTAGCCACATATACATTTCCTGATCAAAATGAATTCAAAGTCCCATCATATCCCAGCAAGTTAAGATGTGTAATTTCCTTTTAAATGAGAAATCCTCCCTCTCACATCTCGGCAAATATTTGTACCTACTGTACTTTGGAGTAGGCACCTGTTCCTTCCAATAGAACCCTCAAGTGCAGCAAGCAGTGCCAGCTATAGAATTCTGTAAGAAAAATATTCAGCACTTGGTGACTCAATGAGATTTTATGGAAACTTTGTGCGACTGAAACAAATATGCTCCTAGTAACTGTCCTGCAGCAATAATTTGCTGAGATTCAGAAATCGTACAGTTTTGTGCAAACTATGCAGAGCAGTTTTCCACAAAACTGATGTCTTTTACTATTTAAAACTTATGAAGAAGGACATATTTCATTAGAGTAAGTATATTTTCCAAATGTGTTTTTTGGTACTTCTTACTCCTTGTGCTTCGATCTTGATTTAATACTGACATAAATATACTATTGCAGAACTATCACAGTTGGCAATCATGATTTTTTTTGTGTGTTTTATCAAGTCTACCATATATAAAAATATTTTAAATAGATGTTGCAAGCATTAATAAAATCTGTACATACACAGAGACTTTATTTTGTCTGAAAACCATTGCTATTCACTCCTTATTAGCTCACTTCACTTATAAAACTTTAATGTGCAACAAACAATGTGTTTCTTAGGTGTGACATATGCTTGTGATCCATAGGAAAACAATTCCTGCATCTTCTTTAAATATGGTGACTGAACCCACTATTAGCTGCAACACAGAACCAAAATTTGTGAACCCTAACTCAGGCAAAGTAGTGAACACTGTACTGCCTGCTGTTATATGAAATGCTCAGAGTGAAAGTGATGCAAGTCGGCAGATGAAAAAATATTTTGAGTCATTCTTTGTGAAACAAGTATGTTTTGAGAAAACTATTAATGTTCAGCTTGGCATTCATGTGAACAAAATTAAATTAATTTGGATTTAGTGTATATTTTCTATACAATGATTCATTGAAAAAAATGTTAGTTCCAAAGACAAAATTTACAAACTGGCAGGCATGATCTGCCAAAGATTTCTTTGTGCCTTGTGTGCATGGAGGATATTAGGACCTTACACTGAATCTAAAACTGCATCTGAAAATACTTTTTGGGTTCCAATTTTCAGGCCTTGACTTTGGGTGTCATTTTTGCATACCAGAAACTTACATACTTAATATGGTAATGATTTCAGCAAAGATTTTCCAGACCTGTTGAATAACCCCACAGTGTTGGAGGTGGCAAAGAAACATGGAAAAACACCTGCACAAGTTCTGCTTCGTCACATTGTGCAACGAGGCATAGCAGCCATTCCTAAAAGCACCAATCCAGAGCGGATTCGTCAAAATTTTCAAGTGAGATTCAACATTTTAAGCTAAATATCAGTTTATCAATGCATATTAAACATTTTCTTAATATCTAGTGCTTTTTGACTTCACAGTGGCTACAGCAGTAGTCAAAGACCAGTCTGTCAGAACATCCATTTTCTTCCCCTTCTTTCTGACTACTGAGAAGAAATATAAGCTTGTGAAAATTTCTGCACACTTGTGGATTCATTGGGGTTATCACTGTGCCATTGATGTGGTAGTGGTAGTACTGTCCCAGAATGTTCTTTCCTCCATACAGCATTGAGCTGCAACCTGACACTTAACAGTTTCTACACCTTACCCCATATGCAGTCCACAACACACAACTTAAACCAATCTTATACTTTTATGTGATGGATTTTGCCTGTTTTACTGGAATTTTTACACAATAATGAATTTGTTTTTATGAGTTATTCTGCATAATTTTGTTATTCTGACAAGATTTGGATCTGCAGAATTCAAATGAATGTTTGCATATACTCATACATTGCAGGTACACGATTTTGAGCTGACCAGTGATGACATGCTGACCTTGAATCAACTGGACCAGGGGTCAGATGGAAGGATACTTGACTTTGGGTTCTTCAAAGGGTAACTACAATACAGAGAAGCAAATGAGAATCAGTTACTAACTTCTTGAAATTCAAAATAAAATATGTTCCATTAGCACCTGATTACATGGCTTATGATAGAATAAATTCTGTTTTTCATGACATGTTCAGACAAGAATGAAGTGCAGTTCAGAATAAAGATTTACCAGAATAAATTACAAAATTAACTAAACCTTCTTACTTGTATATAACTAATGTATTTCTTTATTAATTTCTTTATTCAAGTAAGTATGTGATGCATGGTGTATAGCAGGGACTTAGAAACAAGGGTAGGGAGAGGACTGCAGGAGGAAGATGTCATATAGGGAGGAGGCAAATGCTATTCAAATACTTCTGGAGGCTTCTGAAATATGGAAATTAAGGGATAAATTTCCAAGCACAAAATGGCTCTATTAATGACAAAGTAGCATGCAAGAGAATAATGACATGTACTAATATTATATAATTTTTAGTTCAGAAAAATTTGGTACAAGGTTAGATGTAAGTGAGAGAATAACATTCGATAACCATTACCGAAAATGGAGGAGCAGGAGTAGAATTATTTTAATAAGAGCTGGTACATCTGGCAGAGAACACTGATAATAAAATTAGAAGATACATAAGGCCTGCATTCTGCATATACCTGGTGTTAGTAGTCCCAGTCTTTTGTACAGTGAGAATTCCTAACAATTAAACTTGGTGAAAAATAAATGGTATTGTTAGTGTAAATAAATAATATAAATAATTTTTAATTATACATCCAAACACAAATACTGAAGTACAAGAAATGCCAGACGGATTGCAAGTGATGGTAATATCTAATTTAAGGTGCATTTCCAAAATTATATTAGTAAAATAAAGGCCAAAATCATTTACTCAAAATGAACTTATTCTAGTGTTAGAATAATTTTGAATAACTTCAATAGGACAGATGTTTTTCAACTTCACACCATTAGAATTAAGAAATTCACAAAAATTAAACTGTATTTCATAAAAAGCAAAGCAATTAACTCACTTTAATACATAACTTTGTTACATCATTGTTATTTTGAAAAAGAAAATATTTCTGTATGTTTTTTGAACCATGTGTTGTGATACAATTATGTTATGTTAACCACCAAAATACACTTTTTAAATTAATGTTTTAATTCAATTATTCTTGTCTTCTACATGTTTCAAACAATTTATGTCCATCATCAGGAAGACTATATTGTACACACAGCCTAATATGGTATGTTTTCCATGCGTTTATGCAAGCAGTCTAGCATGTTGGAGGATGTGCTCGATACTCAGTATCAAGTTCAAAACATGTAGAAGACAAGAAGAATTGAATTAAAACATTAATTTAAAAGTGCATTTTGTTGATTAACATTACATAAAAATATTTCTCATTAGGCCTCACAAGAACTGGAATAATTGTTTCAGAGTTTTTACTTAGACACTGAAATGTAATATTACTTTAAAAAAACTGTGAGAAAATTGATGTCCAGATTTATTTGATTAACTGATATTTAGATTTACTACTTTTGAGGAACAATAATGCAATATTGTTGAAGTGCAATGTCTGTTGTTAGACTAACAACATTGTATTTGTTTCAGGATCCGGAATCACCCTGAGTTTCCATTCTAGACAATGATGCTACGTGTTTCGCATTATAACTTGCTTCTGCTCCTTTTCAGTGTGAATGAACCTACATAACATGGTGACTCACAATAGAGACATGCTTTGCAATAATTTTGTACATCTATATAAGGTTCAGGAGGGAAACACAATAATTTTAGACATATTCACAATGCTGAACTGCACTATTCAAACACTTCTTGACGGACATATGACTTTGACACAATATTTTTCAGGTGATACTATTCTAAGTATGGAGTGATGTACTGTAATTTACATCAAATACCAAGTAATAACCTTCAGTAAAATTAGTGAAGCACTGTTGGTTTAAGTGTTGGTATCATATTTTGTGTATTATTAAAATCTGTAATACAAATTTTGAATATATTATTAATTGATGCCATTCTTCTTTTCTATGCATCAAACCATTTGTACAATTAAATTAATCAGTAAATTACTTGCTTATTTAAAAATGCTGTATGAGACACTTAAAAGTTGTATGTAGCATCAATTTATATTTGGTAGGGTGAATGAGAATAAAGAATATGGAAGGAAATGGTCATGCCCTGTTTACAGATACTATCACATTCCTCCTACACATGAGTGATGTGTTAGTACAGTAAAAGAAAATATAAGTGACTAATCTAAATAACAATCACAGAATTCAATGAGATAATTCCGTTACCTATGATAGGTTAGCTTAACTCCAAATTCATCATCATCATCATCATCATAAACATCAAGGACTGGACCAGTTTGATCCATTCTGTCTCCAGAGTTACAACTGTTCTTGCCAGTGTTTCTTTGGTCTTCCAATTGTTCTCCTTCCTTGTGGTCTGTAGTGGTATGATTTCAATGGGATTCGGTTTTGTGGCATTCTTTGCAAGTGTAAATGCCAGTTCAGTCTGTATTCATCTAGCTTTTCTAGTACGCCTGTAATCTTTAGTTCACGGCGTATAAAGTCGTTTGTTTTGTGGTCATGAAGGGTGTAGCCTGCCAGAGGTCTCAATAATTTCATTTCTGCCGCTTCAGTTCTTCGTCTCTGAAGCTGTCAGAGTCCAATTTTCTGACCCATATAAAAATGTAGGTACAATTAAAGTGTTGTATATTTTCAAAATAGTTTCTGTTCTTACTTTCCTAAAAATAGTTCTCTTAATAGTGCCAATTATTTGTA